>Ga0326727_10002497_pt1 | contig 62411 bp, 45 predicted proteins | sample MB2enrmetagenome_FD_207643 | JGI IMG/M metagenome (GOLD analysis project Ga0326727, IMG submission 207643) | Lab enriched peat soil microbial communities from McLean, Ithaca, NY, United States - MB29MY | ecosystem: Environmental > Terrestrial > Soil > Wetlands > Peat | place: USA: New York...
CCATAGCCAGGCACAATCACCACGGTGTTGGCAGCGCCCAGAATCGCAGCCGCTTCTTCCGCGCTGGCGCTGCGCACGGTCCGCTCTTCCTTCTCCGCGCCGGCAGAAACTTGAACCTGGCCGAAGGCGCCAAACATCACATTAGTGAATGACCGGTTCATGGCCTTGCACATGATCACGGAGAGGATGAAGCCTGAAGAGCCATCCAGGGCTCCGGCAACGACAAGCACTTTGTTGTTAAGCACAAAGCCCAATAGCGCTGCTGAAAGACCCGCGTAAGAGTTCAGGAGCGAGATGACCGTCGGCATGTCGGCTCCGCCGATCGGGGTGACCAGCAGCACGCCAAAGACCAGCGAAATGCCAACCATCACCGGGAAAAGTCGCGAGTACTCGGGATGAACAATTAACCAGAGCGCAACCAGCACGGCTGCTGCGAGCACCGAAAGGCTGACAAAGTTCTGCCCCTTGTAAGTAATGGGACGCTGCGGCAGGATTTCCTGGAGCTTCCCTGCCGCAATTAGACTCCCGGTGAAGGTGAGTGACCCGATGATGACTTCCAGCGAAATTTCCACCATGTCGAACTTTGTCACGTGAGGCAGGCGCACGTAGTACTCGGCGATGCCAATCATCGCCGCAGCCAGGGCCCCAAAAGCGTGGCTCAGGGCGGTTCGCTGGGGCACGGCGGTCATGTGGACCATACCGAGTGGGATGCCCACGATCGCCCCTACCACCAGAGCTACCACAATCCATTTGTATTCGATGATTTCGTAGTTGCAGAGTGTAGCGACCACCGCTAGGGCTGCCCCAATTTCCCCCGCCAGGACGCCATGGCGCGCGCTCGCCGGCGAACTCAGCCACTTGAGCGCTAAGATAAACAAAACCACCGCGATTAGGTAGGCAAAATCGATGAGTTGTTGCGCAGCGAGAGGATTCATGGTTTTTTGGTCCTGCTGAGTTTGAACATGCGCAGCATACGATCGGTAATGAGGAAGCCGCCAACCATATTGCTGAACGCGGCGGCGATGGCTACCGCTCCGAGAACTGTGGAAAGGGTACTTTCATGCCTGCCGGTGATGAGGATGGCGGCAACCACCACAATCGCGTCAAGCGCGTTGGTGAGGGACATCAGCGGCGTGTGAAGTAGCGGCGACACTCGCCGGATTACTTCGAATCCGATGAAGCCTGCCAGCACGAAAACGTACAGGTTATCAAGAAAGGTCGAAGTCATTATCTCCTCCTACAGCCCCGCTAAGCGGTCTTCGCCGGGAGCGAGAAGAATTCCCGCACCCGCGCGTTGACCACCTCCCCCCCCTCTGTCACGAGGGTTTCGCGGGTGATCTCGTCATCTGTGTTGATCTCAATTCTCTTGTCTTTAGTCAGGTGAAGAAGAAACGCCGCCACGTTTCGAGCATACATCTGGCTGGCATGATAAGGAACGGTGCTCGCCAGGTTGATGTAACCGATGATGGTCACGTCATGCTCGACGACGAGCTGGTTCGCCCGGGTCAGTTCGCAATTCCCACCCCTCTCGCCCGCCACGTCCACGATCACAGACCCCGGCGCCATCTTCTCCACCATGTCGCGCGTCACCAGCACCGGCGCCTTCTTGCCGGGGATGACCGCCGCTGTAATAACAACATCGCTATCGGCCACAACGCGGCTGAGTAGCTCCCGCTGGCGCCGATAAAATGACTCGTCTTGTGCCCGCGCGTAGCCACGGGAATCCTGGGCATCCTTGGCCTCGACGGGCAGTTCCACAAAGCGCCCTCCCAGGCTTTGCACCTGCTCCTTTGCCGCAGGCCGCATATCATAGGCAGAGGTGACAGCGCCCAGCCTCCGTGCCGTCGCAATGGCCTGAAGACCTGCCACACCTGCCCCGATGATGAGTACACGCGCCGGGGTAATGGTTCCTGCTGCGGTGGTGAGCATGGGGAAGAGCCGCGGAAGCCTGTCCGCAGCCAGCAGCACTGCCTTGTAGCCGCAGATCGTCGCCATGGAAGAGAGAGCGTCCATACTCTGCGCGCGAGTGGTGCGCGGCATGAGCTCGATGGAGAATGCCGCGACGCCCGTGGAGGCAATTTCCTGAACAGTTTCCACAGACCCCAGGGGGCGCAGAAATCCGATAAGCAGTTGGCCGGGTCGAAGCAGAGGCATGTCCGCCTTGCCCGTTACGTCGTTCGATCCGTAGCAGAGTACTTGGAGCACCACATCGGCAGCTTTGAACACGTCGGCGCGCTCCGGCAAAATCTTGCCGCCCTTCCCCAGGTATTCTGCATCCGGGTAGCCGGCGGCGGCTCCGGCGCCCGACTCCACGACCACTTCAAAACGCGCTTTGAGCAAACTTGGAAGAACAGCGGGCACCAGCGCTACGCGCCGCTCCCCTGGAAAGCTCTCCTTAGGAACTCCAACGATCATGAAGCCTCCTCCCCTCTCCGTGTTGGCTCCCTGAATTTGACCTTCTTACGCTTGCGCCCTGACTCCTTCCCTTACTCTTATCTCTCTGAGATTTTCAAGCAAGTACGAGTGACACTGCAAGGATATTCTTGTGGTAGTCTGTCCAGAAGGCGGAGTTCGATGCCATTCTGGAGGAGGATTGTATTCTTATGAATATCGCGGTCATTGGAGCCGGGTACGTGGGACTTATCACCGCCGCGGGCTTGGCTGAAATTGGCCATCGGGTCATCTGTGTTGACGACGACGCGCGGAAGATTGAGCTCTTAAACCGGGGTGGAATCCCGGTCTACGAGCCGATCCTGGGAGACTTGGTCAAGCGGAACCAGCAGGCGAAGCGGCTCGAGTTCAATTCTCAAATCGAAAACGCTGTGGGCAAGTGCCAGGTTATCTTTATCTGCGTGGGGACTCCACCCCTCGAAAGTGGCGAAGCAGACCTTTCCTCCGTGGAGTTGGTGGCGCGAAGAATCTCCGCACATGCTCGTGGCTACCTCCTGGTCATCGAAAAAAGCACAGTGCCCGTTCAGACCGGCCGGCGCCTTCAGAGGTACTTCTGCATATACCGGAGCAACTCCCAGTTCCAGTGTGACGTGGCCTCCAACCCCGAGTTCTTGCGTGAAGGATCGGGCGTCGAGGATTTTTTTCATCCCGACCGTATTGTTGTTGGCGTTGACTCGGAAAGAGCGTCTGCGCTCCTCGAGGAGATTTACCGGCCGGTGTTGGAGCAGAGTTTTGCCTGTCCCGTTCACGACCACTGCCAAAACAGGCCGCGTGTGCCTTTCGTCGTCACGGACATCAACAGCGCCGAGCTGATCAAGCACGCTTCGAATTCCTTCCTGGCCATGAAAATCTCCTTCATTAACATGATCGCCGACCTGTGCGAAGCCGTGGGAGCGGACGTCGGAAAAGTGGCCGAGGCAGTAGGCATGGACAAAAGGATCGGCGGCAGCTTTCTCAGACCGGGCGTGGGATTTGGTGGTTCCTGCTTTCCCAAGGACCTCCAAGCCTTCGTCCGGGTAGGCCAGGATGCCGGTTGTGACTTCACGCTTCTGCGCGAAGTGGAAAGAATCAACCAGAACCGCATCGATTTGTTTGTCAAGAAAATCAAGGATGAGCTTTGGGTCGTACGCGGAAAACGGATCGGAGTTTGGGGACTCGCCTTCAAACCCCGCACGGATGACGTTCGATCTTCCCCCTCGCTGGCGGTCATCCGGAGATTGCTTGCGGAAGGCGCTCTCGTGCGTGCGCACGATCCACAGGCTATGGAAAAGGCTAAAGCGGAGCTCCCCGAGATTGAATGTTGTGCAGATGCTTACGCAGCGGCCGAAGGCGCGGAAGCTGTCTTGGTTCTCACCGAGTGGGAGGAATTCCTGCGCCTTGATTGGGCGAAGGTTCGCCAAATCATGGCGCGGCCACTGATTCTCGACGGTCGCAACATGTTTTCCCGTGCCACGATGGCCGGATATGGTTTTGAATATGTGGACATCGGGAGCGGGTCGCCGGCTCCAAAGCGCCTTCCCGATCCGAAAACTGTTTGACTGGATAACGAGAGGTTTTGATGAGGGCTGTCATTACAGGTGGGGCGGGTTTCCTGGGAAGTCATCTCTGCGAGCAATTGCTTGCCCTGGGGCACCAGGTTTGCTGCGTGGATAGCCTTATTACCGGACGCCTGGAGAACATTGCTGCTTTTGAAACCCACCCGGGATTCAAGTTCCTCCGCCACGATGTTACCAAGCCGATAGAAGTGGAAGGGGCCGTCGATGCGGTGATGCACTTTGCTTCTCCCGCCAGCCCCATTGATTACCTCAGGCTGCCCATCCAGACATTAAAGGTGGGCTCGCTCGGTACCCATAACGCTCTGGGGCTTGCGAAAGCCAGGGGCGCCAGGTTCCTGCTGGCCAGCACTTCAGAAGTCTACGGCGATCCCGAGGTGAGCCCGCAAGCGGAGGACTACTGGGGACGTGTAAACCCGGTGGGGCCTCGTGGAGTCTACGACGAAGCAAAACGGTTCGCTGAGGCCTTAACCCTGGCGTACTATCGCACTCACCGCCTGGATACACGCATCGCTCGCATCTTTAATACTTATGGCCCCCGGATGCGACCTTACGACGGCCGGGTCATCTCCAATTTCATCGTCCAGGCTTTGCAGGGTAAGGACCTTACTATCTATGGAGACGGGACTCAGACCCGCAGCTTTTGCTACGTCTCGGACCTCGTGGAAGGCATTACCCGCTTGCTCCTTCGCAACGCCGAAAGCGAGGAACCCTCGCCAGGACCCTCCGATGCCATTCACCGGCCCGTCAACCTGGGAAACCCGGCAGAAATTAGCATCGCTGAAACCGCCGCGCTGATCATCAGGCTCACAAAGAGTTCGAGTCGAGTGGCCCACCACCCCTTGCCGGTGGATGATCCTAAATGCCGCCGACCGGATATCTCGCGGGCTCGAGACCTTTTGAGCTGGGAGCCGCACGTCTGCTTGGAAGAAGGTCTGGCCCGGACCATTGACTATTTTCGCCGCTTGTAAACAAGGGCCTGCTGCGTGTCTCGCGTAACAGTGGGGCCGCCCTTTGAGGCGGCCTGGGCCGGGGCAAGTGCCAAGGCTGTCCAAACTAGCGAACCGTTCGAGGGCCTCCGCCCCGGAAGGCAAAGCCTTTCCGCACATCAGGCGGCGGAGCCGCTAGTCGCCGACGGTGGGATCGAGCGCAATTTGGACAAGCCTGGGGCAAGCCCCGGCCCTACCACTCAGGGTTGGGTCTTGAGGTTCAGGACTATCTGGAACCACCAATTGGGCTGGTAGTTGATCTGGACCGGAACTCCCCGCAGCTCACCCGTGGTTCCAAGCAAAACACTGAAGTCAGTTTTGGCGCCGGATTCCTGGTTGTAGATCTGGAACTGTGATTCCTTGATGTCGCGGTATGTTTGGTTGATTCTCCGGCCCTTCTCCTTCAGTGTAATGCGGACGGCCTTTGTGGCAATGGGAATTACACGCTGCAAAGTCAGTGTATAAGGGCGGGCGTTGTAAATATAACATAAAGAGACAGGGGTTTTCTCCGCGGTCAGGGATCGTTCGAGCAGCTCCTCAGTTGTAGACAGAAACCCCCTGCGCCTGCTGCACTCGCCACGTGCCGGGCCGTCCAAACGGCGAAACTTTCGCGCTTGGCCGTCGCCCAATTGATCCAGGGCCAGCCTCTGGGCGTCCGCGAGCTAGTGCATGTCATAGTCCTTCTCACTGTAAAAGGGAACCGTCGTGGAGATGGCTTGCGCGCCGTCTACCCGGCTGATAATGGCTTCAAACAGATGCTTTCCGGCGCTTTTCTCATGGGAGAGTTCCCGTTGCATAGCCGATACAGACTCACCTTTTGAAGACTTCATGAAGCCTACAAAAGCGCTCGCCTGCGGAGTTTTGTTGCCGTCTAATCTTAGGACCTCAGTTCCTGCACCCCAACGATTGATGGCGCGCGGGGCCTTGGCAGGATCAGAGCCAAAAAGCAACTGGATCATTCGGAGACTTGGATCGTCAACCGCCTGGCCGACCTTGATGTACCCGCCTCCCAAGTCATCCCGACCCACCCAGAAAAACAGGAGCCTGAGGCGGCAGGTCATGATGTAGTCGTACTCCGCGCGAATGCGGGGCGTTGCTCGAATCCAGCTCAGCGCCTCATGGATAGCCGCTTGATCGGGCGAGTCGGGCGCCGAGGGAAGGGCAAAGCAAGTCCCCGCTAGAAGCAACGCGCAGGCAAGTAACCTCAAATGATTCACGCATACCTCCAAAAAACCATCGTAGGAAACTTGCCCGCGAATTGGTATTACTTCGGGTAGTGGGTCAATTTGATGTAGAAGCGGCTTTACGCCGCCATTTGGCGATCCCGCAGACGCGGGATCGCCGCTACGGCATCAAATTGACCCACTACCATGCTTCACGACAATGATATTATTAGGGTTTGATGCGCGTTGAAATCCTTCAGGAACTCGGCCCGGACGACGCCAGGCTAGAAATCCCTTGGGCTAGCGCCGACGATCCAACGCTGGCCTATATTGATCTGAAAACATTTCCCGACCATGCGGAAAAACTTGATGAGTGTAGGAGCCGCCCTGCGTTGGGGAGCCTGCTGCGTGCGATCAACCGTCCGGATTCTCCCCTGCGCAGCGCCAAATGCCACGTCTGGATCACCCATGAACTGGCCGAGGAGGAGCGCTGGGACTTCGATTTTCCCGTGAAGATTGGCAGTTACCTCGACCTTCTATTCGATTCACCAGACTTGAACGAGAGCCTGGCGCCACACTTGCGATTGGCGGAAGAGATTGAGCGCGGCATGAAAGAGACGCGGTTGCAGGCTCAGATGGACATAGCTGTAAGACGCTGCTTGTTTCATGCGCAGGAAAACTGGGGATACTATCTAACACTTTTTGTTCACGCCTACGGCGCCACTGAAAATGAGGCAGAAGCGGCGTGGACCCTTGCCCTATTGAATCTGCGTGAAGTCCTGGATGGATTAACAGAAGAATCCGTGAACGCCGGAGGCCTTGGGCGCTGGGGATCAACAAACCAAAAGGCTTCACTCGAGCCGGCTGAGAGTTTGGCGGGCCGGGGCGGTGGCCTCGAAGAAGGGAACCAGACCGCGTGAGTTTCATCAACTTTGCTGCCCGGGAAATAAACTGCAAGATTGTTTATTACGGCGCAGGCTTGGGCGGCAAGACGACTAACCTGCGCTGGATTTTCGACCAGACGGTGGGGCAGGCGGGGGGAAAGATGATCTCGCTCGCCACCGAGACCGACCGCACACTCTTCTTTGATTTCCTTCCCCTCGACCTGGGCTCGATACGAGGATTCAAAACCCGGTTTCATCTTTACACCGTTCCCGGCCAAATCTTCTACGATGCCAGCCGAAAATTGATCCTGCGCGGCGTGGATGGCGTGATTCTCGTTGCTGACTCCCAGGCAGAGCGACTGGATGCAAACCTGGAAGCGCTCGAGAACTTGATGGAAAACCTCAAGGAGCAGAAGCACGACTTCATGAAAATCCCCTACGTGCTCCAGCTCAACAAACGCGATCTGCCCAATGCACTGCCGGTCGAGACACTGAAAAAGGAGCTCATGAGGAAGAACGAGCCCGTTCTTGAGGCGGTCGCTTACAAGGGGTTGGGTGTGTTTGAAACCCTCAAGAGCTGCGGGCGCATCGTGATAAGTGAACTGAAGAAAGGCTAGGGCCCTGATTGCCGATTGTCGATTGTAGATTGCCGCTTGGCAGCGGAGCGATCGGCCACAACACGTCTGCAATCGTCAATCGACAATCGGCAATCTTATTCACCCCAGGGCCGCACTGCTGTCGCTACTAGCACTCCCCTCCGTCGAAGTCAGCTCGAAGAAGTGGTGGCCCATAATGGCGAGGGTGATGGCCTTGCTAAAATGGTGTCGATGCCGGCGAACTGTCTGCGCAAGGAACTTCCAATACTCCTTGCGATAGTTGTGCACAATTCCCTGTCGCCAGAGTGATCTGCCCAGTGCCATGACGTCGGAGAACACCACCGGCGTACGGGCCGCCTCCCCCAGTTGGGAGAGAAAGGCGGAAGCCCGCTCGAAATACTCCTTGGGGCTGTAAATCGTTTCCAGGATTCGCTTGTAGCCATCGAGGAGCTGCTGTTTATCCATCTTGGGAATAAAGTTCAGATCAACGAGAGTGTTGCTCCCGAGGCTCTCTTTTAGGAGCCGGCCTTCGTTTTTCAACCGGCGCCACAATTGGGTATTCGGCAGGGCGGTGAGAAGGCCGACCATGGAAAGCGGGATGGCCGCTTCGCGAATAAATTGAATTTGCCGCTCAAAAACATTGGGCGGATCGTTGTCGAAGCCCACGATAAAACCTGCCATGACCTCGATTCCGTGCGATTGGATGAGTTTTACACTCTCCAGCAGATCCTTGCGCAGGTTTTGGAATTTCGTTGTCTCCTTAAGACTCTCCACCACCGGTGTTTCGATGCCCAGGAACACACGCGTGAAGTGAGCCTGGCGCATCAGCCGCAGCAGGTCCTCTTCCTCGGCCAGGTTCAAAGAAGCCTCGGTGTAGAGTGAAAAAGGGAATTTGTGGTCACGCATCCACTTGACTAGTCGCGGGAGCAGAATCTTCACGTTCTTCTTGTTGCCGATGAAATTGTCGTCCACCATGAATACCGGTCCCCGCCAGCCCGCGCGGTAGAGCTGCTCGAGTTCGGCGCACATCTGCTCGGGTGTCTTGGTGCGTGGGCGGCGGCCATAGATCTCGATGATGTCGCAGAACTCGCAAGTGAAAGGGCAACCGCGCGAATATTGCACCGCCATCGAGCTGTAGCGGCCCAATTCGGCTAGCCGCAAATCAGGCAGCGGGACGCGCGTGACGTCGGGAAGTTGCGGCTTGACGTAATGAGGCCGCGCCGTGCCGCGCTCGAGGTCGGCAGCCAGCTCGTGGATGATTTCTTCTGATTCTCCTTCCACCACATGATCCGCCTGGGCGATGGCGCTGTCGTTTGCACTGGTGATGGGGCCACCTACTACAGTGCGCAAGCCTCGGGCTTTGCAACGCGCAATCTGCGCCTTCATCGAGGGGCCCTGAACCAACATGCCGCTCAAGAAAACCAAGTCTGCCCAGTCGAGGTCGGAATCGCGCAGCCGCCTGACATTCAGGTCAACGAGACGTTTCTGCCAGCGCTGGGGAAGAAGGGATGAGACGGTCAATAGGCCGAGGGGCGGATAAGCCGAGCGCTTTCCCTGGAAAGGGAGAGCGTGCTTGAAGCTCCAGAAGGTGTCAGGGAATTCGGGATAGACCATTAGGACATTCATGACATTCTCCTCCCCGCTGGGAAGCCGCGTGCCTCACCTCATGCGCGGCAGAGCTTCCTCAGCTCGGATGTCAAATAGGCCACGCAACTCTCCCGAGCGTCGCGCCTCGTGCCCGCTTTCACGTTTCTCCAAGCGGCACTCCACCGGGGCGGGTCCTTACGTTTGCACCAAAACCCAGCCTCCTCGCAGGAACCTCTCGTCAAAGCGTATCCTTTCAAAAAGCCCCAGGTGCTCCTAACCTATCACTTCCATTTCTGGAACGCCAGAAGAAAAAGTGGCCGACCGCATCATTGCCGATTACTGATTGCCGATTGAAAAGTGGTGTGGCAACTGCTTTCAATGTCCATCAGCCCGCCACGGCGGGGCAATCGACCCGCTGTGGCGGGAAAATCGGCAATTCCAGTTGCAACCCCCGACTTTTCGTAAGGAAACCCTGAATGGTTAGTGGCCTTCACAGGACTTCCCCCTTACCGCTTCCCATCCTTCGCGCAAGATGAAAGGTATGAGGCATAAAGCGGCGACGGGGTCTGCCCACTTTATTCCCCAAACGGCGTTGACTGTCAGTCCGGCCACGGCAATCCAAGCCATGTAACCACAGACCGCAGATTCCGCCGCATCGGCTCGCAACGCAGCGCTTGAAGCGGTGGCTGATAGCTTCCGCTTTTGACCGGCCAGCCAGGGCATCACCACAGCAGCAACAAGTAGGAGAGCTATTCCTGCAAGACTGGGGTGGACTTCGCGCTTCCCAAGTAGTGCCGCCCCTGAACCGACGAGCACGTATGCCGCCAAGACAAACAGCAGGCCGCCGGCGACTCGAGTCGCTGACTCCTCGGCGTTCATTGCCGTGGAATAGAAGCGGAAGCGCCAGTAAACCACCAGAGCAGAAACCAGCTCGATGGCGCTATCGCCACCAAAGGCGAGCAGGGCCGGACTGTGAGCCCGCCAGGCAGCAATCAGGGACACCGCCGCTTCTAGAAACATCCAGATAAGCGTGAAAGTCTGAATGCGGAGAATCCGTCGCAGGACATCCGGTGGCGGCGGCACTAGTACGTCGGCCATGGCCTCATTATGCACGCCAAGGGTCGCCGAGAACACCCTCTTGGCATCATCCTGATCTTAGCCGAATCATCCATCCGCGCAGGCGAAGGCTTCAAGCCAAAAAACCGTACGCAGCAACGCGGCCCTACGGGGCCAACTTCTCAGAAACCACTTTGGCCTGCGTGAGGAGCAAAAGGTAGTCGCGGCCGCCGGCCTTCGAGTCTGTGCCTGACATGTTGAAGCCGCCGAAGGGGTGACCACCCACCATGGCGCCGGTACATTTCCGGTTGAAATAGAGGTTGCCCACGAAGAAGTCCTCGGCAGCCTTATCCATCTTCGAGCGGTTCTTTGTGTACACGGCCCCCGTCAGGCCATATTCCGTGTTGTTGGCGATCTCCAGCGCTTCATCAAAGTTCCGGGCCTTGAGGACCGCCAGCACAGGGCCGAAGATCTCTTCCTGCGCGACGCGGGCCTGGGGAGCGACGTCCGCAATCACCGTGGGTTGGATGAAGTGTCCCGGTCCGGGAGCTTCCTTGCCGCCCGTAATGAGGCGGCCCTCTTTCTTGCCGATGTTAATGTATTCCAGGATGGACTGCTTTGCCCTGGCGTTAATCACAGGACCCATGTAGCTGCTAAGGTGCGTCGCAGGACCAACCCTAATCTGCTCCACCCGGCTCTGTAGCTTTTCGAGGAAGGCTTCATAAACCGACTCCACCACAATGGCGCGCGAGCACGCCGAACATTTCTGACCCTGGTAGCCAAAGGCGGAGACGGTGACGCCTTCCACCGCCGCCTCCAAATCCACCTCACTATCCACCACGATGGAGTTCTTGCCGCCCATTTCCGCAATGACGCGCTTCACCCAAATCTGCCCCGGCGCCGTCTTCGCCGCCACTTGGTTGACGTGCAGCCCCACCTCCTTTGAGCCCGTGAAAGCCACAAAACGTGCCCGCGGATGTCCCACCAGGACGTCTCCGACTGAACCACCCGGGCCGGGGAGAAAGTTCACGACCCCTGGAGGCATTCCCGCCTCCTCCAACGCTTCGAACAGTTTGTACCCGATCACGGGGGAATCGCTCGAGGGCTTCAGAACCACGGTGTTACCGGCCACCACGGATGCCAGAGTCATCCCCGCGAGGATGGCGAGCGGGAAGTTCCAGGGCGGAATTACAACCCCCACCCCAAGCGGGAGGTAGCGCAGGAAATTTCTCTCACCGTAGATGGGAGTGACGGGCTGCGGCTGGTCAAGCCGAAGGATTTCGCGCGCATAAAACTCCGCGAAGTCGATGGCCTCTGCCACGTCCGCATCGGCCTCTGCCCACGTCTTGCCCACTTCGTAACACATCCACGCCGCGAAATGGAACTTGCGCTGCCGCATGATCCTGGCGGTCCCGAGCGCCAGTTCGGCGCGCTGTTCAGCCGGCGTGTGGCTCCAGATTCTGAAGGCCTCGTCAGCCGCGCGGATGGCGCGGTCCGCCAGTTCCGCGTCGGCTTTGGAAAGAACGCCAACCGGCTGATCTTTCTGCCCAGGATTGTATGAGGAAAACTTATCCCGAGTCTTGATCCTCTCGCCGTTGATCACAAGGTTGTATTCCTGGCCCAACTCCTCCCCGACTTCGGCCAGTGCCTCTTTCATCCGCCTCTCGTGCTCCGGGTTGCCCCTAAAGTCGCAAAGCGGCTCATTCCTGAATTCAGTAAGTTGCATCGACGTGCCTCCTCTTCCATGGACGTGAACCTCGCATTATAACGGTTCTGCGCCCGCTAGAACAGACGTTTGGGACAAATCATTTGACAAATCGACCAAGATAGACTAGAATTGTAAGTCGAAGCTGGGCAAAGGTCATGCCCTGCCGGAAACATTATGCTGCAATGCTGCTGCCCGCCAACCCACTCCCGCGAATGTGCCGAGCGGACGGAAAGCCCACAAGTGGGCTCGTCGTGCCGGAGACAAGAAGTCTGTTATTGCAGGGGAAGCGAAAAAGAATTCTTCAAAAATGAACGAGCAATGCTGGAATCTCTATGAAAACAAGGTACCGCTGTGGAAAACTCGGCCACAAAGCGGGAATGTCTGTGAAAAAAAGGCAGTTAGCTGCCATAAGCCGGAATGTTATTGAAAAAAAGATAGTTAACTCGTGGCAAGGGTAACCGGTAAGCGCAGATAGGAATAAGCCAGGAGACTTGCTAAGCCCTCGCGATTCGGAACCCCAGGGGTGCAAGAGCAGGGTCTGCGGCTCCTGCTTCCGCCATCTGTCGCAATCGCGGCTCGTTTACATGACCACGATCACCAGGCGCCGCGCTGGAAACTGATGGATTACAACGCCTCTGGGAAGTGCCCCAATTCGCCTGTAGGGCCGCCCCTCTGGGCGGCCTGGCCAGGGCAAGCCCCGGCCCTACATCCCATATTAGGACACTATCCGCCTCCGCTTTTGCTTGACTTGCTCAGCCGTAGGGGCTAGACTTGCTGATTCTGGGCACCCTCCGGGCTTGGTCAGCCGAGGGCCTTTGCGTGATGACCCAAGTCCAACGATTACTAGCTTTTCTAAAGCCGTATTCCTTCCGGTTCCTGGTCTCATTCATCTTGATGGCCTTGGTGGGGGCTTGTGAGGCGCTGACGGCGTTACTCATCAAGCCGGTCTTTGACCGTGTTCTTGCTCCGGGCAGCGACGCAGGCAAAATTGTCTTGTTCCAATGGCCCTTCGGAGGGCGGGCGATATACCTGCAATCTTTTTTCCCGGCCTGGATCCACAATGCATGGACCATTGTGGCGATTTCGATCGTTTCGGTGACCCTGATCAAAGGGGTTGCCGAGTTTCTGGCAACCTACTTCATCAACTTCATCGGCCATTCCGTGGTAAGGGACCTTCGGAATCTTCTCTACTCGAGGATTATCCAGCAATCGATGGCTTTTTTTACGAGGACTTCCACGGGGCGCCTGATGTCAGCAGTCACCAGTGATATTGAGAGAATTCAGTATGCGGTCTCGCAGACTGCTGCGGACTTCCTGAAGCAAAGTTTTACGCTGGCGGGGCTGCTCGGTGTGCTGTTTTATGTCGACTGGCGGCTGGCATTAGGCTCGCTTATCCTGGTGCCCTTGGTGGTGTTGCCCTCCCACAATATCGGGCGCTACATTCGCATTTCGAGCCGTTCCAGCCAGGACAAGATGGCAGAGTTGAACAGCGTCCTTCAGGAAACGTTCTCAGGAATCCGCATTGTCAAGGCCTTTGGGATGGAATTATTCGAGGTGGAGAAGTTCAAGGCGGCCACGCGGCGGCTGCTGCGCGTCAGTCTGCGCTGGGTGCGGGCCCAGGCAGCGACCTCCCCGATTATGGAAGTCCTGGGTGCCATCACCGTCGCCGGTCTTCTTCTTTATGCCCGCACGGAGATCCTGCACCACGCGCAGACCACCGGAGGGTTCGTGGCTTTCCTGTATGCCCTGATTAAGACTTACGAACCCATTAAGCGGCTCACGGGAGTCCACAACTCCTACGCGCAGGCCCTGGGCGCCTCGGAGCAAGTCTTCCACTATCTCGACATTCATCCGGATATTCACGACGAGCCGGGGGCATCACGGTTGCCACTCTTCCAGCGTGAAATTGAGTTCGAAAACGTGGATTTCGATTACGAAGAGGGGTTACCGTTGCTGCGCGATATCAACCTGCGAATCCGCAAGGGCGAGGTGGTGGCCATTGTCGGCTCAAGTGGCGCAGGAAAGACCACGCTCGCCAGTCTCATTCCCAGGTTTTTTGATGTGACGCGAGGCCGAATTCTGATTGACGGCCATGATGTTAGGAGTGTAAAGGTCAACTCGCTCCGCGCACAGATCGGTATCGTGACACAGGAAACAATCCTGTTCAACGATACCGTCTTCAATAACATTTGTTACGGCAGCCACCCTGCCGGCGAGGAGGCCGCCAGGGAGGCGGCGCGCGCCGCATTGGCTGAAGACTTCATCCTGGAGATGCCCGAGGGCTACCAGACGATGATCGGAGAGCGTGGGCAGCGCCTTTCCGGGGGACAGCGGCAACGAATTGCCATCGCGCGCGCGCTTCTCAAGAATCCACCCATACTCATCCTGGACGAAGCTACTTCGGAACTCGACACGGAATCGGAACTTCTGGTGCAAAGGGCGCTGGCGAACCTGATGAGGGGCCGCACGGTGCTGGTGATTGCCCATCGCCTTTCCACCGTGCGTCGCGCGGAACGGATCATTGTCCTCGACCACGGCACCATCAGTGAGGTCGGGAGCCATGAAGACCTGATCAGCCGGGGGGGTATGTACCAGAAGCTGCACGATCTCCAATTCGTGGACGCGGAACCCTAAGTTGGTGTTCGGGCTGAAGGACTAGGGGAGGGGAATTGCCGGACGGGATGGCGAAGCAGAAGAGGACGGGCTCCCGGTCCCGGCAAGTGGAAGAGATACCATGATTCGAAGCATGACAGGTTACAGTAAGGCTCAAGCTGAGGAAGGGGGGTACTCGCTCTCGGTCAGTATTCGTGGCACGAACCATCGCTTTCTGGATGTTCAGGTGCGCTTCCCTTCAGCGCTCGAATCCATGGATCCCATGCTGCGGCGGCTCATCAAGGATCACGTCACGCGAGGACATGTGGAGGTGGCAGTCAGTTTCGAGCAACCCGGCAATGCCGGACTTCTACTTGACCGCAAACTCGTGGCTGCCTATGTGGCCGCCTATCGGACGCTGCGAGAAGAGTTTGGTGCTGCGTCCGAGCCGGACCTGGTAGCCCTGCTGCGTATCCCCGGCTTGGCCATGGTGGGCAACGGTGAGATTTCGCCGGAAGACTTCGAGCGGGTCCGCCAACTCCTGGAACGTGTGACCACGGAGGCCCTGGAAAGCCTGAACGAGATGCGCGCCCGCGAAGGCGAAGATTTGGGGCGTGATCTCAAGACGCGCTTGTCCCGACTGGAATCGTTAACTGAGAGTGTGGCAACCCTCGCCGAACGCCTGCCCAAGTTCTACCAAAATCGGCTTGAAGGCCGCCTCAGGGAGTTGATGGGCAGCACTGAGCTGGATGGGGTGCGACTGGCGGAGGAGGTTGCTTACCTGGCCTCCCGTTCCGATACCACGGAAGAGTTGACGCGGTTCCGAAGCCATGTTGCCCAAGTGAAGCAACTTCTGGCGGAGAGTTCGGAAGTGGGGAAAAAGCTGGATTTCCTGCTGCAAGAGATGAACCGGGAAGCGAACACACTTCTGTCAAAGACCACGGATTTGCCCGAGGTTGGCCTGGAAGTCGCGCGCTTGGCGATTGAAATGAAGAGTGAAATCGAAAAGCTACGCGAGCAGGCTCAGAACATTGAGTAATGGAGAAAAAGGTATCTAAACCGTCCTGCGAACGTGCCAGCATTTTCATCATTTCTGCGCCGTCGGGGTCTGGGAAGTCAACCCTGGTGAGACGGTTGATTGCGTCTCTGCCACATTTGGCTTTTTCGGTTTCATACACCACGCGGCCGCGGCGTGAGGGTGAGAAAGAAGGGCTCGACTACTTTTTTGTGAGGCGCAAGCGGTTCGAAAGAATGATTGCTGCCGGTGATTTCATTGAGTGGGCCGAGGTTCACGGCCACCTGTATGGTACTTCGAAGGGGCAGATCGACAAGGCTCTCGAGGCCGGACGGGATATTCTGCTGGATATCGATGTTCAGGGGCATCAGCAAATCAGGAAGTGTTTGCCGGAAGCCCTCAGCGTCTTCGTAATGCCGCCGTCCTTGCAGGAATTGAAACGGCGGCTGGCGGCGCGGCACTCGGATTCGCCCCAAGTCATTGAAAGACGGCTGGCGGCAGCCTGCCAGGAAATCACCCATTGGCCGGATTATGACTACCTGATCGTTAATGACCACCTTTCGCTGGCCACACAGGCGCTGCGAGCGATAGTCCGGGCCGGGCGCTTTCGGCGGCAGAACCAGGCGGAGCGCGCGCGAGAAATCTGCCAGACATTTGGAGGATAGATCGGATGGAATTACCTCAGAAGATAGACAGCAAGTTTCGCTACATTCTTGTCGCCGCCAAGCGGGCTCGGCAGCTTCAGGCCGGCGCCCGGCCGCTCATTCAGAGCACTGCGAAGAGGCTGACGAGAGTAGCCCAGCAAGAAGTAACGGCGGGCTTGGTGCCTTTTGAGTTGTTCGCTCCAGCGACAGACGAAAACGACAAGAACAAGAAGCCGAAGAAGTAAGGGTGCAGGGGCGGTTCGCGAACCGCCCCTACGGTTCCTAAATCCTGGCTCCTGAATCCTGGTTAACCATGCGAGTTGTACTGGGGATCACAGGCGGCATTGCGGCCTACAAGGCAGCGGAGCTACTACGCCTGCTGCAAGAGCGCGGGCTGGAAGTCCAGGTGGTGATGACTCGGAATGCGCGTGAGTTCGTCGCCCCCCTTACCTTTGCGGCTCTCTCTGGCCGCAAAGTCATCTCGGAGATGTTTGAGGGTCCGCAGGGTGGGGCAAACGTGGAAAGCGCCATCGAACATATGGCTGTGGCGCAGTCGATTGATGCCCTGGTGATTGTCCCCGCCACGGCGAACGTGCTGGCGAAGATTGCCCATGGAATTGCTGACGACTTCCTGACGACCCTCTGCTTGGCCACCAAGGCCCCCCTCATCGTGGCGCCCGCCATGAATGTGAATATGTGGGAACATGCTGCCACGCAGAAGAATCTGGAGATTTTGCGGGAGCGCGGAGTGAGGGTCTTGCAGCCGGACGAGGGCTACCTGGCCTGCGGAATGACCGGCGCGGGCCGCCTCACGTCTATCCAGACTGTCGCCCAGGCGGTCCTTGCGGCCCTCGGGGGTGGTGACGATTTGAGCGGTGAGCGCGTGCTGGTGACGGCCGGGCCGACGCAAGAGCCTTTGGATGATGTTCGCTACCTCAGCAACAGGTCTTCCGGGAAGATGGGTTATGCGCTCGCTGAGGCCAGCCGCCGCCGCGGGGCTGACGTGGTCCTGGTGAGCGGGCCGACGCATCTCGATCCTCCCGCGGGAGCCAAGATGGAGCGTGTTCGCACCACCGAGCAGATGGCACAGGCTGTCCTGCGTCATTTCGAGCAGGCGACAGTGACCTTGATGGCCGCGGCGGTAGCGGACTTCCGGTTTGCGGAGGTTTATCCCGGGAAGATCAAGAAGCAAGACGGGATCACGACCCTGAGGCTTGAGCCCACGCCTGATATCCTGGCGATGATCGCGCCGCGACGGCGGCCTGGACAAGTCGTGGTGGGGTTCGCGGCGGAGACTGAGAACTTGCTGGCTCACGCCACCGCCAAAGTGCATGACAAGCACCTCGACTTCATCGTGGCCAATGACGTATTGCAGGAAGGCGCGGGTTTTGATGTGGACACCAATATCGTGACCCTGGTCTTCCCCGACGGCCGCAATAAAGCTTTTGAGAAGATGAGCAAATTGGATTTGGCTCATCGCATCCTCGACGAGGTCGTCGCAATCAGACAGGATTCGGGATTCGGAAAAGAGTAGGCAGAAAGCAGAAGGCAGAAGCAGACTGTCATTCCGAGCCCTTCGCTTGTCATTCTTCGCTCCGCTCAGAATGACAAGCGAAGGGCTCGGAATGACATCGGCGGAAGGTAGTATGGACATCCGGCAGGAGCTTGCCAACTGGTTGGAGTTCTACCGCGAACTGGGCATTGAGGAATTCTACCGGCGTGCGCCCGCGACGACGCCGGCTTCAACTGAAAGCAAGCCTGTCGTCAGCCCCACCGCGCCTCTTCCGCTGCCCCGCGCCGGGGCTTCCCAAACCGTAGTCGTTGCGGCGCCAATCAGGCCGCCCGCACCCTCCTTGAGTCTTTTCGAAACGCCGCCGCCGAAACCGACCGGGCCCGAAACGCTGGAGCAAATCCGCGCGGACTTGGGGGATTGCCACCGCTGCAAGCTGGCGGGCGGCCGCCACACCATAGTTTTCGGGGAAGGAAATCCGCACGCGGAATTGGTGTTTGTTGGAGAAGGTCCGGGAGCCGACGAAGACGAGCAGGGGCGGCCGTTCGTTGGGCGCGCCGGCCAGCTTCTGAACCGCATGATCCAAATGATCGACATGAAACGCGAAGAGGTCTACATCTGCAATGTCGTCAAGTGCCGTCCCCCCGGAAATCGCACCCCGGAGAAGGACGAGATCGAAACGTGCTCACCGTTCCTTTTCCGGCAACTTGAAGCCATGAAGCCCCGTTTGATTTGCTGCCTCGGGGCGCCCGCGGTCAAGACCGTCTTGGGGATCAAGGAAGGCATCACTAAAATACACGGCCAGTTCTACGATTTCGCCACTTCGAAAGCGCTCGCCACAGTTCACCCTGCCTACGTTCTTCGCAATGCCCGGGAAGAGAAGATTCTGCGCGAAGACTTCGAAAAGATCCGGGAGTTCCTGAAGGGGAAATGATCCCGAGCCGTGATTCACATGGTGGGCCGTCCCAGGGCTGGAGAGACCCAATGAAGAAGGATTACGCCAGCAGGCTGCTCTTTCTTTCCGGACTGGCCGTAGGTGCTTTGCTGATCGGGGTAACCTTAGCGAAGGGGGCGGGAGAGGCGGCCCTGCCACCGTGCGCGCAGAAATCGGAGGCCGAAAGGACAGCTTGGTACAGGGCAGCAAAATTCGGGATGTTCATTCATTGGGGCGCGTATTCCGTCGCCAGCGTCGAGGCTTCGTGGCCCATCATGGAACCCGAGGCCCAATGGAACATTAGTGAACCAGAGTACGTGTCGCTCTTCAAGCGATTCAATCCCACAAAGTATGATCCTAAGGCATGGGTGGAATTGGCGAAAGAGGCTGGGCAGCGTTACATGGTGTTTACGACCAAGCATCACGACGGTTTCTGCATGTTTGACTCGGCGCTGACCGACTACAAAATCACGAGCACGCCCTACGGCAAGGATGTCACGGCCATGTTGGCCGAGGTAGCTCAAGAAGCCGGAATGCCCCTAGGGTTTTATTACTCGCCGCCGGATATGCACCACCCTGGCTATCGGGACACTTCCAAGTTTGTCAGGGACACCTGGCGCGGCGATCCTGCCAGAGCTGAGTGGGCGACCTACCTTGATTACATGGAGGGCCAACTGCGTGAGCTGCTCACGAAGTACGGGCCGGTAGCCCTGATCTGGTTTGACGGGCTCGGTCATCAGGAGAAGTACAAAGGCGAGCAGGTTGTGAACCTCGTTCACCAACTGCAACCCTCCACGCTGGTGAACAACCGCATCGGCGTGCCGGGCGATTTTGCCACTCCCGAGCAATTCATCCCCGACCGGATTCCCACCAAGAGCGCCGCCACTAAGCTGCAAGGCACCACAAAGACCCCGGAGTCAACGCCGCCCTCCGTGCCGGCGCCGGGCGATTTTCAGCTATGGGAAACGTGCCAGACAATCAATGATACCTGGGCCTATAATAAGAACGATCGCAATTTCAAGTCCGTTAAAGAGCTCATCCGGGAGTTGGCCGAGGTAGCCAGCAAAGGCGGGAACTTCTTGCTGGATGTAGGCCCGACCCCGGAAGGAACCATCCAGCCGGAATTTGTTGAGCGGCTCCAGGCGATGGGAAAGTGGATGAAGGTTAACGGAGATTCCATCTACGGGACCACTCACGGTCCGTGGCAGAACCTCCCCTTTGGGAAGACGACCGCGAAGGGCAAGACCATTTACCTGCACGTGTTCGACTGGCCATCGAAACCCGAATTGGTGGTGCCCGGGCCGGAGGGCCGCGTCTCCCAAATCACCGTGCTTGCGACTCGCCAGAAAGCGCAGTTCAAGCAGGAGAAGGGGCGCTTGATTATTGCCGTCCCCTCCACGGCTTCCGACCCGAACGACAGTGTGTTGCAAGTCGACATTCCCTAGATCGGTACCCCAAGTTCACCGAGTTGCCTACCCAACCACATTGGGAGAGGAGTTCAATGCCCGCCTCGATCAGTGGTGACGCCCTTCGAGCCTAGCCAGCATGCCACGCACAAATACAGCTTCCGCTTTGCTTTCTCTGGCCCTGCTTATCGGTTTCGATGCATTCTGTCAACGAGTCGGTGTATATTACAGGTAAGCCGGGCGCCAAGATGGTAATCCCGGTTGTGGGTCATGGAGAAGGCATCCCGGCGAAAAGCTCGATCGAGGATTTTCGGTTTGGCGCGCCCGCCAGGGCGTCGGTCCCGGCCATCAACTCGCCGGCCGGGTCCCACATCACTGGCCAAGGCCGGGAAAAATCCCCAGGCGCCACCGCCCAGCCCCGAGCCGGCGGCGCCCCGGCCGGAGCGCGCCCGCACACTCCTCATCACGGCCCTCGTGGCCTGCGCTACCTTGCCTTATCTCAACATTCTGTTCAACGGGTTTGTATATGACGATGACACTCAGGTGCTGAAGAATCCCTACGTCCGGAGCTTCCGGTATGTGAAGGAGATTTTTACCACCAACGTTTGGTCTTTCCGAGGTGTGGATTCCATCACCAATTACTTTCGGCCGATGATGACGCTGGGATACCTTGTCTGCTATCAGCTCTTTGGTATGCGGGCTTACGGCTTCCATCTGGTCAGCCTTTTGCTTCACGTACTCGTCGTCTGCCTCGTCTTTGTCCTCACCGAGCGTCTCACCGGGGACCGCGTGTGGGCCTTCGTGGCTGGCGCCTTCTTCGCCCTGCACCCGATTCACACCGAGTCGGTGGCCTGGATTGCTGCGGTGACGGACCTCGAGCTCACGTTTTTCTATCTCATCACCTTTGGAATCTTTCTCGCCGTGGCGAGGCCCGTGGGCGGGCGTTCGCAGCCCCTGCTCGCCGCGATGGGGTTCGCTTTCGTTCTGGCCTTGCTTTCCAAGGAGCAGGCCATGACTCTGCCGGCCCTCGCCACTGTCTATGAGCACTTCTACCGTGAGGACCGCTCCGAAACATCCTTCTCCCAGAAGCTGGGCCGCTACGGTCTGCTGTGGCTGGTGGGCGTGGCCTACGTGTTTTATCGCATCCAGTTTTTCGGAGCGCTGGCCCCCCACGAGAGTTTTCCTGAGCTCACCCCACAAGAGATCGTGCTTTCCGCCATCGCGCTGGTGGGCCAGTACGTCTGGAAGCTCCTCTGGCCCGTACAACTTTGCGCCTTCTACGTTTTCCACGCGAGCAAGAGCCTTTTCGATCTTCGCGTCCTCGCCGGCCTCTTAGTCCTCCTCGCGTTCGCAGCTCTTTTCCTGGTCTGCTGGCGGAGCCGTGAACGAAACGTACGCTTCGCTTCCTTCGGGATCATCTGGTTCTTTGCCACGCTTGCTCCCGTCCTCAATGCCCACTGGCTGGTCGCCAACGTTTTCACCGAACGCTACCTCTATCTGCCTTCCGTCGGCATCGCATGGCTCATCGGGTTAGGTGCGTCGAAGTTGTGGTCCCGCGCGGGGCCGCGTCCCGCGCAGCGGCGGGCCCTGGTGCTCGCCGGTGTCACGGTGGGCGGGCTTTTTGCCCTCCGCACGGTGATGCGCAACCGCGACTGGAACAATGACATCGACTTGTACAACCGGACCCTCGAAATCTCGCCGGATGCCTACGTCATCATGAACAACCTGGGCACCGTCTACTGGCACGAGGGCGACTTGGACAAGGCTGAGAGCACGTGGCAACGCGTGCTCGCCCTGAATCCCACCCACGCCGACGTGCTCAACAATCTGGGCCTTTTGGCGAGCCGCAGGCATCAGTATGCGGAAGCACTCGGATTCTTCCAGCGCGCGGTCAAGGCGAGGCCGAACTTACCGGACCCGCATCTCAACTTGGGCGAGATGTACTTGCTTATGGGACAGACGGAGGCCGCCGAACCTCAGCTTCGGGCGGCAGTCGCGCTTTCACCGCTCAACACCCGGGCTCACAATAAGCTCGGCCAGCTTCTGGTGGAGACAGGACGCCTGGACGAGGCCGAAGAACAGTTTCGCGCCTCCGTCCGTCTTGAGCCAAACGCGTTTGCTTACGACTTTCTCGGCGCGATTGATGTTCGCCGCCGCGCCATGGAGGCGGCAGAGCGCGACTTTCGGGCCACCCTTAGCTTGGATGAGTCAGACAGCAACGCCCACTTCGGGCTGGGCTACATTTACAAAGCCGCGGGCCGCAAGGCTGAGGCACTAAGCCAGTACCAAGCCGGCCTAGTGAAGGATCCCACCAACCCCCAGGCGCTGGCGGCTGTTCAGGAGCTGCGGCAACAGAGCGCCGCTGACACGCCCTAACCCTCACCACACCCAGCATCACAGCCAACGATGGGCCTGTTATCCACCTCCAGGTCGGAAACTAGAAACTGGACGGGGGAGAAAATGGAAACTAGAAAATGGAAACTGGTCGAGGCTACGTGTTCCCATTTTTCAGTTTCAAATTTCCAGTTTCAAATTCCCTCTGCCATGAATCCTGACTCCTGTATCCTGCTTTTTTCACGCTTTATTGAGGGCGAATGATCTTGTATTCTAGGCGGGTATGGGCCTTTCGGCGGAAAACCCCATTCCCGGAGCCTACCCGGCAAGGGAAGTGGAGGTAAAGGAAGAAGAAACGGAAGGCCCACGAGGCGCGCAGCAAACTTTTTCCCTGTCTTTTGCGTCATCAGGAGTGGAATTGGGATTACAGATTTCTGATCGTCCGGACGCCGCGCTGGTGCGAGATGTGATGAGCGGGCAGCCGGAAGCATTCAACGTGCTCGTCAGGCGTTGGGAGCGGAAGGTATACAGTTTCCTGGTGTATTTGACGGGACGGCCGGAAGATGCCTTCGACATGTGCCAGGAGGTTTTTCTCTCCGGCTATCGTCATCTCGGCCAACTGAAGGATCCGCATAAGTTCCCCCAATGGCTGTTTCGGATCGCACGCAATACGGCTCACTCGCACGCTCGGCGGGAGCATGAGGAAGAAACTAGCCTGAAAGATCTCGATCCGGCCGAGGGTTCTTCCCGCGTGAAGCTGGGCGAGGTAGGGCAGTGGGAACGAGGCGAACTGAGAATCTTGGTGGAAAGAGCGCTCGCGGGACTGCCCTTCGAGCAGCGGGAAGCGATTGTCCTGAAGTTCTACCAGGGGTTCAAATTGGCGGAGATCGCCGAGATCCAGGGATGTCCGCTGAGTACGGCCAAGACGCGCGTGTACTCGGGTTTCGAGCAACTGAGGAAGTTCATCGAAGGTTAGTACTGCAGTTAACGTTTACGATTGTAATAACGTAGTCTCTTTACGTTTCAGTGTGGCGGCTGGTAAAGCGCACACAAGGTATTTGGCAGGCGCCATCCTGTCCCGGCGGGAGAGGGTCTTGCGTCGCGTGATGTGACGTTCCCTTCCTCTCCTTACCCTCTCCCGTGGGGAGAGGGTGGCGCCGCGCAGCACGGGTTTCGCCCGTGACCTTTTCCTCCTTTAATGTGGAGTTGAGATCCGGAAGTCAGGAGTCAAGATCCAGAAATCCGAAAAAGACCAAAAAGAACAACCAGCAAGAATGCCGGAGTCAAGATTCACGAACCAGGATTCAGGAGGGCCGGAATTAGGAGTTGGGAATTGGAAATCGAGGTTTCCAATTGCAGATTTCCAATTTCCTCTTGCCTGAATCCCAAGTTCTGAATTCTGCTTTTCCGGCTCTAGTGCAGAAGAGGTGAACGTCATGGGATGCCGTGAATGGGAAAACGAACTGAACGATTGGGCGGTGGATGAGTTGTCCCCAACGAAGGCGCGACAGCTCGAGCAGCATATCGGGCAGTGCGAGGAGTGTGCTCGCTCGGCTCAGCGCTTGCGTGGAGTGCGGCAGGCGTTGGCAAGCAGTTTGACGGACCAGGAGATGCCTGCCCACTTGGTTCTTGTAGGAGAGAAGCCTCAGAGTCTATGGGCGGGCTTCTGGACCGCCCTCTTCCGTACGGCGGCGCTGTCAGCGGCGGCGGCTGCGATCTTCCTAGTCGTCGCAGCGGTTGGTTTCCGGTACGGGGGAAGCCGGCTGCTTCCGACCACCGCGCAGGTGAAACCGACGTTGACGCGGGCGGAGCTCCAAGCCCTTGTCGGCCAGGTTGTCGCCGAACAGGCCTCCTTGCAGAGGAAAGAAACAGAGGCTGCCACTGTGGATCTGGCGGCGAACCTGCGTGCGGAGCAGATGAGGGATCTGGCAAACATTCAACAGCAGTTGCAGTACTTGGAGCTGGCGCAGAATACGGTTTGGAAGGAAACGCAGCGGCAGAACGAGGTCATTAGCCTCGTTGCTCACAATCAATTGCAGCCACCCGCCAGCTCATCGGCGGAGCCCCCGAGGAGGTAATTCGAATGCATTTCAAGCTAGGAAGGTCAGGCAGGGTGGTGATGGTTGGCCTCGCCTGTTGGCTTTTACCATTGTGGTGTGTACGGGCGCAATCGCCTCCATCCAATCCCGGCGCGCTGAAAGGCGAGATGAAAGTCTTCGAAGCGGTCATTGATGGAACTTTGGCCCAGACTTTCAGTTCCCCCTTCGGACTGCTCGAGAAGACCAAGGGAACGTATTTGCCCGGTTTCGGTCTGGTTTTCAGCTTGGAAGTCAACCTGTATCCTTTGCGCGCTCCCAATCCCTTTAATATGACTCCCGTGAGCAGGGCGGAAATCGATCAGGCGCAAAAGGCGAGGCTGGAGCGATTGGCAGCCATCAAAGAGTCGATTCCTCGCCTGTTGGCCGACCATGCGATTAGCTTGCGGGACCTTCACTCGAATGATTCCCTTGCGGTGGTCGTGCACCTTTTTGGAGCACAGTCCGGAGATACCAATTTTCCCGACCAACTGGTCGTCGAGACCAGGAAGTCGGACTTGGATCACTTTTGGGACAAGAAGATTTCCTATCAAGAATTAACCGCCAAGATGAGTATTCTGGAATTTTAGGAGCTGCTCAGAATGTCGTCCGCTACGGTCAGCCACAAATTGTTGGGACAAATGCTCGTGGAGCGCGGCCTGTTGCCGGAAGAGGATCTGCAAAAAGCACTGGCGTTGCAACGGGAGCGGAAGGGGCGTTTGGGCAAGATCCTTTTGGACCTGGGCTATGTTTCGCAGCAGGACTTGCAGAGTGTCTTGTCCGAGCAGCTCGGCATCCCGCGCGTTGACCCGGCCGAACTCCAGGAGGTGCCCATGGAGGCGGCCACCTTGCCTTCCGGTTTCTTGCGCCAAGCTCTGCTTTATCCCTACCGAGTTGACGACGGCACAGTTTTCATCGCCATGGCCGATCCACTCGACAGCGACAACATTCGGGCGATTGAGCAATTGATGGGGCGGAAAGTGGAAGTGCGACTGGCGAGTGAGACCGCCATCCTGAAGGCGCTGGACGTCTGGCTCGGCGCGGAACAACCTGAAGAGGGCCTTGGGGCGTCGGACTCCGACGAGCCGTCCCATGTGGCGGAGGCTGAGGCGGCCGACATTGACCAACTGCGCGACTTGGCTTCGGAAGCGCCGGTGATTCGCTGGGTGAATCAGTTGGTGGCGCGCGCCCTGGAGCGGCGGTCCAGTGACATCCACTTCGAGCCTTTTGAAAGGCAGTTCCGGGTCCGCTATCGAATCGATGGAGTCCTGTACGAAGTGCCGGCTCCACCCCGTGAGATGCAGGCGGCAATTACTTCGCGGATTAAGCTCATGGCCAAGCTCAATATCGCCGAGCAGCGCCTGCCCCAGGACGGCAGGATTCCGCTGCGGGTTTTGGGCCGCGAAATCGACCTGCGAGTCTCGACCCTTCCCACGCTTTATGGGGAAAGCGTCGTGATGCGCCTTCTGGACCGCAGCGCAAGCGATCGCTATTCATTGGCGACATTGGGATTCCCGGAAAGCCTGCTCCGAAAGATGGAGCATTACCTCAGCCTTCCCCACGGCCTTTTCCTGGTCACCGGCCCCACGGGCAGCGGCAAGTCCACCACTCTCTACGGTTCCCTGCGGCGGCTGAACACCATGGATAAAAAGGTGATCACCGTCGAGGACCCGGTGGAGTACCAGTTGCCGGGGGTCAACCAGATCCACGTGAATCCCCAGATCGGTTTGACCTTTGCGGCGGGCCTGCGTCACATCGTTCGCCAGGATCCTGACATCATCATGATCGGTGAAATCCGGGATCTTGAGACCGCCGAGATTGCCATGCGCGCGGCGCTCACCGGCCACTTGGTCTTCAGCACCTTGCACACCAATGACGCTCCCAGCGCAATCACGCGCCTGACCGATATGGGGGTCGAACACTATCTGGTTTCATCTTCCTTGGTTGCCGTCCTCGCTCAACGGCTGGTGCGCGTATTGTGTCCGGACTGCAGGAGGCCGTACGCGGCGGATGGCGACGAGCTTCGGAAAGAGGGCTGGCAAGGCGCGAGCGGTCCTTTAACGCTTTACCGTGCGGAAGGATGCGCGCATTGCGCTCATACCGGTTTCGTCGGGCGGGTGGGAATCTTTGAATTCATGGAGCTGGACGAAGGAATCCGGCGGGAGATCGTGGCCCGCGCCGACGCAAGTACCTTGCGGGCGGCGGCGCGCGAGCGAGGCATGCGTAGCCTGAGAGAGGACGGGTGGCTGAAGATTGCTTCGGGGCAGACGACGGTGGAAGAAGTGTGGCGGGTTACGCAGGAAATTTAGTCAGTAGTCATTTGTCAGTCATCAGTTGTCAGTAGTCACGAGAATTTCCGATTTTCTGTTTTCGATCTTCGGTTTTCGAGTTTCGATTTGCCACTAGGGACGCGGATATGCCGGAGTTTTCCTACAGGGCGATCAAAGGAAGCGGCGAGCTGATCCAGGGGACGCTGGTGGCGGAGACCGAGTCGGCTTTGCTGGAGCAACTCCGCCGCATGGGATGCATGCCCATCCACGTGAGTGCGAATGGCGGCTCGCAGGGCGCAGGTTGGGCACGGCTCACACGCCGGGGCTTGTCTTCACAGGATCGCCTGACTTTCGCCCGGCAGCTCGCCACGCTCGTGCGGGCCGGCATCCCGCTTGACCGCAGCCTCTCGCTCTGCCGTGACTTGGCGGAGAAGCCGGCGCTGCGGGGAGTCATCGACGGTACGCTCAAGGAATTGCGTGGCGGACAGTCGTTGGCCCACAGCCTGGCCGCCAACGAGCACTTCTTTCCGCCCCTGTATGTCGCCATGGTGCGGGCCGGGGAAGCCAGCGGCACCCTTCCGGCAGTCCTGGATCGCCTGGTGGAGTTTGAGGAGTTCAGCTCCGAGCTTCGAGGCTATCTGCTTTCAGCTCTCATCTACCCCGCGCTTTTGCTCGCCGTGGGTAGCGTGGCGATTGCTTTCTTGCTGGGGTTTGTGGTGCCGCGCTTCGCGCAGATCTTTGAAGAGGCGGGGAAGGAGCTGCCCTTGCCAACCCAGATCTTAATGGACGTTTCCATGGCCTTTCGCAATTACGGCTGGCTGGCGGCCCTAGTCATCGTCGGCGCTGTGTTGCTCGCTGGCCGCTGGGTGCGGACCGAGCCCGGGCGGCTGCGTTGGGACGAGTGGCGTCTGAAGGCGCCCTTGCTGGGAGATGTCAGCCTGAAACTCGAAATCGCCCGCTTTGCCAAGACCATGGGAACCTTGCTGGCCCAGTCGGTCCCGATTATCTCGGCGCTGCGCCTTACCCGTGAGGTCTTGAGTAATCGCCGCGTGGCCGCTGCCGTCGAGCCACTCATTCAGGGTGTCAAGCGAGGCCAGGGGTTGGCGACCCCGCTGGCCGAAACCGGCTTGTTTCCGGTGCTCGCCGTGCAGTTGATGACTCTGGGAGAGCAAACTGGAAAGCTGGACTCCATGCTGCTCGAGCTGGCCGCCATTTACGACCGGGAGGTCCGCGTGGCCACCAAGCGCTTGGTGGCGCTGGTCGAGCCGGCCGTGATTCTGGCCATGGGTTTGGTTGTCGGAACCATTGTGATTTCCACTCTGCTGGCGATTGTCAGCATCAACGAGGTACCTTTCTAATGCGCCGACCAACTAAAGACAGAAAGCATTTATCCGGACAGGAATCTATGCAGGGTTTCACCTTGATCGAATTGATCGTAGTGGTTCTCATCCTCGGTCTGCTTGCCGGTCTGGTCGTCCCCCGCTTGTTCAAGCATGCAACGCAGGCCAAGATCACCGTGGCGAAGGCGCAGATCGCTGCCTTCCAGACGGCGCTCGGGGCCTACAAACTGGATACGGGCAATTTCCCCACCACGGAGCAGGGTTTGCAGGCGCTGAGGACGCTCCCTTCGGGCGTCAACAATTGGACCGGTCCCTACCTACCCAAGGACATTCCCATGGACCCTTGGGGTCGGCCTTATATCTACAAGTATCCTGGGGATCATGGTGATGAGCCGGACATCATCAGTTATGGAGCCGACGGGCAACCGGGCGGCGAGGGAGAGAATGCGGACATCCTCAGTTGGAAGTGAAAGGCGTCACCGCCGGTCGCAGGAAGCCGGTGTGACGCTTCTCGAGCTGGTGATCGTCCTGGCTATTCTCTCTCTGGCAGTGTCGCTGGTCGCTCCGCGTTTTGGCAACTGGAGCGATGAATGGATGCTGAGGAGCGCGGCGGAAAAGATTGCGCAGACGGTCCGCTACGCCCGGACGCGCGCCCTTTTTGAGCAGAGCTATTACGTGGTGGAAATCGAGCCGGGAACGCGCCTAGTGCGGGTTTTCAATCCCGCCTCGGGTTTTTCGCGGGGGTTTACACTTCCGCGGGGCGTGAAGGTGGATGACGGCGAGTATCCCTCGCCTCCGGTAGTCCGACTCCTGCTCCCACCGTCCGGGGTGGTGGAAGAGAGGACCCTATGGCTCAGTAACCAGCGCGGAAGCAAATTCAGGGTCCATATGGATTTTTTGCTCGGTGCTCCGGCCATCGAGGCCGTTAAACAAGGATCACGCTAAGTGCAGAGGATTATCCAACGTCATCGCGGACCGCGCGAGGCCGGTGTCAGCCTCCTGGAAGTTCTGATGGCGATCTCGCTTTTGGGAATTAGCTTTGCCACCATTTTCTCCGGTCTTTCTGCGGCCCTTCGCACCACCGACCGCCTAGACCGTTTTGATCAGGCCAACGACTTTGCCGCAAGGAAGCTCAGCGAGCTGATCTTGGATCCCTCGCTGGCCGCCGACCAGGTGCGCTCCGGATTTTCCCCTTCCGGTATCAGGTGGCAGGCAAGAACCGAGTTAGTGGACACGAGACCGCTCTCCGACCCTAAGAAACCGGCTCAGTTGGTTCGAATCGCCTTGGAAGTTTCCTGGCGCACGCGTTCGGGCGGGCAAAGTCTGAGTCTGGAGACGCTCAAGCTGTGCATTCCGGAGCCGCAACCCAGTCCGTAAGAGCAGGATTTAGGAGTCAGGATTCAGGAGCAGGAAATGCGCGACCCAAGAGCCAGTCGACGAGAGCTAGGGCAGCGCCGCCGGCGCGCTTCCCTGAATCCTGAATCCCGAATCCTGAATCCTGATGCTGGATTCACGCTGTTCGAGGTAATGCTCAGTCTTACCCTGATCGGGTTCTTGATGGTCGCCTTGTTGGTCGGCCTCCGGGTGGCAAACCGGGCCTGGCGAACAGGAGAGGCGCGGCTCCGGCAGGTACATGCGCAGGCAGAGAGGAATGCTTTCGTGGTTCAGCAGATCTCGTCGCTTGTTCCTTATCAGGTGACGGTTAATGATCCCAGTCTGTCGGGAACATTTACTGTCCTGCAGGCGAGCGCCACCTGTCTGCGCTTTGTCAGCTCTTATAGCAGCGTTTTTCGAAGCCGTTCGGGACTGGTACTTGTTGAGTACGGCATCGTCGAGGCTTCTCCCGGAAACGTTGAGGTGGCGTTGCGTGAGACTCCGGTTGGGGATAATGGGGTCCTTCTCCATAGGCTGATCCGGAGTGTTACGAACGATCGCGAAACAGGGGTCCCCGTGACCGACTACCAGCCGTTTTTGGTGAGAGCGACAGACCTGCCGTTGATGACGGGTCTAAGAGCCGCTTGGTTTGAATACTTGGATCTACACCCCGAGAAAGGCACCGATCCGGCCGAGAAAGACACCGGTCCGGTTTGGCGGCTGGCTTGGAAGAGCAGGGAGGGGGCGCCTTACCCGGAGGCGATCCGACTCCGCTGGGGTCGTGGAAACCAGGAGGGGGAAGAGGTCATCCCCGTGCGAGCGAAGTTTAAGCCGCAATCGACATTCGGGCAATGAGCAGGATTCAGGATTCAGGAGCCAGGATTCAGGAGTCAGAAATGCAGGATTCAGGATTCGGGATTCAGGATTCAGGAGCCAAGATTCGGGGGTCGGGAACCCCCCGGAATCCTGAATCCCGAATCCTGAATCCTGCCGGGGTGGCTTTGCTGGCCGTGATGTCCGCAGTCACCGTGATGATCTTGGTGGCACTGGCGTTTTCAGGTTCGGTCCAGATCGAGACTCGGACGGCCATTTATCGCAAGGAGGCCGCTCAGGCTTATGCCTTAGCGGAGGGCGGAGTCCAAGCCGCCATTCTGGAGATCGCCTACCCGCCTTCCCTTGAGCAGCAAGATGAACCCCGGCTCTGGGAAAAAGGGCAGCGTTTGGTGCGTGTGCCTTATGCGCAGGGCGCGGCGCTGGTGGAAATTGTGAATGAGAGCGGCAAGCTCGACCTGAACGTTGCCGGGCCAAAACAACTGGCGCGTTTGTTTGAAGCGCGGGGTCTGGAAGAGGCGGAGGCGGCCGAGTTGGCGGCGGCCATTAATCACTGGCGGAGCCCAGCGGGGTCTGACGATCAGGGGTCCCAGGCCTTGGAGGACTATTATCGTGACGCCGGGTATCGCCCCGCTCACCAGCGCTTTGGCTCCTTGGAAGAAGTGCTGCGCGTCCGAGGGATGAACCGGGACATATTCTACGGCACGGCAGAGTTCAGCTGGGAAAAGGGAATTCAATATAAGTACGGAGTGGGGCAGGACTTGACGATTTACTCGGGTTCCCCTCAGGTCAACGTGAACTATGCGTCCGAGGCGGCCTTACTCAGCGTGCCCGGCGTGGACGAGGACTTGGCTGAGCCCATTGTTCGGGAACGAAGCAACAAACCCTTCAAGTCCCTGGAGGATGTGGCGCAACGTCTGTCGACATCACTGCCGGAAAAGGCGCTGCCGTTCCTTACCACCGGCGAGGTTGGGATTTACAGCATCGTCGCGGTGGGGGAGGTCAAGGGCTCCCGAGTTCGGCGGACAATCAAAGCCGTTGTCCAGGTGGCCCAACAGGGCGCGGTCCCGCAGGGCCCGGTCTCACAGGGCGCGGCCCTGCATCGCATCATAGCTTGGTACGACGACTTCACGGAGTGAAGAAAGGCAGGATTCAGGATTCAGGAGGGCGGAAACTGGAAAATGGAAATTGGAAACTGGCTATCGAGGTCGCTAGTTTCCAGTTTCAACTTTCCATTTTCCTGTTTCCTGAACCCTGACTCCTGAATCCTGAATTCTAACATGTCTCTCGCATTTACCAAACTCGCTGTAGGAGTCGATTGGGGCGGTGGGACGTTCAGTCTCACCGCTCTTGGCCGCCAATTTCGGCGCTTTGTGGTGATTGACGAGTTGCGTCTCCCGGAGCCGCTGCAAGAGGATGCGGCCGACAAAGTGGCCGGCTTTCTGGATCGGCATCGGCTCCGCGAAGCCCGCGTCATGGCTTGCTTGCCGCGCGAAGCGGTCCTGGTTCGATTCCTGGACCTGCCGGTGGAAGCAGAGCCGCAGTTGGCCAAAGTGGTGGGCTATCAGTTGAGATCGCTTCATCCCTTCAAGGACGATCAGGTCTATTGGGATTGTGCGGTTGTGGGCCGCGACCCCAAGGCGAAGCAGGTCAACGTGATGGTGGTGGTGGTGGAGAAGTCGAGTGTAAACCTCGCCAAGCAGGCGTTTGAAGAACTGGGCATGCGGCTGAGCGGCTTGACGCTGGGAGCCACAGCCCTGGCTCTCTTGGCGAAGCCCCTGCTGCCGCCGGCGGCGCTGCTCGTTTGTGGCCGAAGCTCGGGGGTGGAACTGCTGTCCTTTCGCCAAGCGAACTTGTGCGCCACTCAAGAGATTCCCCTCGAACCCAGTGACAACGCCAGAGAACGATTTGAACGGGAGTGGCATCGCGCCCTCGCAGCTTTGCCCGTGTCCGACCCCGCCACGGTTCCCTGGTTTGTCTGCGGGTCCGTGCCGTCCCCCTTTTCCGACCTTCTCCAGGGGGCCTCACCGTTGCCCGCTCCGAAGCTGAACCTGGCCAAGCGCAATGGGTCGGTAGGCTTCGCGTGGCCCTCGCTTGCTGCGGCCTATGCGGGCTTGATCCGCAGCAGCTCGTCGTTCATCAACCTCCTGCCGCCGCAAGAACGTTGGCAGCCGCAGCGCGGCGCGCGCGCCCCGGTTTACGCCTTGAGCGCCACGGCGGCGCTTCTGGCCCTCACCTTGGCGTCTCACGCCTGGATCGAAAGGGCGTTGTACAGCCGCGCCCTGGAGCGCGCGCTGCAACGCCTGGAGCCTCCTGCTCAGCAGCTTCGCCAGCTGAATCAAGAGACGAGTACTCTCGAAACCCGAGCGGCAGTCCTCGAGGACCTCCGGGCCGGCAACTGGCAGAAGCTCCGCATGGTCGAGCAACTCACCAAGCTGCTCCCGGACGGCACTTGGCTGCAACAATTGGAAATCAGCCAAGATACTGTCGAGATCTTCGGCCTTTCCAACCACGCCGCGGAGTTGGTTCAGCCGCTCGAGAATTCGCCTTACTTTACTCAGGTTGAGTTTACGGCTCCAATCACGCGGGACAACCAGAGCCGAGAGGTTTTTCGGATCCGCATGCGGCTGAAGCAGAGCACGCGGCCCTAGAGAATTGGTGATGGATGATTGCCGATTGAGGATTGGAAAATCGAAAATCGCCAATCGAAAATCGACAATCGACAATCGTCTTACTACGGACTCCAATGCTTGAGAAGATTAGTCGTCGAGATCGAATTGCCCTGACCGCCGCCGCGGCGGCTGCGGCGCTGTTCATGCTCTTGAACTTCGGCGTGTTTCCCCTCCTGGAGCACATGGGCTCAAGCCCTGAGGTGGTAGAGCAGAAGGAAGTTGAACTGCGCCGGGACAAGCGACTGTTGGCTGAGGCGGAGCTCGAGAAGACGCATCACTCCGCCGCCAGGGACCGCCTGAAAGAACTCGAAGCGGGCCTTCTGGAGAGCTCCTCGCCTTCGCTGGCGAATGCCGAGTGGCAGCGGCTGGTGAGCCAGTTGGCCGACAGCAAGGGTATCCAGCTCGGCAGCAGTGAGTTCCTTCGCATTCAAGAGCTCGGCGCAGGATATTCCCTCTTGACCGGTCGGGTGGCATTCCACTGCCGCATTGACCAGCTCGTCGATTTTTTGGTCGCTTTGACTTCTTCCCCCAAGCCCTTGTCCGTTACGGGCCTGATGGTTTCCACCTCCCAGGGGAGCGCGCAAAACATATTAAACGTGCAGATGACGATTGGGGCGGCGACCAAGACGGTGAAGCAACCGAAGGAGGCGGCAGCCGCGCCACAATAACGCACGCCATAATTCGAAAATCGAAACTCCGGACAGCGGTCGAATTTCGAGTTTCGGTCTTCGCGGAGGAGGCACTCATGCTAGCCAGACGTCGGGAACAGATTCTCATTATCGCCGGGCTCATCGGCCTGAACATCCTGCTGGGCTGGTTCTTGGGACGGTTCTGGAAGGACTATCGCAACCGCACCCAGTGGCTCTACTCGGGCGCGCTGGCGCAGCCTCCTGTCACGCCGCCGGCCCGCCTGAATCTGGCGGGACAGCCGCAGAGCTTCGTGGAGATCGTGGACCGAAATGTTTTCAGCCCCCTGCGGGGCGTACAGCCACCGCAGCCGCAAGAAGAGGCCAAAGCTCCGAAGCTGCCGTTCTTCTTCGGGAGCATGAATCTGGGGAGCGGCCGGTTTGCGTTGATGGCTCCGGGTGACCAGCCTTCCCCGGCCTCCAAACGTGTCCTGCCCGGGGAGGAGATCGGCGGCTACAAGTTGGTTTCAATTGGCACCTCGAATGTGGTGCTCGAGTGGCAGGAAAAGAAGTTCACACTGGATATTTTCGAGTCCGCCCACAGTGCCCCTGGCGCGACTGAGCGAACCGCCAGCGGTGGCGCGCGTTTCGCACCTGTATCAACAGCGGGAAGCCCTGCGTCCTCGGCAAGGTCTGTAGCCCCCGTTTCCTCTGCCGGGCCGCGTCCCCCTGCGCCCCAGATGTCGGCGCCCGTTGCCCAACCAGACGTTCCGGCGGGCACCGTGGTGGGAGGAAAGCGAAAGATTCTGGTCCCGACTCCTTTTGGCACTTTGGTCCAATGGCAGGATGTCGGGCCAGCCGGCTCACAGACGCCGCAACAAACCGGGAGCCCCAATAAGTAAGGAGTCAGGAGTCAGGATGCAGGAGTCAGGATTCAGGAGGGCGGAAAGTGGAAAATGGAAATTGGAAACTAGCTATCGAGGTCGCTAGTTTGCAGTTTCAAGTTTCCAATTTCCTCTTTCCCAAATCCTGAATCCTGGACAAGGAGGAACAGATTGCTTCCACACTCTAGTCTACACCGCCGTCATTTGCGAACGCGAGGGATGACCCCTGTCGTTTCAGGCCCGAGTGCGCCAGCCCTGGGGCGCGGAGTGCTGTGGTTTTCGACTGGTCTTGCCGTCCTCGCCGTGGCCTCCCTAACCCTTCGCGCGCTCCCACCCGCCGCTCAGCAAGCCGAGCCGCCCGCGCCACAAGCAACACCAGCCAAGCCGCACGTGCCGCAACCGTGGCGAGCAAAGCCGCCCGTGCCTCAAGCAACCCAAGCCAAGCCACCCGCGCCGCAAGCAACCCAAGCCAAGCCACCCGCGCCGCAAGCATCGCCAGCCGGGGCGCCTGCGCCAGGGGCATCGCAGCCTGAGCCCCCACCCGCGGTGCCGCCGCAAACTCCTCCTGCCAGCCAGACCACGCCGGCCGAGCAGGCTCCACTGGGCGCGCCTGCTGCCGTTAAGGGTGGGGCAGGGGTGGGGTTCCGTCTCGAGAATGCTGACCTGCTTCAGTTCGTCAGCTTGGTGGCCGAGGAACTTAAGCTGAACTACGTTGTGGATCCGGGGGTCAAAGGGGCGGTGACCATTTCCACTTCGGGTGACCTCAAGCCCGACGACCTGCTACCCATTCTCGAAACCGTGCTGAAGATGAATGGCGCCACGGCCATCAAGACCGGGAGTTTCTATCGCATCGTTCCTCTCGCCGCGGCCCCTAGAAACCCCTTGGGTATCTCGACCGAGGCCAACGGAGCAAAGTTGCCGGGGGATGAACGCATTCTCATGCAAATCATCCCTTTGAAGTTCGTGTTCGCGGCGGACATGGCCAAGATTCTTACACCCTTTCTTTCGGAGGGGGGGACGGTGGCCGCGCACGAGGCTAGCAACACCCTGATTCTGGTTGATGACAGCTTGAACATAAAGCGGCTGATGGAGATCCTCGACCAGTTCGACAGTTCCGCTTTTATCCAACAGCGTGTGCGCATGATGCCTGTGCACAACAACGTGGCCTCCGCTGTGATTCCCGAACTCGAGGCGATTTTCTCCACCTACGCACTCTCCGACGAGAAGACGCCCTTGCGCTTCGTGCCCCTCGATCGCATCAATGGAATTCTGGTCGCGGCGGCTGATCCTGCTGCCTTCGAGGAAGTCGAAAAATGGTTAGCGAAACTCGACCAGCCGGCCTCCCCGAATGGAATTCAGACCTTCGTTTACAAGGTTCAGTACTCCGAAGCCGGGCGCCTTGTCAACCTGCTGAACGCCCTCCGGGGTACTGGAGGAGCTGGGGGAGGTGGAGGAACCTTTGGGGAAGCCACTTCCCGCGGCATGGGAGGTGGCGGCAGGGGACTCGCGTCAGGCGGGGGCGGCATGGGCTCGGCGTCGGAGCAGGAACAAACTCTCCAGCCGCGCTCCGGTGAAACTACCACGGGAATGGGCGCTTTCAGTCCGGCGGGTGGCGCGGGAGCCGCAACGGCCCCCGAAAAGAGGTTGCGCATCGTAACTGATCCGGTCAGCAATTCGATCATTGTGCAGGGCACCGCGCAGGACTATGCCGAAATCGCCAAGACCCTCGATAAGCTCGACATTGTGCCCCGGCAGGTTCTGATCGACGCTCGAGTCTACGAAGTGGACTTGACCGGCGCTCTTTCTTTTGGTCTCACGTACGCGCTCGAACAGCGCGGTACCAGCACTAGCCCGACGGGTCTCCAGTTCAGCGGTGGCAATAACAGCTCCTCGGGCGCGGGTAGCTTGGCACTTTCCGTCGGCGGCGTGATCGGCTATACGCGCGAATTGATGACTTTTCTGACCGCCAGCGAAAACCACTCGCGGGTGAAAACACTCTCGGCGCCCACCGTGCTCACCATGGATAGCACCGAGGCGCGAATCCAGGTGGGCGAGTCAGTGCCCGTGCTCACCTCCCAGGGTCTCGCCACGGGCGGACAAATTGCGGGGAACAGCCTGTACACTAGTACCGTCAGCCAACAGGACACGGGGATCATTCTCTCGGTGACTCCGCGCATTACCAGCACGGGTCTCGTCTCCCTCTCCATCAACCAGGAAATCAGCAATGAGGTGCCGGCTGCAACGGGTAGCGGCATCCAATCCCCGAGCTTCACGAAGCGTTCGGTGACCACCCACGCCGTGGCTCAGGACGGCCAGACCATTGCCTTGGGCGGGCTGATCTCGTACCAATACAATAAAACCGTTAATCGCGTCCCCCTGCTCGGCGACATTCCTTGGCTCGGTACGCTTTTTGGAAGCACTTCCTACAACACTACGGAAACGGAATTGATTGTGCTCCTGACGCCGCGCATCATCGCGACTCTTCCCGCCGCCCTCGATGCCACGCGCGAGCTTCGCGACAAGTTGAAGGACTTGCGCCGCGAGTTCAAGAAGGACCAATTGTTGAACCCGGAGAAACAGGGTTCAGGGGGAGGAAACTAGAAACTGGAAATTGGCAACTGCGCGGAGAAGAAAATGGAAACTGGAAAATGGAAACTGGCCGAGGCTACGAGTTTCCAGTTTCCAATTTCCGGTTGCCAATTTCCAATTTCAAATTTCCGCTCTTCACTCACCTGAATCCTGACTTCTGAATCCTGCTTTTTTCAATCTTCAATCGGCAATCGCTAATCCTGCAGGGGCGGTTCGAGAACCGCCCGCCGGCGACAAAAGGCACCCCCAAAAAAACCAAAAAAATTCTTGACAGGGCATTTTGTTGGTGATAAGTTAGCGGCCATCATTACGAGTTTGGTTAAGGTAGTTACACGCAGCAGGGTGGCGAAGCGGGAGCGATGCGGAAGCGGGAAAAGGCCTCAAGAGGAAGCAGGGGTGGCTCGTGCTCCGATAACTCGCGCCGAGCGGGACTGCGGCAAAGAAAGTTGTTGACAAGAAAGTGGGCGGAATGATAGGGTCGCCCATAGTTCAACTTTGGCTTTTTCAGTCAATCGGGGTTTGCGGACCCAAATGCGCTTGCCCCACAAAAAAGGAGAGGGAAAACAGATGACGAAGAGAAACTTGTTGCTAGTAACTTTGCTGTTGGTTTTTGGCCTTGCGGGAACGGCGTCGAGCCTGTTCGCTCAAGGTACTGTTTGGAGCACTGCCAGCAACGTCAATACCATCCGGAACGAGGGCGATGCTGAAGCTGTGGGCACGATCAATCTGACCACCGCCAGCACTGGCACGATCTTGGCGCAATCTGGGTTCACCATTACGTATACCCTGCCTATTGCGTATTATGGAAAGACGCCCTTGTACGCGGTGGGCATTGCCGCCTCGGGCCCCGACGCAGGTGCGATTTTGACCTCGCTGGAAGGCACAGGTGGCATCGTGATCTCCGGGTCAACGGTGCAACTGACTTTTACAAATGCAAGCCCCCTAATCATTAGCGGGTCCAATGCGATCAACATCGCAGCGCGCGTTATGTCCGAAGGCTATAAAGCTGGTACCGCGGTCAACGCTACGATACAAGCCTTCTATGAATATAGCGCGTCAACGTTGACCATTGGTGCGACCAACGCGGCGGTAACAGTGTCAGTGGCGACCATAGAGGGGCCAGCCACAACCGTAACGGTTGAGCAAGGCCCGGCAGAAGTCTTGACCTGCATTGGGGTTAAGAACGTCGACACCTACAGCAATTACTTCTCCATCAGGCTCAAGGAAAATTGGAACGATGCGTTAACGAGCTTGTCGGACGAGTACAACCTCGAGAACAACGATAGCAGTTACCTGGGCGGAGACCCGAGTCCTACGTATCCCACGAACGGCTCGGAGATCCTCATCACTCTGTCGGGCGTACCAGACAACGTGGGGATCGTCGCCTTAACGCCCGTACCCTGTGATGGCACTGACGCTTCGGACCCGAATTACTGCGCAGGCGGGAAGCTAGAGATCGAGGACGGGATTCCCCAGGCTAGCAACGCCCCCTATGGAAGCACGCAAGCCTTCTGGTATTGGATCGACACTACCAATGTGAGGGCGATTGAATGGGCCGATTTCGGGTTCGTGCTATGGTCGAAAGGACCGCTACCGCCAAATCAGGGTTATGCTATCACGGCGGCGGTGACCCTAACTGACCTCTACCCCGAAGATGGCTCTGCCTCGCAGGTAAATGGGGAAATGCCGTACTTCACCGCGAATGAGGCCACCGGCCTGGCTGTCGTAGACTTCACTGATTGCGTTACCACCCTGCTGTTCCCCTACATCAATACCTACTACGCGGGGGCCGGCGCCGGCGCGTTCAGTAACTTCGGCACGGGCATCGACTTTGCGAATACTACATGGGATCCGTTCGCGACACCTGCAGCTTGCACCCCAAAGACTGGTGTTGGCTGCACCTATCCTACCATGGCGAAGGGTAGTGCTGTGCCGCAGTCGGGTAGCTGCACACTCTACTTGTATCCCGCGAATGAAAGCACTGTGCAGGTGTTCGTGACGCCAACCATATCTGCCGGTGGGTCGTATGGCTTCGACGTCGCCGCTCAGGTGCCGGGATTCGCTGGCAATACAGGTTACGGCATTGCGATTTGCGGATTCCAGAACGCTTACGGCTTCGCCGAGATTTATGACAACACTGCTGTTGCCCCTCTGAATCCTGAGGCAACGCTCGGATACTTGGCGTACATCTTGCCGGATCCTGCATTCTACCATCGTAGTCCGGCTGGTGACGCGCTCGGAGAGAGTGCCATTGCTCCGGTCAACATCAACAAGTGGTTCCAGAAGCTGCTGATGTACGGTATCCACCTCGATCCGAAGTAATTCACGGGACGCTGGGCGCCCGGTACCAGTAACACACCGGTGCGAGTGTTCCGAGACGGAATAGAAGGGGCAGTCCTGCGCGAAGCAGGATTGCCTCTTCCCCGTACAGTAACCGCGCCACTAGTTCCAGAACCACTTCATCGTGGCCGGCGTTTTGGGTTCGCGGAAACAAGGGGGTAGTTGCGCTCAGGCGGGGCTGCCCCCTTGATTCTACAAGAGCTGGCTTCTAGCCCGAAGTGCCACACCTGACGGTAAGTCGGCGTTTTGGGTTGTCGGAAGACGGAGAGGCTGCTTATTTGCAGGTGAGCTGTCTCTCCGGTGATTGGTGACGCGCGTTCGTGTCGCGTCGCACGGGAGGAAGGGCGGGAATATAAACCCTTGGACGGCCAGGGGCTATACTCACCCAGCTTCCCACGACCCGCTCCTTCCGGTTAGGTGTGAAATTGGGAGTGTCCTCGCGGTGGGGCCGGATACCGGCCTTCCACGACCTCAAGGCACGCAGGAAGGACTCGTGTGAGGGAGTCCTGCTCTCCAGTGCATTTCCGCCTGGATTTTGTCGCACACCAACTTCAACACGTTGCAGATGAGCGTCCTTAAAAAGAGGGTGAAGTGCTGTTTGTTGGCAGCTTCGTTGCTGACCGGGGGCTGCCTGCTTGCGCCGGGTCCCTTGGCTATGGCCTCGTCATCGAGTGAAGAGGCGTTGCGGGCCCGAGTGGAGCAGTGCTACAGCGCCCTCCAGCAAGGCGATTGGCCTAAAGTTGAAAAATACCTCACTAAGGATTCGAAGCCAATCTTCCACGCTCAGACTCAAAAGAAGGCATTGCTGGCCTACAAAATTCAGTCTATCAAACTGGAGCCGGATGGGCAGACGGCCACAGTCGTGGTCCAGGTTCCGATCATGTCTGCTGCGATGCCAAGGCCGATCCCCGTGCCTAGCACAACTCTGTGGCGGCTGAAAAATCACGTCTGGTACATGGACCTTTCCCGGGCTCAACCTGACGCGAACGCCCAGCAGGCGCTTTTCAACATGGCGCCCAAAGCGGGGCGCGCGCCCGCCCCTATAGTCACTTCGAAGGACTTGAAGTTTGAGTCGACTTGGTGCGGTCTTGGCAACGTCCAGAGCGATGAGACTCCCTTAGCTAAGTTCGCCTTTAAGAATGTGAGTACACACTCCGTCACGTTGGCCGATGTCCAGCTCGGTTGTGACTGCCTGCACTTGAAGACCCAGCAGAAGGAATATAAGCCCGGCGAATCAGGAACCCTGGAAATTGAGTTTGACCCAGCGCGCCTAGGACTCAACATGGAAGAGTCATTTAGCCAAGTCGTCATACTGAAGACAGAACCCGGCGACGCCTACGTTCTGTTAACGATTGCCGCGCGTGTGGCTCCTGCCCCCCAACCTCCTGCGAAACCCTAGAGTCGGTTACTGAGGGACCGAATTTGAGCTGTGTGAGCAGGCGCGGTTGCCGAGACGGCGCGCGCTCAATCTCGAGATTGTACGGTGACTTGAGGGGCCGAATGGCGTTCGGCCTCAGTGTGAGGGCTCTGTCCGAGTTATTCTTGAAACTGTGAGGGAATCTTGAATAGACGGTCGTTCGTCATTTGTTTGCTGATCGCCATGGTGCTTGCATTGGGTGGCTGGCCGAAGCCCGCCGCTTGCGGGCAGCAGGCCTCCCCGCCCAACAAGGCTGAGTCCGCACCTGGCGAGCGCGTTGTGCTCACAATCGGGGACGAGAAGATTACCGCCGCTGAGATCGAGAAATTCATTCAGGCCATGCCCCCCCAATATCAAGCCTTCTACGGTGGCCCGGGAAAGCATTATTTGCCCCAGTACATCGTCGCATTGAAGGTGCTCTCCAGCGAGGCCATCAAGCTGAAACTGGGGGAGCAGCCTGAGGTGGCGCGTGCCATCGAGATCGCCCGTGAGGGTATCCTTGCCGATGCAGCCCGAAAACACTTCCTGAAGAGTGTGGTGGTCAACGACCAGGAACTTCGGGAACTCTACCAGAAAGACAAAACGCTGTCTGAAGAGGTTCGCATTGGCCACATTCTCATCCGCACGGACAATGCCCCGTTAAAATCCGATGCCGCGGGCCATCCCGCGCTGCCCGAGCCCGAGGCTCGCAAGAAGCTCCAGGATATCCGCGAGCGAATCCTGGCTGGCGCTGACTTTGCACAAATGGCTAAGCAGTACTCGGAGGACACCGCCACCGCTGCTTCCGGTGGGGACATGGGTGTCATTCAGAGTGACAAGGTCGTTCCTCCCATCGCCAAGGCGGCCCACTCTCTTGAGCCCGGCCAAGTGAGTGACATCATGTTAACCCCGTCCGGCTTCGAGATTATTAAGGTCGAGGATAAGCACACCAAGTCGTTCGAGGAGGTCAAGCCGGCCCTGGAGACACAACTTCGGGAGTCGAAGATGGCGGAGATCATTCAGCACTTGATGGACAAATACCCTTTGGTCATCGATCAGGAGTACTTCGCTGGCTCGCCGGCCAAGCCGACCTCGACGGCTCCCCCGCCTAAGCCCTAGGGCCGCGTTGCCTTCGTCCGCGGAGCGACGAGCGCTGCGCCCCGATTTGTCGGGGGGGGTTCCCGAAGCGAGGTGACGAGCAAGCAGCGCTGGTCAGAGGCCAGAAGAAAAGATCCGGCCACCGCCAGCAGTACGTATTTCTGAGATTGTTGGTTGCTCCCTATCCAATTTGCTGTTGACAACACCCCGGCCCTTCCTCCTTCGCCGCAGGTCACATCAATCCCAAATTCAGGTTTTTCAAGGGATCGCTGAAAACTGCCAGGCAGGAGGTAAGAGACGGAAGCAGGTAAGAAGCAGAAAACCAAAAGCTGCCGGCTGCCAAGTGAACACCGAAGGCTGCCCCTCCGTCTCGGGAAAGCTTCGCCCTGCTCGCCATGCCAGTGCCTTGCTCAACATCCTGGCAGACCTGGGAGGCGGCGAGGGAGTGCACGCGCGGTAAGGAATCGCCAGGCGCGCACCCCCCGCACAGCTATTTCGTTGCTTCGGTCTTCGTTTCCTTAGGTGCTGCCTTGGCCCTCTGGGGCTCCGCCAGAAGCGCCTTCAAGTCCGCCGCTTTGTACGGATAGTATTCAAGGGACTTCTTCCCCGTTGTGCTGAGAACAATATCCACCCGGCGATTGTTCGCCAGCACAAAAATCGGGAGACGGCGGTAAATCTTCTCGCGGTCCTGCGCAGTAAGGTCGGGAATTTGTTCGGCCAACTGCTTCACGGCTGCGGCATCGAGCTCTTGTCCTTTTCCGAAACCCTTCGTCTCGAGGTTGGCAGCGTTGATCCCCTGTTCAACAAGGAAGCTCCGGACGCGCTCGGCGCGCCGGTCGGAGAGCGCCATGTTGTATTTAACAGACCCGCGCCTGTCCGCATGGCCCTCGAGGATGAGGTGGGCGTCCGGGCTGAACTGCAGGTATTGCTTGAGGTTGGCCACGAGTTCATTCAGCAACTGCGTTTGGCTCTCAACCAGCCCGCCCTCTGGTTTTGCCTTGGTGGGAAGGTCGAATGGGAAGTAGACGCTGTTGCCCGGAAGCTTAACTTGCAGCACTTCGGCCTCTGCTTCTCGCCCCGACTCAATGGACCCCACAATGTGCAAGCGTGCGGTCTGCGTGTCAGAACCCCCGCAGGCATTGGAACTGTGGAGAGCATAGGTGATGGTTTCGTCGATCGGTCCCACGTCGGTCTTGCTGGGCGTAGGTTGAACAGTGCGGTTACCGGTGGGCGATACGGAACCGAACGGATCAAGCGAAGCGGTGTCAGCCCCGGGGGCCGACCAAGCGAGCGTAGCGCTCCCTTGCTGATCCACTTTGTCGCCTACCTTGTGGTAACGAATCTCCGCCGGGGTCACGCTCAGCGAACTCTGGATGTTCGAAGCCACAGTGACCGTGGCGTCGGAAGTTGTCACGCCGCCCGGTCCGGTGGCGGTTAACTTGTAGTCGGTGGTCTGCTTGGGTTGCACCGCTTGCCCGCCCGAGGCCGCGACTTCTCCGGCTCCGCTCAGCTCCACGCGCGGAGCGTCGGTCGAGGACCACGTGAGTTGAGTCGAGCCCCCACATTCAACCTGGGCTGAGGCGGCCGATATCTGCGCCGTCGGTTTGACCACGGCCACGCTGGAAGTTTCTGCCTGAAAGCGTGGCAGAGAACCCAGCGACTTGCCCTCTGGCCAGTCGGCGGTCTTCTTCTCTCCTGGGTTGGCCAGGGGGATAATCGTTCGCTGGTTTGCGCCCACGGTAATCGGCCCGGAATAGACCGTCCCCGAGCAACAGCCGAGAACAGTGAGCTGATAATCTCCAGGGGGTACCACCAGTCGGCGCTTCCCGCCGCTGGCCTCTCCCACGTTGGCGACAAAGAAGTCCGGCGTATCCCCGTTCAAGAGCACTGCGGCCCCCTGCGGACCGTTAAGCTCTATCCGCCCCCAAGGGCCTGGTACGGTCCCGGGAATGGCCTCCAGCGCCACAGACAGGCTGCTGGTTTTCCCGTCCTCCGCCGTGAACTTCGTGGTATACGGTTTGTAACCATAGTTGTAAACGACTAGCGTATGCTCGCCTGGGTCGGCCCAGAAATTGCCGCCTCCCCATCCTAGTGGCACGCCGTCAATAAAAACGTACGCTTGCTTGGGAGTTACGTTTAACTTGAGGCGTCCACATTTTGCCAGGAGAGGTGTGGCTCCCAGCATTAGAGCCGCAAGGAACAAAACAAAGACTGACAGTAATTGACGCGATGTTCTCATAGTGTTTCCTCTCTTGAGTCCAACATACCAGCCCCGCACCGCCTGGTCGAAGGGGAACTAGGGATTTTTGAACTAAGGTTTCTTATTATCTCACGTTTTTTTCATGCAGATCAAAATCTTTTTGCCGCAAGGGCCGCCTTCTAAGCAGCCTCGGCAACGCGGGCAGTCGCGCGTTCTTTGCGGCTCGAAGTCGAGAATTCTCCCTACCAAGGCGGATGTTGATCCCCGCGGAAGTCCGTCGCAGACGGCCGACACTTTGAGCGTCACTGAGCGCGAACACGAGAACTCAGTTTTTCCACCGCCGCAAGAGCGTCACGGTTCTCCGGGTCGCTCTTCAGGCCCGCCTGATACTCCCGCAACGCCTCCGCCCTTCGCCCCTGGGAGAGATAGAGTGCGCCTAGTTTGAAGTGGGCTTGGCTGTTGTCTGGTGAAAGGGACAGCGCGGTGCGGAATTCTATCTCCGCAGATGCATTCTGGCCCGTCGCCCCGTAAGCGATTCCCAGGTTTAAGTGAGGACTTGGATCGTTGGGTTTCAGTTCGATGGCTTTATGGAAGAAGGAGACAGCCTCCGCGTAGCGTCCCTGGTTGGTACACACCAACCCCAGGTTGTTCAAAATGGATGAGTCATTCGGGGCCAACCTAAGGGCCTCGCGCCACTCCTGCTCGGCGAGTTTCACGTCTCCGCGGTGCCAGTGGATCAGCCCCAGGCTGCCGTAGCCCATGATGGTCGGCTCGATCTCGACGGACTGGCGAAACTGTTCTTCGGCCTCAGCCGTCCGCCCCTCATCCAGGTAGAGCTTTCCCAAGGCATTTCGAGCGTTGGAATTCAATGGAAAAAGGGAGACGGCTGTGCGCAATTCAGGCTCCGCGAGTTCGAGCGAATGCGTATCCATGTAGGTGACGCCAAGGTACAGGCGTGCCTCAGCATTATATGGATAGAACTCGAGCGCCTTCTTGAAAAACTCGATGGCTTCTGAGTAATGCTGCTTTTTCAGATACACTAGCCCGAGGCCGCTTAAAGCCATCGTGGCTTGCGGGGCCACTTCCAGCGTTTTCCGCCACTCTCGCTCGGCAGACTCGGCATCCCCGATCTGCCAATAGGCTGATCCCAGGTCTTTTCTGATATAGTAAGCGTCAGGACAGGCGGCCAAGGTGTTCGCGTAGAGCGTGAAATCATTCCGCCAGTCGCGATTGCGCGTCACGATGCGGAACGAACAAAGTGCCACCAGGATCGTGAACGAGGTGGCAAGTGCCCGGCTCCAGACAGCGCCGCGGGCTGAGGCTCGAGCCTGCAATCTCAGGAATCCCCAAGCCAGTAGCCAACAAAAGCCTACAGATGGCAGGTAGAGATACCGTTCCTCGAAAGCAGAGATGGGCATCCAACGAGGGTTCAGGACCGGAGCCAGCGGTAGCAGCATCCACAGGAGCGCGAAGGATAGGGGCTTGGCGCGCCGCCACAAGAAAAAGAAAAGGGCACAGCACACTGCCAAGGCAACCACCCCCCCAACAGCCGCCGGATTAAACAAACCGGAGGGCTTATGGAAAGGGCAGAACACGCGCAGGTCCACGGGCCAAAGGAGTTCCCAAACATATTGACCCAGCAGCGCGCTTGCGGATACAAATGTTTGGTACCAAGTGAGTTGACCCATGTTGGCACCGGAGCTCAGTCCCCCTAGAACGCGAACGCGGAACAGGAGGTATAGAACGGTCAGGAGCCACAGCACAGCATAGCGCGAAACTTTTTGAGCTGGTGTCGTTTCCTCACGGTCGGCACGGTAGAAGTGTTCGTAGATGGTGGCTAGCAGGGGCAGCGTCACCGCCGGCTCCTTCGAGAATATAGTCAGCGCGAAGCTCCCCGCCATAGCAAGCTGCGCCAAGTACGAAAATTTCCCTCCGGGCCGCGCCACTGCCAAGAAAAGCCAGAAAGTGAGCAGATACAATAAGCCCAACTGCAAATCGGGGTGGGCCGCGATCCAGGCGACGGCTTCGGTGTGAACAGGATGGATTGCAAACAATACGGCTGCCAGGAATGCCAAGTTGCGGTCCTGGAACATTCGCTTCGTAAAGAGAAAGAGAGCACACACGACCGCGACGTTGAGGACGACGTTGAGGAGATGAAAGCCGAAAGGACGAGGCCCGAAAACCTGATAGCAAAGCAGATATGCCACATTCATTAAGGGCCGATAGAAATTGGGCATCCCCGGGACGTAAGACGTGGCCTGAGTCGTGAAGATTTTCGCCAAATGGTGAAAATTGCGGATGTAGGGGTTTTGCAGCACCTGCATCTCGTCGTCAGAAACCAAGCCGTTGCGCAGGGTATTCAAATAGGGCAAAGCCGCTGCCAACGCTAGGAAGGCCATCAGGGTGAGGTCCGAAAAGCGTGAGAAGAGGTGCCGCCCGCTTACTTCGGAGAGCAGGTCGGGCGGCTGCGTCTTCAGCTCAGGACGCAGCGGGGCAGGGGAGGTCCCTCCGCCTTTTCTCTCGGGCTCGCCCCCTCCGTGGCGTCGCTGACCGGCTTTTGTTGAACGTATCCTCGCCATTATATTCAGGTCGGATTTCCCTTTCAGCTCCACGCCGGACTGATAAGATACATTGGCCGCCCTACTTCTGGCCCATAGGCGCGCTCAGCTTTTGCACCACCGCCAGCGCGTCGCGGTTCTCCGGCTCACTCTTCAGGCCTGCCTGATACTCCCTCAGCGCCTCTGCCCTTCGGCCCATCGAGAGATCTAGCGCGCCTAATTTGAAGTGGGCTTCGCTGTTGTTGGGATTTAAAGAGGCAGCACTGTGGAAAGCGCGGTCGGCCAGGCCGCGATCACCCCGTCGCAGGTAGATTTCTCCGAGACCGCAGTAGCCCGCGTCGTTCGGCTGGGTTTGGAGCGAGAGGCGAAATTGCTCTTCCGCTTCCTTCAGCCGCTCCGCCTCCAAGTAGAGCGTTCCCAGACGATTGCGCGTCTCGAATTTCTGCGGTGCAAGGGAGAGCGCGGCGCGGAATTCTGTCTCCGCCGCTCCATGCTGGCCTGTCTTCTCATAAGCGATCGCCAGGTTGGAGTGAGGACTTGCGTCGTCGGGTTTCAGTTCAATAGTTTTGCGGAAGAAGGAGACGGCCTCCGCGTAGCGTCCCTGCTTGGTACACACCAGCCCCAGATTGTTCAAAATGGAGGAGTCATTCGGGGCCAAGCGCAGGGCCTCACGCCACTCCTGCTCAGCCAGCTTCTCGTCTCCCCGACGCCAATGGATGAGTCCGAGGTTGCCGTAACCCGTGATATTCGGCTCGATCTCGACGGACTGGCGAAACTGTTCTTCGGCCTCGGCCGTCCGCCCCTCGGCCACATAGACCATTCCCAACTCATTTCGAGCCTCGTAATTAAACGGAATAACGGAGAGGGCGGTCCGCAATTCGGGCTCGGCGAGTTTAAGCGAACCCGTATTCATGTAGTACAGGCCAAGCGAGTGGTGTACGTCTGGATTGCCTGGGTCGGAATCGAGGGCCTTCCTAAGAAACTCGAGAGCTTGTGAGTAATTCTGCTTTTTCAAATAAAATAACCCGAGGGCGGCTGAAGTCGGCGCGTTTCGTGGCTCTGTTTTGAACGCTTCACGCCACTCTCGCTCGGCAGATTCCGCGTCCCCTTTCTCCCAATAGGTTTCTCCCAGGTCTGCCCTGATATAGTAAGCGTCAGGACAGGCGGCCAACGTGTTGGTGTAGAGCGTGAGGTTATCCCGCCAGTCGCGATTCCGCGTGACGATGCGGAACGAACATAGCGCCACCAGGAGGACGAAGGCGGTGGCAAGTGTCCGGCTCCAGATAGCACTGCGGGCTGAAGCCTTAACCCGCAATCTCAGGATTCCCCAACCCAGTAACCAACAAAAGCCTACAGACGGCAGGTAGAGATACCGTTCCTCGAAAGCAGCCAACGGCATCCAGCGGGCGTTCAGGACCGGAGCCAGTGGGAGCAGCATCCACAGCAGCCCGAACGACAAGAGCCTGGCGCGGCGCCACAAATAAAAGAAAAGTGCGCCGCATACTACTAAGGCGGTCAGACCCCCAAGCACCCTCGGATCAAACAAGCTTAAGGGTGGCTGGAAGGGGCAGAACACGCGCAGGTCCACTGGCCAAACAAGTTTCCGAAGATATTGCCCGAGCAACGCTACAGCGGATAGAAATGTCTGGTACCAAGTGAGACGGTAACCGCCTATGCCTGAGCCCAGCATGCCTAGAACGCGAACGCGGAACAGAAGATACGCAACAGTCAGGAGCCACAGGACCACGTAGCGCCGAACTTTTTGAGCTGGCCGCGTTTCCTGGCGGTCGGCACGGTAGAGGTGTTCGTAGGCGGTGGCCAGCACGGGCAGCGCCACCGCCGGCTCCTTAGATAGTAAAGCCAGTACGAAGCTTCCCGCCATAGCAAGCTGCGCCAAGTACGAAAACCTCCCTCCAGGCCGCGCCCCGGCCAAGAAAAGCAAGAAAGTGAGCAGGCAGAATATGCTCAACACCAAGTCGGGGCTGGCCGCAACCCACGCCACTACTTCGCTGTGGATAGGATGGAGGGCAAACAATACGGCTGCCACTAACGCCAAATCACGATTCTGGAACATCCGTTTCGTGAATAGAAAGACCGCACACACAACCAGCGTTTCGAGGATCAGGTTGGCCAAGTGATAGCCGAAGGCGCGAAGTCCGAAAATCTGATAGCAAAGCAGATATCCGACATTCATTAACGGCCGATAATGGATGGGCGTCCCCGGGAGGTAAGACGCGGCCTGAGTCGTGAAGATTTTCGCCAGATGGTGGAAATCGCGGATGTAAGGGCTGCGCAGCACCTGCGCCAGGTCGTCGGCAACAAAGCCGTTGTGCAGGGTATTCAAATAAGGCAAAGCCGCAGCGACCGCCAGAAAAGCCATCAGGGTGAGGTCCGAAAAGCGTGAGAAGCTCTGCCGCTCACTCACGCCGGAGAGAAGATTGGGCTGCTGCTTTTTCGGCCCAACGCTCAGGGGCGCCCGGGAAGAACCTCCACTTCTTCTGCCGGACCCGCCGCGGCCGTCGCGTTGCTGACCGGCTTTGGCTGAACGTAGCGGGGCCATGTTATCGGGGTCGGACTTCCATTTTGATTTCACGTCCGACTGCTAATGTACACCTGACCACCTCCGCGTACAATGCTCCAGCCCAGGAAACACCGCGACACTATTCATTGTTCTTCGTGGCTCCTTGCCGACGCGAAAGCCTGCGCAATAATCTTCTGCGCTTCCTGTTGAATTCTCCGCAGGTGATCTTCGTCGAGAAAACTCTCCGCGTAGAGTTTATACACCTCCTCGGTGCCTGAGGGACGTGCCGCAAACCATCCATTGCGTGTCATAACCTTCAGGCCGCCGATAGGACTGCCATCGCCGGGAGCCGTGGTGAGCATCGCCTCGATTTTCTCTCCAGCCAGTTCAGTGGCAATCACCTGTTGCGGCGTTAAACGCTCGAGGACGGCTTTCTGCTCAGCTGTGGCAGGGGCGTCGATGCGCTCGTACACAAATTCGCCAAACTGCCGCGTCAGCTCGCCATAAAGCTCTCCCGGGTCGCGGCCGGCGCGCGCCGTCATTTCCGCAGCAAGCAACCCAAGGATGATCCCGTCCTTGTCCGTCGTCCACACGGCGGCATTGCGGCGGAGGAAAGAAGCGCCGGCACTTTCCTCGCCCCCGAATCCGAGCGATCCTTCCAGCAATCCTTCTACGAACCACTTGAAACCAACGGGCACTTCGAACAGCCGGCGATTCAGGCTTGCGGCGACGCGGTCAATCATGCTGCTGCTGACGACGGTCTTTCCCACGCCGGCTTCCGCTCGCCAGCCGTCGCGATGACGAAACAGGTAAGAAATCGCAACCGCGAGATAGTGGTTGGGATTCAGCAGGCCGGCGCTACGCGTCACGATTCCGTGGCGGTCATGGTCGGTGTCGCACGCGAAGGCCACGTCAAACCGGTCTTTCTGCGCAATCCATCCCGCCATGGCGTAGGGGGAGGAGCAGTCCATGCGGATCTTGCCGTCCCAGTCCAAGGTCATGAAGCGGAAGGTAGGGTCAACGGAAGTGTTCACCACCGAGAGTGCGAAGTTGTAGCACTCACTGATGCGTCCCCAGTAGGCCACGCCGGCGCCGCCCAGGGGGTTCACCCCCAGCCTCAGTTTCGCTGCCCGAACAGCTTCCATATCCACTACGTCGCCAAGGTCGTTCACATACTCCGAGATGTAATCGTGCTTGTGGGTAGTGGACGCCTTCAGCGCGTTGGCATAAGGAACTCGAGAGACCTCGCGCAAACCGTCAGCCAATAAAGCGTTGGCGCGATCTTCAACCCAGCCCGTGGTGGCCGTATCCGCTGGACCAGCGTGGGGAGGGTTGTACTTGAAGCCGCCGTCTTCAGGAGGGTTGTGCGAAGGTGTCATAACAATGCCGTCTGCCAGCCCCGTCCTTCGCCCGCCGTTGTACGTGAGGATGGCGTGAGACAAAACGGGAGTGGGCGTGTACCCGCGCTCCTGGTCGATCATCACATCCACCTTATTCGCCGCGAGCACCTCCAGCGCCGTTTCAAATGCGGGCTCTGAAAGCGCGTGGGTGTCCATGGCCAGGAACAATGGCCCGTTGATGCCCTGCTGCCGGCGATAATCACAAATGGCCTGGGTGATCGCCAGGATGTGACCCTCGTTGAAAGAATCCGAAAAGGCGGACCCCCGATGCCCCGACGTCCCAAACACCACGCGTTGCTCCGGCACGGCGGGATCCGGACGCCCGGTGTAATAGGCTGCGATCAATCGCGGTATGTTGACCAGGTCCGAAGGTTCAGCCGGCATTCCCGCACGCGGGTGTCGTTTCACAGCGTCCATGCCCACCTCCAATTAAAGGCGCCCCGATGTAAAGCCTTAGCCCGAGACGGAACTCTTATTTTGACAGAAACCCAGGCAAGAGGAAGCACTGATTTTGATACTACTTTCGGGTCTGTCATGCTGAGCGCAGCGAAGCATCTCTGCATTTTTCCCGCACTGTCTGAGCTTACATATGCGGAGATTCTCTCCCGCAGGGCGGGATCAGAATGACACGCGTTGGCGTTTTCCTCTACGAATGAGAAACAATCCGTATGAGAGGGCGGAGAGCCAAGCAGTCCCCTGTCAGGCAACGCGGGTTTGCACCTTCCAATAGACCGCGTACCTTTCGTCAAACAACTTGTAGAGTGGGATTAAAGCAATCTGCTGGCCCTGTCCCCAGGTGCGAAAGGTCAAGGGCTGACCGGAGATGGGCTTCACCCAACCCAGCGGGTCTTTGGCATTGGATGTGATGACGGGGACAGGGACCGGCTTGCCGCCAGGGCTGGTGTCGTAACCGATATAAACCATAGCCTTGCTCAGGTTCTCGCTCCCCAATCGGCCCGCCAGCACCAGCGGGCCGTACATCACGGCCTGGAGCGTCGGATCGTCAGCCAGGGCGTCAATGTGCAAATCCATCGGCAGGCTGACTTCCACCCGATCGCCGTCCTTCCAGGTTCGGTCCAGCGTCAGATAGCTGCTGGGACTCGAAAACACCGGCAGCGCTTCGCCGTTCAACATAATCCTTCCGCCACGTGTAGCCCAGTACGGGATACGAATGTTCAAGTCCATCTTCACGGGTCCTTCCGTGTGAATGAGGAGGCGGGCCTTTTCTTGCTCCGGAAAGTTCGTCTCCTGTTCCAGCCGCACGCCCTTTTCAGGCCAGTTCAACTCGGAAGCAATGAAGAGGTTGACATACAACCCATGCTCATCGTGAAAGTAAATCGTGTCGCCGAACTTGGCAAATTCTTCCACGCCGGTCCCCGTGCAGCACCAGAAAGAATCAAAGGGCGAGTCAAAATACTTCCAGTAACCGCCACCCAGCGGCAGGAAATAGCTCTTAAGCCCGTCCGCATCTTGGGTTCCGAGACGGCTGTTGAAGAGGGTTCGTTCGTAGTAGTCCATGGCGCGGGGATCAGCGGTCCAGCCGAAGATGTGCCGGGTCAATTTCAACATGTTGTAACTGCAACAACATTCCTCCGTATTCTGGCCGAGTTCGCTCGCCAGCTTGCCGGGCTCGGTGCGCCAATGCTCTTCATAGCTCGTTCCGCCCGTGCAATAGGCGCGCGCGCCGGTAACTTCCTGCCAGAAGAAAGAAGCGATTTCGCGGAAACGAGGTTCCTCTGTGAGTTCATAACGGCGGGCTGCCCCTGTCATTTTGGGGATGTTCGTGTTCGCATGCAGCCCTTTAAGCTCATCCCGGTGCGCCGCCAGGGGATCAAACACTCTCTTATGGTAGAAACGGTCACCCAGCTCGAGGTAGTGCGAGTTACCCGTCAAGGCGTAGAGGTTATAGAGCACCTCGTTGGTGCCGCCGAACTCCGTTTCCATCACCCGCTGCATCTGCTCGTCGCTCAGCGGTTGGACCCAGCGCCCGATCCAGTTGGCCATTCCTTCGGCGACTTCGAGAGCTTGTTCATTTCCACAATGGACGTATACGTCCAGAAGGCCTGCCACGATTTTGTGCAGGGTGTAAAAGGGCACCCACACCTTCTTGCCGTCGCGTAGCCGCGCGAAAAACTCTTCCGGAAACGCGCTCAGGTAGCCATCTCCATGCGCCCGCTGGCACTTGGCGAGCTCTGCCACCATGCCGTTTGCTCTGGCTTTCAGTTCATCGTCGCCGCTGCTGACGTACATCAGCGCGCACGCTGAAAGGAAATGGCCACCCGCGAAGTGTCCCCGAACCTCGGAATCGGGCTTCTCCCATCCGCCCAAAGGCTCTGCCGAAGAGGGCAGGCCGGCATTGAGGCGGAAGGTGTGAAGAAGCCTGTCAGGAGGCAGTAACAGCAGGTAGCGACGATTGGCTTCCATGGCTTCTTTGAATGGCCCATTTTTCAGCCGGACCTGCGTCATCGGGAAAGGCCTAACCTTCCATGCGCCCTTCTCCAAGCTCAGCAGGCGCTCTTCCCGGCGGGCGTTGTCAGCCAGGGCGGCACGAGGAGCGCCGCTGAATGCCGACTTCGGAAGGAGCACTCCACCCGCCACAGCCGCGGCCGTCGTTACAAACTGCCTTCGTGTCATTGCATCGTCAGATCTCATAACAATTCCCCCCTGGTGGATCCTGTCGAAAGCGACGCGCAGACCATCCTAACCGATGAGCTCGATGGGGGGAAGGCCCCCACCGGTAGTGTCCTAAATGTGTGTTGCCAGCTTCTATTTTCCAGTTTCCAGTCTCCGAATCGCACTTATTTGCACCTATTTTTAGCTTTGATTGGGGTTTTTGGCATTGAAAAACCAGTTCGTTTTGAGCTTAAACCAGTTCGTTTTGGCATCCTTAAAAAACTAAGTCGTTGATTCTAAACAACCTCTTCGGTTCGTTCCCTCTATTTAGTATCTTTTTTCTGTTTACTTCGCACTCCCCCGCTGCCCGCCCCCCTCGCAACCCCTTCCCCTACTCCCCGGCCTGTTTCCCCACTGGACCACTCGCATAGGCTACCATAATTCAGGCCGGGTGTCAAGAGCGAAGTGCGGGCGTCAGGTGTCGGGCGCAAGGGTTACCTGGCAGGGGGTGGGCGCTGGGGGGGGCCAAGGGATGGTTTTGACCCACCAACACACATCTAGGCCCCCCCCACCGAACCCTTCCGAACCTTGGGAAAACCGGCATGACGCGGCGCCACAGTTACCTCTGCCCTGCTATGACATGAAGACTTACACCGAGGGTCAAAGACCGTCATGAATTAGCTGTTGCAGAGTCTGCTGCGTGCCCACCCGCGAGAGGTACCTGACCCCGCTGAAGCGTGTGCGTTAGCTCGAAGAGACGCCGGTCGGCGGTGATAAACGGGCAGTCCAGTTCAACTGTGCAGCCCGATCTACCTTCTTGAGAAACTGGCCGGGGAAAGAAACCATCACCTTGGCCATTGGGGTCCCACCTCGCAGCCAATCATAATGCCGGCACAGGAGCGAGGCAATAATTCTCATATAACGCGTCTAAATCAGGATTCAGGAGTCAGGGGAAAACCTGGTCTTTGGTTGCGGCCATGCCACCCTGTGCGCCTGGCCTAGACAACTCAGCTTTGCTTCCGATACGGTGCGGGCTTATAATGGTAAGTTTGGGTTTTGGGTCAGTGGGCTGGCTGGAGGGGGGAGGATGAGTTGCCGTGAAACTGACCCCTCACCCGGCCCGCGCCGGCTGGTGAAAGCGCCGGACGCGGCCCACCCTCTCCCGGTGGGGGAGGGGATGCACCCAATTTCGAAGTCCATGGCTAACAGCCATAACCAAGCAGGCGATAATCTGCTGCCGCCAGCTGCCGCTGCCGGCGGGGGAGCCGCATCAGGCGTCGATGGCGCAGCGGCGCGTGGCCATGTGCCCCTAGCGGAAACCAACGGAGCGGCCGATCTTTCCGGCAAGAACGGGGGAGCGGATTCCATTATCGTGCGCGGGGCGCGTGTACACAATCTGAAGAATATCGACTGCACCATTCCTCACAATAAATTGACGGTAGTGACGGGCCTTTCGGGCTCGGGCAAGTCCAGCCTGGCTTTTGACACGCTCTATGCCGAGGGGCAGCGCCGTTACATCGAATCGCTCTCCGCTTACGCCCGGCAGTTTCTGGAACGTATGGAAAAGCCGGACGTTGACGAAGTGGTGGGGATTGCTCCTCCCGTGGCGATCCGCCAGAAGAACACCACCCGTAATCCCCGCTCGACCGTGGCCACGGCCACCGAAATCTACGATTACCTTAGACTTTTGTTTGCGCGCGTGGGCGTCACCACCTGCTATCAATGCGGCCAAGTGGTGCGCCGAGATCACGTGGATGAAGTCGCTGACCAGGTGGTTGCCATGGAAGCTGGCCGGCGCTTTTACGTTCTCTTCCAGGTGAATTCGGGCGCATCTCCAGCCGGGGCAGGACGCCGCGGGGATGCGTCCGGGACAGACTCGCCAGGTTCCCTCGAGGCAAGAGCGAGCGGGCGAGCGACGCGAGCTCGAGGAGCCGTTCGCGCTCATGGGGGTTCCTTGGAGGAAACGCGAGAGGCCCCTTCGGTACGCTTACCTGCCCCGCCGGACGAATCGCTCAAACCCCGCCTGTTCTCGCTTCGCCAGCATGGGTTCAATCGGCTGTACCAGGACGGGCGCGTCTTCGAGTTTTCGACACCAGAGTCGCTCCTCGAGATCGATTTCGCGAAGCCCGTTTATATCCTTGTGGACCGTTTGGCGGTGGGGCCCGCGATCCGCCAGCGGCTGATTGATTCCATTGAACTCTGCTTCCGAGAAGCCGGGGAAGCGGTTCTGGAGTTTGTTTCGGCGGACGCCGTTTCTGTAGGGGCACGCCAACCTGTGGCCCAAAGCCTCCGGGCGGCGGGCCATGGCGTGCCCGTACCGGCGCCGGAACGCCTGGTCTTTAGCGAGCGGTTTGAGTGCAAGCGGTGCAAGCTCGCATTTCAAGCGCCCGAGCCAGGCCTCTTTTCGTTCAATAATCCTTATGGCGCCTGCCCCCGCTGCCAGGGATTTGGCAACACCATTGATTTCGACCTGGACTTGGTTATTCCGGACAAGAATAAAAGTCTTGCTCAAGGGGCAGTGGAGCCCTGGACCAAGCCGCGTCACCGGATGCTCTACAACGAGATGAAGCGCGCGGCGCGGGCCAAGGGCATTCCTCTGGATGTTCCTTACTATCGGCTGGCTTCGCAGGAGCGGCGCTGGTTGATCGAGGGGGATGAGGATTTTCCCGGAATTCGTGGCTTCTTCGATTATCTGGAGAGGAAAAAGTACAAGCTGCACGTGCGCGTTTTCCTCAGCCGTTACCGTGGATACACGCTTTGCCCGGAGTGCCAGGGCGGCCGGCTGCGTCGCGAAGCCCTGCACGTTCTCCTGGACGGAAAAAACATCACGGAAGTCTGCCGCATGTCGATCCAGGATGCCTACCCTTTCTTCAATGAGCTCCGGCTGTCGCCGGAACAGCAGGCAGTGGCGGACAAGGTGCTCGACGAAATCCGCTCGCGACTGAAATTCCTTTACAAGGTCGGCTTGGAATACCTGACGCTCGACCGGTTGGCGTCCACGCTCTCCGGAGGTGAGTCACAGCGAATTCAGTTGGCGACGGCGCTCGGCTCGAGTCTGGTGGGCGCCCTTTATGTGCTGGACGAGCCCTCCATCGGGCTACATCCCCGCGACACGGGCAGGCTCATCGAAATCCTGAAGACCCTGCGCGACCTCGGCAACACGGTACTGGTGGTCGAGCATGACCCGGAGATGATGCGCGAGTCCGACAAGATCCTGGACTTAGGTCCGGGAGCGGGGGAGCATGGTGGCCGCCTGGTGTACGAAGGCGATCTGGCAGGTCTCTGCGCCAATCCGCAGTCGCTCACCGGGCGTTACCTGTCCGGCGGGCTGGAGATTCCAGTGCCCTCGGAACGACGGAAGCCCGGGAAGTCCTGGCTGCGCATTCGTGGCGCGCGTCAACACAATCTGAAATCGATAGACGTGGAGATTCCGCTGGGGCTCATGGTGTGCGTGAGCGGGGTTTCCGGCTCGGGAAAATCCACGCTGGTCCATGACGTTCTTTATAACGCCCTGATTTCCCGCCGCGGCCTGCGGGCCCCGCGTGCCCAGTACGAGGGAATCGAAGGTGATCAGCAGCTTGCGGATGTGGTGCTCGTGGACCAGTCACCACTCGGGCGGACGCCTCGTTCCAATCCCATCACTTACATCAAAGCTTTCGACGCCATACGAGATGTTCTTGCTGCTACGCCTGAAGCCCGTAAGCGTGGGTATTCACCCGGCTACTTTTCCTTCAATATCCCCGGTGGGCGTTGTGAGACCTGCCAGGGGGACGGCACGGTGACGCTGGAGATGCAGTTTCTGGCCGATGTCGAGCTGGTGTGCGAGGAATGCGGCGGCCGCCGATTCAAACCCAGTGTCCTGGAAGTGCGTTACAAGGGCAAGAACATTTACGAAGTGCTGCAAATGACCGTGAAAGAGGCTCTGGGCTTCTTTTCAGGCTTTCCGAAGGTGACCCGTAAGATACGCGTCCTGGAGGAAGTTGGGCTCGGCTATTTGCGCCTGGGGCAATCCGCCACCACTCTCTCGGGTGGCGAGGCCCAGCGGGTGCGGTTGGCGGCGCATCTTGCTCATCAGGCGGGCGGAAACACGCTTTTTATTTTCGATGAACCCACCACGGGCTTGCATTTCGACGACATCAGCAAATTACTGACCGCGTTTCGCAGGCTGATCGACGCCGGCGCGAGCGTTCTCGTGATCGAGCACAACATGGACGTCCTGAAGACCGCTGACTGGATCATTGACCTGGGGCCGGAGGGCGGCGACTCAGGTGGTTACGTGGTGGTCGTCGGCCCTCCGGAAAACCTCGTTAAGAACCCGCTCTCCTTTACCGGAAAGTTCCTCGCCAAGTACCTGCGAAATTTCAAGGGGGTGGGTCGAGTTGCTCACCATGGAGCTTAGCGCCGACTTTGGAGTGCGGCAGCTTGCTGCCGTTTTTGCGTCTCGAGCCTGCTCGAGGCGCTGCCGGAAGCAAGCTTCCGGCGAGGGAAAGCGGCAGCAAGCTGCCGCACTCCAAAGCCGGCCCGAGCGGGCAGCGCCCCTCTTGCTCGGCGGCCTCATTCTTAGCCTCTTCTGGGGCGTTCCCGGGCGCGTGCTGGTTGCATTCGGGCCGGGCCAAGAAAGCCCTTCCCGAACCCATCATGACGCGGACGTATCCACGCTCCTCCGCACTGCGCAAGACGCGCTGGGCCGGAACGACTTTGCCGCCGCTGCTGATGCCCTGAAACAAGTGGTGGAAGCGCAACCGACCCTGACCGCAGCCTGGTTTAACTTGGCCTATGCATACACCGGATTGCATAAGCAAGCAGAAGCCGTCGCCTCCTACCGGCAAGCCCTGGCCCTTGATCCAAACCTGTTTGAGGCCCGCCTGAACCTGGGGATTCTGCTAATTCAACTGAACAATCCCCAGGCTGCTTTGGAACACTTGGAAAAAGCCGCGACGCTTAAACCGGACCATCTCCGTGCCCAGTTGTACTATGGGCGGGCGCTCGCTCTCACGGGCCAAACGGAGCGCGCAGAAAAGCAGTACCAGACGGTGCTGCGACTTGACCCAAAGCTGGCCAGCGTGCATTACGACTTGGGTCAACTTTACCTGCAGCAGAAGCGCTACCAGGAGGCGCTCGACTCTTTTCAAAAGGCTTCTGAACGGGACCCGACGCTATCCCAGGCTCAACTGGGTATGGCCCTCGCCATGGAAGGATTGAAAGACGAGGCCAATGCCGCCGGCCATTTCGAGCAATACCTGGCCGCTCGTCCTGACGACCTGGAAACTCGTTTTCATTTGGCACGTTTGTACCTCGAGCAGGGAAAGAATCAGCAGGCTTACGAGGGTCTCCAGAGCGTCTACCGCCTCAAACCGGAGACACCCGGCTTGGCTGCGGCGCTGGGGGATGTCTGCGCGCTCCTGAAGGAATTCCCTGAGTCTGAGAAGTTCTACCGTCAGGCTCTCCTCGCCATCCCGGCCGACCCGGACCTGCACCGGGCTTTGGGACAGACCTTGCTGGAGGAAGAGAAACTATCGGAGGCTGAAGTCGAGTTTCGGACGGCATTGAAGAGCGACCCCAGAAACTACGATGCCGCGCAGGGACTGGCGACCAGTCTCTATCTTCAAAAGCGGTTCCCCGAGGCCATCCCCTTGCTCGAAGCTCTGGCGCGCGCTCCCAATCCTCCTGCCATAACCTTCTTTGCACTCGCCACCTGTTACGACCACCTCCATGTCCTTCGGAAGGCCCTCGACAACTACGAGCGTTTTCTGCAGCTCTCAAAAGGCCGGAGCCCGGACCACGAATGGCAGGCCACCCAGCGCGCCAAGCTACTCCGACACCAATTGGAGAAATAGCTATAATACAATCATCGGTTATGAACTGGCGGGCGCTTCTCTCGATCACATTCTCGCTCATCGGCGTGCCGGTGTTCCTTACCGGCGCGTCATCTGCACCGGCTTCCGAAACCGAAGCGCAACTGCTGGCGCGCATACAGAACGAGCACGACCCCGTAAGAAAATCCAAGGAAGAAACTCGTCTGGCGCGGATCAAGCTGCGGCAAGCAATCCAAGCCTACGATCAAGGGAATATCGAGCAGGGCGCCCAGCTTGTCGGCGCTTACTTGGGACGGATCAAAGACTCCTGGCAAATACTCAGGAGTTCCGGGCGCAACGCCGCGCGCGACCCCCGGGGTTTTAAGGAACTGGACATTGAGTTGCGCGAGGATGCGCGGCTGCTCGATGACCTGAAGCGGCGAGTCTCCTATTTTGAGCGCGACCCCATCGAGAAAGCCGCGAAGGAAGTCGAGCAGGTGCGGGCAGAAGTCCTTCAGGCGCTGTTTCCTGCGGCTCGGGCGCCAGAGGCTGTAAAGCCTTCGCGCAAAACGGATTGAAAAGTTCACCGGAGGCCTTGACGGTGAGATCACAAGCCACTCTGGTTTTGGCGCTCCTCGTGCCCTTGGCCGTGCCGTCGATGGCGGCTCTGGCGCAAAAACCGGATTACGTTTCAGATGAAGAAGAAGACAAGATCCGTGAGGCGCAAGAGCCCTCCGAGCGCATCGAGCTTTACCTCGCTCTGGCTCAAAACCGCCTGGATCGAATCGAGGGGTTTCGCAGCAAGCCCATGGACCCCCAATACGATAACGGCGCGTATATCGACCACTTGCTGGACGAATACATCTCACTCACGGACAATTTGAAGAACTGGATCCAGGACCAGTATGATCGCCGGGGCGACATGCGCAGGGGACTCCGGAAGGTTCTCGAGCTGGGCCCCAAACAACTTCATGACTTGGGGCGAATCCAAGCCTCGCCGGATGCCTATGCCGCCGATTACGCGAAGTCTCTCGGTGACGCCAAGGATGACCTCACGGATGCCCTGGACGGCGCTACCAAGGCCCTCGCTGAGCAGGTGAAAATATTTGGAGAACTGAAGAGCGAGAATGCGCAGGCCCAATCAGAAAAAGATCGGACGAAAGAAGAGAAGAAGCGTTCAAAAGAAGAGGAGAAACTTCGGAAGAAGGAGCAAAAACAGGCCCAACCTTCCGATAAAGACGAAGACTAATCAGGATGCTGGAAAACCCATTTAGCTTGTCATTTCGAGCCCTTCGCTGTCATCCTGAGCGCAGCGAAGGATCTCGCTCTGCCCGCTCAGAGTAAACTCCGCGGGGAATCTCGCAAATCATTCGTTCCCAGAGCGAGATTCCTCGCTTCGCTCGGAATGACAACGTCTACTAAAGTATTTCGGCATCTCGTTAAGCGACTACGCTACGTTTACTGCCCTACCCATGCCACCTGAACAGATGCCGCTGCCCCTGACCATTTCGCCAGAGCCGGTGGAGATCTTCCCAAGGGTCTTGCGGTGGCTCCGCATCGCCGGGGCCCTTCCGAGCCTGCGGGTTGAATTCCGTCCCTTTGCAGGTTTGCGCAGCACCATTTGTCTGCGCAAAGGCCACCTGGAAGTCTGCATTTCCGACGTATTACAAGACGCGCCACTCCTGGTTCTGGAAGCGCTGGCGGAGATCTTGCTGTGCAAGGTTTATCGCCGACGCGCTTCTCGTGAGGCGCGCGAATGCTATCTGGCTTATGTTTTCAACCCTGCCATTCGCCGCCGCATTGATCAAGCGCGGCGCGAGCGTGGCACAAAACGCTTACGTCCTGCCCGTGGCCGTTGGCATAATCTGGAGGAGATATTTCAGCGTTTGAACCAGAGGTTCTTCAAGGGCGAGCTTTCCGTTACTCGCCTGGGCTGGAGCCTTAAGAATTCGCGGACCATCCTTGGCCATTACGACGCCGGCCATGGGATGATTGTCATCAACCGAGCGCTGGACTCTTCCGCAGCTCCGGCCCACCTGGTTGAATACCTGGTGTTCCACGAGATGCTCCATATGCGATTCCCGGTGGAGCGCAACGGACACCGCCGCGTCGTGCATTCCCGTGCGTTCCGTGAGGCAGAGAGAGAGTTTCCAAAATACGAAGAGGCTCGAAAGAGTTTGAGGCACTTCCACCCCTGAAGCACCAGCCGCACATGAATCCAGATTTGCGCAGATTCGATCGGATGTAGGCCCGTTAGGGCCGATATCATGTGGCCCGCGGCGACAGCCGTGTGGGAGAATACAGGCAATAAGATTTCTGGAGCCCCGGCAGGGGCGACATCAGCCCACAGGAAGCATTGGGAGTGACTCTGCGCAGGCCTTATGTCGCCCCTTGCGGGGCTTGACCAAAAACGATGGACCCGTCCCCCACGGCTTGCGCCGTGGGCCAAAGGACGTCGCCGCTCCGCGGCATGGAGCGAGCGCTTGCATATTCCTGCCAGCAGTTGGAAAATAGCAGCCCTTGCTTGAACCTCAAGGAGGTCTGACTGATGCGAACAAGAATAGTGATTGCTCCCATGGCTTCTCTGCTGTTAGGTCTTTCAATGATTTCTCCCAGCTTGAGTCTTGGGTCGGAACCGCTCGCCGTGACGTCTCCGGATGGCAACATCAAAGTTGAAGTTGAACTGAAGGCCAATCCGCAGCCCTATCTGCCCGGCGAGCGCGCCTATTATCGGGTTTCTTACAAGGGGGCTCAATTTCTTGAGGATTCTCCCCTGGGACTCGACTTTCTAGGATCACGGCCCTTGGAGCGCGATTTTGAAATTGCTGGCACGGATCGGCAGTCGCACCATGGCACTTGGGAAAATGCCTTCGGAGTGAAACGCGAGATTCCTGACAATTACAACCAACTCACCATTTCACTCCAGGAACGCCAGGCGCCGAATCGCCGACTTGACCTAATCTTCAGGGTTTTCAACGAAGGCGTGGCTTTCCGTTACTTCCTTCCGCAACAGGCGGCCCTCGGCCAGTTCGTTCTGGCAGCGGAGAACACGGGTTTCTATTTCGCCCAAGATTCCTCCGCGTTCGCGCTCAACATGGGGAAATTCAATACCTCCAACGAGGGTGAGTTCCGGCACATCCGCCTCAATGAGATCAAGCCTTCCTCCATCATCAACTTGCCTTTGTTGGTGGAGATTCCAGGTGGCCCCTGGGTTGGCCTGCTGGAAGCGGACCTGACGGACTATTCGGGAATGTATGTGGGCGGCGTGCCGGGTATGGAAAACGCGCTGCTCAGCAAACTTTCGCCCACGCGCGAGCGCATGGATCAGGTGGTGATTGGTTCCACTCCCAAGGCCACACCGTGGCGAGTCCTTTTGATCAATTCGCGGCCCGGCGGACTGATTGAGA
>Ga0326727_10002499_pt1 | contig 62395 bp, 64 predicted proteins | sample MB2enrmetagenome_FD_207643 | JGI IMG/M metagenome (GOLD analysis project Ga0326727, IMG submission 207643) | Lab enriched peat soil microbial communities from McLean, Ithaca, NY, United States - MB29MY | ecosystem: Environmental > Terrestrial > Soil > Wetlands > Peat | place: USA: New York...
TGGGGGAACGGCCGGGCTCTGACCGCACCTCCCTTCAGGTCCTGGGTTCGAGACGGAAAGCCGTCTTCCAAGTGTTCAATAGGATTTGAGCACGTGTCTGTCGTGACTTACCGACCCCAGGGCCTCAGGCCGAGTGCGCCAGCCCCATCGAGGTCGCAGGGTCCCCGGCTACCGTGTCGGGCCCGTCGTCCCCGTTAGGCACATAGGCTCGCCCACATTCCATCGGTGGGAGCATCCGTGAGCTGGACAGAGTACCTTCCCACAATCGAACCGATTCTGACAGCCACAGTACTCGTGATCGGGGGATACGCTCTGTCCAGCAGCGCCGCCCGATGGCTCCGCCACCGGAGCGCTCCGCCTGCGGCCGTGCGGGCAGCCCGGCTCGTGATCTCGCTGACCGGTCTCCTCCTTGCCATCGCGGTCCTGTTCGTCGCGTTCGGGCCCCTCACCCTCACCGGCGGGCTGACGCTCTCCGCCGTTGTCGGTCTCGCGGCCACCCTGGCCTTGCAGACGACGATCGGGAATGTCATCGCAGGGTTCATCTTGCTTCGCGATCGGATGCTCCGACCGAACGACGTGATCCAGATCGGTGGCATCCGCGGGACGGTGGTCCGGTTCGGGTTGGTGACGACGTGGGTCCGCCTCGAGGACGGAAACCTGGCCTGCGTCAGCAACTCGAACCTCTTGAGCGGACCCCTGGTCAACATGAGCGCGGGAGATCGACTGAAGGGCGAGTACTAGCGAAACCGCTCGCCCCACCCGATCCGCAGTCGGCGACGGCGACCCTCCGACCGCAGCTGCCCTTCGTGGAGGTCTCCCCCGAGCCGGGGGAACGACTTACGGAGGGGAGCGCGGCGCACCGGGCGGGACGTCGGCCGGGCCGCTCAGTCGGACGGGGACCACAACCATCTCCGGGTGCGGGTGTCCGGTGACACCGGCGGCCAGTCTGTCGATCCCGATGAAGAACAGGGCGACCCCCAGCAAGAGCACGAGCGTGAGCACGGCAATTCCGGGAAAGAGCAGTACGATGCAAGCTGCCGCGATCGAAAACACTCCTACGAGGATGGTTAGGACCCGCGCCCACGTTGGCAACGTACCACGGTGTTGCTCCACAAGACTCACCGAGGACCGACAGGAACGCGGTCCGATAAGAGTTCCCGACCGAGGGACGGGGAGCCACGCACTCGTCTTCGCCCGGGGATGCGCCTTGGCCGGAGGGAAGGCGGGCTGGACCGAGCTGAAAGACCGAGCACGCCGATTCCCTTGGGGCCTGCTAGGCGGACTTGTCCACAATTTCAGCCAAGGTTTCGGTGAGCTCACGGTGGACTTCGTCAAGATCACGGGCCACGGCCTTCGAAAAGGGCCTATCCAGCGATTCCAGAGTTTCGAGCGACTCGAGGCAGAAGGTGCGGATGCAGTTTAGCGAACAGAAGGCCTTGTCGGAAAGTAGAGAATCGGAGGAACGGGACTGGGGAACGACACGGAGGACCGCCCCTCCGTGGGGAATGCGGATCCCGCAATAGCACTTCTCGGGGCCCGAGGCTACTGACTCGAGAAGGGCGGATTTGTCTTTCGCCACCGCCGGACCGACACCCTGGAATACTCAACGGAGCGCTGACGGATAGGCTGTCCTGCAACGCGTTCGATTCAGCACCCTACAGGGGCGTCCCGTAGACGGTCTGCACGAGCTTCCGCTCGACTACGGCGAGCGTGCGGGAAACGGACGACTTGCTCCGCGAGACCTTCTGGGCGAGCTGGGTGAGGGTGATCCTGCGCGGCACCTCGAAGTAACCCTGTCCGAGAGCTTGGCGCAAGAGGGCACTCTGGACCGGGGTGAGCGTCGGGCGAACGGAGCGGAGCGAGTCGCGGGGGAGCGAGACGAGCCGTGGCTCGCTTCCGGCTTTGGCAAAGATCCCCACCAGACGACGCAAGTGCGAACGCCGGGCGATTATCTCGCACTCCAGAATCCCGTTCCTGATCGCTCTCGGGAATCGGGCAAGGACCTCGAGTTTGGTCTGGAGGGCGAGCAAGGACGAGCGACGATATCGGACCTGATATCTCCCATAGGTCGGCCGCCTGTCGAGACTCTCGACCTCGACCACGCCGGAAGACCCAGCAATCTCGCTCGTCCAGTCCACTGGTGGACCGTAGATCTCGTACTCTCCAAGAGTTTCGTTACCGCCGACGGACATGATGCTGGTCTGCTCGACGACCAGTTCTGGGTGCCGCCGCGTGAACTCCCCGTACCAGATTTTCGGTGGGATCCTGAGCTCGAACTTCATGATGGCAAGACGATCGGACGGAGACGGAACGGACCGTATTGGCCGGGAGCCGGTGGGTCCCCGGGGCTTTTCCTGAGGAGACTTCAGCGGCGCAGCTCCGGGTCTCATCGGACCCGCGAAAGGATGATCTGCGATGGCATCGCGTCGCCCGAGGCCGAATTGAGGTTCGGCTGATTAAACTTTGTCGAGGCCGCCAAACATGCTGAAAGAGCTTGGACTCACGCGGTTCCGGTCCTCTCGGCTCCGCCCGACGTGTTCAATAGAGGTTGAATGCGCGCGGCCGGTGTCATCGCACACCGTACCTTCGAGGCCGGAGTCCCGTCGCGGCTACGGTAGGCCTCGAAGATAAGCCCCTTCGAGGCGTGGTGTACCCCAGATCGTGACGGGGAGAGATGGGTCACCACCAGCGGCATGCCGCTCAGAGCCATTCGAGTCCACGACCTGAGCTGGCGCCGGCCGGACTGGTCTTCAACGTCATGCGCTTCTCGCTCCATGATGGGCCGGGCATCCGGACGACGGTGTTTCTCAAGGGTTGTCCCCTGCGTTGCTGGTGGTGCCACAATCCCGAGAGTCAATCACCCACCCCCGAAGTGATCTACTTCGAAGAACGCTGCATTCGTAGCGGTGACTGCGTCCGCGCCTGCCCGCATAGGGCTCTTCGATTGGACCCACAGCTCATCCTTGATTCCCACTTGTGCCGGCATTGCGGGGACTGCGCCGATGCCTGCGCCGTAACGGCGCGTCAGGCCGCAGGTCGCTGGATGACCGTACCCGACGTCTTGGCCGAGGTCGTGAAGGACGAGGTCTTCTTTGACGAATCCGGTGGTGGCATCACGATCTCCGGTGGTGAACCTTTGATGCAGGCAAGCTTTGTGGAATCCCTGCTCGCGGCCTGCCGTTCCCGACGGATCCGGACCGTTCTCGAAACCTGCGGATTTGCGGATCCCGACCTCGTGGGCCGGATCACCGAGAACGTCGATCTGTTCCTCTATGACCTGAAACTGATGGACCGGGAAAGGCATCAGCACTTCACCGGCGTGCGGAACGACTTGATCCTACAGAATCTGAGGATGTTGGCGGAACGGCGCCGCGCGGTGATCGTCCGCGTCCCCATCATTCCCGGAGTGAACGACGATGACGCCAACCTCGATGCATTGTCCGGGTTCCTGTCCCCGCTGGGTCTTCGGGACATTGATCTTCTTCCCTACCACCGGATCGGGAGCGACAAGTATCATCGGTTGCGTCTTCCCTATCAGATGGAAGGGGTGGATCCGCCCTCGACGGAGCAGATGGAGACGATTGCCGCGCATCTCAGGGGCCGCGGGTTCCGCGTGCGGATAGGAGGTTGAGGTGAACGAACGCGTGGCCCGACTGAGGCAAGCCTCCCTAGAAGCCAAACCCCGGCTCTCCATCGAGCGGGCAGCGCTCCTCACCGACTTCTACCGTAGCGATAGGACGGCCGCAGTTCCCGTGCTTCGGGCTCGTGCCTTCCAGTACCTGCTGGAGAACCAGGAGGTCTACATCGGAAAGGACGAGCTCATCGTGGGGGAGCGCGGTCCGGAACCCAAGGCGGTCCCTACGTTCCCGGAACTGTGCTGCCATAGCCTCGACGATTTCATCCTCCTGAATTCGCGCGATAAGATTCCCTATGCCGTGGACGACCACGCCCGGCAGGTCCAGAAGGATGAGGTGATTCCGTACTGGCGCGGTCGTTCGATGCGCGATCTGATCTTCGCGGAGATGACCCCCGAGTGGATGAAGGCGTACGAGGCGGGCATCTTCACCGAGTTCATGGAACAGCGCGCCCCCGGACACACCGTGCTAGGGGACGTCATCTATCGCAAGGGCCTGCTGGATCTGAAGGCCGACATCGAATCCGCCGTGTCCCGCTTGGACTTCTTCAACGACCCCGAGGCGTCCTCGAAGAAGGAGGAGCTGCGGGCGATGGCGATCGCGGCCGACGCCCTGATCCGATTCGCGGAACGCCATGCCGCCAAGGCCGAGGAACTGGCGAGCGTGGAGACGGACCCCGGTCGCCGCGCCGAGCTGCACCGGATCGCCGAGGTGTGTCGTCGTGTGCCGGCGCACGCTCCACGGGATTTCTGGGAGGCCTTGCAGGCCTACTGGTTCACGCATCTGGGCGTGGTGACGGAACTGAACACTTGGGACTCCTTTTGCCCGGGGCGCTTCGATCAGCATCTGTACCCCCTGTACCGGAAAGGCACGGAGGAAGGCACGCTGACCCGAGAGAAGGCCAAGGAACTGCTCGAATGCTTGTGGATCAAGTTCAACAATCAGCCGGCGCCTCCCAAGGTCGGGGTGACGGCGGAGGAGAGTGGCACGTACACCGATTTCGCGAACATCAATAACGGCGGGCTGAAGCGGGACGGATCGGACGGGGTGAACGAGGTCACCTACCTGATCCTGGATGTCGTCGATGAGATGCGCCTATTGCAACCCTCCTCGAACCTGCAACTGAGCAGGAAGAACCCGGAGGCGTTCCTGAAGCGGGGCCTGGAGATCGTGCGCCAGGGCTGGGGACAGCCCTCCATCTTCAACGCCGACATGGTCGTGGAAGAACTGTTGCGCCAGGGCAAGACCGTGGAGGATGCGCGGTCCGGCGGGACCTCTGGCTGCGTGGAGACGGGCGCGTTCGGAAAGGAGGCCTACATCCTGACGGGATACCTCAATCTCCCCAAGGTGCTGGAGATCGCGCTGAACAACGGCGTGGACCCGCGTACCGGAAAGAAAATCGGGGTCGAGACGGGCGAGGCGCGCGCTTGGTCCTCCTACGAACAGCTGCTCGCAGCGTTCCGCCAACAGCTGCACCACTTCGTGGACGTCAAGGTGCGAGGCAACAACGTCATCGAACGGCTGTACGCAGACCACATGCCGGCCCCGTTCCTCTCCCTGCTGGTGGAGGACTGCATCGCGAAGGGAAAGGATTACAACGGCGGCGGGCCGCGGTACAACACCACCTACATCATGGGCGTGGCGCCGGCGACGTGCGCCGACAGCCTAGCCGCACTGAAGTACCACGTCTTCGACCACAAGACCCTGACCTGGGACGAGTTCCTGGGAGCGCTGACCAGCAACTTCGAGGATCACGAGAAGTGGCGCTTGATGCTGAGGAACAAGACGCCGAAGTTCGGGAACGATGACGACTACCCGGATGCCATCCTCGTCGAGGTGTTCAACGCCCTCTTCGACGAGGTAGATGGCCGGAAGAACACCAAGGGTGGGAACTACCGGGTGAACTATCTCTCCACGACATGCCACATTTACTTCGGTTCGATGACCGGAGCCACGCCGGACGGGCGCCGTGCCGGGGAACCTCTTTCGGACGGCATTTCGCCGGTCCAGGGCGCGGATCGCCACGGGCCCACGGCCGTCGTAAAGTCCGCGGCGAAGATGGATCATGCCCGTACGGGCGGGACCCTGCTGAACCAGAAGTTCACGCCCCAGGTGTTGCAGGGGGAGGGGGGACTCGACAAAGTGGCGCAACTCATCCGATCCTACTTCCGTCTGGGCGGGCATCACATCCAGTTCAACGTGATCACGACGGCCACGCTGCGCGCCGCGCAAGCCGACCCCGAGAAGTATCGCGATCTGATCGTGCGGGTCGCCGGCTACAGCGATTACTTCTGTGATCTGAGCCGCGCCCTGCAGGACGAGATCATCGCGCGTACCGCGCACGAGGCCTTCGCCTTACCACCCGCAGCTTCCGTTTGAGCCCGCTCGCTCGCAGGTTCTAGGTATCCCGTCGCAGGGAGATGCCGCCCCGCCGTTGACGGGTTGTCGAGCTAGCAGGCCTGCCGGGCACGCCCGGGAGGGTGTCCAGGAAGTGCGACTTCGGTCACCACGTCTACGATCTCGCGGCCTCACCGCAAGAAGTGGGTCGGCGTACGGAGCCCCTCCTTCGCAAGACCACGCCATGCCGATAGCCAACCATCGGGCCGCGGTGCGAGACCGATTGGGCTCGCGGGTCTCAAAAGGGATCCTCCCTCAATTATCTCTGAGCCAACCGATTTATATCGAACTATACTCAAAACCCTACATGCCACCACGAGCCCGACTTCGTGGACCTCGACCCGGCCGAGTACTGGGTCTCTACGCGCTCTCGGTGATGGATCGGGACGGGCCGATCTACGGCTACTCGCTCGCGAACCGGATCTCGGACCGGACCGACGGGGCATGGCGTCCCGGCGCGGGCGCGATCTACCCGGCGCTCCAGTCGCTCGTCGCGAAGGGATTCGCCCGATCAGGTCGAGAAGGACGCCGGCAGGTTTACACCATCACGTCCCGGGGCCGGACGGCCTTGGCACAGATTCGCCGTGGGCGGATGGGGGGCCGGGGGACGGGTCCGGATCTGGGGCTGCTGTGGTCGGAGATCGTCAGCCCGGGCGATCCCGGCCAACACCTGGTTCGTCACCTCCATCATCACCTCGAGGCGATCGGGGAGTACCTCGAACGAGACCCTCAGATGAAGGCTGGCAGGGTTTCCCTTCGCGAACAGGTCGAGACCGAGCTCCAGGCTGCCGAAACTCGCCTGAAGTCCCTCGAAATCATCTCTCGGCCACCCCACCGGGCGCCTCGATCCAGGGAGGCCGCCCGTGTTTGAGGATGCGATCGTCGCGACCGGCATCACGAAGAACTACGGCCCGATTATGGCCGTCGACCACGTTGACCTGCGCGTTCCTTCGGGGGGGATCTTTGGCCTTCTCGGCCCGAACGGGGCCGGCAAGACGACGATCATCAAGGTACTCACGGGCCTTTCGGACCTGACGAGCGGAGAGGCCCGGGTCGCCGGGTTTGACGTGCGTCAACACCCGATGCAGGTCAAACAGCGGATCGGCTGGGTAGCCGCGGAGGTCATCCTTGACGACGACTTCTCGGGTTGGGAGAACCTCTGGCTCCAGGCGAAGTTCCAGCGCCTCTCCGATTGGCAGGGCCGGGCGAAGGAGCTCCTCGCCTATTTCTCCCTAGAGGATCGCCAGGACGACAAGGTCTCGACGTTCTCCACGGGGATGCGGAAGAAGCTCGAGATTGCCCTCGCTCTCCTCCACGAGCCCCAGGTCATCTTCATGGACGAGCCGACGATCGGACTTGACCCGGGGACCCGCCGGATGCTCTGGGAACTCATTACGGGCGTCAACCGGGAGTACGGGATCACCATCTTCCTCACGAGCCACTACATCGAGGAGGCGGACGCGCTCTGCGGCTTGGTCGGGATCATCGACCAAGGCCGGATCGTGGCCTTGGGAACGCCGGCCGACCTGAAGGCGAAGGTCAGCGGCGATTTCATCGAGATCGAGACCTGCGAGACTATCGACGAAGGGCGATTGCGCTCGGTTCCGGGGGTCCAGGAGGTGCGTATCCAGGGGACGACCTGGGTCCTCAAGGTCACCCGGGCGGAGGAGGTCCTGCCCCGCCTGTTCGATACGCTGAAACCGGACCTGATCCGCCGGATCAACGTCGAGAAGCCGAGCCTCGAGTCCGTGTACATGGAGCGCACGGGAAAGCGGATCGACCAAGCCGATTCCGGGGTCCACGATTACCGCAAGTTCTACGCCAACGTTCGGAGGGCACGGCGATGAGCAACGAAACCGAGAGTGTCAGGCTGTTTCCGCCGAAGGACGGCCTCCCTGCGGTCCCGCGAGTCATCCACCGCGTCCCTCAGGGGAGTCAGTTCGTGGGCCTGTACTCACGGGAACTCTTGCGAACCTTCCGCAACCCGTGGGTCCTCGTGATCACCATCGTGCAGCCATTCATGTGGCTCGCCTTTTTCGGGTCAAGCTTTGCGAACGTACCGCTCGCGGACCTCGAAGCTCTGTTGCACATCCACATCCAGAGCTACCTCCAGTTCCTCCTCCCAGGGGTGCTCTCGACCTCGATGCTCACGGTCGGCATGTTCGGCGCGATGAGCACAATCCAGGACAAGCGCTTCGGTTACATGAAGCGAATTCTGCTAACACCCACGAGCAAGACGACGGTGTACCTCAGCAAGGCGCTGGGCTCGGCTACCCGGGGCCTCGTTCAGATTCCCGTGATGGTCGTCGCGGCCCTCGCGTTCGGTGTCCATATCAACGGAGATCCGCTCATGTGGGCGGGTTGGACCTTCAGCCTCGTCTTCCTCGCCCTCGGTTTCTCGTTCTTGTTCCTCGCGGTGACCGCTTCCAGTACCGATTGGCAGACCCCGGGCGTCATCTCAAACTTCCTCATGATGCCCCTGATGTTCGCTAGCGGGGCCCTCTTCCCGGCGGCGAATTTCCCGACCTGGATGGCGACGATCGCCAACTGGAATCCCGTAACCTACGCTGCCCTGTTTGGGCGCGGAGTCGTCGTGAACGGAACAGCCAATTGGCTCTACCTCGGATACGTCGCGATCTTCGCAGGCCTGATGGCGCTGGCGGGCACTCTCGTCGCCCGGAGGTACCTCAAGGTCGAGTAGGCAGGGTCGGACCGAGTCCCGCCACGCGGCCACCCTGCTCCGTAGAAGAACGGCCTCTTCCCAGTATGGTCATGGGCTGCGCGACCGCAGCTCGGATGGAGGGCGCGCAGGGTCGATGACCGGCCAAGAGGAGCGAGCGGAAGCCACACAGAGCATCAACGCCGCCCCGCGCCTCGTCTGGAACCCACTCCTTAGCTAACCACTGAAACGCTGTGTTCAATAGCGGTTGGGCCCTGCACCGCAGGGAACAACCTTCGTTGGCCCTATTCAAACCCCCTGTCGGGGCTACTTCTTCTTATGAAGTTCCTTGTGAAGAGCGACCACAACGCTGTGGAGCTTGTCTACCTCTGAATGCACCTTCTTGTGAAGGATATCGACTTCCTTGTGGAGCGCATCGAGCTCTCGATGTAGCGCGTCGATCTCCTTGTGTTCTTTCGCCATGTTGGCTCCTAAGGGCTGATGCGCGTCGGAGTACTTAATCCGGGGCGAAATTGTTCTGGGCGCTGCTTCGAGCCGAGCCCGCTAGGGTGCAATAGGAGTTGAACGCCGACATGAACCTCCTTGTCGAAGCGGCTCGCCACCCCCCATTCGAGAACCCCATGGTCGGAAAAGGGTCCGGGCAGCGGGAGAGTGAGGGGGGAGCGGAACACGCGCTGGTTTCGAGCGGGGGCGGACCCAGACTTTCGTCGGTCACGACGGGGACGAATCCGCCACCGGAACTCCGCCCGGACTACCCGGGCGGGCCGGATCGGTCTCCCTTCGCCGACGGCGGGGGAGCCGCTTCGTGGATCGGCAGGACCTTCTTTCGGCGTGGCCTTAGCCGAAGGGCCACTGCCGCGATGACGGCCACCGCAAGAATCCCCCCGAGGACGAGGTCGACCACGAGAGTAGGTAGGCCGAACAGAGTGGCCGGACCAGTGCCTTTGGTCGGCGTCGGGGTACGGATCACGCTCGTGTTGTTGGTGGCTTGGTTGGTCACGTAGACGTATCCGAGCACGTTGTCGTACGCGACCCCGGTGGGGTTGATGCCCACAGGGATCGTAGCGACCACAGTGTTGTTCGCTCCCGAGATGACGCTCACGTTGTCGAGCACGGGGCCATGCCTCGTGCCACACTGGAGGGCCACGTAGATCTCCGCGTTGCCTCCATCATACGCGAGCCCGGTGGGGCCGCAATTGCTGGGCGACAGACCGACGGAGGTTACCACCTTGTTGGTGTTCCCAGAGATCACACTGACGTTCGTGACCCCTCCGTTCGTGACGTAAACGTCCCCATCGGCCGGGTCGTACGCCACGCCACTGGGCCCTTCCCCCACGGGAATCGTCGTGAGGACGGTGTTGGTGGTCGGAGCGAGGACAGCTACCTGGTTCGAATTGTAGTCGGCCACGTAGATGTCCCCGTTCGAGCCGTCATACGCCAGCGCACCGGTTCCCAGTCCCACCGGGATCGTCGCCACGACCCGATCTGTCGTGTCGGAGATGACGCTGACATTTCCGTAGGGAACCGGCCCGCCGGAGCCTTGGTCCGCGACGAAAATCTCCCCCATCGGCGGGTCGTAGGCGAGAGCCCGGGGCTCATCGCCTACGGGAATCGTGGCTACCACCTTGTTCGTAGCGTCAGAGATGACACTTACGTTCCCGCCACTTTCGTAGTCATAGTCCGCAACGAAGACCTCGCCTCTTGCGGGGTCGTACGTGACCCCACCAGGGGATGCCACGGGGATGGTGTCGACCACCGAATTTGACGAGTCGGAGATGACGCTCACGTTGTTGGAGAGATAGTTAGTGACGTAGGCGGCTCGCGCTCCGGTGTCGTAGGTTACTCCGGAGGGATAGGATCCCACAGGCACGTTCGCGATCACACAGTTCGTGCAGGCGGGAGAGACATCGCTCTGCGGAGGAATCGCGCTCGTGAAAGCTCCTGAATGATCTCCGACGTCCGCTTTCGCAGGTCCGCGGGACGAGGCGACAATGCTGGACCCACCGATCACTGAACTCAGTGCGACCAGTACGGCGAGAACACTTCGATTAGGCTGAAGTCGATCCAGTCGGCAGAGGCGCCCACGGTGCGCCATATCGGTACCCCCTCCCCCCTTGGCCGTCAGTGCGACAAGGCTCGACCCTGTAAAGAGATGCTGACCGAATGCCGTCTTCTTCGGGACGGCACACGACCTGTAACCCCGCCGTGGAGTCGGACCCTGCCTCAGAGATTCCATCCCTTCGCAAGCGGCCGGCGCGGTGTGCTCCACCGGGATTCTCGGCCTCCGATCTCCTCGGAGGATCTCTCCCGCCTCCTCAGGCTGAAATAGACCTGCGAGGTCGGTTGGCCATGCTCGCCGTCGGCGACCTCGCCCCGGACTTCACGTTCCGCGCACCGGACGGGAGTTCCCGAACGCTCGCGTCGTATCGGGGGCACCCGCTGATCCTCTTCTTCTTCCCCAAGGCCAACACCAGTGGCTGTACGATCGAAACGCGAGGGTTCGCGGAGCGGTACCCGAAGTTCCGGCAAGCGGGGATCGAGGTCATCGGGGTGAGCGTGGACTCCGACGAGACCCAGGTGGCGTTCGCGCAGAAGTGCGGGTCGGAGTTCCCGATGGTGGCGGACCCCTCGAAGGAGATCGCCCGCAAGTACGGCGTGCTCGGCTTCCTGGGCGTGACGAAGCGCGTCACCTTCTTCCTGGACGCCGAGGGCCGGGTCCGGGACGTCGTGGAGGGGCTCCTTCCGAATCCCCACCTTAAGGCCGGTGAGCGCTGGGCGGGTAACGGATCCTCCCCGTGATCGTGGCCGATACCTCCCGCGCGCGAACTCGACCCCCGAAACCCTAGACGCGACGGCGAACGCTCAGGGAACCGAGCCGGCGATCGAGCAACTCCGCTTAGGCCCCTCGCGTGGCGCCCGCTCCGGGAGGGGAAGGGCGACGTCTTGGCCGGCCCCCGACCTTTCTTACGTCAGGAATCGCGTGCTTGACCGAAAGTGGTCCCGACCGGCCTGGGCACAAAGGCACACCCCTTCGTAAACTGCCGGCGCTGCGTGCTCTACGAGTTGATCCCTGATCCGCCCCGACTCTCCCTGAAGGAGTCACTCGCCGACCCACCCCACAGAGAACTCCCTGGTCGGAGAAGGGTCCCCGCGGCGGGAGCGTGAGGGCGGAGGGGACGACGCACCCTCCGTGAGCGAGATCCTCCTTCCTGGCTCCTCGCGGCGTTATCGTCCGGAACCGAGGGAGGATGACCGAAGTGCTGATTTCGGACCCGACATCGTCGTGCGGCTCGCACAAGTCGGAGCGAGCCTATAAACAAATACGAACCGCGGCTTGCCTATCGGCTGGTGAACCCGATGTCCTTTCTGATCCTCAGGGGCATGGCCTTTGACGGAAGGAACTTCCACAAGTCTGCGGTCGTGATGATCGACACCGACCAGGGGGTCATCCAAGGCTTTGGCGAGAGAGGAGAGGTGGAGGAGCCCGGGGGGGCCAAGAAGCTCGAGCTCGAGGACGCCACCATACTCCCCGGGCTCATCGACGCCCACGTCCACTTCTACTCCGCCCAGGGCCAGGGGGTAACAGCCTGGGCGTCGGTCCCTGACACCCTGGCCGTGCTCCGAGGGGCTGGGGACCTGAGGCGGCTCCTCCGCTCAGGGTTCACCGCCGTCCGGGAGCTCGGGACCAAGGGGGGAGCGCACCTCGCCCAGGCGGTCGCCGAGGGTTCCATAGAGGGCCCCGAAGTCGTCTCCTGCTCCAGGGCGCTCGCCCAGACAGGGGAGGACGACGACCCTCCGGCCTTCCCCCTCGAGCTGGCGCAGCAGCTTGCATCCTACACGTTCTTCTGCGACGGCCCTTGGGAGTGCCGAAAGGCCGTCAGGAAGGTGGCGAGAGACGGCGGGAAGGTGGTGAAGTTCTACGCCTCGGGGGCCTTCTCTCGAGGAGGGAGGATCAAGCCCAACTTCACGAAGGAAGAGATCGGAGCCATCGTAGACGAGTCGAGGCGCCTGGACCTGAAGGTGGCGGCCCACGCTTACGGGGAGGAGGCGCTCGGCAGCGTCGTCGACGCTGGGGTGGACTCCATCGAGCACGGGCTGGGCCTCACGTCGAGGATAGCCAGCGCGGTGGCGAAGAAGGGGATCTACTACGTCCCGACCCTGGTGACCTACAGCAATCCTGCCTACGAGAACAGGTACCACGAGATGGTAAAACGCCACCTCTCCGAAGACATGGTGATCGCGAAGGAACACGGGGTCAAGGTGGTGATGGGCTCAGACATCGTCGGGGACGCGGCCCGACCTCATGGCAGGAACTACGAGGAGATCGCGGCCGAGGCGAAGTTCCTGGGGAACCGGGAGGCGCTGATCGCTGCCACGTCCAGGGCGGCCGAGTGCCTGGGCCTGGAGAACAGCGGCATGCTGAAGGAGGGCTTCAGGGCGGACGCGGTCGTCGTCCGAGGGAACCCTATCGCGGACATAGAAGCGCTGGCTCCGGAGAACATCCTCTACGTCATCAAGTCAGGAAAGCTGCTCTCCCCCCAGTCGTGAGCCATGGTCTGCCAGCCCGGCCTATCCTCTGGTGGAACATCTCTGATCAGGGCGCGGCGAACCCCACGCGCGGCCGTTCACCTAAAGGACCCCTCAACGAACGGCCGGTGCGGTGCGCTCAACAGGGATTGCGCACGCCCTGGACCCGCGGTTGTGGACCTGAGGAACTGATCGGCGAGGCGAAGCTGCCACCAGGCGGCCAGCTCCACAGCGTGCCATAGGTGGCTATAGTCAGGCCATATACTCCGGGGTACTACTGGCATTGTGGCGACGACGACCATTCAAATCACGACAGGCGTAAAGCGGACCCTGGAAAGGATGAAGCTTCACCCGAGAGAGACCTTCAATGACGTTCTTGAACGGGTCCTGGAGGACTTGAGGGAGCTCGACGATGCCACGAAGACCGAGGTCGAGCAGGCCCGAGCCGAGATCCGGTCGGGAAGGTATCTCACGTCGGACCAGGTGCGGAAGGCCATGGGCTTTTGATGTCCTTCCGGATCCTCTGGTCCGAGTCCGCCTCCCGTCAACTGGCTAAGCTCGATCGGACCGTCACAAGACGCATCTTCGATCGGGTCGAGGGGTTGAAGGAGAACCCCCTGCGCCAGCTTCGACGCCTGGTCGGCCTACCCTACTTCCGATTGCGCGTGGGAGATTTCCGGGTCATTGTCGAGGTTCAGGAGAAAGAGCTGATGGTCCTGGTGCTGAAGGTGGGCCATCGCGAAGCTATCTACGAATGACACCCTGTTCGCCGGCTCAGTAGGTTCAATGGGATTGGGCATTCCAGCATTCTGGCAACCCTCGTCGTGAGGTTGGTACGGCAGACATCGCACCCTCTGCGCCGGATGCAAGTTTGCGCGCAGTTCGCTCACGGAAGGACGTCCCACAAGCTCGATCGGACAGATCGCGGTGATGCGAAGGAAGGCGAGGAGACTTCCGAGGAGTGTCACCGCCCGCAGGAGATCGCAGAGCACCCCCGCGTCGATTTCCTCTTCGCCCTCTGTCTAGTCGAATCCATCTCCGTCAGGTCCTGGATCGCTGTCCCGGTGTCCTTGACTTGCCCCGTAGACGATCAGAGCGATGCCGATCAGAAGGAGAACGATACCGAAGGCCGCAACACCCCCGCTCGGGTCTGATTGTGGTGTACAGGTTGGGATTGTCGAACAGCCGGAGTTGTAGGAGGCGACTCCTTGGGCTATGGCCGCCGAAATCCCTAGAACCACAAATCCTACGATCACCAGTGGGATTCCCGCTCTGTAGTACAACCACGGGGAAGTGGTCGGAAGGGGTGTGAGACGCGGTTGGCCAAGTGCCGAAGGCATCTCGAGGGGCCGGTAGCCGCTCTGCCCCGGCGGAGGGCTGGAAGGTGGCACCAGGCTCCCTTTACACCACTGACACACTAGTGCTCCTGGCGGGTTCGGCCCACCGCACCGAGCACAGGCGTCCTGAGCCACGCCACTGCAATGCTCTCTGCAATCTTTAACCCTGCGCGAGTCCTCGCCGGCTGGAACGGGCAGGCGCCTTACCGATAGCCCCATAGGTCCGGCAAGGCTGCTTTCGGCGCCACAATGCGCTCGATCCTTGTCCACGGCGAAGTTTCCGCGGAGGAACTTGGGGGCGTCGTCGAGGGAGCCGGCGTCGAGATTCAGGGATCTACCGCCTATGCCTTCGGCGGGACACGCATCTGCCTTTTCCTTGCTCGTAAACACTTCTTTCGAACGAACAGCTACCTCGGCGTGTCCTTGGTTGCAGCTACGGACGGAATCACCCAACGGATTGACATCGGCCAAGCCGGGGGAGGCTCGGGCCTCATTGGGATGGAATGGGGGGCCGGGGATGACCTCGAAGCGAGCATCTACAACTCTCTGGCTGCGCTCCTTCAGGAGAAGGGGTTGTCAGTCGATGGATAGCGCTCGCGAAGGCATAGGTCGCGTACATCACCTCGTCTCCAAGAGAGGTCATCGCACCACAGGTGGCAGGCCGTTCCACGTCCAACGTTCCAGCGGCCTGTAGCACGACCTTAGGCACCGATCAGGTGGGGTAGGAGCGAAAGAGAGGTCTGGCCCTGCCCGGTTCCACTACCCGGTCACATGGGTGCCAGCTTGCTTGCGCCGTGTGTCCAAGTGGATTGAGCCCTGAGTCTGGGCCAAGTATCCACGGTGTTTCCAATCCCTGATTCGACGTTCCTCCACGTGCCCCTACTCAGGTCGGCCGCCGCTCCCGCAAGGTCGGCCATCGTCATCGAGATAGGGAGTCCGGTCCTGCGGTGAACATGCGGCCCGCCACTCGCTACGCGAAGAGCGGCAACCTCCGCGTCGCTTACCAGGTCTCGGGAACGGGGGCGGTGGACATGGTGTTCGCGCCGGGCACCATCTCCCATCTCGACCTCTTCTGGGACGTATCCGCCGAGAAGTACGAATGGTACGGTACCTTCTGCCGGCTGATACGATTCGACAAGCGCGGGACCGGTCTCTCGGATCGATCTCCCCACGTCGCCACGCTGGAGGAGCGGACCGACGACATCCGGGCGGTGATGGACGCTGCGGGTAGTGAGCGGGCCGTGCTGTTCGGCGCGTCGGAGGGGGCCAACATGGCGTGCCTCTTCGCCGCGATGCACCCCGAGAGAACTCGTTCCTTGCTCCTCTGGGGGGCCCAAGCCCGCTGGACCCGAACCGACGACTATCCGTGGGGGATGCCCGCGGCAGAGTATCAGAAGGTCGTCGACGGCCTCCGTGATGAATGGCCCTCGATCGAGTACCTTACCGGGGCCGGGGCTGGACTGGGCAAGGACGTCGATCCGAAGGTTCTCGAATGGTGGCTCACGTTCGCGCGCGCGTCGGCCAGTCCGTCCGCGATCGTCGCGCTCGAAGAGATGAACATGCTGATCGACACCCGGAGCATCCTGTCCTCGATCCGAGTCCCCACGCTCGTCATGAATCGAACCGGCGATCCCGTGGCTCACGTGGGCGCGGCTCGGGACTTGGCCGCGCACATCCCGCGCGCACGGTTCGTGGAATTCCCGGGAGAGACCCACCAAATGGAGGGGCCGGAAGCCCAGCGCATCCGGGAGACGATCCGAGAGTTCGTGACCGGGACCCATGCCCCGGTCGCGACGAACCGGTTCCTCACGACGGTTCTGTTCCTCGACATCGTCAACTCGACCCAGCACGCCACCCGACTGGGCGATGAGAGTTGGGGGGCGTTGTTGAATCGCTTCTACGCCGTGGTCCGGGAGGAGCTCTCGCGACACCAGGGCGAAGAGATCGGCACGCAGGGGGACGGCTTCCTCGCCACGTTCGATGGGCCGGCCCGTGCGATCCGGTGCGCGGGCGCCGTTCGGGACGCGGCTCGGCCTCTCGGACTCGAGGTCCGTAGCGGAATCCATTGCGGTGAGTGCGAACGGATGGGTGACAACATCGGGGGGATCGCCGTCCACGAAGCCGCCCGTGTCTGCGGGGAGGCCGGGGCGGGGGAGGTCCTCGTATCGGGTACGGTCCGTGACTTGGTCGCCGGGTCCGGCCTCGCGTTCGCGGATCGGGGGCTCCACACGTTGAAAGGGATCCGGGGCAAGTCGCACCTGTTCGCTGCCACGTAGCAGTTCAAGGGAAACTCTGCGTTTCCCCACTCGGCGGAGGTGCGAACAGGGTTGAGCCCGCAGTTGTGGGTTCAATAGGGATTGAGAGTTTAGAGTGGCGCGCCTACCCTCGAGGAAGAACCCCCTCCCGGGCGGCCCGGACCCAGGTTTCACGTCAGAGAAGGTTGGTTCGTCCGAGATTGGATTGTTGAGTCGTCGTCAGTGGCACCCGCCGCAGGCGCACCCGCCAAGATAGTCGAACGCCCAACCACCGCCGGGGCCTCCCGGTTCCGAGAGGTTGTCTGCCGCCCAGATGCCGTTTGCCGGGAAGACGTAGCTGAAGCTCTCGAGGTAGGGCAAGATTAGCGGTATAAGGTGACTGCTTCCTTCAACAGTGAAGGGAATCCATACCGTTAGGAACGTCGACGTAACGATGAGGTGTTGAGCAGGGCCGCCACATGTGGAAACGTTCTGGGTGTTCGCCGCCGTGAATCCGTTCGAGAAGTACGGAGAGGCATCTCCCGGGTATACGGTGAGGTTGACCATTCTGGGTTCGTTCTGGTCCGATGGCGCCTCGGGCCCGAAGAGGGGTTCCCACGCGTAGTTGAAGATGCCACCCCCGTATCCCCCGCCTGAGACGAGCATGGGCAATACGACCTGGTACGGAGCTGTACATCGCGATCCCACCCCAAGTCCCCAGGCAGTCTCGTTCGCGAGTGAAACGACGGTGACGTTGACTTGGACGAATGCCGCTGAGATGTTTCCGTCTGCGGCGCCTACGCCAGGGAAGCCGGTCCCTTCCGAGAACCATGCGGGGTTATCGGACCATGTGGAGTTCACGTACCCAGCACCACCGTAGGGCGAGTTGACGATCGCCTGGGGCATTTGCATCTGTTCGGTCGCTACGATCTGCTGGGACCGGCATGTCCAATGGTGGAACGGAACCGAACCCTCCGACACGCCGGCGAGCACAACAACAACTCCCACAGCCACACCCGCAACGACGGGGCCCCACGCGGGCCGACGGTGGTGGGCCATGGAACGCGCCCACAACAGTCAACGCTCATCGACTATTGACCTGAGCGACTAGCCCTCCACCGAGGAAAAGACTCCTCTCCGACGGCCCCGGACCGGTTTCACGTCAGAGGGGGGTGGTTCGTCCGGGAGAGGGACTCCTGGTCAAAGCAACGTTGTCCCTACCGAACCATAATCCGGTGTGACCATAAACACCCAGAAGAGGTCCGCCGTCAATTGGACATCCTGGAGACCAGTGTCCACGACCAAGGTGATATTGGCCGAGACCGGTATGGGCCAGCCTCGTCCTACGGTCCAGCTCGAATCCGTCCAGTTCCACTTTCCAACCGTGACGCCGGCGGGGTCGAGCACGCTCACGAGTGCGGATGGTCCTAGCGAAACGGGGAGACCACTTTGGACGTCGTTCGAGTTCGTAGGGGGACCGAGAAGCTCGAAGCGCAGGCCAGAGAGATTAACGCCTCCGATGTGGGAAACGAGGGTCACCGAGTAGCAGACCTCCCCCGCCGCGTTCTGACAGCCGGTCGCGCCAGAGGTCACATTGGTCTCATTGAAGATAGACCATGCAGGAGGACAGGCGCACATGCGTAGACCAACAGGAGGGTTCCACGGCCCCGCCAGCAATACAGTCGCGAACCCCGCACCGACCGCGGCGCCTGCTACGATCGCCACCAGGAACGGCAGGTATCGCGGTGCCCGCTCGCGACCAGACTGGGGCTGGGGCATGGTCGCCTCGAATGGCGCGGCTTCTAGAATGGCTCCGCGCGCGTATCAACGTAGCGCCGGCTGGTTTTGGGAGCTTGCCCTGTCTAGTCGAGGATGGTGAAGAACCGCGAGACAATTCGCGCCACTAGGTCGATGCAGGTCTCCGAGAATCCGCCAGGCCGTGGACGGCCCGTGATGCGGGCCCATTGCGGTTAGCGGTCCGATGTGTTCAATTTGGATTGCGCCCTCGGCTATGGGTTCAACAAGAATTGCGCCCCCAGGGCATGGATGCACTAGGGATTGAGTGCTTGGAGTAGTGCGCTCTCCGCCGAGGAAGAACCCCCTCGCGGGCCGTTCCTAGCCGGTTCATGCGGCGGGCCTCGGCTTAATCTAACTGATGCGGTTTCCGGGCCATGGCCGCGACGCGACGGCTCGCCGCCATCATGTTCACCGACATGGTGGGCTTCACAGCTTCGGTTCAGACCGATGAAGCGAGCGCTCTGAAGCTCCTCCGGGAGCAGGAGAGGTTGGTTCGTCCCCTCCTCAAGACTCACAAGGGGCGCGAAATCAAGTCCACCGGCGATGGCTTCCTGGTCGAGTTCGAGAGCGCCCTGAAGGCCACTCAATGTGCTGTTGACATTCGGCGTGGGGTCTACGAGAGGAATGCGCAGTCGGGCGCTGCTCCCTTTCAGATCCGCATCGGGATCCACCTTGGAGACGTCGAGCAAAGTGGCACGGACATTCTCGGAGACGCGGTCAACATCGCGGCTCGGATCGAACCCCTTGCCGAGCCCGGAGGCGTCTGCGTGTCGGGCGCGGTCCACGAGCAGGTCTGGAACAAACTCTCCGGCAAGTTCGAGAAGCTCCCGCCGAAGACGCTCAAGGGGTTGCAGGTCCCGATGGAGGTTTATCGGATCGTCCTGCCTTGGGGCGCCAAGGAGGCTCCATCCGACAGTTCCGGACCGACCGGATTGGCGGTCCTCCCCTTCAGCAACATCAGCCCGGACCTGAAGGACGAGTACTTTGCGGACGGCCTCACGGAAGAGCTGATCACGGTCCTCTCGCAGTTGAAGGGCCTTCGCGTCATCGCTCGCACGTCCGTGATGCCTTACAAATCCACCTCCAAAGGGGTTGCCCAAATAGGGGCGGAGCTCCGAGTTTCGTCGGTCTTGGAGGGGAGCGTACGAAAGGCCGGGAACCGACTGCGCGTAACGGCGCAGCTCATCGATGTCGGGTCCGAGAGCCATGTCTGGGCTAACACATACGACCGGGAGCTCGACGATGTGTTCGCTGTCCAGGCCGAGCTCGCTAAGCAGGTGGCGGATGTCCTGAAGATCGAGCTGCGGCCATCCGAAACGGCGCGCCTCGATGCGAGACCCACGGCGCGGCCGGACTCCTACCTAGCCTACCTGAAAGGGCGGTCCCTCCTCCACCTCAATCCTCTACCGGCTTCCCTTGCCGCAGCGAAGGGTGAGTTCGAGCGCGCCATCGCCTTGGACCCGAGCAACGCCGCCGCCCTCGCTGGCCTAGCTGATGCCACGCGTATGACAGGCTGGTGGTACCCCGACCCTGCCCAAGCCAACTGGGATGAGACCAGCCGGCGGTTGGCCACGCGGGCGATCGAGCTCGACCCGAATCTCGGAGAGGCCCACGCGTCTTTGGCGCTGATTCTCGCGGACGACTTCGAGTACGCTGCGGCGGAAAGAGAGTTCAAGCTGGCCCTTTCGCTCAACCCGAGCAACTCGGATGCGCATGATCGCTACGCAGAGCTTCTGATCGTTCAGGGTCGCACCGACGAGGCCCTCGTAGAGTTTGGATTGGCAGAGGCAGCCGATCCCCGTCGGATCAACATGATCAGCTGGTTCGCCATGTATCTCCTATGGCTTGGGCGGACGGACGAGGCACGCGTCAAGATCGAGAGGCTTAACGAGATAGAACCCGACAGCCCGTTCTACCATGCGGCCCTTGCCTTCTACAGCTTCGCCCGAGCCGATCTCAGGGGAGGTCGTCAGGAATTTGACCGGTTTGCCGGGGAGCTGGACTCGGAGCCCACATTAGGGCCGCTCCTCCGGGTGATGAGCTACATGATGGCCGGAGAGACGGAACAGGCGAAAGCTCTCCTTCGGGAAATGGATGCCCTGCCGGCTCACCCAGGCAGCCAGTGGGTTATCCCCTGGCTCTACTGCGAGCTTGGCGACCTTGACGGATCCTTTCGCTGGATCGAGAAGGTGGGAGCGACCGGTTTCGGGCAACTCCTGCTCGATCCTCGATGCGAACCCATCCGGCGCGACCCGAGGTTCCGAGCGATATTGAAGAAGAGGAAGCTCGCCTGATGGCGTTCGGCACGGGTTGAGCTCGGCTTGCCATAAGCACCCATTGCAAACAGCCGGCGCTGTGTGCTCAATGGGGATTGACCACAGTCAGTGCCAGCACTTCTCACACGGTTTGGCACAACGTTGTCGAGCCCCCAATTCTCATTCATACACTGTCCGACCAGGACGTCGGCTACAACAAGTGGCGCCGATGTGCATCACTACTTACGACAATCGATCGCGTCATGGTCGGCGCCGACTCCTAATCACTGGACCCACCGCAGCGGACTTTCCTTGCCCGTTAGGCCGGCGTTCAGGTCAAGTAAAGTACGGTGCCTCTATCAGTGGGTTTGACTCCATGTGAAGCTCACCAGACCCCAGGCTACGCTTGTAACGGAGAGTCCCTCGCGGATCGGAGGGCCCCCACTCAAATGAGTGAGATGCGGCTCACTCAATCCCTTGGCCACCAACCTCTAGGGCGCGGTTGTTCATGAGGCGAGCGTTGCTCAGTTGGGCGGTGAAGGTCCTTCTCTTCTTGAGCTCTTATCTGCCCCTTTGGTTGATTCTGGTGCTGTTCCATCTGTCAGACTGGGGCGCCTATCTTTGGCTTCCGGTGGCGGGGGCTGTGCTTGGGTGCGTAGGGTTAGCGGCATTGATCTACTGGACACGTACTACTTTGCGAGAGCCGAAGTTCACAGTGGCCGATTGTACCCGGGAGGGGGGCGATACGGTCGCTTACATCGTGACCTACATCCTACCCTTCGCCACGCTTGTCGTCAGCTCGCTCGCGGAAGCCATTGGGGTTGCCCTACTGTTCATCATGATTCTGCTCGTCTACGTTGACTCCGACATGATCTACGTGAACCCCATCCTTGCGGCAGCCGGAATCCGCTGCTTTAGGATCCGAGACGCCAACGGCAAGGAACGCATGATTCTGAGTGGGAAAAGTTTCATAGACTTGAAAACATCTCTATCAACGGTCCATGTGACGGACTCGATTTGGTGGGACGTTGGCACCGACTGAATCTGAGCTGTTTCGGCAACTGGTCGATTCTGACTTGGTCGGCCCGGTTCAACTGCTCCTAGCGGATGATCGCGACCATGAAGACTCGTCGCCTTACCGGAAAGCCCCACTCAAGGTGCAAATCGAGGCCCCGCTCCTTGGATTGCTTCGCGATTGTCAGGCTGCCTTCGGTCGCGGCAAGAATGAGCGGCCCGAGGTACACCCGTACGACCCTGCTGTAGACGTCGAGTACGGTGACGAGGTCGAGTTCATTAAGGCGTCCGAGGACACAGTTGTTCGTGATCAAGTCGGGGCGATTATCGCAGCGACAGGCGCGCCCGCGTGGACCGAGGGCGAGCGTGGCTTTGGTCCCCCCGCATGGTATTTGTTGTCTGCCCAAGTGACAAGAGATGAGCGGGCGGTCTTTGCCCGCCGCCTCCCTGCGGGTAAGCTACTACAGGACAACGGAGTGATCGCGTACCTCGTCGGGGGGCGGTTTACCGCGCTGAGAGAATCGGAAGCGATCCTACTAGACGAATCATTTGATTTCGCTCTGTACGGGGGCGTTCTCTTCATCTTGAGACCTCGTGTGTTCGAGAGCTACTTCAATTACATCGAAAGTTTGAGCACCCATGTTTCGGGCGTTCTCGATGGGCTAGGCGCATACTTCTCGGATACCGACCTTCAAGCGTTGAAGGCCGGGACACTGCCGAACTGGAGAGATCTACGGAAGCTCCGTGGGGAAATCCTCGACCTTAGCCGTCTTCGTGGCTCAGACTTACGGCGGTTCGCGGGTCGCTACCGACTCAGCCTTACGGTGACTGGTGAGGGAAAGAACTTCAGAATCGGGTTCAATGCTGACCGTCGCGAAGAGGTGATTAGGTTGCTGACGGACTCGTACTTGGCTTCCGAGCTTAGCCGGTCGATCTACGTCACAACCTCCAAGCGCAAGATCGGTTCATGAGGAGTGAGACGCCATCTCACTCGTAGCTCGGAAGACACCTTGTGAGCAGATGCCGAAAGTCAGTAGCTACCTCTCGGAGGACCGCATCGTGAGTCCGCACGGCTTGGTACCGAGCATCCGGGCCTCGGAGAGCAACAACCTCGTGGAGCGGCTCCACGACACGGAGAAGGAGCGAATCAAGGTGATGCGGGGGTTCGACAACGAACACGGCACGGGGGCGCTGATGGAGGGGTTCCGGGCGCACTACAACATGGTGCGGGACCACCAAACGCTCGGGACTACCCCGGGGGTGGCGGCGGGCATCCCGGCGCTTACCGGATTCCGTTGGCACGAACTCCTCAAGCGGGCCGCGCCCCAGCCGAAGGTCGGCTACCCGGAGGTCGAGCTTGTCCCTAACTGACGCCGGGCAGGTCAACCCATATTTCCACTGGTATCGGCGTGGACGCATCGGGGCTGTTCTGATGATCCTAGGGCTCGTCGTGATGCTTCTCGGCGCCGTAACGGTGGCCAGCTCGGCAAGTTCAGGGTTTCTGATTGCCGGTACAGGTGCGATGACTGTGTTCCTCGCCGGTTGGGTTGGCGGCCGACCCGTGGGCATCAGAATGGTTGGATGGCTGAGCATGTTGGCGGTGGGTGTCGCTTTCATCGCTTTCGCCTCATGGATGCTTCGTTAGGCGAGGGACCATCTGGGAGCGAGGGACCACCCGAAATGAAGCAGCCAAGAACCGAGAATCTTGACCACCCGAATCGTAACAGAACCAAGTCAGTGCGAGCTCTAAAGGCACTGTTGAGCGAGGTGCAACATAGATTGATCCCGCGAGCCCACTTGCGATTCCAGAAGTGCGATTGGGAAGCCGGACTCAGACGGCAGTCCTAGGCACGGGTCGCATAGTCCCCAAACTTGCCAGGGAGGCTCTGATTCAGTCGGCGGCCTTCGATCACCCGCTGCCGGAACCACTTTGGCAAGTCGAACCAGCCGCTATCTATCAGCCCATCCAGCTGAGTGTCGATCACGTAGGTCGTTCCTCGGTCGTCAGCCGACCGCATGATTCTACCGGCGGCCTGAAGTACCTGAATCATCGCGCGACCCGAGTACCAGCTCTGTCCGTCTTTCTGCTCCATTCGACGACGAACCCAGGTATCGCCCAGGTTTGGGAACGGGACCTTCACAATCACCTGCCACCGTGCGAGATCACCCAGCAGATCGATACCCTGGTTCATGGCAACCGCTAGCAGGATGGCGTCCTGTGCCGGGTCGGCTCTCCAACGATCATATCGCCGCCCACGATTCGATGGATCGTGCGAGGTTAGCCGGCGTCGGACCTGCGGGGGTAGTTGCTTTCGAATGGCGTTAGCCAGATGGTAGCTGTTCGCGTGAATGATACCCCGCTCCGAGTGGTGTGCTTGGGCTACCGCAGCCACAGCGTCTGCAGCGCGCTCTATCTCGAGGGAATCCGTTCTGTAAACCAAGCGAGCAGCAGACAGGAGCCTGATTGGTGCTCTTTCAGGAGGGAAACAGTCGGGAACAACCACGCGCTCGACTGGAGTGGGCAAATCCGCATCTCGGACCAGGGACTCTATCCCGAAGAAGGTGGCGGAGCTCAACAGAACCCTGTTGAACCGTCCCCAGAAGTCATCAACCAGCGAGCGCACGGCCAAGGGCCTCCAAGTGTGTTTGCTGGTCCTGGAGTCGTAGGTGTGGACCCACTCGACTGTCCCAGTCTTCAGTTTGTAGAGGACGTCCTCAGCCGACTTGACAGCGGAGTCCAATCGCTCGAGTCTCTCTCGAACCTTCTTGGTGAATTCCCGGGTCGCCTGGAGGGTTTCGAGCACTTCCTTTAGTCGATCGATATAAGGAGGAAGGCTCTCCAAGACCCGAAATCGAAGGTCTGCAGGAGTTTCCAGCCATTTCTTCCGGAAACCGGGAAGAGTATGCGGGCCAAGCTCGGCCTGGTAGAAGTTCACCAGATCTTCTGCAAGTCCATGGGCCTCGTCGATCACGAGAAGAGGTCGCTCTCGCCAACCCGAGTTCGGGCGGTCCAAGCCAGACCGGATCCCGAGAAGCAGATAGGCCATCGTCGTGACGGTTCGAGAGTGAGCCTGGGCAGCCTGCCTCGCAAGGTAGTAGAGACATTCTGAGAAGTGGGGACACGCGTTAGGCCAGCCCGCTAGGTAGATGCAAGGAGCTCCTGCGGCTGTCGCATAGGGCCTGCCACCATCCTCCTCAGGCAACGATCGTAAGTAGGTGCACGGATAGTTGCGCCGGCCATACAGGGTCTCGGCAAGCCCGGCGAACTTCCCTCCCTCTTGGGTGTCAGACCCATACTGGTTGACTAGGATCACCTGAGGCGTCGAGATGTAAGCCCCCAACATGTCACGGGCGACCAGAAGATTGATGAGCGACTTGCCAGACCCTACCGGGGCATCCAAGAACACTGTCTTGGCACCGTGTTCGAAGGCCGCTTTGATCTTTCGAACTCCCTCAGCCTGCCCCGGCCTGAACTTGAATCGATCGACTTGAGAAACCTCGACCATAGCACGCGTGGTCCCAAGCGCCCAAGAGGCGCAGAGTGTAAAGGAGTTTGCAAAGTTGGGGTGAAACCCAACCGGCTCGATGTTCAGTAAGGGCTGGGTCACAAGCGAAACGGACTACTGATGCTTTTCGAACAAGTCCATCCGGAATCGAATCGCCGCTCCATCCGGAAAGTCGAGCTGATCATCGGGAAGATTTGGAACTTTCTTTCCTTCCGCCAAGATGACATGGTTTGAGGACGCGGAACGACGAAAGTCCGCGTCGGACGTGACAAGGACTCTCAAGTCCTCATCAAGTGTCCATGCAAAGCTGTCAAAGAGTGTGTGATGGTTACTGCAGAGGAGAACTCCATTCCTGACGTCTTTTGAAGTGCCGTCATTCTGGACAGGGATGATGTGGGCGGCTTCTATCGCAAGAGGCGTACGACCAACGTGATACCCGATGTTGCAAAGACTGCAGCGCTCGTGATAGATCCTCCGGACAGCGAGTTTGAATCGTGTTTCTCGGATTCGCCGGAGGGCGGGAGCTACCGAGGGTAGAGTTCTGTCGAAAGGCTCGAATCTCAAGGCCGAAGGAACCTCGACTGGCCGCTCAGTTACGTCGATGGGTTCGCCCCTTAGGGCGAAATGGGTTCCATCGAACCCGGTGACGTACCCCAACCCGCGCACCTCGTAGATGCGCTTGCCAGCCTGCGAAGGAATCTGGCGGATCACCCCGATAGGGATCTTGTCCTCCATGCATCTGAGAAGTGCTCGATTAGTGTCGAGAGTCATGTCAGGCCGACCTCCGCGGCCTTCTGGTGCATAGTCGTACTTCCACGAACCATCAGGCTCGACCACAGGCTCTCTGTCGGGGTACACCCCGCGAAGGGTTTGCCGGATCCAGAGAGCGTAAGGCGACCCGTGCGGCTTGTAGATGCCCTTCTGGCCTTTGAACCCTGGCAGGGCGCTCCGCAGCTCCGCACTGGTGCGGACCATCCCGTCGAGATCGCGGAGCGCCTGGAGTTCTTCCCGGCGACTTCCCTCAACGATCGAGTCCAGTGGATCCGTCATAGATAACTACAGTCGGAAGGTCTTTCGGTACCACCCAGGCCGTACGCGCTCAATTAGCTCATGCCGGACCAAGATTTGGAGTTGTTGCCGGATCTTTGGCCGCACATGATAGTTTCGGGGATGAAGGCGCTGCAGTTCCGATTCGAAGCCGTACGCAGTCTCCAGGTCGAACTCCTCCGAAGTGACCCTCCTTAAACAGGATAGGATGTCCGGAAGCCAGTCCCGGGTCGTTCTCGGCGCGGAGTCAATGAAATCGAACCGTCGCCAATCCTCGAGGACGCCAGAGCGGACGCGCGGACTCCCAGAGATCACGATAGGCACGAGTGCAGTCTGGGGGAGCCCGGTTAGGTCGATATTGCATCCCTGCCAACCGGCTCTTCGGGCGGTCGGGCCCAAAGGTCTCCTGGGGAGGACGCTAAGCCGGGACAACGCGTAGCGAGGGATCGCCTGCAAGTCGGTCACGACCATCCGCGGGGCGTCGTAGTTCAGGAGCAGGAGGTTGGGATTGTCATGGGACTCGATCGCCCGAAGGAAGGTGGAGTACTCTCCGTCCAAGACACGCGTACGAAAGGGACGTCGTGAGCTCTTCAGCTCGTAGGGCTCACGACAAGCGTCGCATCGAAAGTCCATGGCCTTCGTGTTCTGCGGCGTAGGGTCGAGGGCCTCGTGGCCACACTTCAGACAGTAGGCCTCCCGTGCGACCCAATCCTGGGTCAGAACTCTCGCAAGTTGTGAGGGGCTGCTGTAATCCTGTCCAACGGACGAATCGAAGTGGAGATTCACGAACGAAGAGATGGCACCGGGATCTAAGAGCTCACCGGATTCTTGTGTTCAAAACCACTTGAGAGTCGAGGCTGCGGGTGAGGGTAGGTGCAAGTGGTGTTGAGCGTGACGATGGCCCGTCACCCAACAACGCAAGTGGCGCTCGTCTGGGCCGGGTCAATCACGTTCGGCCCCTCATGGAAACGCGACAATAGTTCAGACCGAGCGCCGTCGACCCTTGTCTGATTCCAGGAGGTCTACCTTCTCCTCGATTGCGAGCAGCTTCGACCTAATGCTCTCTAGGTTTGCCTCCGACGGGTTGTCCGCAGGTATCTGTTCGAATCGAACGACATGGTCCCCGAACCGCCCATCCTGACCGTTCATGGGGGGTTCCGCCACCTCGATCAGAACCCCTTCGAGGTGATCAAGGACTGTCTCTAGGCTTAAGACACGCATTGTGGGTGGCTCGGATAACGTGCCATCGGTGGTGCGTACGTTACGTACCCCGAACCAGCTGAACTGGTTCCATCGGCCCGCGAGATGATCCCAACAGTGGTCCTTCAATCGCGGGCCCAAACCCCACTTCCTGGTCTGACCCACATAGACAATGTTGTAGTTTGCGTGGAGCGCATATACGCCCTTTTGGTGCCAGAAGTCAGTGCATGGTGCGGTGGTCCAGTCCTGGGGTACTCCGTAGAGATGGCCCGCCTTCCCGGGACTGCCCCAAAACACTTGATCCCGACGCCAGAAAGCCCCGATATTCCGGACAAGGAGTTGCCTGTACTTTCGCTTTCGGGGCATAGCCGAGGGACGGCCCGGTCCATCATAAGTTTCACCGAGCTTAGTTGATCGACAAATGCAGGGCTCAATGCCTCTTGAACCCAGAGTGCGAGGAGGGTTGCGAGGTGAAAGAATCCATGGCCTTCGGGGGGTTGCCAATGTCCAGTTCAGCGTGGCATTTATGACCATACATCCGTGTACCTCTTCTAGCGGTGGATTGATGGCAGAATCACGTAATGGACCAGTGTGCCCAAGTTGCGGCGCGGCGGTTCCGCCAGAAGCTCGGTTTTGCAGTTCATGCGGGTCGCGTCAAGTTCCCGCGGACTCAACCCCCCGGCCCAACTACAACGCAGGTCGACCGTGGTGGAATCGAGCAGGCCTTCCATCATCGACGGACGCTCGAGTTGCATATGGAATAGGTTTGATCGGTGGAATAGCCTTGGTCGCAGTCCTATCGATCTTCCTTCCCATGGGGTCTGGGTTGGCCAGGCTTCAGGTCGACAACATTTCGTTCGTCAACGCGACCGAAGCTCTGGTCTTCCTTGCCGGGTTTGAGGTTCTGATGGTCGCGATAGTTTCAGTTACTGCATATTCCGTTGCGAAGTGGCGTCGTGCGACTCGGCGGGCCTGAGGCCCCGCCAGAGCGCTCAATCGGACATAGACCAGCGGGGTCCGCCCCAAGTGTGTGTTCAGCGCCGATTGAACCCGCGAACCGTCCTGACCGTCTGCTGGGGAACCGGCTACTAGGCCTTCCCAGAGGAGCCGGCGTTCGAGAAGGGGGTCCCTCTGTCAATCGGTGGCGGCAGCCACGTTTCCGTTTACGGAGACGCGCCCATTGTTGAGCCGGACCGTCCCTTGGGACTCCGCCCAGGGAAGAGACCTGACGAACAATCTGTCGACGCCGTCGACGACCACCCGTCTCCCACCGGTGACGACCTCGAGGCGGCGTGTCTCCCGATCGAGCGAGACCTCTGTTACGTCCTTGTAGTTGGACGACACCGCTCTCTCCGACCCATGCCTAACTCATTAACCTGTCGAGCGGTCCCTCCGTGATCTCCATCCTATTGATCAATCGCCGTACTGCGAGGCTGTCGGCGCTGGCCGCAAGCGGAAGGGCCGGCTAAGCCAGCTACCGCTTGGCCATCCGCTTTACGGCTCGGTTCAACCGACCCGGCGGTAGCGCAGTCTGGGCTCAACGCCTCTGAGCGTTCGACCTAGGGACAGGCAACGAGCTCGGGTCGCTGGAGGATTGCGTCACCCCGGATTAAACTAGTCAGGATCGCGACTCCAGGTACCGTCGCAATCGGGCGTAGACTTGGGCGCGCGTTTCAAACATCTCGAAGTCGGGCCGACCTTGGAGGGAGCGATAGATGGCGCGATGCCCACCTTTCACCTTCAACCTCCATCGACCGGGCATGTCATGCAAGGGCGCTACGTCGAGGCTCGCCGTGGCGCGCCATGGATGCCGGCTGAACTCCGGGAACTTGTCCAGAAACGCTTTCCGGATCTCACGTGGCAGAGCATCGAAGTCGCGTTCTGCTTCGTCCAGAAACGTGAACTGCTCCTTCCAAGCGGCGAGGGAGCGGGTTGTCACCCGCTACCTCCTCTGTTTGCCCCACCCCGGATGCCGTCGTTCGACTTCTGCAAAGGTGGCGCTTCGCCCCTCTCGCTCACGACGCTCTAGGTCCTGGACAGTCTCCGGTGGGAGCCAGTCTTCGAAGGCTGACAGGAGAAACTCGTCCCAGTTCTTGCTTCGCGGCTTTAGTTGCTGGAGCAGGGCGATCGTGGACCGATGCGCTGGAATGCTCGACATCGAGTCGGCGGCAGTCATGATTGAATCATGACGCCTCCGCATAAGAAGTTGGCTACCCATTCTCCCAGCGAACAGCCTGAGAAAGGGCCAGTCTATTCACTCAGACCGACGTGAGGCTACGTTCAGTCGGACATAGCCCAGTGGCGCCCGCCCCAAGAGTGTGTTCAACGCCTCTTGCACACAGGTTCATTTCGAAGTGCATTCAACCGGTCAATGCGTTCTACGGCGGGGCGGTCCTTCGAGAAACCGGGTCGGGGGCGCGATGGAACGGCCTCGAGACGAAGGCTATAGCGTCAAAACCGTCGGGCGTAGACATCCGCAAGGAATCGGGAACGGAGACGATACCTTCTCCCACGCCTTTCGCCCTGGGCTTCTAGGACTCCGGCCTTCTTCAGATCGTCTAGAGCTGCCCAGAGTGCCGGCTGGCTGTAGTGCCTCGGATTCGGGTAGTTACCACGGCTGAACCAGTCTCCGGAACCAGAAAGAACCCACCTGAGTAGGCGTCGCGTACTCTCCTTCGAGAAACCGGAGACGAGGGGGGCTAAGTTTGCCTGCTTCGCGGCCGCCTTGTATGCCTCTCGCGTCTGTTGAACGAAATAACGCGTCCAGTGATAATAATCCTCTCCAGTGTTAGTTGTTCCGAGATAGTCGTAGTAATGGTCACTGGTCCGGAAGAACCGTGTGTCCATGGGGATGAGCGGGGCCCTAGCACAGCCGAGATCGACCAGGATTGCTACGTTCAGAAACCTCCCCAACCTACCATTGCCGTTCATGAACGGATGGATGGCCTGGAACTCCGCGAAGAAGATGGCCGCTATGATCGGGGGAAGCAGCGTGAACCGCGACTCTGCATACCACATCAATAGCTGGGTGAGCTCTTCCTCCGTCCGCTCTGGGGGAGTGGGGACGAATCTGACTGCTCCCGAGCCGGCATTGATGATGTAGTTCTGCTCAGGCTTGAGAACCCCGACATGTTCACGCTCCATGATCCCCTCAAACAGGTGTCTATGGGTCCCAAGCACATCTTTCAAGGTGAAGCGGGGGACCTTGCCTTGGCTCAGTCCTGTGTAGGCCTCCGCGAGGCGGAACACTCCCGTTTCAGAGGGCGTCGCCGGGGCCTCTCCCTCGACGAGCTGTCTGGCACGATTCAACTCAACGGTTTCTCCTTCAAGCCTGAAGCTGCTAACCGCATTCCTGATTCGGGCCATCCCAAGGAGAATCTGGTGCAGCTGTGGCGAGAGCAGGCGGGTTTCAAGAACCCCGTCCAGCCTTAAGCACTCGGCCGCGGGGAGACCGATGTCTTCTCTTGGTCTGAGTCCGGGATGGAAGCCACCAGTAGTGTCCCGTTTAGTTGCGGGCACACCACTTATCAATCAGTAGACATATTTGAGGCTATCATAAGCAGATTAGAGAACCGAAAAGTGAGGAGTTCCTCAGGAAGGTAGTGCAAGCCTCGTATCCGCTGGGCTGAGAACGATGGCAATGTGCTCAACCGGACTTGAGCCCAGATATCAAGCCCTTTGGACGGAGTAGAGATACTGGAACCCGCGGCGAGATCTCGGCGCAATGGTACGATGAGAGGACTAAAGGGGGCTCGGCAGATGTCGCCACGTCCGCCAAGAGTCTCCCTTGAACCAACCGGCCAGAACGGCGCGCATTCTGATCGTTGTGGGGCTACTCCTCCAGACCGTCCAGGTCGCAGCATGGTTCGTGGCGGCGGCGACAAGCTTAGGCGGCGGGCTCCCGCCCTGGGTCTTCTTCACCTTAGGAGCGGGCGGGGCCTCATTGCTAGTTCTTGTCTACTTGCTCGCCTACCGCCCCGCTCGGATCGGTGAGTTTGAAAAGGCCCGGATTCCCACCCTCGCTTTCGCGGTACTCTCGATCGTTTCCCTCGAAATCCTCTCAGGACTGCTGTACCTCTTCGCCTACTGGGATCTCGGGAAGGCCCAATCCCCCGGCCCCTTCTCCCCCGCACAGGTCGACCCGAGGCCCCTAGCAACCGAGGCGAAGATCTGTCCGGCATGTCACCGAGCGAATCCGCTCTCGACGACGTTCTGTCAGGCCTGCGGCTTCATCTTGGGTTAGCCTCCCGGGCCTTGCCGAGGATAGGGGCTCGAACCCCGACCTCACATCTTCTTTTCGAAGTCGAGCACCGTGGCGAAGAGCGCGGAGTACAGGTGGTTGATCTGGGGTGCAAGTTCGAGCTGCCATACGTCCCGGATGGCGAGGATCTTATGCCGGACTCGGCCCACGGACTTCCCGTCGGGTCCGAGGATCTCGTACTTCCGGCGAATGATGTTTCCTTTCGAGCGCATGTAGACTTGGCCATCGGGCGCTACCCAGCTGGCCTTCAACCCACCGACCAGGCTCCGCGCAAGGTCAATCTTGCCGAGGAGAACGTTGGCTTGAGGGTCGACGACCTGGAACTCTGACTTGTTGCCCCCGCTGCCCTTGCGTATCTCGAGGGCGGCGTTGCCTTGGGCGTCGCGGACGATGTAGGTGTATGCCAGCGAGCGCTGCGCCCATCGTCCGACGTAGCCTCCGGCCACGCTCGAGACGGCGCTTCCAAGCAGCTGGCCCTTGACGTTCTGCCCCGAATCGAGGCCGACCTTGCAGAGCACACTACTCTGCTGGTCCATGACGTCGTAGTTCTTTCCGAACGAGAGAATCTGCATCTTCATCAGGAGCATCGGGTGTCCCGAAAGGCCTTGAACGATTGCCTGGGCCGTCGGATTCATCTGGGTCGCCATGGCGCGGACTAGTACCCCTACCTAAATGAGCCTACGCGTGCCAGGAGCGACGGAGCGTGCGTCCGTCTTCGAAAGTCCGCGGGGTCCCCCGAGAGTGCGAAATCTCTTCGAGGATGCCTCCTGCCATCCGGGTCGAGCTAACGGCGCCCGTCATCGAGCATTTGCAGGCACGCATGCTTCGCGACCGGCAGGTCGGTCCCCAGGTTGCAGGATATGGGGACCTTGAACTCAGCTAGACAAGATGTTCGTCGCGTAACGGCTCCACGCCGGGGCAGACGCACCCGCCGTGCTCAATCGGGCTTGCGCGTTCTAGGATGAGATGCACCGGGGAGGAGCCACCTGCAGTAGGATGGGCCAGACAAGTTGTCTGGGGGTGGCGTGGGGCTCTGCCCGGGACCAACCCACCCCTTATGGGCCACCTTGCAATGGGCCTACCGATGGCCCACGAGCCGAAGCGCTGCCCGGGGCGCAAGAGCCCGTATTGGAATGAACCGCGCCGGCCGGGGGGCTCTCGGCGTTCAAGATGAGCTGATGGACAATTGCCGCAAGATCGATAGTACGCGGGCGGTCCGAAAATGACGTTAAGCACACCACAAGATTTTGCCAAGGCCTTGGAGCAATTCTTTCGAGAAACCCGAGACATTCACGCCTCCTCTGCGGGGGTGCCCGAGACCTCGTATTACCCGGCTCTATCCCGGCTCTTCAATGTGGTGGGTGCTTCATTGCACCCTCGCGTTACTTGCATCATGAGCCTTCGCAATCGGGGCGCCGGCCTGCCAGATGGCGGATTCTTCACTCCTGAACAGCTTCGAACCGGCCTCCCTGAGGATTCTCTTGCACGCCAGAGTCCGTCGCGCGGAGCGGTCGAGGTAAAGTCGGCGCTCGGGGAGGTTGATGCGGTCGCAAGGGGGGAGCAGGTTACCCGCTATGCGCAACGGTACGGGCTTGTTCTTGTAACGAACTTTCGAGAGTTTCGGGTGGTTTCGGGAGGCCAAGATAAGGCTCCTACGTTTCTAGAGGCCTATCGCATCGCAGATTCGGACGCAGCTTTCTGGGCAGCGGTCGAGAACCCGCGAAGGCTCGCCAAACTCCATAGTACGCTTCTCTTCGAATATCTCGCCCGCGCCATGCTGGAGCCGGCGCCGATCGCCGGTCCCGATGATCTCGCATGGTTTCTTGCGTCTTATGCCAGGACTGCGAAGGAACGAATCTCCCAGGCCGCTCCGTCAGACCTCGATTCGATCCGCGCCGCGATGGAAACGACCCTCGGGATTAAGTTCGCGGGGGAGAGAGGTGAACGGCTGTTCCGGTCATCCTTGGTTCAAACCCTATTCTATGGAGCGTTCTCTGCATGGATTCTTTGGCGACGCCAGCAATCCACTTCGCCCGGACCCCAGACCTTTGAATGGCGTTCTGCAGTTTGGTCTCTTCACGTTCCCATGGTCAAGGCTCTGTTCCAGCAACTTGCCACGCCTACGGCTCTCCACCCACTTCGAATAGACGAGACCCTCGATTGGGCAGCATCAGCCATGAACCGCGTCGATTGGGACAGTTTCGTCAAGCGCTTCGAGGCTGGCACTGCGGTTCAATACTTCTACGAGCCATTCCTTCAATCGTTCGATCCAGAGCTGCGGAAGGAGTTGGGCGTCTGGTACACCCCCTCCGAGATTGTGCGCTACATGGTCGACAGAGTCGACGCCGTCTTGAAGAAGGAACTTGGGCTTTCGCTTGGCCTCGCCGACCCCAGCGTATTCGTCCTCGACCCGTGCGCAGGAACAGGGTCCTACCTTGTCGAGGTCTTGCGACGAATCGAGCAGACTCTCAAGGCGCATGGGGCGGATGCACTGGTAGCGAACGACGTCAAGAGAGCTGCCCTGGATCGAGTGTTCGGTTTCGAAATACTGCCGGCGCCGTTTGTCGTCGCACACCTTCAGCTTGGAGTACTCCTCCTGGCCATGGGCGCTCCGCTCGACGACGACAAAGGCGAGAGAGTCGCAGTCTATCTGACAAACGCTCTGACGGGTTGGGACCCCCCCAAGGAGCCTCAAAAGAGACTTCGTGCATTCTTGGAAGAGGAGCTGGACCGAGAGAGACTGGCTGCTACTGACGTTAAGGTCGGGAGGCCAATCCTGGTAGTCCTGGGTAACCCGCCCTACAACGCCTTCGGGGGTGGAAGTCCCGAGGAAGAGGAGGGTCTCGTTTCGGTCTACAAGGAGGGATTGGGAGAGGAATGGGGCATAGGGAAGCACCACCTCGCGGACCTCTACATACGCTTCTTCCGCCTCGCGGAGCGCAGGATCGCAGAGCAAACAGGGCGGGGGGTGGTCTGTTACATCTCGAATTACTCCTACCTTTCCGACCCCATGTTTGTCGTGATGCGTAAGCATCTCCTTTCGAATTTCGACAAGCTTTGGATCGATTGCCTTAATGGTGACAGGAGACTCACCGGAAAGCGTACGCCTGACGGAAAGCCCGACCCCTCCGTCTTTTCGACCGATTCGTCGAGAGAAGGAATCCAAGTGGGGACTGCGGTCTCTCTTCTTGTGCGGCGTGCCAATCACGGGCGTGAAGGCGAGGTTCGATTCAAAGAATTCTGGGGACAGAAGAAGCTCAGTGACCTGCTGGAGAGTCTTACCCCCGGGCGGGCCAATTGTTACCAGAAGGTCGAACCATCGGCTTCGAACTGGTACTCGTTTCGCCCCCGAGTGGCCAATGCAGAGTACGAGAGATGGTCGCAGATTGTCGAACTTTCCGCAATATACCCGATTGACGGACTGCTCGAAAAGCGAGGGGAGGGACTAATCGATATCGAGAAGGATTCTCTCGAAGCTCGAATGCGCTCGTATTTCGACCAATCCGTCAGTTGGGAGACACTACGGAACCTTGGATCCGGCCTCACCCTGGACGCGGCCGGCTACCCCGCGAGAGACGTACGCGATAAGGTGCTAACTTCGGAGAAGTTCGATTCGGCGCGACTCCACAGATACGTCATCCGCCCGTTTGACCACCGCTGGTGCTACTACTCTACGGTTGCTCCGCTTTGGAACAGGGCTCGTCCTACCATCTGGCCACAGATGTGGCCAGGAAACCGGTTCCTCATGGCAAGCAGAAAGGCGGCGACCAGACCAGAGGGGGTACCATTCTACTTCGCATCGACCTTCGGCGATGATGGAACCCTACGGGGGCATGCCTACCTCTTCCCGTTGCGATTGCGGTCCCTTGGACACAGGAGTAGCAGAGGGCGAACCGTCCTTGCAGCTGACCAGCGCACCTTGGCTGGAGGGTCGGCGTCTCCGTACTCGAATCTGTCCCCGTTGGCCAAGGCCTATTTGCAGAGGCTAGGGGCGAAGGATCCTGACAAGAATCCGGAGGTCGGCGATGCACTCTGGATGCACATTTTGTCTGTCGGATTCTCGCCCAAATACCGACAGGAGAATGATCTGGGAGGACGAGTTGACTGGCCACGTTTTCCGCTGCCGGACACAATGGAGAAGTTGCTTTCCTCAGCCAGACTTGGGACACGGCTCGCGGCACTTCTCGACCTTGAGGCCCCGGTTCCCCACGAAGTCTTCGACGCATCCGCATCGATGATCGGCCTGATATCGAAAGTTGGAGGCGGGTCCATCGACCCCTCAACCGACGATTTGCGGGTTGAGGCCGGATGGGGTTCCTTAGGACAGGACGGGGTAGTTCAACCGGGAAAGGGCACCATAATGATTCGCGCCCCCACGCCGGAAGAGGCCACCTCAATTCTAAACGGGAAGACCCGCCTCAAGCTCACGCCGAAAGAAGTGGCCCAGCGACTTGGGGACTCCACGGCTGACGTGTACCTCAATGACGTTGCATTCTGGAAGAACATTCCCACCGTCGTTTGGGAGTTCCGAATTGGCGGGTATCAGGTTCTGAAGAAGTGGCTCTCCTACCGAGAGCATCGTGTCTTGGGTCGAGCCCTAACGTCGGCCGAAATCCGGGAGTTCACAGATATTGCCCGGAGGCTGACGGGGGTTGTCCTCCTCGGGAGCGAACTAGACCTCAATTACACTGAGGTTGCCCGCAAATCGGTCCCTCTAGCCTCAAGCACGCCTTGAAATACCTTGCCCACCGAGGACCAAGGAACGAGTCATTCATCGCTTGGAGGGCCCAAGGCACCCCGGCCCGGCTACCTTCTCTCGCCATCTTACACGCTCTCGCTAGGATCGGGTCGGTAGGCCCGGGGGCTCGACCCCTGACCCTGACGGAGGAGGGGGGGTGTCATTTCAAGGGGCTGTCGAGTTGAGTGTCCCAGGCAGCGTCTGCAGGAGCTCGCCTGATCCGACGACAGCGCTCGTCCCCGCCGCGGCAAACGCCACACGCGTCCTCGACGCCGCCGACCGGACCGGGACGATTGCGCCGGACCGGCCGGCGGACCTGGCCGTCTTCCGCATGCCGACCTGGGATCAGGCCCCGTAGGGAATCAATTCGAAACCGACGTGGGTTTTCCGTCAGGGAATCTCGGTTCTCCTATCGCGAGTCTGTCCCCACGTTCAAATAGAAGACCCCTTCTCCTCGCCGGTGAGGTCGCCCAACATGGCGGAACGAGTTGGAAAGGAGCTGGTCAAGCGCGAGAAAGGATACCTGTACTACCTCGGCAAGGACGGGTACCTATGGAGGACCCCGACGAAGGTCAACACGCGCGGACGCAAGTCGAAGGTCGGGACCGAGAAGGTCAAGCGCGAGTACGGCTTCATGTACTTCCTCGACAAGAAGGGGTACATCTCTCGGGCCCGGATGAAGAACGCCTGAAGCTGCCGCCCCATACCAAGCGAACCCCTCCGGTCTTCCCGGGGGGGTTCTCCCTCATTCATAACGGGGGTGTCATTTCGAGACCCTTGTGGTACTAGCCCCGCCGACGGATGGGCTCGATTGGATTCGAACCGGCCGCTTCGCGCGATGCAAGCCCTGTCGCATGGTTGTCCCCACCATGTTCCTTTGAGGATGCCTTCCTGGGCTCAACCGGCGTTACACACAACCGCAGAATCGGGAGCGGGGGGTATAAGTTCTTATCAGGGGAGTTCCCCTACGTTGTTGGATGGCCGTTAGCAGATCCACTCACCGCCCTGACGTGACCCTCGGGACCACGGAAATCGTGATGTCTTTGCTCCAAGAGGCAGGGGATCCTGTCAGCCGAAACTGGTTATTGGACCGACTGAAGGAATCCGGCCACACGACCAGTCGAGCTCGCCTTAACCGGGCTCTGGAGTTCTGTATCGACCACGGTCTGGCCATCGAAGGGTCCAAAGGCATTCAGTGGACTCACTCGACGAGTCCAAGCCTTCTTCGGACCTTGGCTACGGGAAGACGGGTCTGAGAGCCGGCGATGCCCTTCCGACCTGAGGAGATCATCGTCCACGAAGACGTCGACGGTGCCTACCAATCGTGGAAGACCCTTGCCGCCCAGCAAAGGAGACCCGCCCAAGCGGTTTGGAGCAGCCTACAGGTCGCGATAGCGCGCCTGAGGTCAGACGCGCAGGCGGGTGACGTGATCCGGCAAACGTTCATCCCCTCGTATTTTCGAGCGAAGTACGGGGTATCAAACCTCTACCGCCTGGATCTTGCCGCGTTCCATCGCTGCTTCTACACCATCGTGAACCGGACCGTGGTCCTGCTCGATATCGTGGACCACCCGACCTACGATAGGTGGTTTCCCGGTCGGCGCAACCGGTAGGGTTGCTCTAGCTCGAGCCAGCCGATTCCGGCAGAGTGTACCGAAGCCTCGGGAGGACCAAAGTGCGGGCAACTGGCGTTGCACACAGTCGCAGACCTCGTTGCAGAAGTCCTTGCACCTGGCGCCGCGGCTGCGGCAGCCGATTGACCGACGCGTCGCAGCGGCCCTAGGCCGGAGGAGAGCCCCCGGCGACCACGGGACCCTTGACCACGAGCGAAGGAGCGAGGAGACGTCCGACCAGCTCGGCTCGCGAGCCGATCCGCATCACCCCACCCAGCAACGAGGGGGAGCCGTCGGTCGAGTAGACCGGGCCTCCGACGGTCCCTCCTCGCACCGGTTCGGCGAGCTTCCCGTGATGGATCCGGTAGCCGACCCGTAGCTCGCCCCCGAAGGTGCCGGCGCGCGGGTCCGGGTTCGCCCACCCGAGCTGGTCGACCCAAAGGCCCTCCTCGATGCCCTCGAGGAGCTCCTCCTCGGTCCCGTCCGGGCCGCACGCCACGGTCATGGGGGTGACGAGCGGGACCGGCCGGTGGACGAATCGGTACCACGCGTGCGGCCCGAACACTTCGAGCCGACCGGCAGCCCCGTTGGTTCGCCGGTCGAACGCCGCCGCATGGAGCACGTCGTAGGCGAGTTCCCCGGTGGCACCGTGGTCGACGAGCGCCACCGGCGACGGCAAGGCGCCTTCGTCGTCCACCGGGGCCGAGCCGGGGGCCCAGGGGAGGGTCGGATCCCGCTGGATCGTAATCGCGGACGGGGCGATCGCCGTCCCCGTGGCGAGGGCCATCCTCTGAAGGCGACCCGTCCCGCTGAAGCGGAGGGCCATCGCCTGCGGGAGGATCTCGCTCAACTGAGAGGGCGGGAACGCGACCGGCATCGTCCCCGAAACCGGCGGGCGGGCTCGCCGCACGTCCCTCGCGCGCTGGGCCCAGGCGGTCACCCAACTCGAGACCGGCCCCGTCTCGAGCGTCCTCATCTCGCGGTTGACCCAGTACTCCCCCGGCGGGGGCCCCTCCGGACCGCCGAACGCCGCCAGGGCGAGCTCCAGTTCGGCCTCCGTGGCGACGTAGGAGGTGTCGAGTCCCTCGGAGTTGGCGATCGACGTCTCCGACAGGGTCGCACGGACCGAGCCGAAGCTCGCCCGCACGTCCGACACTCCTTCCAACGGTGCGAGGAGGGCGTGGACGAACGCCTCGACGGCCTCCGCCGGGGACTCCCAAAGAGGGGCGGAGCAGACCTCGGGGCCCCGGGCCACCTTGGGGGCCTTCGAGGGTAGCTCGAACTGAGAGGCAGGGAAGGTCCCCGCCTTCGCGTTCGCCTCGGCGAAGCGGTGCGCCGCGCGGAGGCCCTCCGGGCTGAGGTCGCTCGTCGCGTGGAGCCCCACGCCCAGGCTGGAGCCGCGAGGACGGAAGACCCGGATCCCCACGCCCTCGAGGGTGATCGGCCCGCGCACGGTCTCCACGTGGGTCCCATCGAAGTAGAGCTCGAAGCGGCGGAGCCGCTGCCCGTAGATCTCCCACGGGGCCTCGAGGTGCAGCGCGTCGCGGACCCGAGAGGCCGTGTCGGGACGGTCGGTCGTCATGCGGGCCCCACGATCGCTTCCGTCAGGACGTATCCTCCCCCGCTCCCGGCCGGGATGTAGTCACCCTGACCCTTGCCGCAATACGCGGCCCCGTCCATGACGAGCCGGTCGACGCGGCTGACCCCCCGCACGGCCCGGAGCACGTCGAGGACCCGGCCAGAGAGGGCTATCCCCGACACCAGCTGCGTGGTCTTCCCGCGCTCAATCCGGTAGCCGCGGAGGACCTTGATCTGCATCTGCCCCCCCAGCGGGTCCTCGAGGCCGGAGGTGGGCTCCTCGAGCAGGATCCCGTCGCGGGCCTCCGCGAGGAGCTCCTCCCGCGAGAGCTCGCCGGGTTCGACGTAGGTGTTGGTCATCCGGACCCAGAGGCGGCTCAAGAAGTCCGACCGACGGGCGTTACCGGTCGGCTGGCCGCCCAGTTGGCCCGCGGTGACCCTGTCGTGGAGGACCCCGACGAAGCGGCCGTGGTCCACGAGGAGGTTGCGACGCGTGGGGGTGCCCTCGTCGTCGAAGAACAGCGAGCCCCAGCCCCCCGGGAACGAGCCCTCGTCGACGATGGAGAGCATCTCAGGACCGACCATCTTCCCGTAAAGGGGTTGGAGGTACGAGCGCTTTCGGATGAATTGGTCGGCCTCGGTCCCGTGGCCGAACGACTCGTGCGCGAGCACGCCCGCCGTGCTCGGGTCCAAGACCACGGTCCTCGGGCCCGCCGGGGGGCTCTTCGCGCCGAGCATCGCCTTGGCGCCCTCCGCGACCGCCCGTACCCGGGCCTCGGTGATCGGCTGGAGAATCTCCTCGCCGCCCATCCCTCCGAGCCGGATCCAGTTCTGCCCGACGCGTCCGTTCTCCACGGTGACCGGGGCGACCGCGGCGGCGACCCTAGGCAACACCTGGAACTCGAAGGCTCCGGCGGTGTTGACGTAGAGACGTGCATCCTCCTCCGTGATGAGGAAAGCGTGGGCCTCCGTGATCCCCGGGACCGCCAGAGCCCATCCCCGGTATTCCTGGACCCGGGCGATGGCCTCCTCGACGCTGAGGTCGCTCAGGGGTCGGGCCGGCGGGTGCACCTCCTCTCGGTGCAAGGTGGCCGGGGGGCCGGGGGGTGCCGGGCCCGCGGGGGTCTTGGAGAGCCTATCGTTGAGCGAGGCCGCGGCCTCCGTCAGCGCTTGCGGGGTGAGGGCGCTGGCCGCGACCTCGACCCAGTGATTCCCCGCCCACGCCCGGAGGGCGGCTCCCCGCAGCCCCGGCGCGAACTCCCCGGAGCTGCCGGCGTGGCTCGTTCGCACCGTGGTGCCCGTCGAGCCTTGGGCGAGCGCCTCGGCGAACGTCGTGTGTCGCTCGACGGACCGGAGGGCGCTTCTCAGCTCCACCTCGGCGCTTCGGAGGTCGAACACCACATCCCGCACGACCGGGGCGTAATGATGGTTGTTGGCCGAGGCCTGGGCGTGGACCGCGCCCCCAGCAGCAGTCGAGCTTGCAGTCTACCCGGTCCCCACGCGCTTCAGGCGGTGCGATCGCTGTGGCGACCGCGAAGGACAGCCAGACCGTCGATGTGCTCTACCAACGCTGAGGTGGTCTTGGAGGCTCGACCGCCGTTGAACCCCCCTACCCGACCCGCGTGGGAGCGGAAGCTTGCCAGCCGCCACCCCGCGACCAGCTCGGAACCGCTCAGGTCTTGCTCGGAGCAGACAGGAACCGCGACCAGTCCTGCTTGGCGGACCACTCTCGGAACGAGCCCCAGCGGACCTGGGGGTATTCGTGCTTCAGTTTCGCGATGTCGACGCTGTAGCCGACTCGATTGAACCAGTCGTACATCTTGGCCATGTCCTCACCCTGCTTCCGCACAGCGTCTAGGGGAATCGCCTGGTAGGCCAGCTTCCGGCCCGTTAGCTCCGAGAGCTGTCGAGCGATCTCGGTGGGCGTGGGTTCGTCGGAGGCGATGTTGATCCTCTTCCCCCGGAAGGATCGCGGGTCCTCCACGGCCAGCGCGGTGAACTCGGCGATCTCGGGCAGCGAAATGACCTGCAACTTCCGGTCCGGAAGGACTCCCGTGGCCAGAACGCCCTGGGCAAGACCTCCGGCGATCCAGGGCGCCAACAGATTCTCCGAGAAGAAGACCGGAGCGACGATGGAGTGCTCCGTGCCGAGCTGCTTGAGGTGTTTTTCGATCTCGGCTTTGCTGTCGAAGTGGGGGATGCCGGTCCTTCGATCGGCATCGCTGACGGAGGAGTAGACCACGTAGGGGACCCCGGCCGCGTGAACTCCGTCTAGCCCGGTCTTACCGAAGCGGGTCTCCGCCGCCACGCCCTGTTCGTAGGGGGTCGCCACGATGTACGCGACGTCGACCCCTTTCGCAGCTCGCTCGATCGAGGCGTGGTCCCCCAGATCCCCTGCGACGACCTCGGCCCCCAGCTTCCTCAGCTCGTTCGAGGCCGCGCTGTCCGGCTTCCGTGAGATGGCTCGCACGTGGTGGCCTCGCCGGAGCAGCAGCCGGGCCAGCCCACCGCCTTGCTGCCCGGTCGCGCCCGTTACCAGTACGCGCTTGGGTTCGGAAGACCGGCCCGCGAGATCCTTCGACTGTGGCATGAGGTCACCTGCTCGAGCTCGCCTCGCCTGCTCATAACCTCCGACTGACCTGATCGTAACCCCCTTCCCGGACCGCCGCTCCGGGACCTGCTTGCCTTGCGCTTGGAACGAAACCGGGTGCAAGGGCGCTTAGGCCCGACGGTCCGGGTCTGGGTTCAACCGGGATGGAACCCACCCGGGGAGGCTCGACCGTAATCGAGTCGAGAGCGAAGGTGCCAGTCTAGTTCCGGGGTGATGGCTCAGGCTCAACGACCTGCAGCGAAGGCGGTCGCGGGGTGTCCCCTGCCGCTAGGGCGTCCCAGAGGCGAAGGTCTTCTCTGCCTGAACCCATATCACTTCTTGACGGAACCCCAACTTCTTGTTGATCGCCCAGATGGGTCGATTGGCGGAGTCGTTGGCGGTCACTAGGTAGCGATACCCGTGCTCGCGGGCGTACTGGACGGCCCTGCGCTTGAGCTCCGAGGCGATTCCCAGGCCCCGAAACTTGGGATCGGTTCCCGTGAACCCCACACGGAGCGTATCCGGTTGGGATTGCACGCGCTCGAGCGAACTCATCCCCACGAACTCCTGGCCCTTGCAGGCAACGAACGTCCCCTCATGGATGGCTCCAGGACCATCGAGGTCGAACGCCGCGAACTCCTCGAAAGTGACGGGGGTGTAACCGCCCTGCCGAGGAATGTCGGCGGCCGCGAGCGTGGAGAGGCGGTAGAGACCTTCTCGAACCTCCGGCCGGGCGGGGCCCTCCGCTTGGATCGTCGAGAGACGAATCCCTAGATCGCTGAGGGTTCCTGACCGGTCCGGGAACCTCGCAAGGTCGGTGGCGGCGACGTCTAGGCGCGAGAGCCAGGTCTTCCGCACGGGCACGAAGCCCTGTTGGCCAAGGAACCGGAGGCTCCGGGCGTCATCGTCCCGAGCGCCGCCCCACAGGCATAGCACGTTCCGCGCGAGGGCCTCCCGCTCCAGGAGCGTGTAGAGCTCCCTGCCGATTCCTCGGTGTCGATGGGCCAGCTCGACTCCGACTCCAATCCAGAACTTCTGGGGGTGGTAGCTGGACCCCAAATTCTGGAGGCCGCCATAGGCCACTACCGCGCTTGATTCGCGGTCTTCGACGACCAGCTTGAAATTGACCCGACCTGGCGCGGCGGCCCCGGCTTCGGTCCAATGGCGGATCTCGTCCGCGGTGTGAGCGTGCTTAGGGTCGACCTCGTGGTCGATGCGACCCTCGGCCTCGTAGTCAGGGTCCGTGAACGGACGGACGGAGTAGATGGCGTGGTCCATCGCGGGCACCGTGCCGTCGATAAGCGAGGATGTTGATAGGTCTCTCGCAGGGGCCGGGCCGCGACTGGGTCGTCAGCACCCCGCCCCTGAACGAGGTGCAACCGGCGCTCAACCCACGCGTGTGGGCACAACTCCGTTTGAGCCCAGCCCCCGGCCTGGTGCTCAACAACACTTGAACAGAGGCGAGCCCTACCGCCTGTGCTCAAGGGGGCTTGCACACAGTCAGTCAAACGGTAGCTAAGGTTCGTACGTTCAAGGGAGGTTGAACGCAGCCCGCGATCGGGTCGCATGCTCATGGGAGCTTTGAACAGAGCGCGTCGTCAGCCCCTGTGTTCAAGGAAGTTCGCACACAGTCACGGACTTCGGGCCGCGACTCATCCAAGGTTAGATGTTCTGCTGACCTAGGTTCGAGGGACCGACCGACTCGTTACGTGTCCCAAAGTATGCTAGTCGCACACCATCGTTGTGGCAGGCAACGGTTGAACATATGGTGCGAACCGCTGGGGATGCTTAACCCACAGAACGTGAACTACCCCTTTCCGCCCGATCGCTCATCTGCCACCGTCGAGGCAACAAGGGAATCCTGGACCGCACGGCGCTGCCTGCTTCCCGCCGTCGTAACCCGTCGAGGTCCGTGGAGACAAGCCCGAAACATTGCATTGGGCCCCCACCCCGGATCCCGTGCGTAGGCCGGAAGATAGAAACTCGGCACTGTCGCATCCCTCGCCCACATCATGACCTATCGTTAGCTCTCACGGACGATACCCACGAAAGCAGGCCATTGAGGGTAACTCGGTCCTCCGAATTTGCGTTACATATCAGGCCCTCTAGCTCGTCCACAAGTTCCGCACGAGTATGTGACACATCGTCCACCGAACTGTAGTAAATCGAAGCAGCACGACGGCGAAGATCCATTATCTTGGCCTGAGGAATGCAGGGCTTCCCGCCATCCGCTTCGAGGGTCTGTACGGGTCCTCGACCTGAGTCCGGGTTCTCCTCAGGCGCGGTATGCATCGGCGGGCCGGTCGATTCGCCACCGCCATGTCCCATCACATTGCTTACCAAGTCGCCGGTGCTACCTTGGTCCGAGTTCTTGAGCGTACGACCCGGGGTACCGGAGGCGAAGGCGGCCCCTTCGCCACCTGGGACCGTCTTTAGCGAAACTACTGGTTCGTAGGTGATGACCGGGCCAGTGGACGAGAAAAGCAGTCCCCCTAGGACGCCAAACTCCCGTGGCTCAATCACTCCTCCTGGGAGGATTCTCTCCGGGTGGTAGTAAACTACTGGCACGAACAGAAGAGTTACAAACGCTACAAACCAAGTCACAATCATCACACCCGTTGGAGACTGATGAATCGGCACCGAAACAAATCGTGTGATGGCGATGGCGATTCCTAGGCCCACAAGGACGGCTAGAAACACGTTGCCAAAGGAAACCGCGTTGTAGACCACAGGATGGAGGAGGAACAGCGCGATCACGGCAAAGACGATAAGGAAGGGTACGTAGACAGGTGTGGTGGTGAAGTTGAGAAGTCCACTGGCGAGGCCACCGAAGATGATCAGAAGTCCAACGAAGATCGCAACGAGACCGTTTACGACCTGAAAGAACCTAGGTGCAACCGCCATCCGTGGGCCGATGGAAAATCACCCTTTAAGACATGCGCTGGCCATCAGCACAAGACGGCGCACACCTCGGGCTCTGCGCTTCCAGTCAGGTATTTGGCCTTGCCAATCGTAACAACTTGCCTTCTGTTGTGCGTGCGCCACTCCGACCCGGTCATCCGCTCTCCTCTATCCAACGACCCCTCTCACTACTCCGCCGAATCCTGGGAGGATGCGGTCACCCTGGAGGTGGGAGATTTCCCTTCGCCGGACACTCTCACCACACGTGAAGTCGGCTCCGTGCGGGAGGGATGCCGCCTTCCCGCTCGGATGAACTGGATTTCGCTGACGTGAAACCGGGCTCGGAACGGCCCGGGGGGGGTTTTCCTCGAGGGTAGGCGCGCTACTCTAAACACTCAAGGGAGCTTGCACCGATATCAGAAGCTTCGTGCGCGAACAGGGCCGAACCCGATGACCGCGTGGGTACGTAACCCAAGCCGCGACCCGGACCGGGAACCGACGGGACCTCTTACCAGCCTCTGCAATCAGCTCAAGGCCTTCTCCCCACGATGGAATTAGATAGGGGATGACTCTGAGCCCGACCATGGATCATTCCCTGGTTAGGCGTGCCCTCTCGTACTTCCCAGGGCGGCCGCGGGTCCAACCTGAAGTCCCGGTCCACCTCCCCCAACGCATCGACGAGCACTTGATTCGCAGGATCGAACGATTCATCTGTGAGACAGTCGACCCGGGACTGGGATCTCCTTACCGACGAGTTGTAGTTGGACTATCAGGGGGACTCGATTCTACGACCGCGGCCGTCCTCTGTCGCAGAGCACTTGGCCCCGCGGGTGTCACTGCGGTGATTGTCGACCTAGGTGTGCGCGGGCACGCCACTCAAGCGAGGCGCGCGGCCGCTGTAGCGGAGGAGCTCGGCATCCCGTTTCGACTTCTTCGAAATCGAGGTCTCGTCGGGTCACTCCTCGAGGCAAGCCCACACCAGGGGCCATTCAGCCGAGTGAACGCGGTTACGCGAGCGATTCATAGTCTCATCTTCCAATATGCTGACGCCCGTACTGACGCAGTCGTATCTTGCGTCGACCGGAGCGAGTATCTTCTCTCTCGACACATGGAGTACTTCTATGGTCATATCGCACCACTCCAGCCTCTCTACAAGACCGAGGTTGCCAGACTGGCAGATCAGATTGGCGTCCCCCGGCGCGTAATCGAGCAGCCCGCTGGATGCGTCGACGCGTGGCTCGATGAGGCTGTGCTGGGAACATCGTACGACCGGCTTGACCCGATACTGTTCCTGATCGAGGAGCGGAAATGGAGCGCTCTCCGAATCGCACGCAAGTTTGGTGTCGACCGCCGTTGGCTGGAACGGGTCATTGCGCGGATGAACCACCGAGAGTGGCGAATGGTAACCCGGATTCCCGCGGTATAGAGCCAAGAGGCCAATGCTAATGTTCGGATTGAGACATGCCCTAAAGGGCCCAGGCGAAGAACGTCCAAGTACCGGCTTCCGGTTTTGAACGATCAAGGGCGATGAACATGGAGACGACGCTCGTTGATACCGTCCGAGAGATCAAGCTGAGTTGCCTGGCCACCGGAATCCAGGTTACGAAGGAGGCCGAAGGGAAGCTCTCTGCCAAAGGGTCTGTTCCGATCACAATCCACGAATACGCGACAACCGGTGGAGTCACGATGATTCTGCCGGGTGAAGTCTACCTCAACGCCCCCTTCGATGAGTGGTTCTGCAAGGGCGCTGAAGCCCTACTCTCCCTCGACCCCGACGGAAACTTCGTCGTGAGGTTCCAGGGCGAGGAGGTTCTGGTGCGGATGCTTCCTCTGCCCGGATACCTAAACACTCGAGATTCGAAAGGTCGTTTGGTCTCTGACGTCGCCATGTCCCACGCGGATCGCGTTAGGCTGTCTCCGACTTCCGGTTGTGTATACTCCTGTCAGTTCTGTGACATGGCCGCGACGAAGTACACGAAGCGGCCGCTTGACCAGTTCATTCAAGCTTTGGGAGTCGCCCGAGCCGATGCTAACCTTCCGGTAAAGCACGGTCTGATTAGCGGTGGGACGACCAGCCCAAGCGACCAACGGTACTTTGACGAGGTCTGCCGGGGGCTAATCGCCGGCACGGACTTCCCCTTCGACGTGATGATGACTCCGCGAACGAGCACCACGATCATTGACTCACTCTTTGACTGGGGAATCACCGGGTATGCGCTGAATATGGAGGTCTTCACACCCGACCTTGCGGCAACGATCATCCCCCAGAAGCACCGGTTGGGACACGGCGTCTGGCGGGACAGCATCCAACGGGCGGTCGAACTTACTGGCGGCAAAGGTCGGGTTCGCTCGCTCCTTGTCACGGGTCTGGAATCGGTGACCCAGACTTTGGAAGGAGTTGAGTTTCTTGCGCGTCTCGGATGTGACCCAGTCCTGAGTCCCTTTCGCCCAGCCAGGAATACCGCGATGGTGCGGGTCCCTCCGCCGACAACTCAGTATCTTCGCGAAGTCTACGAGGGGTCGCTTGACGTCGTTCATCGCTACGGGGTAGAGCTTGGCCCCAGGTGTATCCCCTGCCAACACAACACGCTGACGTTCCCAGGTGGTTGATCGGGATACTACTCTGCCTAGGTCTGAACAAATGGCTACATTCCGAGAGCGGCGTTTTGATGAAATTGTCGCTAAGCTTCGGGGACGGAAGCTGTATTGGGTCGGACCACGGGGGACGGATTCCCGCCCGCTCCTAGAATTCGATTCCTTCTCAGCTGTCTTTTCCCTAGTCGCGCCCATCGGGTCGAGCAGGTCGATTACAGAGGTTTGCCTAGAGCTCTCAACAGGGCATCGGGTAAACCTCGACACTTACGATATCGATAGCGACTTCTCGGACGAGGGCAAGTCATTTCGTCGTCAGGTTCGTGGGGCATTTCGAGAACCATGCGCGGTCGTCCCATACCGACCCCTAAGGATGCTCTCTACCATCCAATTCACGTCTCCCGGTCTCGTACGGCTCCTGGGGCTGTTCCATGAACGCCAGGCCCCCTTTGAACACAAACCCTGGGTGGAAAGCGAACTTCGAGGTCTCGGGATTCCGGTTATCCCGTGGACCTACTATTCAGCTGAGGAGCCCGAACGGATATTGGAGGCGCTGATCCGCAAACCGCTCGTCGTGCGGCTATCGAGATCGTTCGGAGGCAGTGGACTGACGTTGATCGACTCCTCTCAAGAGTTGGCACCGATATTGAAGGGCAGCGCTGATGGGTTCGTTGCCGCGGCCCCATTTATCACTCCAAGTGTGCCTCTGAATGTAGGAGCCTGTGTGTTTGAGAATGGTCGTGTGACGCTCCACCCTCCCTCAGTCCAGCTAATCGGGATTAGCGGATGTACCAAGTTGACTTTCGGCTACTGCGGGAACGACTTCACAGCGGTGAGTTCTGTGGATAGGAGGATTATCAACGAGCTCGGAGCACATACTCAGACGATTGGCAGCTGGCTTGCACACATGGGCTTCCGCGGAGCCTTTGGAGTAGATGCGATTGTTTCGGGCGATAGACTCTTCATCTCGGAACTGAACCCACGATTCCAGGGGTCTTCAGAACTGTCCGCGCAGATTGACGCTTCGCTGGATCGTCCTGATGTCTACCAGGACCACATCGCAGCCTTCGTTGGGATGTCGCCATGGGACCAGGCACCACTCGCTGACCTTCGTTCTTCTGGCCCCGGGCTCTCGCAGGTGATCTATCACAACGTGACAAAAGGGGCGGTCAGGCTCGAACCTCCTCCGTCCGCCCGTCCACGGACATCAGCAGAGGTAACACTTACGCCTAGTTCGGACATTCGCGTCGAGATGGGCGCAATCCTGTTCAAGGTCGTCTTCCCGGGCCAAGTCACCGACGATGGGCACAGTCTGCGTGCCCCTGTACTTCAAACGGTCGCGGAGATTGCGCCAAGGGCTACAGAACCGCTCCAGACGGTGTGAGGGTGACAGCAGCATCATGTTCGAACCCCGAAAGAAATGGTCCCCCGGGCGACTCGCCCAAGACGCAGTCACGAAGTCGTTAAAGAACGGTGGCTTCGTCCCGTTCCTCGGTGCGGGTGCCTCAATCCAACGGGAGGTGGAGTGGAAGACGTCCACAGGGGAAACCGAGACAGCATTGCACTCTGGTTGGGTGGCCCTGATTGGCCGGATGCAACGGCTACGCGCTTCATTCTGCAGCGATCCGTCCGGTGCGACAGGGCCTGAGACACGGTATTGCGAGTCGTTGGCAAAGGTCCACGGAATCGGTCTTCCAGACCTTGCCACGATGGCACTGGTCGACTCCGTAGTATCCGAGGAGATGCTTCAATTCCAGAAGGCGTTGGTTCGGCTCGGGGTGACCTTAGTCGATGCCTTCGGTAAGAGCCTCGCGAAGAGCGACGAATGCTTGGAACTAGCCCTGAACGATAGCGTCAACATCGACGAGGGGAGTCTTGAGGCGTTAGAACTGTCCCTAGTATCAGCCCTGATCACGCTGCACGCTCTCGATTCGGAGGACGGGTTAGTCGGCCGGGCTGATGAAAGTCGCCTAGAGAAAGCAGGTGAAGCTTTCGGCCCCCCACCCTTCCAGTCTTCTCACATTGTGTTCAAGCTAGTCGGGCTAAGCTACCTTCTTCTTGGAGCGGAACGCTTTGCGACATTCCCAGAACGGTTCTCGGACCCCGGGGGAAACCATCTGCCCCAACAATATCGGAGGGAGTTCAAGACTTTCAGGATCACTATCGACGATCAAGGCTTGCCAAGGAGCGCGACGCCCACTCTGGACGTGGATACCGTGGAATGGGTCACTGGACTGTTATGGTACGCCCTTCGGTATGGCCTCCCGATATACCCCTCATCAGAGGAATTAGCCTTCGAGTTATCGTTGATTTCTCGCTGGGTACATCCTCCGTCGGGTGAACTCGCGCAGGCAGCTGAGCAGGAGGACTACGTTGCGCTAGTTCCGAAGATTGCGACGCTTTTCCGCTTCTACGACTCTGGATATGATCGTCCCCTGAAGATCCACCGGCGGATCGCGGAGGCTATGGTTTACTGCTATGGAGTCTACAAAGAGGGATTACGAAGCGGGTTCCAAGCCAAGTCAACCCCCGAAAGGGTCGCGAGTGGGATTGGCATCGACCCGCCCGTGGCATTCACAACCAACTTCGACTGCGGTCTCGAGAGGGCCTTTGATGATCTCGGGGTGAGCTACCATGTGGTCTACCCCATCGTTGAACGTCCTTCACACGTCCAAAAGAAGACCGGCGGAACGCAATCCCCGAAGATCGAATGGGTTCTCAAGACCGTCTGCCATAACGTCGGGACCGGCGATATCAAGCAATTTAGCCCTAATTACCGGGTAGTCCTCTCCTCCAAGAAGTTTCCGGACCCGGCAAGCATCCTTGGTCCCATTATCGTTAAGCTCCATGGCTCGCCGGTGGACTCCGTCGGTGGGCCGGACCTGCAGTTCGCCCTCGCCCCTGTCACTCCTGATTCGCAATTGTATCACTTCTTGATACTTCCGGAGACAGTCTATCTCGAGGCGCTCCTCCAGCAGGAAGCCGGGGCGATTCCGGCTTGGGTCGATGCTTTCCTACAGAATGCCTCCTCCGATGGGCACGGTGCGTTGTGGTTCCTCGGGTATTCCATGAGCGACTGGAACATCCGGTTGCAGGTCTATCGTCAGGCCCGGTCTGCAGCAAGGTCTGCCACAAGGCTCGGTCCCGCGTCAAAGTCGGAGTACGGAGCGACGAAGTACGCCATCGTCCCCTATATCGACGTCTTCCGTTGGACGGTCCTGACCGATATGGACGTCGAAATTTGCACGGGAGACCTAGGCGAGTTTGCAGACAAGTTAGATAGCGCCTTTCTGGAGCTAGGACTCAGATGAAGGATTGTTCGTCTATGCCCGACATTCCAACGACGGCCGGAGACATGGTGACGCGCTCGGGGGGCCAATGAACATCGCTGCTGGCAGGCCAGACCGGCAACCTCCACTAGCGCCCTGGGTTGGCCCACGGCCATACGGTGAGGCCGATTGGCGTAGCTTCTTCGGCAGGGAGCGAGAAGTCAGGGAACTGTTCAACCGGGCTCTCAATGAACGACTCACGTTCTTGCGAGGCGTAAGTGGCTCGGGAAAGACCTCTTTACTGCGGGCAGGACTTATTCCGGCACTTAGACTGAGACGTGAGGCTCAATGGGCCAGCGGCCAGACCGACGACCTGTGTCCCCTTACACTAGTCCTCCGTAATTGGGGTGGTATCGACGATACGCAAGATTCGCTGTTCCTTGCCCCCCTTCGGGACGCGGCCGCCGAATATGGGACGGTTGGAATCCCGAATGACTCAAATGCACTCGCGGAATATCAGGTCCGAATCGGCCCCGGCATTACCTTTTTGCAGGAACTCAGCCGGCTGTGTGACTCGGTGGGGTCGGTAATCCTCGTATTCGATCAGTTCGAGGAGCTGTTCCGCCAAGGGCGAAGGATGGTAGTCTTGGCTAATCAGGCGCTCTTCAGCCTTTTCAGATCCACCCTTCCCATCAACATCATTGTATCGATGCGGGAAGAACACTTCAAGGATCTGCTTCTGTTCGAGGCATCGGTGGGTGATTCCATCGGTCGGGCTTATCCTCTCGATCCCATGGACCTGCAGGCTGCCGAGACGGCAATCGTTCGTTCAGCGAAGGAAGCCAGATTGACCTTCCCTGACGAAGCGGTCCAATTGGTCCTGAACTGGGTTTCAAGGTTCCCAGATGATTCCGATCCCAACCCTCGACTGAACTTGGCAGGACCAGATCCCCGGGGAACCCCAGTCAACCTTCTGGTCCTACAGACGGTCCTTCTCCAGGCCTACAACCACCGCTATCCCAGCCCCACGGACGCGCCGAGGATACTCGACATCCCCGCGCTGATGAGATTTGCCGAGGAAATGGGAGGAGAAGAAAGGGTAGTTCGTGGCGCACTCGAGCGTTGGATCGAGGATGCCTTGAGCACCGAGCCCTCTCCACCGCCTCCAGTGCCGGCTCGTCGGGTCAACGAGAGTGAATTCGCGTCGCCGGCGAACCTCACTGGCGTGGTAAAGCGGGTGGCCGCCCGGCTCGCCCCCTACCTTTCGGCAGGAGGGTACAAGGTCGCCCAACCAGAATCTAAGGCGCTGAAGAACTCCCTCCAGGACGATTTGGTTGGCTTCGGGCGATGGGACGACAATATAGCGGCTCTTCTCAGGACCTCCGGGGCGGCTTTATCAGAAGTCCACAAGCACGATTATGAGATAGAGGAGCGCCGACGGTCCGGACCCGCCCTTGCGACACCAAAGTGGCCCGCACGACAGACATTGCTCAATCTGTTCATCGCCTACGATGAGACAATTCGGAGGCTTCGTCACAGGAACGTCCTGGTGGTTTTGAAGGGGGCTAACAAAGAGACGCTACTCGAACTCGTTCACGATGGGTTCGGCGAGCCCTTCATACGTTGGGCTGACAAGGAACGAGAGAGTTTGGACGATGCGATCTACTCTCTCTCTCCGACCCGCGGCCGAGAAATTCCTCTCGACCCGTTCGATGGTCGGGTTCGGAACCGACCTGACATTAATAGCGTTCGATGGATTGGTCTCTGGATACACCCGCGAGAGGTGGTCACCGGGCCTGGAATCCCTCTGGCGCGTTCAGAGCCCAAGCGGGTAGTGCGGGTAAGCAACGTAAGGTTCATGAACTGCGACTTCCGTGGTACGATTTTCGAGAGAGTAGAGTTCTCGAACGTTGAGTTCCTCAACTGCGACCTTACGGCAACGCTGTTTACCGATTGCCACTTCGTTGGGAGCGAGAGTGAAGAGCGCGTCAGCTTCATTCGCTGCTTTGTGCGCGATCCGTCCCGCTCGGGTCCCAGTCCGTGTCCCGGAACAACATTCTTGGGTGGGACAATGACCAACGTGCAATTCCAGGAGTGCAGGTTCACCCAACCCGCGTTCACCAACCTGAGGCTTCATGGGCGGGTCGCTTTCCAAGCCTCTCATCTCTTTCAGTCTCGATTCGAAGGACTTTCTCCCGGTACTGAGGGACAGCGCCCGACGCTTGAATTCGACGAATCCAGCCGACTCTCCTACTGCACGTGGGACGCGGCCTCGGCCGCCTACGTCGCACTGGGTAGTGCACGCGTCGATCATTGCGGCGAGATGTGACGGTCGACCGGACGCGGGTCCGCCTGTGCCTGCTTGCAACCGTGTGGCTTGCATAGCTCTATGGGCTCTACCGTGTCCGTCGGTCATTCGGCGGTGACTCTTCTCGTGGGTCCGCAGATTGTCATAAGGGGAGAGATGGAGAGGCAGTCCCCGGTCAAAGATATTCGTGCTTCGCTCGCCCGTCAGTCGTCCGGATCTGCCCGAATGACGACGTTGAGAATCTCAGTCAATGGTCGAACCATCCCTTGGCAGGGCGGCCGCTTCCGCCTTCACCAATCCGGCGACCCGAGATGAAGCCGGCTCAACGCGCCAAGATCGCGATTCTCAGTCAAGGACTTCGTGTCCGCCCGGATGCGGCGCGGGTAATATCGCAAGGGGGACGTCACCCCATGTCATCCCGTGACTATGTCACGACGAGCGGCCTAATCCTCCGCATCGGTTCGGACATCTATGTGAATGCGCCCATCTTCGAATCGTTTTGCGCATCCTCGCCGAACTACCTCCGGGCCGACGGAAATCGGTTGTGGATTGAGACTCCTGACGACACCCTTCCGGTACATGCCCTTCCGGTACCAACCGCATTGATGGTTCTGGGCCCTCACAGCCGACCGTGGAGCTACTACGCCATGGTCCATACCGACCGGGTCCGAATCCAAGCCATCGCCGGGTGCGCCTTCCGCTGCAGATTCTGCGATCTCCCCTATACTACGACATACTCGACGAAGTCCGCGGACGACCTTGTCGCTGCGGCTCGCCTTGCCATCAGCGACGCGCCGATGACGGTGCGGCACCTCCTCTTGAGTGGGGGAACGCCCACGGCACAGGATCGCGAGTACCTCCTCGGGACAATCGATCGGATCGTCCCCGAGTTTCGGGAGCCGGTCGACGTGATGATGGTCCCGATGTTCGACCGTGACTATCTCCACCGGCTCCGAAGTGCTGGAATCCGCGATCTCTACCTGAACCTCGAGATCTACAACGAGGCGACCGCCCGGAAGATGATGCCGCAGAAGGCGGCGGCAGGTCGGAGCCGTTACATGACTTCCTTGCGCGAAGCAGTGAGTGTCCTCGGTCCCGGACACGTTGAATCACTCGTGCTCGTCGGTTTAGAGCCTATAAGCGCCCTACGCGCCGCTGTGAGGACCCTCGTCGACCTAAGGGTGATCCCCGTGCTGAGCCCGTTCCGCCCGTCCCCCCAGACGCCGCTCGCCGCGTTAGCTCCACCATCTGTGGAGTTTCTCGAGGAGGCTTGGAATCTGACCTCTGACGTCTGCAAGGGTTCAGGGCTGCGGCCAGGTCCGGTGTGCATTCCCTGTCAGCACAACACACTGACGTTCCCTGATTCAAGCGGATTCTACGTGTGACCCCACCGCGTGACCGAGAGGGGATGCGTCTTGAGTTCCATGCCGCGTCATCCAATCGAGAGGCTTGCCGCAACGGCGCTTCCTCGCCAATCCACCATCCTCAACATCCGGTCAAGACGGCTTTCTCGGCTCTCGCTTAGAGGTTACCGGAATAGGGGAAGGTTGTCATCTTCTGGGCTCTCTCCGCGTCGTTCTCCTGAAGACCACCCCTAGCTCTTCAGTTGGGATGAACCCGCGGTTTCTGTAGAAGTCTTGCGCTGGAGTAGTGGTGTGCAGCGTCAGCCGGCGACACCCGTGATGGGTGGCCCACTCCAACGTCGCGCGCAGCAGTGCATCGCCTAGACCCTTCCTCCGAAAATCAGGTCGAACGTACATCGAGAAGACGTACCCGCTCCGAACCCCCTCGATTCCTGGGAGAGGGGGTGCTTCCCGGGCCCAGACCGAACCAGTGGCCATGATTACACCGGATTTCTCAGCCACAAACGTCGCCACCTCCTTTCGCTTGAGTCTGGGGCATAACCATGCCTTGTACTCTCGCAAATGGGCGGCAAGCTGCCTCGCCGAAAGATGCGCCACTTCTTGGAGCAGTTCCGCGCGGAGACGGATCAATTCCACCAGGTCTCGTGTTTCTGCCCGACGGACGTGGTAAGTCACTTGTCCTCCGCCTTGTTACTACTATCATTCAATCCTAAGGCAAATCGGCCCAACCCAAACACTGTTGCCGGTTCCCCAGCGGAGGTGGCACAATCGTGACTCCCGGAGAAGATGTGCCGGTAGCAGCGACTTGGAGGGCCTGCATAAACCCTTCTTCAAATGCGACTAATTGGACGCGTGCGACAGTCGACTTGCCGCTAAGAAGGTCACGGCGTAGTTCTCGAAGCATGACACCGGCTGCCTCACCATACGTGATCCCGCCAGTCCCTGTGCCGAGAGAAGGGAATGCGACGGACCGCAAAGAGTGGCGGTTGATTGCCCGAAGAGAAGCACGCATCGCGAGCTCAACGGAGTCGACGGTGGCGCGATCCACCGGCATCTCGACCGTCGGTGCATGGATAACATACGCGGCGGGCAAAGAGTAGCCTCGAGTGAGAACCGCATCCCCGATGCGGATAGGGCTTAGTGCGACGGCGTCCTTCTCGATCTGATCTGCGCGATTACCGGCCTCTCGAATGGCCGCGGACGCGCCTCCGCGCATCACAAGGAAAGTGTTGGCTGGACACACTATGGCATCGACTGCCGATTTCGTTATGTCCCCGCGACAAACTCGAACATCTGCGTCTCCAAAACCCTCGAGACGGATTGGGGTGTCGCCATGGAAGATGACAGTCGACTCTGGATCCTGCTCTATGGTTGTCATGGCTCACCTCTCGAGGACCGTCATTACGGCGAGCACGATTGATACCGCCGTGAGCGCGAAGATGGCAATCTGTTGCCGTTCGATCCGCAGCTGGAGAAGGAGATCCATGTGTGAGCGCAGATGCGACTCCCAGGCAGTGATGTCGTCCGTTTCCCGACGAATCCATTCTCTAGCCCATTTCGTTGTCTCATTCATCGGGCCGTCGTAATGCAATCGCAGCTCGCGGTGGATTTCTGAACTGACGGTCGGGATGAGAGGGTTGGCCGGGACTTCCCGCCCACGGGCATCTAACAACTCTCCGCTGTGATAATCAATGAAGTCCTTCAGGAGATCCTGATGGGCAAGATCGTACGCCAGATCCCAGGACATCTTAGAGAGAAGCTCGCGCTTGGGAAGGTTCTTGTTCACTTCGATCCTCAGCTGACTCAGGTTCAGTGCGTGCGCAGCCCGACGCTCACTGAGTCGTTCGGCGTCGAACGTAGACTCACTCCTAGAGACTCGCGACGCGATTTCTTGGCTGAGCTGATGGAGGCGGGTTCGCCCTACCAGAAGGTAGAAGAGTTGCGCAACCCGAAATGGTCTGGAAGGGTCTCCCTCAACGATAAGGTAGTGTTCTCGTCCCTCGGCGTGGTGCAACCCGACAAATGAAGCGCCGTACCATGACCCTGCCCGGTAGTGGCTCTGCTCGGCGTCGAGGACAGCATCGAAGAAGGCGGGCGAAACCACTCTATTGGGATCCCCCGGTGCTAGGTATTCGCGGGACTCCGGCGTCAGATTTACGGTCCATACCACAGTGTTTGGATTCAGGTTCAGTCGATCAACAACCTTGAGGAGAGACTCATAACACATCCGGGTCGCTTTCCATGTCCTGCCGCTATCGCCATTGCCCCCGCTGGGAGGGACGCGAACCCAAATCTGGTAGCAGGGGACCAAGAATTGGTACGCTTGCAGGAGTAAGCTGGTCCTGCCATAGGGAGACACCTCCACCAGGCTCGATAGGGTCCCAATCTCCACAGGTGCGACCAGCTTGTATCCTCCGACCGTGTCGTGGTGGAGATGATACCTTTCGCCGTCAGGTTTGTACGCCCAGTTGCCCTCCATCTGCCCCGCGGCCCTCGCCGCTAGGAGGGCGGTCGAAAGCCTCTCCAGCTCGGCCGGCAGGAGCGTTCCCATGACTCGAATCTCTACGTCACTGGGCACTAACGAGGGCACGTGCTAGTCACCTTCCTTTGTCAAGCAGATCTGCCCGACGCCGACAGGACGACCAAGGTTCCGCGGGATATGAAGGCCACTCACTTCAGTCCAGGCGCACAGGCACATCGCGTCAGCGCGGAGTCTCCCGATTCCAATGAGCCGGCCCGACTTCACTGGATGTGAACTTGTGCGGGTGACATAATTGGCGTTCGACGGTACTTGCGCCTCCGCTTCAGGGAAGCGACGAAGTGCGCAATCGGAAGTGGGCCCGTCCAGACTATCCTTCGGACTTCGCTGAGTCGATTACGTTCAACCATGTTTGTGCGCCAACGAGTAATCGTACGGGTGCGGACAACCGGTATCACACCATAGTGACCCGCAGGACTGGCGAGTGGGACGCAACAATCCTAACTGGCGATAACCTGTCGGCGGTCGCGCGTGGCATGGTATCTTAACCTAACGACCGGTGCGCTTTCGCTCATGTCGTTCGCAAGCCGCCGCGCCGCCTCTCTTGTCGCAAAGGCCAACAGCGCGAATGACCCGTCCAAGGCGTACAAGCTGTACAGATGCGCCATCACGATCTACGGCGATCTGGCGACTCGGGATCGCAGTTGCCTCCCGGCTCTTGCGGCGGCTTACAACGGAGCGGGCAACGCGCAGCTGCTGTGCTTTAACCTCCTACCTGATGATGAGCGCAATCAAACCAATTCCGCCGCGAGTTGGTTCACGCAGTCCGCCCTTTCCATGTTTCGAGAGTCTGAGCGCATATATCGGGGGCTCGCGCGGGCAGGTGGGGGGTACCGCGAAAATCTCGCCGGGGTAATCTCCACCATAGGGAATCTTGCGATTGCGACTGGGGATTGGCCTCGGGCTGCCGTTGCCCTTAACGAGTCGGAGCAAATCTACGCTGGCCTCGCCGTGCACGACCCAATCTATCGTGAAGACCTCGATAGAGTGCGGAGCGAGTTGTCGACCGTGAACGCGAGATTACGACAGGGCAGGGAGGCCTCTGCACCTTAGGTTCAGTCTCACCAACTCTACCCACATGGGGAGTAGATTCGTTGGTCGTTGGCGATTCAACCTCGCGCTTCACAAGATATCGCTGTTCCGGCGACAAGTTCGACGGCAGGCCACTCTTGCAACAGCGGTTCAGATTACGCTGGGTCTCGTGAGCGTCGGGTTGCTCTTTCGAAAGAGGAAGTCTCCGGCGGAGATCTTGGCACACGACATCGGCGTGTACCGCGACCTATCTAATCTTGCCCAGAGCCTCACTGAGCGAGGCAATGCTACAGACGCGGCTAAAGCCTTCTTCTTGGCAGTGGAGACCTGTCGCACAGTCGTAGTTCGTGACCCCGGCCGCCGCCAGGATCTAGCGAGTCTCCTCCGTGGTCTTGGATTCGCGCGGTCGGGCGAAACCAATCTGGAAGGATCGCTTGCTGCCTACAACGAGTCGGAGGCGATCTTCAGGGATTTGGCTAGTGCGGATTCGAAGTATCTCACTGATTTGGCTGGAGTGCTGAGTAAGTCCGGTGCTGTGCTCGAGAAGCAGGGGCAGTTCAAGCAGGCAGCAGAGAAGATTAGTGAGAGTGCTTCGATGTATCGGTCGCTTGTGAGCATTGGGCAAACCGGCCTTCGGACTGACGTCCCCGGGGTCCTATGCAACCTAGGACGGGTTCTTCAGTTGAGTGGCAAGGTCCAGGAAGGGCTGGAGAAGCTCCGTGAAAGCGTCAGCCTACTCGAGGGATTGCTGAGCGAGGGTTATGGCAATGTTGAATCGAATCTGGGAGTGGCCCTGGCTAACCTCGGGAACGGTCTAATCCTCTCAGGTGACAAGGAGGGCGGATTGCAGGTTCTGCAGAAGGGGGAGCGCCTGTTGCAAGAGGTGGTCGATCGTGGTGATCGACAATCTCGGTTCGACCTGGCCAAGACCAAAACGTTCCTGGGGTTAGCGCAGATAGCCCGAGGAGATTTCACAGGTGCGATAGCCAAGCTCTCAGAGAGCAGTTCCCTGTTTCAGCTTCTCGACAAAGAAGGTAGGGCGGATGCAAAACTCGAACTTGATGCGGTGAGGAAGTACATCGGTCAGGCTATGCAGGCTAAGGCGAGGCAACCATAGCATGCGTGGCGGGCACAACGGGGCTCGACGGTTTAGGAGCCGCTCCCACGACTAGCCGTGAAGTGAAGCCGCCAACTTTGGAGTTACGACGTATATCCCCGACCCAGACGCCCGACTTGATACATGATCCGAATCGAACAGGGCGCCTCAATCGACCTCCGCCTCCCCGTTCCTCGGGAGAACGGACCCTCTTCAACGCCGGGGGTTCTGTATGGGGAGGGCTAGAGGCGCGCTTCCCGAGATGTGATCGAGGGGGCGGTGGTGTTTGGGAGCTTGAGCCAACCTTCGTTCGAGTCCTGGGTTCAAGGACAGTTGAAACCACCTAGAGAGGCACGACGGTGACCGCATCGGGGATTTCGCTCACCTGCTGGGGGCCCTTACACAAACCCCCGGTTAGACAACGGTCTGGGGAGGCTCGGACGCCGTTTCGAACCTGCACATGGGGGCGGGAACCTAATCTAACGAGAGCGGTTCCCCGGCCGTGGTCGCGACCCGGCGGCTCGCCGCCATCATGTTCACCGACATGGTGGGCTTCACCACATCCACCCAGACCGACGAAGCGAGCGCCCTGAGCCTGCTTCAGGAGCAGGAAGAACTCGTTCACCCCCTCTTCGTGGCTCATCAGGGGCGTGAAATCAAGTCGACGGGCGATGGGTCTCTCGTCGAGTTCGACAGCGCCCTGAGGGCTGTTCAGTGTGCGATCGACATTCAACAACATCTCCAAGAGCGCAACTCGCACCCAGGGGTCCCACCAATCCGACTCCGCATCGGGGTCCACCTCGGGGACGTCGAGGAGCGGGCGGGCGACATCTTTGGGGACTCGGTGAACCTCGCGTCTCGGATCCAACCGTTCGCGGAGCCGGGCGGAATCTGTATCTCGGAGACGGTGTTCGATCTCGTTCGGAACAAGGTCCCGAACCAACTCGAGAGGCTGGAACCGAAGGTGCTCAAGGGCGTGCTATTCCCGGTTGAGATCTACCGGGTCCACTTGGCTTGGACCGCTAAGGAGCTCCCCTCTAGGGGGGCGGGGCCGACGCGCCTCGCGGTCCTGCCCTTCGCCAACATCAGTCCGGATCCGAGGGACGAATACTTTGCGGACGGACTCACGGAGGAGGTCATCACCGTCCTTTCGCAGCTGCGAGAGCTGCGCGTAATCGCTCGAACGTCGGTGAACCAGTACAAGTCGACTGCCAAGCCCGTCTCCCAGATCGGGGCCGAACTAAGCGTCGACGCCATCCTTGAGGGAAGCGTTCGAAAAGCGGGGGATGATCTTCGGATTACTGTACAGCTCATCGACGTCGGGACCCAGGAACACACCTGGGCGAACACGTACGATCGGAAGTTGGAGAAAGTGTTCGCGGTCCAGGCCGAGCTAGCCAAGCAGGTCGCGGAAGCCTTGAAGATCGGGGTGCGAGCGGCCGAAGCGGCCCGTCTCGATTCGAGACCTCCCGTGGGGCCGGACTCGTACCTTGCCTACCTGAAGGGAAGAACCCTCATGCGCAGTCTTTCCGAAGCCTCGCTCAAAGCCGCGAAGGGTGAGTTCGAGCGAGCAATCTCCCTCGACCCGCAGAACGCAGCCGCCCATTCTGGACTCGCCGATGTGACTCATTACCTAACGTATTGGTTCCCGCACGGCTCGAGCACGGAATCGGAGGCCACTATACGCCGATTGGTCACCAGGGCAATCGAGCTCGACCCGAATCTCGCGGAGGCCCATGCATCATTGGCGGTACGTTTGTTGGAAGACTGGGATTATGCAAGGGGGGAAAGGGAGCTCAAGCATGCCCTCTCGCTCAACCCTAGCAACTCACAGGCACATCAGTGGTATGCTCTGATGCTGGAGGAACTAGGCCGAGTCGACGAGGCCTTGGCAGAATTTGCGCTGGCCGAGGCATCTGACCCTCTGTTGGCCGATACGTTCCTGAACTCAGGGCAGTTGCTAATCTGGCTTGGCCGGTTCGATGAAGCACTCGTCAAGATTCAGAGATACGGCAAATTGGAGCCCGCCCTTGGTGGAATGTACCACGCTCTCATGGCACACTACTTCATCGCGCGATCCGATACCGACCAGGCGCTTCGCGAAATACGGAGGACTGAGAAATTCGTGACCAAACCAGGCGCCAAGGCACACCTTCTCGCCTGGTATCACATTGTGGCCGGGGAGGAGAACCAGGGGAGAGCGTTCCTTCGGCAACTGGAGGCATTACCGGAGGACCTTCTCGCGACCCAGTTCATCGCCGACTTGTATGCCGACCTGGGCGATCTCGACGAATGTTTTCGTTGGTTGGAGAAGACAGTCGAGACTCGCGAAATCTCGATGGCGCGATGGCGGCTTGATCCGCGGCTCGAGCACGTCCGTAGGGATCCGAGATTCCAAACCTTGTTGAAGAAGATGAACCTTGCCTGACGGAGATAGGCCAGGGGTGGGCTCCCCTTTCGAAATGTACCCCTGTTCTAAGGGTCACTCTGCGGGACTTGTCGCTCCCCCGGCTCTCGGTGAGTTGAGGTCGGGTTGACCTGCGATTGAACTCGCCTACGGCGACTCAATAGCAGGTGAGCCGTGGCACCAGATACTTCGCTCAGGACTCAAGGGGGCTTGAACCGACTCTTCCGCCGAGTCGTGGGCTCAATATCGATTGGGCCTGGCGCGCTTCCCATTCTTCAGTCGCGACGTAGTGAACCCAGGTGCCCGAGCGTTAGCCAAGGGGTGCCTTTCCAAGGCCAAGGTGGTTACAGTCTCGGGTCAGAGTCAGAGGAGGTTGTCGACCCGGCAAGAGAAGGGCCTGGCGAGTTAGGCGACAGCCTCGATCACCGCGAAGGTTGAGTCCCTCTCTGTTCGCCCTCCAGAGTAATCCCCGAAGAGA
>Ga0326727_10002502_pt1 | contig 62371 bp, 58 predicted proteins | sample MB2enrmetagenome_FD_207643 | JGI IMG/M metagenome (GOLD analysis project Ga0326727, IMG submission 207643) | Lab enriched peat soil microbial communities from McLean, Ithaca, NY, United States - MB29MY | ecosystem: Environmental > Terrestrial > Soil > Wetlands > Peat | place: USA: New York...
GTCACGATGATGGTGAAGGTGACAGACGACGAGTCATTGTTGCCGACCTTATCGGCCGCGCTGATCTTAAACGTGTTTGCACCCAGCGGCAGGGCCGTGAGTAGGTTGATTACCGTGCCGCTCGTTAGGCCGCCGCCCGCGACGGTGGTGTTGCCATCCATGGTAGGCGTATAGCTGGCAACTCCTGACCCGTAGTCATTGACGGTGTAGTTAAGCGTCAAGGTGCCGCTGTGTACGTACGTCGTTGCGACGGGTTGATTGATGGTGATCGTGGGCGGCTTCCTGTCTATCATGTTCCCGCCAATCGGGCCGGCGGTGCTTAGGTTGCCAGCGATGTCGTACACTTTAAGACTGCTTGTGGAAGCGTTGCTGGTCTCCGTGCCAGCGGGCACTGAGGTCGTTAAATTGAAACTCGAGTCAGCCGGAACGGCCAGCCCGGAAAGGCTGTCGCTGGCGGTGCAGGCTATGCTCACGTTGCTAGCGTGCCATTTGCCATCGGGAGACCCGCAATTCACGACGGGCGGTACGTCGTCATAGCACACTTGGCCGTAAGTGTTGTCGCTGGTCGCGCCGGCGTTGTCCCACGCCCGCACGTGCGCGGTGTGGCATCCCTCGTGGCTGCTGTCCAGAGTCAACGAACCAGTAGTCGTGTTGGGAGTTTGCGGGCCGCTGTAGAAGGAATCGGCAGTGCCGGTATAGGGCGTAGCTTTACTGGAGCTGTCAGTCGGGAGACTATCCCAGGCCGAGCTGAAACCCGCCACGCCATTCGCGGCGTCGCCGGAGGCGTCGCTGATTGACCACTTCACCGTCTGGTCTGTGTTGTACCAGGTGCCGGTCGTCGGCGACCCCGTGAAGTCCACAACAGGCGGCGCAGAACCGCCGGCAATGTAGGTGTTGATGGCCCAGGCGAGTTGCAGCATGTTCGCCGAGCCCCAGCCCGTCACGCTATCGTAACCGGGGCCAGCGCAATAGGCAGGGGGGGCGGTCGTTACTATGTCATTAGTATTGCACCCGGAGGTAATGTCATAGAACGGGTAATGGGCCGCGAAGGAGGGATTAATCCCAAAGTCGTACAGGTAAAGGTTCCCATTGCCCATGCCTGTGTAGGGTGATCCATACAGGTAAAGCAGATAGGCCCCTTCCTGTGCGAAGAAGCCGGCCAACATAGGCGAGGAGACGCTGGTGCCTGTAAAGAACCACCAACTTCCTTCGAAGTAAACGTTATGGCCATGGCTGGCATTGAGCGCGATGTCGGGAACGCTGCGGTAGTCGCCGCAGTCTCCGTTGGCGCCGACTTGAAAGTCGGCGTAGGGTTGAGTGGGGAGACTGGCGTCGTAAGCCGTTTCATATTTAACGCTGCACCCGCCTCCGCTGCCTCCGCCGTTGCCCGCGCAGCTACCGCTCCCCGTTCCCCCGGTCCAAGCGATCTCGCTGGAGAAGGTTGAATCGGTCTCTAGCGTCGTGCCGCCTACACCGATGACGTTAGGATCGGAGGCTGGATAGCTCACGCTGACGTTCGTGCAGTTGTCCGTGGCCCCGCGATCGCCGGAGGCGGTCATCAAGGTCCAGCCCAGTGCGACCATGGTGCCGAAGTAGCCGTCGCGCGTATCCATCTCGCTGCTACTGCAACCGTAAATCTCCGTGCAGCTCCAGCTCGTGGTGAAAATCCGCGCGTTATCGTCGGTTATCATCGCATTGTACACGGTTTCGGGAGAGCCACCCTCGTAGACATAGATGTGAGCGGTGTCGCTGGCAGTGTCCAGGCTGTTGGAGGTAGCCAGCGACCACTCCGTATCCAACGTCGTTTCATCATCGGCAGAGCAACTGCTGCTGCAAACCCCGCTCATAGGGACGGCTGTGACATTGGCAGCCAGATTGAACTGACTCGCGAACGTAGCAACGTCAGAGAAAACGGTATTGGTGGAGTCAGACAGGAGGGTGCCGTAAGCGGCGATGGCAATGGACGCTTCCTTCGGCGAGCCGCCCGCATCTCCGTTAGGATTGCAGCAGTGCGCCAGGTTTTGCAGCCCGTCATAGTTGTAGGCTGCCTGGCCCCAGATGTCTGAGGGATTATATTCGCCGCCGATGGGGGAAGAACCATTTGCGCTGCTTTGCTGGCGCCGGGTGCGATCCGCGTCGCGGCGATACGTCGTAGCCTTCCCCACCACCGGGCCGGGACTATATATAGGCCCGGGAGGTTGGATCCCGCGGGAGTACGCCGGGCGCATTCGGGGAAGGTTATCGAGGCCCCCGAGGGAAAGAATTGTGCCCGACAGCTTGGCGGGAATCACCGCGTTGCCGGCGTTGGAGAAATAGGTGTAACCGCCGAGCTGATAGCTGTTGATGGTGACCTGGAGGGCCTTCTCGATGGTGGCGACGGGCGCCTCGACGTCCACCAGCAAACGGTTGGGCCAGCGCTGCGTGATGGTCATCCCTTGGCTTGTCGCCCAGTCCACCACCGCTTGCTCATCCTCCACCGAGGGCGAAAAGCGCGCATTCCACTCCGCCGCCGTAAGGAAATGGTGGAACTGTGGTGACCCGGGTATCATCAACTCCTGGAGGAGTTCCTTTTCTTCGGCTGCGTGCGGGTGGACCAGACTCAAAGCCAGTCGCAACATCTGCTGTGGGTTATTAAAATGCTCAACCAGCGTGGCCCTGCCGCTCCGTACGTCCCAGGGCACTTCCCCGGCGGGTGATCTGCCCGCGTTAGTCTGCGCCAGGGCGGTGCAGGCGGCCAAGAATAATGCCAATATGGCAATCCACTTCAAGACATTCGCAAACATTGGGATGCCTCCCTTTAAGTAATGTGATAAGTTCACGGTTTCAAAGAGCGAGGTGGGGGTGGGGGCTCGCCAGGGGCCTCGCTGGCCGCTCCACTTGCGCCCTGGGCGGCCTGGCCCGGGATCCGGATAGAAACCGACTCCCGTTCCACAATGACCTCAACGCGCCGATGCACGATGGTCCTCGCATTCATTTCCTTTTCATTGACTTCCGCTGCTGGTATAATGCGGGCCGTGATTCGCGTGTAGAGGCCCCTGATCTTCCGGATCATGTGCTCTACTCCCTTTCCGCTCGACCGCCACTGGAGCACATCCGGAGATTAGGTGTCTTGAAGGTGAGGATTAATTTTCTTGAAGAATTATGAAGGCCTCCTATGTCCTTACCCATCAACAGCCTGTATCGCTTCGACGACTTTGTGCTTGATCCTCTCAAGCGTACATTTGTGCGCAGGGGCAAAACTGTTTCGGTCTCGCCGAAAGCCTTTGAGGTTCTTAGCTATCTGGTGAGCCACTCCGGGCGGGTGGTGACCAAGGACGAATTGCTCAAGGCCGTATGGCCTGATTCCTTTGTGGAAGAAAGCAACTTGGCCCAGCACATCTCCTGGCTGCGCAAGGCGCTTGAGGACAGAGCGAACGACATCGCGACTGTCCCCGGGCGGGGGTATCAGTTCACGGCATTGGTGCGGAAAGAGCCGGAATTGGTCCCGGACGGGCAACTCGGGGGCACGTTCGTGCAAGGAGTGCGCGAACCCACTTACGTGGCCATCAAGGAGTCATCACTGGCGCCCGTCGCTCAGCAGGTGAGGCGCACCTCGGCCCGAGCCTGGCCCTATGCTCTCCTTGCGGCCGGGGTGCTCGCCCTAGCGACCTGGGCAGTGTGGAAGTGGTTGCGGCCCGCGCCTCCCGCCGAATTTGAAAAGATCGTTGTGGCCGACTTTACCAACGCTACAGGAGACTCTGCCTTTGATCGCACTCTCAAGCGCGCGCTGGAGATTGATTTGGCGCAATCTCCCTTTCTGGATGTGATGAGCGAGCGTGAGGCCGTCAGCACGCTGCAACTGATGGGTCAGAAAGCGGACGCGGCCATTACGGCGAACGTGGCAACGGAACTTTGCGTGCGCAGTAACTGGCAGGTAGTTCTAGCGGGAAGCATCGCCAGCGTAGGGCACGCATACTTGTTGACCTTGGCGGCGACGGATTGCAATTCAGGAAAAGAACTTGCCAGCAGCGAGAAACAGGCCGCAGCCAAGGAAAAAGTTCTGGACGCACTCGACGTTGTCGCTGACCGTATCCGGAAGGGACTAGGCGAATCCGCCAAGTCCCTGGAACGCTATCAGGTGCCGATTTTGCAGGCCACCACACCCTCCCTGGAAGCGCTGAAGGCCTATTCCCTCGGTGATTATCTGGACGCCCAGGGAAAGGAGGCCATCGAAACCTTACCGTTCTACCAAAGGGCTGTGGAACTGGACCCCCAGTTTGCCATGGCCTATGGGGCAATGGCGACTGACTTGTACAATCTCCATGAGTATGATCGAGCGGCAGAGTATTACCAGAAAGCCTTCGATCTAAGCGACCGAGTGAGTGCAAGGGAGAAACTCGTCATCCAGGCGCACTACTATTCCGAGAGGCAAAAGGATCTGGAGCAAGGCATCAAGACTTTTCAGTTGTGGGCGGCAACCTATCCCCATGATTGGGTACCGTGGGTAGACATGGCCAATGACTGGACGCAACTGGGGCAGTACGCAGCGGCGATTCCAGCCGGGCAACGGGCGCTCGAACTGGAGCCGAACCGGGGGATCAACTATGCCGTTCTTGCCCGGGCCTATAGGCGTGCTAACCACTTCGCGGAGGCTAAGGCCGTGGGCCTGCAAGCAGTGCAAAGAGGAAAAGATTCCGCCGGCCTGCATGCCATACTATTAGATATTGCTTTTTTCGAGCACGATCAGAGTGCACTCTCACGAGAAATAAAGTGGGGTGAAGAGCACAAAGACGACTGGTATTTCATCGACGATCGCGCGTCGGCGTCGGCTGCCCTGGGAAGGTACCGAGAGGCTGAAAAGCTCTTTCACCACTCCTCCGAAACGGCGGAGCGCAAGGATCTGCCCGAGGCTGCCGATGCTGTCTTGCTCGATCAGGCGGTGATGGAATTGGAGTTTGGACTGCCTGCCGCTTGCCGTGCCACTCTCAACCGCATTCGCAGGCCTGATGCGAGTTCGCCGGACTTCGCCATCCTGCGCGCGAAATTGGGGGATCCGTCTTCTGCCGAACGCTTTCTGGCGGATCACAGCAACGAAACTCACGATACGCGGATGACCTATGTGAAGCTACCTCTGGTGCGCGCCACGTTGGCCCTGGAGCACCAGAAGTTTCTGGATGCCATTGCTGCGCTCGAATCTGCCGCTCCCTACGAACTCGCCAACTACACCGTCCCCACCCTGAGAGGCGAAGCGTTCCTCCACGCCAACCGCCCGGAGATGGCCGCTGCTGAATATAAGAAGATACTTGCCAATCCGGGAGTTGCCCCTACTTCCTTGTTATACCCTATGGCGCATCTCGGTCTGGCCCGTTCCTACGCTCTTCAGAATCACCACACCGAAAGCCGGGATGAGTATGAAAAGTTCTTTGCTGCATGGAAAGACGCGGATGCTGACATCCCCGTTCTGAAACAAGCACGTTTGGAATACGCCCGTCTCCGGTGACCTTATCCGAAAGCAATCCTACGCCTCGGAATGACAACCTTCACAAGCGTTCTTCAGCATCCTGCAAGGGCTACAATGCCTGCCTCAGGATGATTTTTTGTCTAACTGTGCAGCTCGAGGGTGACGGAGAAAGAGTGCCCCTCGAAAGCAAACAGCAACTCGAAGCGCTCGCCGTTGGCCAGGGAATAGAGCGCGTAATCCCGGCCGCTGATCACGGTAGGTACGGAGAGGGCGCAGCCGTCCGCCATGCCCGCAATTTTAGCTTTGAAGCTGCCCGCGATCATATTGCACATTTCACCAAAGGCATCCTGCACATTTTCACCCACGCCCGCTTCATCACTGCCTAACATTTTAGCCGCCATTCGCCTTGCAGATTCGGAAGAAGTACGGAGGCCCACCACGCCACACAGGCTACCGGCGATACCCACCATGGCGGTTAAGTCTGCAACCACATGGGAGCTTTCCTCGGTTGCATTTCCCAGCGAAGTCCCCAGCATGATTTCAAATACTTCGCAGGTCGCTTTCGCCAACACCTCACGCCAACCGTCGCGGCTTGTTGATGGTGTCTCGCCAGAGGCTTTTCCGGCGGCCCGGGAGCCCGGGCTTGCGGCTCTGACGGAAAGGTGAATCTGAACACGCTGCTCTCCGGCATTCAACGTCTGATCCATAGTTAACCTCTGAGCAGTGGAATGACACGCTCTTTGATCTGTTCCGGCGTGAAGGGCTTTCGAATGTATCCGGAAGCCCCGCTGGAGAGGGCCCGCACAACGTGGGCCTCGCCCGCCTCTGTCGTTACCATAATCACCGGGATGTGTTGGGCTGCTTCGATCGAGCGGAGTTGCCGCACAAACTCCAAGCCGTCCATCAACGGCATATTAATGTCACTCAGGATAAGATCTAGAGGATGTTCCCTGGCAATAGTTAAGGCTTCCGACCCATTCGATGCTTCGAGTACCTGCTCCATCTCTAAACCTGCCTGGCGCAGGGAGCGTCCGACAATCTTCCGCATTACGGAGGAATCATCCACAATCAATACACGCGCTGGTTTCATTCCTGTTTTACCCCCATATGGCGGCGACGCGCAGTTCAAGTAACTGGAAAATGTCGGGGAATTCGACTTCCAGGACCTTCGCCAGCTTGGTTTTCTGGTCATCGGTGAGGCGGGGAGCACAACCATCGAGCAGGCTCTTGTACGTGTTCTGATCACCCAGCGCGATCCGGGAAGGCTCTCCTCCAACTCTCACCCCGTGCATCTGACAAACAAGGTCCGCCGCACAGACGATCTCCACCAGAACTCCGTCTTGCCGCGCTTCCTGAGGTTGATGGTGATGTTCGAGGACGTCAATGATCTCAGGCGAAAAGTTCCAACTGATGCCGATACATTTCCCCACCAAACAGTGGTCAACTCCAAATTGTTGTCGCTCCAGTTCCATCGACTCTCCCCACATAATGGCGCCGGGCGTGAGCTGGGGTCCTTTTGGTGGCAGGGCGAGTACGAGAAGAGGAAGGACCCCTAGATCGTGCAGGAGCCCTGCCAAATATGCCTGCTCCGCCTCCGAGTAGTGGAGACAAAGGGCGCTGCGCTCACTCAAGGTTGCGGTTAGCAAACTGTGCTGCCAGAAGGACTGCAATTCGGTGGGAGACAAGAAGTTCCCGACACACTCCACCAGTGAACAGGTCAGCACCAATGTCCTCAGTCGTTCCGTCCCCAAGAGGATTACAGCGTGTTCGATGTTCGAAACTCTTCCCCGCAAACCCAACAAGGCCGAGTTGCACAAGCGAATGACCTGCGCGGCGAGGCTGGGGTCAGTTCGAATTACCCGGCAGACGCGCCTCAAGTCCACTGGCACGGTGCTTAATAAGGCGCTAAGCTCAAAAACATAAGCTGGGAGTGTGGGGATGCCCTCCACGAGCAGAGCCCTGACCTTGGCTTCTTGGCTCTGTTCCTTCTCCAAACGCTCTGATTCATCTGCACTTGCGCTATCCCCACCCCCTCCACCCAGTTGGTTGAGTTGTGCCGGCATGCCTTGCCTCTCCCCGATAACCCCATCGGCAACCTAGAGCAGGTCTTTAGGTCGGGCGATTTTGGATTTTAGATTTTGGATTTTGGATTAGCTGGCCGGCTCAGCGAGGATGGCTGCTTTCTGCCTACTGCTTACTGCTTCCTACGGTGCCTCTTGGCCGCGGGCGCGGTGGAAGAGCAGGTCACGTACTATATCCAGAGCACGAAGTCTTACCCAAATATTGTTGGCGCACCCCACCACCCGGACTTCTTGGGCTCCAAACTTCAAGGCTTGTTCCAGCGTGGCACAGGAGATGATCGAGGGCTCCATAGGCCCTTCGATGGGGATGTCTGTTGAGCAACCTCCCTGGTGCAACTTTTCAAGAGCTTTTTCGATGGAAGACTCTTGGGCAAGGCAGGGTTCGGTGCGACACTCGAGCATCTGTTCGATCGCGTAAAGGGCTGTGTAGTCAACCCGGCTGGAAAAGGCCACATGAAGCAGGCCACTGTCCGGTGCGCAGTGGACCGGCAACATTTGAAAGGAGTCCAGTAAAGCGAAGGGCACCAAGTGGGCCCAGTTCAGGTTGCCTTCCCGTTGTTCAAGGGGATAGATAGGAAGAGACCATTGCATGGCAAGCGCCTGTGTAACTTGAGGCTCCGTCACCGCACCTTGGCGGCGCAGCCAATCGCCCACGCGCCCTTTCCCAGCTTCCCGTTGCGCCTGCAAGGCCGCCTGCAAAGACTCCTTACTGATCAATCCCAAGGAATGCATAAGCAGGCCCAAGGGGAACCGGTGGGCCTTGGTTTCTCGGTTTGCCCGCGTGCTTTCGATGAGAGGCGAGAGCAATTCCTCGAGAACTTGATCAAGACACTCCGGTGAGCATAGCCACCGCTTGTGCAGCAGCACCCCGGGAGGGGGATCAAGGAGCAGCGAGCGCCACACTCCTCGCCGCTGTGGACAACGTGGGTTTTCGCACTTTAAGCGAAGCGAATTGTACTTCATGCCTGCAACGACTCAATCCGCTCCACGGGGTTCAAGACCTCAGTGACCCGCAGGGCATAATGACCATCCATGACCACGACCTCCCCCTGCGCGACGACTTTGCCACCCACGAGGAGCTCCACGGGTTCCAGGATTTTCTGATCCAGTTCCACCACCGCGCCGGCACTGAGCCCCAGAATATCTCCCAAGAGCATTTCACGCTTCCCAAAGCGCAAAGCGACTTGCAGTTCAACGTCGAGAAGCAGCTCGATGTTTCTCTTGCCGTTAGAAGCTACCGCCGAAGTCACGGGGCCGAGTTGCTTTGACGCGTCGGAAGGTTGCGCTGCTTTTCCCGAGGGACCGGAGGCCAGTGATTGGCAAAGATCAGGATCGAGGAGAATCACCAGCAGGAACTGCGCCGCTTCCCCGCTCTTCAATCGGACGCCCCATTGAATGTGCGGCTTCCAGGTTGCCGGGTCATACCCCGCCCATTGCACACTCACTTCTCCGCCTACTTGGGGTTTCAGCGCCAGGGCAGCCGTGCCAGCAAACTGGCGAAAAAGCTCGGCCAGCGCGTCCTGGTAATCAGTGGAAAAATCTCGGGCCTCGTCGAAGGGTTCGCCCATCAAAATCTGCGCCAGGCGCAGAGCGTCGGATTTGCAAATCCCGAAGGACTGTTCCCCCTTGAGCGCCTTTTCAACTGTGAAGCGCAGCCATACACCTTTTTCCCTTAAGGTTTCAGCTTCTTCGGCCACCTCCTGCGGGGCAAGATCCACCGCGGTAAAGGCAGTTCCGGTGATCTTCTCCAGGACCTCGCAAGCGCTCGCCGTCCAGGCGCTCAAATAGACTTTCGTACCGCCAGATGCGGAGGGAGGAATCTCATTGATCAATTTTTTCACTCCGGCGAGGATCCGCAGCCGCAATTTCCTGAACGACCTGGGCGGCGCGGCGGTTCCCACTTCGGACCGGCTGGGCAATAAAGAGCGCCTGCTTCTCCACGTACAAAACGGCAGGCTCATGGGCTCGCGAATGCAGGGCGAGGATGCTCCCCCTCTCAAGCGTGAGCAACTGCCGGCTACTAACCGTACCCCCTGGCAGTATCAGCTCCACCGGGAAGGAACATTTTTCGAGCTTTTCGCGCAAAGTTGAGGCCCCTCCAGAGCCAGCTCGGTGCCTCCTATAGGACCCTTGCTGGGCGAGTTTTCGGATTAAAGCGTTCGCGGCAACCGCCGGGAACGCCGTTATCAGCATGCCGCTCACTTCACCCATGCGGATCTCGTAACTAAGCGAAAGAACTTTCTCGTTGGGCGGCATCAAGCGCAGGATCTGCGCCTGTCGCTGTCGCTCATCGAATTGGAATTCCGCATCGATAACAGGTTGCCACGTGGCGTGAAGCTCCCGGCAGATGACCTGCACCACGCCTTTGAGGATTTCTTCCTCGACCTCAGTGACCTCGCGTATTTCGCCCATCGGCTTCCCCGGCCCCCCCAGCAAAAGGTCAATCATGGGAAAGGCTAATTGCAAATCCAATTCGACCGCGGCCAGCGCATCGAAGGGTCGGAGGTGAGTGGAGGCCACATAATTCACCTCCGGCACATGTTGCAAAAACTCACTGTAGGTTATTTGCTCCGTGGACACCAAGTTCACTTCAAAAGCTACGCGAAGGTAAGCAGCCAGCGACCGGGTGAGGTTTCGCACGAAAGTGTCGTGCAACATGTTGACGGCGCGCAACTGATCGCGGGTAATCAAACCGGCGCGGCGAAAGTTGCAAGCGGTTACGTGTTTGGTCTCGCCTCCCCGATGTCCCCTATCGTGGGTGCGGTCTTGCGCCGCGTGAAAGAGGGCGTCGATTTCGTCCTGGTTAAGAATCTTTTCCATTATTCCTCGTCCGGCCGGTCAGGTCACAGGGGCAATCCGCCGGCTGGCGGGGGGCGGCCATCCGTCAGCCGACGGAGCCGCCCCTACTCCTCCTTCCGCGCTCCCGCAGGCCCCTGCGCGTTCAGCAGCTCCGCCATGCGGGCTCGCAGGCGGATAATCGCTGCGGAGTGCAACTGTGAGACACGGGCCTCCCCAACACCCAAAACAGCCCCCGCTTCCTTCATAGTGAGTTCCTCATAATAGTAAAGCGCCAGCAGTTGGCGCTCGCGCTCGGGGAGTTCCTCGATGGCCCGTGCCAGCAATCCCGTCATTTCTGAGCGTAAACAAAGCAAGAACGGATCTTCGGGGGCAGCCGTTTGGGTGACGTTACTGACAGCGCGCTCAGAACCCTCTTCCATGGTCTCTGACTGCAAGCTTCTCAAGTCGAGGCCCCGCAGTTCTCCCAGTAAGCGCTGGAAGTCGTCGAGACTCATGCCCAGCTCTTCAGCCAGTTGAGACTCCGAGGGGGAATATCCCAAGCGCGCTCTTAATTTCTGCTGGGCCTCCTCGATTCGGCGGGCCTTCCTGCGCAGAGGGCGAGGACTCCAGTCAAGGTCACGCAAGCTATCCAATATCGCGCCGTGTATCCGGTGTTTGGCATAGGACTTGAGTTCAACATGGCGGGCAGGGTCAAACCTCTGAATGGCCTCGATTAGTCCCAGGATGCCCGCATGGACCAGGTCTTCAAGAAGAATATGTGGTGGAAGCCGATCATGAATTCGTTTTGCTATGTATTTGACTTGTGGGAGCTGTTCGACCAGCAGGCGCTCGCGCTCCGCTGCGTTCAGACTCCCAAAGAGCTCATAAGCAGACTTCACGTCTCGGAGCGCCTGGCCGCTATGATTTCTCTGGGGATGCGTTGCTACAGAGCCGCTCATCGCAGTACCCCCACGGACTGAATGGTCACGGTGGCTGGAATCTCGGCTGGCGCCAGGACAACCAGCCGAGGCAAAAACGGCTCAAGAAGCCGGCGCAGATGAAACCTCGCAGGGCTGTTGCACAACAGGACAGGAGAGCTCGCCGAAATCTGCTCTCCGACAAAACTCCGGAGGCTATCAACGACCCTGCGAAGGAGCGCCGGCTCAAGTCCGCCTGATCGACTGGCTGAGCCCTGGGGCTCGAAGGCTTGGTTAATTTGATCCTCGACGGTGACATCCACCTGGACGACCGTCAGCTTCCTGTCTTCACCCAATAGGGAGGGGACCAGCGCCCGTCCGAGGGCCTGGCGAGCCGCTTCCACCCACAACACCGGATTCTTTGAGGTCACAACCGCGTCCTGCAAGGTTTCCAAGATGCTGGTCAGGTCCCGAATGGAAACCTGCTCGCGCAGCAACTGTTGCAAAACCTTCTGAACTTCTCCCAGGCTCATCAGCTTTGGTACCAATTCCTCCACGAGTCTGGGTTGCCTTTCGCCCAGGGAATCCAGCAGGCGCTTGGTTTCCTGTCGCGTCAACAACTCGTGGGCGTGTTGCTTGATAACTTCCGCCAGATGCGTGGCCAGGACCGAAGTCTGATCCACCACCGCATATCCTGCCGCCAGGGCCCGTTCGCGCCTGCTTGCTGCAATCCACTTCGCGGCCACCTGAAAAGCCGGTTCAAGCGTCTCCTTTCCTTCCAGGAGTTGAGCAGAAGCTTCGGAGCTGATGGCGAGCAAGCAATCCTGGACCATTTCCCAACGGGCGATTTCAACTCCGCGCAGCCGAATGACGTACTCGCGAGGATTCAGTTGCAGGTTATCCGTGATGTGAACAGAGGGAACAATAAAACCCAACTGCAACGCCAAGTGCCGGCGCAGGGCGCGAATGCGGCCAAGCAATTGTCCCCCCTGCTTCTCATCCACCAAGGGAACCAAGGCGCAGCCCACTTCTAGTGCCAGGTCATCCAGATGAAGCAGGGCTTCGAGTTTTTCCTGGGTGGCGGCCTTGGAGGGTTGGACAACTTCAGCAGCCCTGCTCTCGCTCCGGGTAGCCGCCCGGCGTGCGAGCCCCAGGAGCAGGCCTGCCATGAGGAAGAACGAGGTCTTGGGAAGACCCGGGATCAGCGCCAATGACAACATCACTCCCGAGACGATCCACAAAGGACGGCTGCGGGGAAAGAGCTGCTTGGCGAGGTCAACACCCAGCGTCGACTCAGAGGAGGCGCGTGTGGCCACCATGCCGCCCGCCACCGAAACCAGCAGCGAAGGGATCATGGTCACCAAGCCGTCCCCGACCGTGAGGATGGTATAGGTTCGGAGCGCCTCACTGAAAGGGATGTTGAGTTGGAAAACCCCAATCAAGAAGCCGGCAATGATATTGATGGCGGTTACCAGAATAGTAGCCAGCGCGTCGCGCTGGCTGAATCTCGCCGCTCCATCCATGGCCCCATAGAATTCCGCCTCACGGGCGATTCGCTCGCGCCGGCTCCGCGCCTGAGCTTCATCGATCAAGCCGGCGCCCAGGTCCGCGTCGATGGCCATTTGTTTTCCCGGAAGCGCGTCAAGCGTGAACCGCGCGGTGACCTCCGCGATGCGCACGGCTCCATGGTTAATGACCATATACTGAATCGCGATCAAGGCAAGGAACAACACGAAGCCGACGACGTAATTGCCGCCTACCACGAATTGGCCGAAAGCCTCGATTACGCGCCCGGCGGCGGCAGAACCTTCGTTCCCGTGCAGCAGAATGCGGCGGCTGCTGGCCAGATTGAGGGACAACCGGAACAACGTCAAAAGTAGCAACAAAGATGGAAATACGGAGAAGTCAACCGGCTGCAAGATGTACATCGACACTAACAAAACCAGCACCGCCGCGGTGATGCTGAAAGAAAGCAGAATATCCAGCACGAAGGAAGGAACGGGGACCAGCATGACGAAAACCGTGGCCACCGCGGCGGCGGGCACAATCCAGTCGCTGGGGGACTTTTCGGGATGCCGCACGGCTTTAGGAGCTGTTGCCATAATAATCCCTAGGGAACAGGGAATAGAGAACAGGGAACAGGTTGGGGAACAGGGCACAGGTTACAGGGAACAGGGAATACGTCCCGACCCGTAACCTGTTCTCAATTCCCTGTTCCCCATTCCCAATTCCCTCTTCCCTGTTCTCTCTTCCCTGTTCCCTTTGACCTATTCCCTATTCCCTGCTCCCTCTTCCCTGTTCCCTAAGCCGGGCGTGGCATGCGGGTCCATCCTTGCAGGCGGTAAATGAAGGCCAGAATCTCCGCCACGGCCGCATACAGCTTGGCGGGAATGGCCTGGCCAACCTCGACGCTACGGTAAAGCGCCTGCGCCAGCGGGGGGTTCTCAATGATGGGAATTCCATGCCAGTTGGCTTCCCGCTTGATTCGCAGTGCCAAAAGGCGTTGCCCTCTGGCCACCACCACTGGGGCTGCCATTTCCTCCGGACGATACTCGAGCGCCACGGCATACTCCGTAGGATTCGTAACCACCACGCTGGCGCGCACCACGTCCTTCAGCATGCGTCGTTTGCGCATCTGCCGCTGCAGGCGCCGGAGGCGGGAGCGGACCATCGGATGCCCTTCCGTCTCTTTGGCCTCCTCTCGGATCTCTTGCCGACTCATGCGGAGCTGGCGTTCGAAGCTCAGCCGCTCAAGCAGGTAGTCGAACAGGAACCAAACCGCAAACACCAACCCGGCTTTCCAGGCCAGCCCGTAAGCCAGCGCAAATAACCAGGTGGAGCTGGCACGCGGCGCCAGGAAACAAGAGTGCAGGATCTTGTCCCATTCACCTGAAATCAGGGTGATCCCCAGATACAGCAGATAGCCGGCGGGCAGGAGGGACTTCAAAAGCCCTCGTAGGGAAACCAGCGAAAAAACCCGACTCAGGTTCGACGCGGGGTTCAACTTCGCCGGGTTTAGCGCGAGCGCCGTGGGCGCAAAGACAAAGCCTCCCTGAGCCACCACTCCTCCGGCTGCAATCAGCCAGCTCAGCAGCAGAGGTGGGGCACCCCAACGAATGGTCAACATGGCCGTCCGCTGTAGAAGCGTCACATACTCTTTCACATCGCTCGAAGGCAGGGGGAGAGTTCGCGCCAGGAACTCCCGCCATTGGAGCCGCCAGACTTCCGCCTGCCACCACACCAGCACGGTCAGCGTCAGCAACGCCAAGGCGGAGGGCAACTCCCGGCTGCGCGCTACCTGGCCTCGTTCGCGAGCTTTCTCGCGCCGCCTCGGTGTTGCCTGTTCTGTCCTGTTCTCATCTGCCACGACAGAGACCTTTCAACGGGCAAGGTGCCACAAATGCTCCATGGTCTGGAGCGCGCGAAGGAAATACCTTTCCATCAAGACCGGCCAGTAACGGAGCGCACCCGCGAGCACCAGAAAACCCACCAGAGCCTTGACGGAGAGCCCCATAAAGAGAACCGGGAGTTGAGGCGAGGCCTTGCCGATCAACCCCAAAACGATGTCCGCCAGCACCGTCGCGATGAGCGCGGGCGCGGCAATCTGGACTGCGATGACCAGCATGGCGCCGGCAGCGTGCAACAATTCCTCCGTCGCCGCACGCGTGGCACTGGGCACGCCAGGGGGCAAATACTCGAAGCTCTTCGCCAAACCGCGCAACAGCCAGTGGTGGACACCGAGCTGCAAAAATAGAAGCAAGACGACAAGCTGGTGGAAGGTCGAAAGAACGGGTGTGTCTACCTGGGTTTGTGGGTCGATCACGTTCACCAGGGAAAATCCGATTTGGAACCCCAGTACCTGTCCGGCCAATTCCGCTCCCTCGAAGACGAAAGTCAAAGTCAAGCCAAGGATGAGGCCCACCACGACCTCGCCCGCCACTATCCGGCACCAGGTCAGCCCGTTGAAATCAAAAGCGCGCGGCGCGTATACGGGGTACAGCAACGCCGTAATGGCAACCGTCAGACCCGCCTTCACGCGCGCCGGGATACCCAAGCTGCCGAAGAAAGGAGCAAAAACCATGAGCATGCCTATACGCACCCCGACGAACACCGCCTGGGCTATCACGCGTTCCAGTCCTGTCCCCACGCGCCGGCCCTCCCCTCCTCCCTCCGACCTTGGAGCGCCGACCCCGCAGGCGCGGGGTCGGCGCTACGTTCATCCCAAATAGCGGCGAAAATCGGTCAAGACTTCCACAGTGAACATCATCAGTTTTCGAAAAGACCACGGGAGGAGAAGAAACGTGATGAGCGCGACGGCGAACAGTCTGGGGACCTGCGAGATGGTCATATCCTGAACGGAAGTCATTACTTGCAACACGCTGATGATCAACCCCATGGCCGTCGCCACCAGGAGGATCGGCGCGCTCAACAGGAAAGCCGTCTCCAGGGTTTTGCGTGCGAGTTCTACCGTCATTTCTGTCGACATAGTTATTCCTCAGTAAAAACTCTTCATTAAGGATCCCACCACCAAGTTCCAACCATCGACCATTACAAAAAGCAGGATTTTGAGTGGGGTCGAGATCATTACCGGAGGCAACTGTAGCATTCCCACCGAAGTGGTTACGGACGCCACAACCATGTCGATAACCAGGAACGGCAGGAACAAAACCGCGCCAATTTGAAACCCGGCCTTCAATTCAGAAAGGATGTAAGCGGGAACGACCACGCGCATGGGAAGGTCCTCCGGCTGCCGGGGGCGCGGTTCCTTCCCCAGTTCCACAAACAATGCCAGATCCTTTTCGCGTGCGAACTTGAGCATGAATCGCCGAAGCGGGTTGGCGCCCAGCTCGACTGCCTGAAGCGCATTCACCGTTCCGTGCTGCATGGGCACTACAGCGACCTTGTAGACCTCCAAAACCACCGGCTGGATAATGAAATAAGTCAGGAAAAGGGACAGACCAATGAGCGTCTGATTGGTGGGAGTAGTCTGAGTCCCAAGAGCCTGGCGAAGAAAGTGAAACACCACCAGCAACCTTACGAACGGTGTCATCGCCAGCAAAATGGCGGGCAGAAGGGTTAGAATCGTAAGCAGGATGAAGATAGTCCAGGGAACTGAGCTTCCCTCGCCCCGAAGGCCTGGCAAGACCAAACCGCTTTGTGGTTGGGGGAGCGGAGCGCCCAGCGCCTCGGCCGCGACCCCTACGGTCAATAAGAGAGTAATCAGGCCTTTCCGTAACATGGAAGTGGCATTCAGCTCCTGCCAAAAGTTTCGGACCCTAAAAGCCATCTTCTTGAATCCCGTCTCGGCTGTCCGGCGTCACCGCTGGAGCGTCCAATCTTGCCAGAAGAGCGATGGAGTTTCCCGTACCGCCAACAAGAAATTCCTGGTGCTGGAACTGCACGACCGCCAGAAACCTCTTCTCGCCCAACGAAAGGGTCTCCGACAAGCGCAAGCGGCGCGCCGAGCGGCGCTGCTTGAGGCCTCTGTGAACGCTCGCAGCGTGTGCAGTGAGGACAGCAAACATCCTGCCGACTGCGGCCCATAAACTTCCTTGACCAGCTCGATTCATGAACCTCTCTCCTCACAGCAAAGGTCGTCGCCAGGGGCAGGGCGCCCTCAAACAAGTTCCGTCAAGCGAATGGCCAAGATTTCGTCCAGCACGTCGAACTCCCCCCAAGCGATCATTTGACCGTTCACCAGTACCGGGACGTGTGATCCCTCCTCGAAGCAGGTATCCAGGATGACGCCCGGCGCCAGATCCAGTAATTTCCTCACCGTAAAGCGCGGGATTGGAACCTCAACACTTAGCCGACACGGGAGCCCCTTAACATGGGTCCAGGCTGCTTCCTCGCAAGGGGACCGATCAACAGATGACTCCGTCTGGTGGGGTTCCATCTTTTCTACCGTTGAACAAGAAACTCAGTAAAGTAAACTTCCTGTACACCCAGCTCCGGGGCATGCTCCCGAAGGGCCTTGGTCAATTCATCCTTGAGCTTTGCCTTGCCTGCGGGAGCCATTAAGTCGTCTGCTTTACAGGTCGTCAAGATCATCAATATCGCGTCGCGGGAGCGTGCGATCGGCAGCTCGCTTTGTTCTGCGCGACTGTGCTCCCCCAGCACCCGCTCAAGTCCAAGGTCAATCCCGACGCGAAGAAACCGGCCTCCTTCAGGGTCCGCCAGGTTCACCACAAACGGTTCAAGGTGCAAGAAGGCTCGCACTTCGGGATCTGCTTTCATTTTCTGCTGCGCAGTGGAAGCCGAGTGGCGAAACAGATACCACACCGCGCAGGCGGCAAGGGGGAGAACCAAAGCTGCTGCCACTCCCGGACGCCATCTTTCGCGGCCCCATTTGCCTGCACCTTTCCTGTGATTAGCCGCCGCCTCCATAGCCGTACAGACTCGGGAGCAAGTGGAGAGCCAAACAGATTCGGACTGCGGCTGAAGATGCGCACCGTGCGAGTGGCAATCGGAAGTGATTACCTATTCAGGAATTCTTCCGTTGGGGCTCGGATAATTCCTCCAGAACCCCTTATGCTTCTCTTGCAGTTCTCGCCCTGCAATTAGAAAAAACTAATGGAATGATTCTTAGAATCCAGGTGGGGCCCACCCTTTGCGGACGATTCGCAAAGGGTGGGCAACAAAGAAGGGAGTTACGAAATCATGGCTACGGTTGCATCGTTAGTACGTAGTTGATCATCTGATCGGCGGTGGAAATAGCGCGCGCGTTGGCCTGGTAATTACGTTCTGCCACGATTAGGTTTGAAAGTTCCGCGGTCATATCAGCGTTAGAACTCTCAAGCGACTGACCGACGATCGTGCCCCGACCCCCGGTCGCCGGCGTCCCTATGCTGGGATTTCCGGCGGAGGGGGTAGCCAGATACGTGTTGTCCCCGTTTAGCTGCAACCCTTGAGTGTTCTGAAAAGTGGCCAAAGCAACTTGTCCGAGGGTGAGCGTCTGGCCATTCGAGAAAACCCCTTGGATGCTGCCGTCGCTGTTGATAGTGAAAGACTGGAGTGCCCCGCTCGCATATCCGTCCTGCTGGGTGCTCGAGACATTTGACGAGCCGGCCGTCTGCGTGATCTGAGGCGTTCCCGTTGTTGGGTCGAAGAGTTGCCAGGTAACGTTCAATGCGTTGGCGCCGTCTGCCAAGTTCGTAACACTTATGCCGGTGACGTTGGCGGTGGGTGAAGTCAATTGTCCGTTGCCGTTAAACTGTAATGTACCGTTATTGACAACCACCGGTGAGCCGGTGCCCCCCACATCCGCAGCCGGAATTGTGATTTGGTAGGTCCAGGTATTTGCGGCAGTCTTCGTGAAAGTGAAGGTGAGGGTGTGGCTGGTGCCCAAAGAATCGTAGACCACCACGGGCTCACTGAAGCTGGCACCGCCCGTGGACGTAGCTGCTGCACCGCCCGTCAACGTGGCTGCGCCAAACGTGCCGTCGGCCATGGTCGTTGTTGTAGCAATGCTGTTGCCGGTGGTTCCTGGCGAGGATGCCGATAAGGACAGAGTTGTCGCAGCGGCAGTTGCAGTCACTGAAGCATTGGCGGCTGTTCCAGTGCTGTAAGTTGTGCCTCCGCCTGCGGTACCGTTGATAGCTGCCGCCAGGTTGGCAAGTGTGCCCGCCGCCCCGGTTGTGTCGATGAGAACCTGATCGGGCACAGTGGGGCCTGTAGAAAGCGCGGTTACGAATGTGTACGTCGTGCCCCCAATGGTGACCGTCTCACCGGCGTTCGCATTTCCCGTCACGGTGAGCACACCTGTCGCATCCGTCCCAGCCGTGCCCGACGCAACCGCGGCCGAGGCATCCAGGTTCATGGTCAATTCAACGTCAGCCGTGGCGTTAGGAGGGATGATTTGGCCGTTGGAGATTTGAATAGGGGCGAGGGTTGCAGAGGGGCTGATTACCCCGTTGACCGCAGGGTAGCCGAGCACGTAGCCGCCGTCACTGGTCACAAGATATCGATTGGCATTTTGAGAGAAGTCGCCCGCTCGAGTATAAAGCGTCGTTGTACCATTCTGCTCGAGAAAGAAGCCATTCCCTTGGATGGCCATGTCGGTGGGGACGCCGGTACTATTAATCGTCCCTTGTGTGAACGCCGAGATGACTGACGCGATTACGCTGCCGGCGCCGATTTGAGTGGGGTTCCCCGCCCCGTCCGTCCCCAGCATTTGATAGAAGAAGTCCTGAAAGTTCGCCTCCTGATCCTTGTAGGCGGTGGTATCAAGATTGGCGAGGTTATTGGAAATGACCGCAAGGTCCTGTGATGCTGCCTCGATGCCTGACAATGAAGTAGAAAAAGACCCCATAGTGTTCCTCCTGGGTTAAGTTAGTCGAAAGTCCATTAGGACGGGCTGGCCGTCGTTGGCAGCTAGCTGCTTGTCCCTGCGGATTGGCTCGTCGACAGCGAACTGGCAATCTGGCTTACCGACTGCTGAATTGCCATTGTCGACTGCAGCTCATTGAGTTCAGCTAACTGGGTAACAAACTCCGTCGGGTCCATTGGGCTCGTGGGATCCTGGTTCTGGAGTTCCGCGGACAACAAAGTCATGAATGAACTTTCACTCAGTTCGTTGTTGGTCGTAGTCGTTGAGCTTTGGGAAGAACTCGTTGAACCCGAAGTCGCAGTCGTCGAATCCAGGGGTATCATAGAGAGAGCATTGGTTACGTGCATACGGTTATTTCTCCTTCCTTTTATTGCGTGTCCTCAAACACGCAGGTTAATTCGGGTCGTTGACAGCCCGAGCCCCCAATCTTCGGAAACAGTTGGAGCCTCGGGCAAAGATGTATACGTCTGGCCTGGGGAATAGCTTGAAAAACTCTGCCGAGGTTCTGACGGACTTCCGTGGGAATTGTCTGATCCGGTTCCCTCCGGCGTTCCTCCGGAGACCGAGCCCTGGAGCACATCGAGGTGTTCCACACGAAGGTTTCGCTCGCTCAAGGCCCGCTCCAGTTGTGAGAGTTGGTTCGCCAGCATCACTTGCGTATCGTGTGCTTCCACACGAATCGAGGCCCCAATGTCACTGCCTTTTACAATCGTGTGGACATCAATTGGGCCAAGCGCCTCAGAGCGCAGCCTGACTTGCATCTCTGCATTGCCCGCTTGTTGTGTAAACCGCGCCGAACGTACGACCGTTTCGGCATTGGCCTGGTAACCCTCGATGAGGCTTGCACTGCCTGGTTCGCCCCGGCCCTGCGATGCTCCAGCCGCCTCGGGGGAGGCGCGGCCAGCTTCCGCACTCCCCTCCGGGATAAGCTGCGGTGTAAGCGCTGGATCGGTGCTGGCCTTCGGTAGGCTGCCCTTCCCGTCCGCCGCTTTCGTCAAGTCCTGGGCTGCTTCCCCACCCTTGTTATCGGCAGAAGTGTCAGCCTGCTTGGTGTCGTGGACCGAGGACCCCGTTTCTATGTCATTCGTTTGGGCGGGATCCTGTACAAGCGAGGCTGGCGTGCCATCTGGCGCAGCATCGCTGTTAGCCCCGGACGCAGCCTGGCTGTCCCCCTGAGAATTCTTGATTCGATTCGAATTCTGTGGCTCGTCCACCCGCCCGGTTGACACCGCCTTAGTCAACTCAAAGGGCATAGACGGCGAAAAGTCCGGCGAGTACGGGCCCAGCGTTGAAATCTGCGCAGGGGGACCTGTAGCAGCATAGGCGCTGGATTGAGATTCCGGGCCGCTCTCCGCCTGCTGACGAGTCCTTGCTTCGGGGGCACTGGAAGAACCTTGCTGCTCCAACTGTGTCGTCCCCTGGTGCAATGGCGCACGTGTTTCCGCTCCCGCAGCTTGAAAGCCTTTGTCCAAATCACTCGGACTTGTGGGATCGATCCGTTCCCACGTTGACGCTGATCCCTTCACAGGAGCAGACCCCTCTTGCCCCGTTATGACGCCTTGGACCAGACGCGATGGCTGCGGGCTGGAACCGTCTTCAGCGCGCGTCGTTATGTTCGCTAGAGGTGTAGTTGTCGCTTTCAGTTTGTCTTGAGGATTTTCAGTTTTGGCAGTTGGTTCCACCCCGGCGCCCTGTACCTCTTTGTTCAAGGTGCTCGGACTTGTCGCTTGCAGCGTTTCAATGCCGGCCGGCGTCGGAGCAGATCCCGTCACAGGGGTTGCCCCCTCTTGTCCCGACGTGACGGCCTGCACGGCGCGTGGTGGCTGCAAGGTCGAACTGACTTCGGCTGGCGCCGCTTTGTTCGCCGAAGATGCTTTTGAGTCTTTATCTTGGGACGCCTCAGTTTTGGGAGAAGTCGATGCCACCGTCGCTAATTCCAATGGGATGGACCGCGAAAAGTCCCGCGACTGCTGGCCGTGCTTGGGACCTATTGCGTCCTGGGCGTTGGATTGAGATTCCGGGCTGCTTTCCGCCTGCTGTTGCCCCGCCCTTGCTTCGGGACCACTGGAATGGTCTTGCGGTTCCAACATTGTGGTTACGTTCTGCACCGGCGCAAGTGGTTCCCCTCTAGCGCTTTGTAACCCTTTGTCCAAGCGGCTCGGACTTGTCGCGTCAAGGGCATTCATCAGTCCCGACGTTGATCCTGCGACATACGCGGGCCTGTCCTGCCGCGCCGCGAAGGGCTGAGCCAGGCATGACGACTGCAAGGTCGAACTGGCTTCGGCAGTGGCTGCACTGTTCGCGGAAGAGGCTTTTGAGTTTTTATCTTTGGGCTCTTCAGTTTTGAGAGAACCGGCAGAAGGCTGCGTAACTTTACCGCCCAGGATGCTGGCATTCAGGTTGGCCTTGCTCACTGCCTCATTCTGCAAAGCTGCCTGCGCAGGAACAGGGTTCCCGTCGGTCGTGTTGGCTCGAGGGTCGGCAGTTTCCGCGTCCCGCTCATCCGCAGCCTGCGCAGAGTCTTTGGTAATGGTCGAAGCAATTTCGGGGGATAAGCTGGTTGCATTGTTGGAGCTGACTGTCGCTGCCTGCCCGGGATTCGGAGTTGGCGTGTTGCTGCCCGCCGATTTGCTATGTTCGGTAACGGGAACTGCCGTCACAATTGCGGCCAACGATACCGAGGGGCCGACAGCCTGCCGGCTTTGGTTCCCATCTCTAGACGAAGAGCTTTTTCCTGGCGCACTCTCAGGTTCGCTTACGCCCGATGTGAGAGTCGGGTTTGTCTTCACCTGAAGCTTGCGATCAAGTTCAGTCGCAAAATCCACATTCGCCTGCAAATTAGAGGCAGGCGGGGTAATGGCAGCGGTTCCAACTTGGCCCTCTATATTCATAGCATTGATGGCGAGGATTCCCATCGTCCCTGCCCCCTTGGGGCACCAGTAAATGAGCATCCGATGGTCCAAACTATTCTCAAGCGGGCGCCAGTGCCAAGAGGCCGGAGATCTTCTGATTCATCAATGGGTTTCAGGATTAGGAAGGGAGAAAGGTGAGGTGGCTTGAAGGTTTACCGACCGTCTCTCGGGGAAAGATTTGCCGAGCGTCCAGGCAATTACTAACCGTCATGGGCAGTTTGGGGGCAAGTCAGGAAAAGGTCAGTTGCTTGTTGGTGATCGCGGCGTGCCTGAGTTTTTCGGTAGGCGGCAAGCTGACGTTCGTAAAGCCGTTCAATGACCTCCAGTTTTTGCCGCGCTTGCCTATATTCAATCAGTTGCCTCTTGTGTTGCTGACTCACACTTTCGACAACCTGTGCTACAGCGTTTATACGTCTGAGCCGTACAATCGAACATACGACCTGGAATTGAAGTTCTGCTGCGGTCATTCCATCCTTCAGGCTCTTCGCCAGCGAGCCAGCCTCCTCAAGCCCGCCCTGCCTCAAAGTGGCGAGTTGCTTTTGCGCGTGAATCAGGTGATGGGTTAAGGCCTCGAGGCGCTGGCCCTCGCGCCGTTCATATAGCGCGCGCACTCGCCGAAGGGGCTTCAGAGGAAACCGGAATGCCATAATGGAACCCACTACCCTGGAATGGCTTGCAAGGCCGAAAGCGTCCGGTCGAAGGGCGCCTTCTCATCCTGGCGCTGCTGTAGAAAGGCAGTAAGCGTCGGCAGTACCGCAAGAGCTTGGTCCAAAATTGGGTCCAGGCCTTTTTGGTACGCGCCCACTCGAATAGTGTCTTCGGAAGCACCATAAACGGCGGCCAAGCGGCGAAGCCGAGTGGCTTTTTCCAGGTGTGCTCGCGTGCAGACGGCAGGCATGAGGCGGCTAAGGCTGTCGAGGATCCCGATGGGCGGGAAATGGGCTTGTGAAGTAAGTCGTCGGTCGAGCACGATGTGGCCGTCCACAAGCGCCCGGACGGAGTCCACAAGAGGATCGAGTTGGTCATCGCCTTCCATCAGCACGGTGTAAAAGGCGGTGATGCTACCTCCATTAAAGCGTCCGGCGCGTTCAATCAACTGCGCGAGGAGACTGAAGACCGAAGGTGTATACCCTTTCGCGGTAGGCGGCTCACCGGCAGCCAATCCGATTTCGCGTTGCGCCATCGCAAAGCGTGTTAGCGAATCTACCACCAACAAGACCTGTTTACCGCGGGCGCAGAAGTATTCCGCTACAGCCGTTGCCGTAAGGGCCGCGCGGATGCGAAGCAATGGAGATTGATCGGAGGTCGAGACGACGACCACGGACCGCTTGCGTCCCTCTTCCCCAAGCGTGCCTTCCAGGAACTCTCGCACCTCCCGCCCGCGCTCCCCGACTAGCGCCAAGACGGCAAGGTCGGCGGCGCTACCCCGGGTCATCATACCCACCAATGTACTCTTGCCCACCCCACTCCCGCCAAATACCCCTACTCGTTGCCCGCGGCCACAGGTGATAAAAGCATCGATAGCTCGAATGCCCGTAGCGAGACCTTCCTGGATGGGGAGTCGCTCAAGAGGAGCGGGGCCCGAAGCGTGGAGAGGTTGATGATCACGCGCACGGTAATCCGGAAGGGAATCCAGAGGCCTCCCCACTGCATCAATTACCCGGCCCAGCAACTCTTCTCCTACGCGGATGGTGGGCCGCACGCCCCAGGTCATAATGCGGTCGCCATATCGAATTCCACCCAGCCTCTCCAAGGGCATGGAGAGCACGTTGAGTCCACGAAATCCGATGACCTCGCCGGGGGAGACATGTCCCTCCGAATCAACCACCTCGCAACACTCGCCCACGCAACAGAAAGGACCTTCAGATTCGACCAGGTGGCCGATCGCCTTGGTGACACGACCGAACCATCGGGACGTGGAGCACCAATCAAGGTACTGGAAATAAGGAGCTAATTGCGTCGAAGGGTCCATCAAGTTGTCACCGGGCGCTGGGCCAACAGGTCGAAGAATCCTCGCTCAATCTCCGCCAGTTGGGCTTCCAAGGTGAGCTCTGTGGTGCCCAATGCCGTCTCCAGCACACAGTGGCCCATCCCGAGTGTCGTGTCGCCCAGCAACTCTGGTGCCGGGCGATGATCTTGCTGGTTGGCAAAGAAATCGTGCCAAGCATAGACATGGTCGGGATGCACGCGCAACCGCGCGCTGGTGCCGGCGGCCATCTTCTCAAGCGCCACTCGCACGACCCCGGCCAATAACAAAGGATCGACCTGTACTTCGCGGTGCAGGATCTTCCGCGCGATCCCCACTGCCAGCTTGACCACTTCTGCTTCCACACGGCAGAAGTAACCTTCTCGCTCGCGCGCAAAATCCTGTAGGGCCTTGGCGATGCCTTCGCGCTCAGCCGCAAGCTCTCGCTCAAACCTCGCGCCAGCCTGGGCTTCACCTTCTCTGATACCCAAGGCTCGGGCTTGTTCCTCCTTTACCCGGACCTCGTCTTCGCTGAAGCCTATTATTTGGGGAGGCGTCGATTCAAGCTCGGCCTGCTTGGCAGGATTAGAGTCCTCTGCTGTTTCCTTCCCATTTCCTGCGTTTTGTTGCCCGTCTTGAGCCATTGCCTCCAGCACGGGCCGGTAGACATAGGGCTGAACCGTCGGCGGCCTGGCTTCGTCAACCGCAGCACGGGTCCTAGACCACATAAGCGTCTTCTCCGTAGCTCTTCAATGCAATCTTGCCGTCCGCTTCCAGCTTTCGCGCCAAATTCACGACCTCCTGCTGCGCCTGATGAACCTGGCGGGAACGAATGGGTCCCATGGCCTCGATGTCCTCTTTCAACATCTCTACAGCGCGAGAGGACATGGATTTGTAAAAGTGGTTCCTCAGGTCCTCTGACGCACCCTTCAGGGCCGTGGCCAGTGTTTTCTTATCCACTTGGCTCAACACCTCCCGGATACTGGCCTCCGGGATAGTGCTGAGGTCTTCAAAAGCAAACATAAGATCCCGGATGGCCAGTGACAGCTTGGGATCTTCCTGTTCGATGGCGGTCAGGATTTCTTCGCAGTATTTGCGATCAACACGGTTGAGCATCTCGGCCACCGCGCTCACGCCCCCATAGGCACGCCGGCTCTGCTCTCCAAGTGCGGCAAGTTTCTTGTGGAGGACCACCGAAATCCTTTTGACCATTTCCGTTGAAAATTGCTGCATCCCGGCAAGCCGCCGGACTGCTTCGGCCCGCAGTTTTTCAGGCAACAATACAAGCAGCGAAGTTGCCGTCCTGGCGCCCAAATGAGCCAGCACCAGCGCGATCGTCTGAGGGTGCTCACCCTCGACAAACTTCACAAGCTGCGTGGGGTCCGCCTTCTGCAACGTGTCGAGGTTTAGAACGCTGGCTTCTTGCGCTTGCATAACCTGTTCAAGCAACACGCTCGCCCCCTCCTTCCCGAATGCCTTAACTAACAATTGGTTGGCGTACTCCTGTCCCCCTTGTGCTAGATATTCTTGAGTCAGTGACAACTGGTGATACTCCTGAAGTACTTGAGCTGCCTCCTCTGAAGAGACATAACTCAGTTCGGCAATTTCCTGTGTGAGCCGCTGTACCTCGGGCGTGCAGAGGTGCCGGAAGACCTCGCTGGCCACGTCATCTCCCAGGAGCACCAGTAGAATTGCGGCCTTCCGGATTCCCGTCATGGCTTGGGTTTCAGATCCCTGCTTGTTCTTGGGGGTTGCCTCTTGCGCCGCTATGGAAAGAGCTTCGGTCATGCTCAAGCCTCACTTTGCCGGAGCCAGTTTTGGATCAAACGGCTTGCAGCTTCAGGATTTTTCTTGATTTTTTCAACCAATTGCTTCTTTAGTACGACGGCTCTTTTAACTTCCACGTTGATGTCGGTTAACTCCCGTGGGGCACCCTCGTCCACACTCTCACCCTCCCCGGCTTTCGACTCTGACTCACGCGGCGGTGTCCCAGCTTCGCCCAACGCACCCTGTTGAATAGGTCTTGCCGGAAGTTGCGGTTGCTCAACCGCGAAAGCGGCAATAATCTGCCTCTTGACAGGTCGGAGAACCAGGAAATAAATCACGAAGAACAATGCAGCCAAACCCGCGTAACGGATCACTCCCATCCATTCTTGGAGCAGCGGAGTAAGACGCTCCGGCAGGCTGGGGGGAGCGCCCCCGGGAGAAATACCGGCAAAAGAAATGTTTTGGACTGACAAGTGATCGCCCCGAGCGGGATCGAAGCCTATCGCCGCCTTAGCGAGTTCTTCGATCTGTTTCATCTCCTCAGCCGACCTTTTACGGCGGGCCTCAACCTTGCTGCCACCTTCGGACTTGGTCTCTACCGCATCGTCCACAAGAATCGCCGCGGCGACCCTTTTTATCCCTCCCGGGGGTTGCACAACGTGGCGCACTGCCTTGCTGACAGCGTACGTCTTATTCTCAGTCCGTTGAGCCGCTTGCTCAGGTGTGTTGTCCAAATCCGCCGATGCAGCCCCCTGCGCGCTTGAGCCCGGAACGTTACTTGGCGTGCCAGGTATTCCTCCCGAGTCCGTGTCCGTCGAATTATCCTCAGAAATTTGCGACGTCAACACCACTGAGCCGTTCGGATCGTAGGTCTCCTGCGTACTATCGCTGGTTGCCAGATCGTATTCGATGGTTACATTGGCTCTCAGCCCCTCCGCTCCCACGACCGGACTCAAAGTTGAAACCAGTTTTTCGGACAGGCGGTGTTCGATTGCCTCGATTTCGTCACGGTCCACTCCCCGTTGATGCCCCCCCGTCAGCATGGGAACATTGCCGTCGGCATCAATCACCGTCACGTTTTCCGGACGGAGGTTGTCCACCGCGCTAGCCACCAAGTAAGTAATGGACCTGATCGCACTGTCCGTCAACCTTCCCTCCCGCAACTTGACCACCACTGAGCCCTTCGCCTCGCGTTCACGCTCGGTAAAAACAGAGTCGTGAGGTAAGACAAGGTGAACGCGGGCAGACTGCACTTGCCGAATCGCTCGGATGGTGCGTTCCAGTTCTCCTTCCAGCGCCCTTTGGTAGTTCACCCTTTCAGCAAAGTCGCTCCCAGCCCAATTGGGCTTGTCGAACAGTTCCAAACCCAGCCTTCCGGTTTGAGGCAATCCCTGGGACGCGAGGTCCAGTCGCACCGTGTCAAGCTTGCTGGCAGGAACGCGCAGGCTCGTCCCATCGCTTGAGATCTCGTAGGGGATATTATCGGCCGCAAGCGTTCGAGCGATGGACTGCGCTTCTTCCGGCTGAAGCCCTGAATAGAGCGGTTTGTAATCGGCTTTGCTTATCAGGAATATGAACACCAAGAGACTCAGGACGACCAGGCACGCCCCCGCCCCAAGCGTGATTTGCTGCTTTCGATTTAACCCACGCAGATACTTCTGAACTTGCTCGATCATCTCCCTGAGGTGCAGCGCCATTCCTCACCCTTCAGAAAGCCGTTCCCGAGACGTCCCGGTAGGCCTGAATGATCTTGTTGCGGACTTGCATCATGAGTTGGAAGGAGAGGTTTGCCTTTTCGACCGCAATCATTGCCCTATGGATATCCTGGCCCTGCCCATTCAAAAGCCCCGCTATTTGTTGGTCGGCCTCGGTGTGGAGTCGTTCTATGTGATTGAATGCCGCTTGAAGCTGGGAAGCGAAATCCGATCGCTCGTCAGCCGCCTTCCCTATCTCGACTCCCGCATTAGCCTGGCTAAGCTGCGCAATCCCTGAGAGCGGACTGCCCATCGTTCACCTCCCACAGCTTCGGAGATTGATTAGCTAAGGATCTCAAGCGACTGGCTGATCATATTCTTCGTCGCTTGCACAGCGGCGACATTGAGCTCATACGAACGAGCCGCTCCCATCAGGTTTACCATTTCCTCAATCGGGTTAATGGCAGGGTAAGCAACGTAGCCTTGGCTGTCAGCGTCGGGATGCGCCGGCTCATATCGCTGGACTGGGGGTGTCGGGTCAGGCACCACACGCTTGACTTCCACCCCTTGTGCATACCGGTCGCTGACACCCGAAAGGACCCCTGCAAACCGCATATTACCGGCCTGGACCGTCTCGAAAACAACGAGTTGCCGCTGATAAGGACCGCCTTTGGGTGTCCGGGTGGTCTGCGCGTTGGCTAAATTACTGGCCAGCACTTCGGCGCGTTGTCGCTCCGCCGTAAGCGCTGACCCGCTGATCTCCAGGACTCCAAATAGATTCATGTGACTAGCTCCCTTCTTTAACAGCAGTGGATATCCGCTGGAACTCCTGTCGCAGGAGCTCCACCCCCAATCGAAATTGCAATTGCGTCCGCGCCAGCAACAGACTCTCGCGATCCAGGTTGACGTTGTTCCCATCCGGCCGCTCAATTAAACCCGGAACTTCAAATACCCGTGGCGTCGGAGCTTCAGGCCCCAGCCGATCCTCGGCGCGGCGCATCTCGCCCTGAAAATTGATGTCTCGTGTCCGGTAACCCGGCGTATCGACATTCGCCAGATTGCTTGCAATCAGCTTTTGCCGAAATGCCGCGAGGTCCAAATACTCGCATAGCTCCTCCATCCGGCTCATGACGGCCTCCTGGGTGGAAGTCCGAACTCTCGGATCTTGTTGCGCACCGTACGAAGGCTCACCCCCAGGATCTCTGCCGCGCGAGTTCTATTTCCTCCCGTAGCCTCAAGAGTCCTCTCAAGCAGCTGCCTCTCCATGTCTCGCAGCGTAACCCCTTCGGTGGGGAATCTGGCGGTCGCTGTTTTCTTGTCCGCCACTTCCTTTCCTTCCAGAACCTCCACACCTGCCACCTGACCACTGGAGAGCACCAGAATCCGCCGCACGACATTTTCCAGTTCCCGCACATTCCCCGGCCAGCCGTATTCCATCAAGCGCCTGAGAAGTTCCTCAGAGAGGCGAATGGCCCGCGAAGGCGCCGCGTGCTTGTGAACGAAGTGCTCGACGAGTTCGGGAATGTCCTCCCGGCGTTCGCGTAGCGGCGGCAGCGTGAGTGGGACTACATCAAGCCGGTAAAAGAGATCCGCGCGAAACCTCCCCTCTTCGACCAGCGAGCTGAGGTTTCGGTTCGTCGTGGCGATGACGCGCACATCGACGCGAAGCGGCCGCGTATCGCCCAGCCGGTCGACTTCGCGCTCCTGAAGAACTCGCAGCAGCTTGGGTTGCAGGCTGGCTGGCATCTCGCTGACTTCGTCCAAAAGGATGGTCCCCCCCGAGGCGAGTTCAAACTTGCCCGGCCGGGACGCCACGGCCCCCGTAAACGCTCCCCGAACATGCCCGAACAACTCGCTCTCCAGCAGGGCTTCCGGGAAAGCCGCACAGTTTACGGCCACGAAGGGATAATCTCGCCGCGCGCTCGTACGATGAATAAACCGGGCGAGCAGTTCCTTCCCCGTGCCGCTCTCGGCAACAATCAGCACGTCCGCGTCACTCTTCGCCACCTGACACGCCCGTTCCAACAGGCGCCGCAAACAAGCCGAATGGCCGACCATTCCCCCCGGCGGAGATCCTTTCGTCCGTTGAACCGTATCCCCCAGAACTCGCAGGACTGCCTGCCGCAACTGTTCAAAGGATACCGGCTTCACCAGATAATCGCAGGCGCCCTGCTGCATTGCCAGCACCGCCTCGGGCACGTTTCCGAATGCAGTCAGGAAAATCACTGCGGTATCAGGCGCTAAGGCGCGCACATTCTGCATGACTCGCAGACCGTCACCATCCGGCATGCGCATGTCCGTGACGACCAGCCGACAGGGAGAGGAACGAAACCGTTCCATCGCCTCGCGCGTTCCCGAAGCCGTCGTCACTTCCCACCCATGGCGGGTGAAGTTCGCCTCTAAAGCGGCTCGCATCGCCGGCTCGTCATCAACTACCAGTACCCGATTCATCTCCTGCTCCTGACCTTGGAAAGCTCAAGGTAAAAGCTGTGCCTTTTCCTGGGACGCTCTCAACCAAGACCTTTCCCTGGTGCTGTTCCACGACCTTTTTTGTAAGCGCCAGCCCCAGACCGGGACTTCCTGGGTTCGTGGTAAAGCCCGCCTCGAAGATCCTGGCCAGTTGCTGCGGTGGAATCCCCGTTCCTTCGTCACGGAAGACCACTCGAATGGGCAAACCTTCAGCCTGTCTGCCGCAATGCACTGACAGGCGCAGGACGCCACCGGGGGTCAAGGCGCGAAAAGCATTCAGCGCCAAGTTGATAAACACCTGCTGGAGTCGATGAGCATCTGCAAGCAAGAGAATCTCCGGCTCACACGCGCTGAACTCCATTCGCATTCCTCGCTGTCGGGCCAGAGGTTGAAGGAAGTCCATCGTCTCCCTTAGCAAGCTCACGATGTTCACTGACGAGAGTTCTGACCGCGGCTCGCTGTGGAACTGGAGAACGTTGTTGACCGTAGCTGACAGTGTCCGCAAACCCGCCTGCACCTGTTCCACCCATTTATGGAGAACCGGTCGCTCTTCGGTTGCATCGGCCAGAAGACCTGCGAAAAGTTCCAAACTGCCGAGGGGGTTCCGAATCTCGTGCGCCAGTAACATCGCCATCTGTGCGAGGTCTTGGGTGCGGCGGGCTGCCTCTCTTTCTTTATCGAGCCGTTTGCTTTCCGTGATGTCGCGAAGGATAAAGATCCATTCCCCCCCCGAATCTTCGTTGCCACTGAGCGGCGTACGAGATACGGCAAGGAAATGCACCCCGTCCCGCTTATCGACCGACCACTCCCTCTCTGCGCCTGCAGACTGCAAACCCGAAGTTGCCTCGAGCTTCTCAATCACCTCCCTTGCAATGCTCCTTGTCGTTTGTCGGGGCGATTGGCACGTTCCCAGTAAGCCCAGGGCGGCAGAGTTTGCCAGCTTTAGTTTGTGGTCTTCATCAACTACCAGAACTCCGCAGGGCAGGCATTCCAAGGTTCGGCTCAGGTAGGCGCGGATTCTCTTATTATCCTCGAGGCTCTGATTCAGATCTTGATTTGCTCTTTCAAGCTCCCGTCGCAGCCTCGCAACCTCTGCCTGGAGCTGAGAATAAAAGCTCTCGAGCGATCCCGCTGCGTTGGCAAACCAGTGGAACGCTTTTACCAGATTAGCCGAGCGTTGGCGCAACTGACCGGTGGGCGTCGGCGCGGGCCTTCCTTGCCGCGTCTCAGGAAAAGTTTGCATGGCTTAGTTGGCAATTGCAGGAGACATGCCAACTTCGAGCTCCCAATCTAAGATTCCTCTCAGCAAATCGCCTCAACTTGGCAAGTCGACGTGATCAGGACGAAGCGCTGAGCCGTTTTCGGACAAGATGAATGCCCGCTCGATGACGTGTTCCAGCTCACGAACGTTCCCAGGCCACGAGTAGGCCTCCATAGCCTTCGCCACCTCGAAAGATATTGACTTCGAGGGAACGCCGGCCTCACGGCAGAATGAGTCCAGAAAATGAGTTGCCAGGAGGAAAATGTCTTCTCTCCTCTCGCGAAGCGGCGCAAGTTCAATCGGAAAGACGGATAGCCGGTAATAGAGGGCATCGTTGAACCGCCCTGCGGCCATGGCGCGCGTTAGATCGGCGTTGGTAGCCGCGATGACACGCACATCGACCTGGAATACGTCCGGGCTTCCCAATCGTTGGACTTCTCCTCCTTGCAGGAAGCGCAGCAACTTGGCCTGCATGCTCAAAGGCAGCTCTCCTACTTCGTCCAGGAAAAGCGTTCCACCATGCGCAGAATGGATTCTTCCCAACCGCGACTGGAAGGCTCCCGTGAAAGCCCCCCGGGTATGCCCGAACAATTCCGACTCCAGCAGAGATTCCGGAATGGCTGCACAGTTCACAATGACAAAGGGATGCTGGGCCCGGGGCCCGAGATTGTGGATGGCTCGCGCCATCAATTCCTTGCCGGTCCCCGTTTCGCCCATGATGAGGACCGTCGTATTGCGGCGAATCACCAGTCTGGCCAGACGAAAGGCCCGCTGCATCGCCCCGCTCGTTCCCATCATCCCGGGCAATGGCTCCTCCCTTTTCACCTCCGGCGCGATCTTAGCCGTGCCGGCCCGGCGCTCCTTCAACCCCTCAGCTCCTATTCCCCACTCCATCGAGTCCTGCGCATCGGGGGAATCCAGTGGCAAGCCCTCAGGGGGGGAAAGCCTCTCAACCAGGCAGCGTTCCTCAGCTTCGGAGCCAAGGACCAGAACCTGCACGTGGGGATGCCGCGACTTGATAGTGTCAACCAGCTCCTCTACATCAAGGTCGGGCAACCAACGATCGAGCAAAAGTGCTCTGAACGCTCCGTCCTCAACCCGGGATAACGCTTCGGCCCCCCCCATCGCCTCTTCGACGGTCCAACTGCGCTCGCCCAACCATCTGAGAATCCGCTTTCGAAACTCTTTATTCGCGCTCGCCACAATCGCGGCGCTCCGAGCGCCGGCCACTACTTCGTAATTCGATGGGCTCATTTCCTGCTCCAAGGGCACCTATTATAGATATGGCATCATTAGAAACTCATTAACCCCTCATTAAACTTTTCTATGATGAAGAGGCGGATAAGGTGTGGAAACCTGTAGGCAAAAAACCACGTAAGTATGCTTCACAATGGCTATAGGCTGATGGACAGTGAGCCGACGAGAATCCGCGCGTGGACGCAACCGCTCAAGCGCCACCCTGACCAGTTCGCCCAGCCCGACCTCCTCATTCGCAGGGCCGGTCGTCCTCCCCCTCGGCCGATGCCCGGTATGACTGATACAATTGGACCATATTTTCAGCCTGCACAAGTGACTGCTGGATAACCTTCCGGTACTCTTGCGCGTCGGAGTCAGCGAGAAGAGCCAATTCAAGTGTACCGCGCAAAGACGTCAAGGTCTGACTCAATTGATGGAGAAAGACGCGCGTCCGATCATTGTACGGCAGCGAGTTGCTCAAAGAGTCGCTCGCGACGCTTTGCCGAGGGACAGCTTCCGCGCCGGATGCGGAGGGAAATGCACGCACGAGTTCGAAAGGCGCCCATTCCTCCTCGGGACGTGCCGTTTCCGCTGGTTCCACGCTTTTCATCCCCTTATCTCCCTTTCCCCAACTGATAGCCAACGTTCCGAACCGTGCGAATGAGTTTGTTTTCAAAACCCTGATCAACCTTCTTGCGCAAGTAGTTGATGTAAACATCGACGACGTTCGTCATGGTGTCGAAAGAAAAATTCCAGACGTGCTCGATAATCATGGCCCGAGTCACACACCGTCCGGCATTACGCATGAGATATTCGAGCAAGGCAAATTCGCGTGGTGTCAGGTCGATACGGCGCCCCGCCCGCCTGACCGCCCTCTCGGCACGATCCAATTCCAAGTCCTCGACTCGCAGAACGATACCAATCGTATTTGGACCTCGTCTCAGTAAGGCTCGCACGCGTGCCGACAGCTCGCTAAACGAAAACGGCTTCGTCAGGTAGTCGTCCGCCCCGAGGTCCAGCCCCTTCACCCGGTCCTCCACGCGTGCGCGGCCGGAAAGGACCAGGACAGGAAGGGAGGGCTTTTGGGTGCGTATCTGCTTCAGCACTTCCAAGCCATCAATTTTGGGAAGCACTAAGTCCAGGATGACTAAGTCAAAGCTGGCCTCACCCACTAACGACTGGGCGTCTTCTCCATCCCACGCCAAATCCACCGCATACTGTTCCGATTCCAGACCCTTCTTTATAAAGCTGGCGACGGGCCTGTCATCCTCTACCACGAGAACCCGCATGGCCTCTCCCGTCAGGGGCGATCACTCTTCCGCAATTCGTCAGTCCTTACGAATGCCTGTTCTCATTAGCCATTTCTCACATCGGCGGGAAGGGCTCGGGAGATTAGGAAAAAGTTAACACCGCCCGATGTTGCCCTTGCCAGGGATGGTCATCGCGCCGGGCGTTCAGATTAACCTCGCATCGGTTGCCGTCTTGAGCGCAAATTCCAAGAGGGTTTTGTTCCCTTTCGCCGGGCGACGGCTGTGGTTCTCTTGCGCTCTTTCCTCCAGCAAGCGGCTAAAGTCGCGAGAGGGAAATCCGATTGTCACAGTGAGGGAGCTTAGCGCAGCTCGTTGGCGCCCGCTTGGCGAGCAACCCTGCTTGCCCCGATTTGGGGCGCGCTCATGGAACAAATCCCATGTTTGAGCCTTCAATGCCAAAAGTCCTAGTGGTTGACGATGACCCCTCTATGCGCGGTTTCTTAAAGATGGCCATCGCCCCGAAGGCTTCGCGTGTGGATGTTGCCGAAAATGCTGCGAACGCGCTGGAAGCCATTGAAAGTGGCAATTATGACATCATTCTGTGTGACATCTGGATGCCTGGATGTTCCGGCATGGAGCTCTTATCCATGGCACGGCAATCGAAATGGGATGTGGGATTCATTCTGGCCACCGGCCAAGTCCAGATCGAGCAAATCATCGAGGCGTTGCACCTGGGGGCGTCCGATTTCCTCCTAAAGCCCTTTACTATTGTGACCTTGGAACAATCTGTCTCACGCGCCTTCCGCCTGCTCCAAATGGAGCGCGAATCACGCGCTTACCGCACCTCACTGGAAGCCAGCATTGAGCGACGCACGCGGGATTTGATGCGGGCCTTGCGCGAATTGGAGGAAAATTTCCAAACCACACTCGAGGCTCTCGTCCTTGCCCTGGACGCCCGCGAGCATGAAACCTACGCGCATTCTTTGCGGGTACGTGCCTACACGCTCCATCTGGCCCGCTTGGCCAGCTACCCCCCGGCACTCCTGTCTCCACTCGCCCATGCTGCACTCTTGCACGATATCGGCAAAATTGCGGTGGCCGACTCCATCCTGCTTAAACCAGGAAAGCTCACTGAAGAGGAATGGATCGAAATGCGACGGCATGTTTTGGCCGGAGAGCAAATATTAAACCGAATCCCCTTCCTCAGACCCTCCGCACCTGTCGTGCGGCACCATCACGAACGATACGATGGAAAGGGTTACCCCAATGGGGTGGCCGGCGAGCAAATCCCACTCGGAGCACGCCTGTTCACGCTGGCTGATACTCTGGATGCGATGACCTCCGACCGGGCTTACAGGAAAGCATTGGGATTGTCAGAGGTTCACGCGGAGGTCACCCGCCAGCGAGGGTTGCAATTCGATCCCCAGATCGCAGACCTGTTCCTTAAAGTTCCGCAGAGAGCGTGGCAGCAGGTACGAGATTCAGTCGGGCAACAATTTGCCGATTGGCGATTGGCGATTGCAAACCTAGGCGCAATCGAAGATCGACAATCGCAAATCGCCAATTCCCGCCATCCTGCCAAAGAATACGAGCAGGGTCACTAAGTGCCCTCTTCAGCGATCTGCAATTCTTGTTTCTTGTGCTTCGGGGGTTTGTGCTTGCGGCTTTCATGCCGTTGCGTCGGCGGAGGGGATCCGATCTCGGTGCGCGCTCGCCGCTTGACTTCCTTGCTGGCTCGGAAAGGCTTCTGCTTTCGTGAACTCATCCAGGATCACCCGCTGGCTTACCCCTACCTTCGGCGATTAGGGTGGCGGAAGTGTGTCGGAATCGAACCGACCGGTCCACCATAGGCAGACCCGCAGGATTTGAAGTCCCGGACGGACACCAGCCCACATACACTTCCGCCACCATTATAGCTTACTGTGTGGTGGAGAAAAGCCTTTGACTACCCTAAACCGAACGGATAAGTTAAATGAATCAGTATCATGTTAGAAATCCAGGCAACGGAGGTAGCATGGCAAGCTTTCTGGTGACCGGCGGCGCCGGGTTCATCGGGTCGGCCTTGGTCAACCGACTGGTTGAACTGGGCCACTCGGTTCGAGTGGTGGACAATTTCAGCACGGGGTTTAGACGGAATCTCGATAATTGCCTGGGGCGCATCGAACTCGTCGAAGGTGACCTTGCGGACCTTGCCGTTTGCAAGGCCTGCGTCGAGAGAGTGGAATACGTGCTCCACCAAGCCGCAATCCCTTCGGTCCAGCGCTCCGTGGAAGACCCGATCAGCAGCCATAGGGCCAATGTCACCGCCACCCTCAACATGCTGGTGGCGGCCCGAGACGCCCAAGTGAAGCGCTTCGTATTTGCCAGTTCCTCCTCCGTATATGGAGACAGCGAGACGTTACCAAAGGTAGAAACCATGCCCGAGAATCCCCTCTCTCCTTACGCTCTTACGAAACTCGCGGGAGAGAAGTACAGTTTAGTCTTCCATCGAATCTACGGCCTCCCGGCTGTTTCCCTCCGTTACTTCAACGTGTTCGGCCCACGTCAGGATCCTCACTCCCCCTACTCGGCGGTTATTTCCCGCTTCATCGAGGCGGCGCTGCGAGGCATTCGCCCCATCGTCTACGGCGATGGAGAACAGTCGCGCGACTTTACGTATGTCGATAACGTGGTTGAGGCCAACTTGCTCGCTTGCCTTGCGGACGGTGTAGGCGGCATGGTGTTCAACGTCGGCACAGGCCAGCGACATACTCTCAACGGCCTGCTTTGTTCTCTTTCCGCCATCGTAGGACGCCAGTTGCAACCCGAGTACTCGAACGCCCGGCTGGCAGATGTGCGCCATTCTCAGGCTGGGATTGAAAAGGCACAGCGATTCCTGGGATTCGAACCAAGAGTGAGTTTCCAAGAGGGGCTTGAACGCACCGTGGATTGGTTCCGAAACGTCTAACAGGCTTCCGAACGCCGGCTGCTACTCCGTCCCCGGCAGGGATATCGGTGTGAACGAGCAGCCCACACGCTTTTTCCCATGCGGAAGTCGGCGGCAGTAAATTCGATGCAAGGTGAGTTCAGCGTCGGGCAGGAATGGAATTTGAATTCGAGCTGCAAAACTGTCAGGCACCTCATAGTCGTCCATCAACAAGCAAACGCCCCCGACGCTCAGGTCCAGAACCTTTACGACCTTGCTCTTCTCCCCCAGACGAACGACGCCCAGCCGGCGCGCTCCTTCGACTACAATTCGTTCATACCCGCGACGGTTAGGGGCGTGCTCTGAAGGTTGGATTTCCCCTCCCGCCAAGCCGAGGTCTGGAGAACAAACGGAGCTGGCAGGGCTACGCCGCTCGCCGGTGTCTGGCGCAGCATCAGCTTCCCGCGTCAGTCCTTCGACTTCAGGCGCAGAACCCCGAGCTGTGACGACGGGCTCCTCGAGCAGGCGAGATGCCCTTTGTTTGCTTTCGTAAAGGTTCTTGTCCGCCGTTAGGAACAGCTTTGTTGCGTCCTCGCCATCGTCAGGAAAAATGGCAATCCCATAATCGATTCCAACCGGAGTGTCGGGAGCAAGGGATTTGGCATATACCTCGAACTTCCTCGCGATCCGTTCTGCCAACGCTTCCGCGCTGGCCCGGTCGCTTTGAGGAAGAAGGATGGCAAACTCATCGCCTCCAATCCTGCAAGAAATGTCAGAGCCGCGGATGGTTTCAACGCTGGCACGAGCCACACTGCGCAGGATCTCGTCTCCCGTGGCATGTCCGTAAGTGTCATTCGCAATCTTGAACCTGCGAAGGTCCAACAAGAGCAATACGAACAAGGTCCCGTACCGACTGGAGCGATTGATTTCCTGACCCAGGTATTCTTCAAACATGCGGCGGTTCTTGAGGCCAGTGAGCGGGTCCGTGGCGGCGTTATGGCGCAACTTCTCGAGTTCTTCGTATTCCAACAGGATGGGTTTGCGCAAAAGCTGTAATTCGCCAAAGTAATCCACCGCTGCCGTCCTCAGCGACAAGGGGCGGCCGAGCTTTTCCCTCAACTCGTTTCGGCGGGCTAAGATCTTTTCCCAATGAACGATGCTCTCCTTCTCGGTTACCTCGATGCTGGTAACGCCCCTCAGGAGTCTCTGCAAGAAGGCGCCTTGAGAGGCTTGGCCCAGCTCCCTCAAGTTGTCTACAATCAGTTCCAGCAAATACTCCGAGCTTCCTTCCAAGTCAATGGCCGTAAGGGCTTCCGTGCTCCGCGCCTCTCCAGCCATTTGCAATGGTGGTTGGGAACTCGCCGAGGTTCCTCTGTCGTCGTCTGGCACCCTGTCTTCCACGGCTTCACCAGCCCACAAACCTGCCATGCTCATGGCGCACTCCCCACCATGAAGCATTCAATTCCGCGCTTGAATTCTAGATGACTTATTCTGATGCAGGAAACCTGCGAGACCATGACCGCTGGACACGCCTTCCGCAAAATTCGGGGAACAACCAAGATTAGGAGATTGCTGAGAAGGGTTGCAAGCGAAAAATGGTGGGGTTACTCCAATCGCCACAATGTGTTTACTATAGGGTTACTCCTGCCCCGGGAGTCCCCGCCTCCCATCGGATTCTGCCCGCGGCGCATCATGCCGGGAGGCAGTGTTATAATAAATTAGCTGTGAGTCAAACGCCAATAAACCGATACGTGAATCCATGCTAATGAACGAAGCGCGGCCTGGGACCTTCGAGGCATCAACGATGTAAAGACGAAGGTAGGGCGAAAGTGTATAAAATGCTTCTCGGACAATTCGACACTACGCCAGCATGTCTTGTTGACATGCGCATGAAACTTCGATGAAGATAGGATATATGGGAGCAGAACTAAGCAACCATGCGGGGCTTGCGGCCCAGGCCGACGCATGTCGTTTAGTAGTCCGCAAGGATAAGGGCTTATTTGAAATCTTACAATTCGTAATCCCAGGGTTGGAAATCGGACAGCAAGTTGTGATCGTGGCCGGCCCGACCTGCCTGAACGATGTTGCGCGCGGCCTGAGCGAGAACGGGTTAAGGCCGGACGGATTTTTGCATAGCGGGCGCTTGGTGTTTCTGACCGCTCCGGATTGCCTCAACGAACTATTGAGAGCGGGCGATCCACTCCAAAGAAGCCCGTTGCACGTCCACGGAACAGTCATGCGATGGGTTACCGACTGGTCGTGGGCCTTATCCAAAGGTGACGGGCTCAACGTCATTCGCGATTACCAACGCCGGCTTCACGACTTCGTTCGTCCCCTCAATGCCATTTCACTCTGCACCGTGCATTGCGAGAAGATCGGACGGGCAACGCTGCTGGCGATTTTGGCAAACCACCGTCGCGCCACGCGCACTATACAACCTCTCCAAGTGTTGCAGCGCACCGCGCACGCCTGAGTTGTGACTGGCCGCGCCAGAGTGTTATTCAGGCTGGCGGGTGCGTGTCTCGCATGGGGACCTTGTTCTTGAGTCAGTACTTCCCGGCCCCAGTCCCGCATAAATGATCCTTCCCCGAGCTATTCGGAAAATTATTATTTACGAAAACTGACGACCTAGTCCGGCTTCACAATTCAGCATTCATAATTCACAATTCATGATGATCTGTACCTTTTAGCGCGTGCGTCACAGCTCGTAGAGCAGGTAGAGGGACGCCAACAGCAGAAAAGGAGATGAATAAAATCCAGACATCGGCCGGGAAAAACGGACGGACGCGACTGTGCGGCCCAGAATTGTTCCCAAGATATGACCCAGGCCATTGGCGAGCATGATGACGGCGAAACCGTAGCCGATGGGGCGCGTCCAGCGAGCGCCGTGCAACACAAAGACGGAGAGGCAGAGGAGCAGGACAATTGCCAGCACTAGACCCGCAAGCCAAACACCGAACGTGAAAACCGGAAATGGAAGCCAAGGCCGGCTTTTGCGCAGGGCCATCACGGTTGGGTTGTAGACCGAAAGGAACCCGGTGCTGGCTTCGTCGATGACATGCAGAGCCAGCGCCAGGCAGAGCGAAATCCAGGCCCAGAACAGTTGGGCATGGGGGATTGCAGCCAATCCGATTGCCATCAGGAGATGCTGTGGAGTTATCATGGGCCTATCCCTCACGAGCGCCATGTCTCATTCATATCGCAGCGCAATGATGGGGTCCACTTTCGTGCCGCGCCGCGCGGGAACGAAGGCTGCCACGAGCGCGCAGATGGCGAGCGCGACCGCCGCCAAGCCCAGAGTGAGCGGGTCCCCCCCTTTAACCCCATAAAGCAGGCTTGCCAGCACGCGCCCGCCGGCAAGGGCAGCGGGAATGCCGATCGCCAGACCCAGGACAACCAACCCAAGCGCCCCGCGCAGGACCAGCGCGAGAACGCTCTTGCGGTCAGCCCCGAGGGCCATGCGGATGCCGATCTCGTTCGTTCGGCGCGCGACGGAATAGGCGGTAACACCGTAAAGTCCGACGCAGGCGAGGATGAGGGCGAGCGCGCCAAAAAGTTCGGTGAGCCGTGCCACCAGCCGATCCTGATTGAAATTTTGGGCGACCTGCTCGCTCAAACTCTTCATGTCGAGGACGGTGAGGTTGGGATCAATGTCGGCGAGCATTCGTCGCACCTCTGCGTTCAAGTTCTCCGGCCTTCCGGCCACGCGCAGCTCGATAGCGCCCATGTACTGGGAGGAGGGCTCCAGCCAAGACAGCTTAGGATCGTTCGCCTTCTGCAAGAACGGCAGGAAGAAAGTTGGATATGCAGGCACGCGCGCATCCATATATTTCGCGTCTTCCACAACGCCAACGATCTCAAACTCACTTGGCTTCAGGAAGCCAAAGTGTTTTCCGACGGGGTCTTGATTGGGTAAGTATTTGCGAGCGAAGGTTTGATTGATTACGGCGACTTGCGGCGAACCCGGAGTGTCCTCTTCGGTAATCACTCGGCCACGCCACAGGCGGGTGCCGATAGTTTCAAAATAGCGCGGGCTGACGCGGTCAAACGAGGCATTATCATCTTGTTCATCGAGCGGGTGGCCTTCGATGTGAATGTCAGTGGCCCAGTTAACGTCTCCCAGCGGACTATAGAGCGAGTAGGCGGCGCTCAGCACGCCGGGTATCTGCGTGAGGCGCTGCCGGAGCTGCTGGTAGAGGGCGTCGAGCTGCCCGGGCTTGTATCCGGCGAGAGCCGGGTCCACCCTGGCGATGATGCGGCCCTGGGTTTCAAAACCGAACTTTTGGTTCTCCAGGTTGCGAAGAGTTTGAGTGAGCAAGGCGGCGCCGATGAGCAGCACCTCCGAAAGGGCAACTTGGAACACCACCAGAGACTTGCGCGGCAGGGAGGAGCGGTCACGCGTTGAGCGGCCGGCGCCCCGCAGGGCCTCGGCGGGGTCGCAACGCGAGGCGACCCAGGCGGGCGCCACGCCGAAGATAATGCCGGTTACGAGGGACACGGCAAAGGCGAAGCCGAGGACGGGCAAGGAGGGATTGGGACTAATGGGAACATAGCGCGCGCCACGGAAGGCGATCTGGATGATCGCGTGCGCTCCATTCCAGGCGACGATCAGCCCGGCGGCTCCGCCCAGCACCGCGAGCAAGATGCTTTCCGTGAGCATCTGCCGGATCAAGCGTCTGCGAGGCGCGCCCAGCGCGGTTCGGATCGCAGTCTCAGTGCGGCGCGCCGCGCCGCGCGCCAGCAGCAAATTGGCGATGTTGGCGCAGGCAATCAGCAGCACCAGGCCGGAGGTGGCCATGAGCAGGCGAAGACCCATGGCGGAATCGGCTTGGAGGCGGGCCACACCGCCCCCGCCGGGCGCAAGGACAATGTGCTGCTTGCTGAGTTCCGAGCGGTTTTGGGCCGTAACCTCCGGTTGGGCGCCTTGCCAATGTTGCACCTCAGCCGTCAATTCGGATTGCACGCTTGCCGGTTGCGCGCCGGGTTTCAGCCGGCCGATGATGTAGAGCCAGTGCATGCCGGCGTGGTTCAAAGCGGAATTTTGGCCATTCAGAGCCGGTTCGGTGGAGAGTGAAAGCCAGAAATCCGGCGGGTCGGACCGCAGCGTATCTCCGAAGAAACCGGGCGGCGCGATACCGGCCACGGTGAAGGGCATGGTATTGATAATAAAAGTTGCTCCGATCACGGCGGGGTCAAATCCGAAGTGCTGCTGCCAGGCGCGGTAGCTCATCACGGCCGCAGGTGGAGCGCCAGGCCTGTCGTCAGTGGGCGCGATAAGGCGTCCGGCGGAGGCTGAGACGCCGAACATGGTGAAGTAATTTCCGGACACGAACTGGCCCACGTACGCTTCCGCCAGTTGGGAGACACCGCCGCGACGGACGCTCAAGTCGCCCAGCCCTCCCTGGAAGGCGGCCATCTGGCTGAATTCTGGGGTGTGGTCGCGAAACTGCTGATACAGGGAGTAAGAGTAAATCCCCCAGTTACCCTGAAATCCGCCCATCAGGCAGCAACTGTCGTCGTTGCCGACGCGATAGAGCTCCTGGGGATTCGCTACCGGCAGCGACTTGAGCATCACAGCGTCAACCAGGGTGAAGATGGCCGTGTTGGCGCCAATGCCCAGCGCCAAAGTCAGAACAGCCACGGCGGTGAACCCACGATTCTTCGCCAGCATCCGCAAGCCGTAACGCAGGTCCTGCCAGATGCTCGCGAGGAAGTTGCTTCTCCCTTCCCCGCCCGGCACAACCGGCTCCTGCTTCACCTCTTGCTCGACCCGCCGCAGGCCGCGCGCCAGGAGGTCCTCGTCGCTGAGCTCTTCGAGCGCCACGCGACGAGCTTCCTCTTCTGTCGCCCCACCGGCCACCAACTCTTGGTAACGATCCTCGAGGTGCTGTGCCACTTCCTCAACAATCTCCGCTTCACGCCCCGGCGGCAGATTCAAGCTCGCCAGCCGCCTCAGCACTTCCCGGCTCCAGTCCCGCATAAATGATCCTTCCCCAAGCAATTCGGAGAATTATGAATTCTGAATTACGAAAACCGACCGAGCCCGGTTTCATAATTCACCATTCATAATTCACAATTCATTCGGCACTGCCTTTCTTCCACTCGCGGTCAGACGATTGCGACTCCATATATGGCATAGCCATATAATATGCGCCGGCCACCGGCAGTGTCAAGCCAATTTTCCTGTCAAATCAGCTTCTTTCTCTGGAGGAAGAAAACCGACAAGCAGTAAGACAGTGCGGTGAGAGAGAGTGCATAGCCCAGCGAGTACAAGGCGTAAGGCCACTGGGCGGGCGCGACGCGAAGCGATTCCTCGATTCCCTGGGTCTCTCTGGAGAACGGGTGCACCATGGGGAGCGCCATGTAGCAGTAATGGAAGAGCCGTTCGAGAGCGTGTAGAAAGACGCTTTTGTGGCCCGCGCTGTAAACCGCCAGGGTCCAGAGTTGCAGGGCGTAGAAGGTCGAAGGGTTAAAGACAAGGACGATGACCGCGGCAATGATCGGGTGAATGACCATGGCGAGAAACATCAAGTAGGCGATCATACCGAGCGAGGCTGCGAAGGTATCCAGCGAGATAAAAGTCAACCCGGCCTGCACCTTGGTGTGCCCGAGGAGTGACATCCCGAGCGCGCAGGCGAGAATCGCCGCGTTGACCAGCAGAGATACGGCGATCGCTGATAGATACGCCGAACCCAGCCATAATGTAGGAGGGCAGGGCTTGGTAAAAACCATCTTCAAGTTGCGGTCATGCAGGTGCGAAGAAACAAGGAAGAGGCCGAGCCCGGCGCTGAAGGCGATCAAGTACATATTTAAGGTAGTAAAGACTTTCTTCGCGGTGGTAAAAGCTTCCGTGCGCGAGGGGCTGAAAACAGCCGGGAGCGCAGTGAGCAGGACCAGCAACAGAAATACCAGGGCGAAGCCGAGGAGGAGGCGGCTTCGGCGGTAGTAAAGGAAGTGCGCGCGGAGGTTGACTTTGAGCAGTTCATTCATAGAGTCTTCCCTCTCAAGATCTTGATGAACGACTCCTCAAGCGTTGCTTTCTTTAGCGAACATTCCAGCAAGCGAGACCCGGCCTGGCAGACGTATTCCATGAAATCGTGCAGGCGCGCGGCGGGGATGGTGCCTCTGACCACGCGCCCTTGGCGCGCCTGGACAGAAACCCACGCTGGCGCATCATCGTTCGCCTCGAAAGCGACGTCATAGAAGTCCTGCTCCAGGCGCATCAGGTTCTCGAGGCTGTCCTGCGCGATGGTCCGGCCCTTCTCAATGATCGCCACGCGGTTCGCGAGCATCTCAATTTCGGAGAGGACGTGTGAGTTCATCACGATAGTGGCGCCGCCCTGATGAATCTCGCGCAGGACCTCGCGGAAGAGCCTGACGATGATCGGATCAAGCCCGCGTGTGGGTTCGTCCAGAAAGAGCAGCTTTGCCGGATAGATAAGGCATTGCGCGATGCCGACTTTCTGCTTCATGCCCTTCGAGCACTTGGCAAGAGGCAAGGTCCTGAACTCTGCGAGGCCCAGGCGCTCCAGGACATCACTAATGGCCTTTGCCGGCAGGGGCTTGCCGTAAAGCCCGGCGTAGTAACGGACGGCTTCTTCAACCGTCAGATACAAATCGTAGTGCGGCTCCTCGGGCAGAAAGGCGACGGTCTCGTAGAGTCTCGAGCCGAGTTCCGGAACTCTGCCCATCACGCGCAGGCGGCCGGCCTTTGGCCGCAGCAGGCCTAGGAAGCAGTACATCGCCGTGGATTTGCCAGCCCCGTTCTGTCCCACCAGAGCGAAGAAGTCCCCTTCACCGACCTCCAGGCTCAAGCCATCGAGTGCTTTAATGGGAGGGCCCAACAAGCCGCGGCGAAAATGCACGCTCAGATTCTCAGCGACGATCACGTTACAGCTCCCTGCTGAGAGCTCATCCCTCAGGGGTTGTCCGCGCGGGTGCCGACGCGCTTCGCCTGCCCCTTGAGGACTTCGTTGTTCGGTGGCGGCGGTGGTAGAGGGGGCACGCCTGCCTCCTTGAGATAGTCCGCCGTCGAGATCGCTTTGCCCGCCGCCAGCAACTGGCTATTGGTTCGCAGGAAGGTGTCGAAGGCCACGTCGGCGTTTGGCATCGCGCCAACTTCGTACAATTGTACTTTGCCATCCACCCCGATAAGTACCGTGGTGGGATACCCGCTCACGCGGTATTGCTTCTCGACACGGCCGTCGTCGATGCCGACTGGGAACCTGAGCTTGTGTTCGCGGAAGAAGGCCCCCACCACTTCGGGCGTCTCCCGAACGTCCACGGCGAGGAGCAGAAAAGAGCCGTCTCTGTGTTCTTCGAAGTAGCGCTCGAGTTCCGCCATCTCGCTTTGGCAGGGTTCGCACCAGGTGGCGAAAAAGTTAAGCACGACGACCTTCTTGCCCATGCTATCGGACAAGCTGAAGCGCTCGCCTTGGATCGTGGTGAGGTCAAAGGCGGGCGCGTATTTCCCCTGCCATTGCATGCCGGCGCTAAAGACGCCGGAAAACTGCTTGAGTTCCTTTTCGGTCGGCTGCGGCTTCAGAAAGTAGTGGAGTTCGCCCACCAGGAGCAACAAGAGCGCGATCAGCGTTAACAGAAAAGATTTCCGCACACCTTCTCCGCCATTCGAGGTGCTACGTTAAGCGCTATCTTAATACATTTCGACTTGCAACGCGGAATTTAGTGCAAGCCGGATGGGGTCAACTAAATAGTTGACACTGTAAGTCTTTTGGTTTACAGTGGAGAGATGGTCGGCGGCTTCAGGCATAAGGGGTTTGAAGACTATCATTAGGGAGGAAACGATGGATCGTAAGAACGGATTGCCACCCGTACATCCGGGCGAGATTCTGAGGGAAGATATTCTTCCCGAGGTCGGCCTCTCCGTCACGGCCGCCGCGAAAGCGCTTGGCGTGTCGCGCCAAATGGTTCACGATATTTTGGCCGAGCGGAGGCCTCTGTCTGCGATCATGTGCCTGAAGGTTTCCCGCCTGCTGGGCAGCACTCCCGAATTCTGGATGCGTCTGCAAGCAGAGTACGACCTGAAGAAGGCGGCCCAAGACAGGAAGGTCATGGAACGCGTCGCGCAGATCGTGCCGGTGAAGTCACAAGCAGAAGTCCATGCCTGACTATTTGCCTCGCATGTTCGATTATTCGACCGCCGTCCGCGGCAAGTACTAGCGTTTTAGCGCATGTCGCCTTCAGTATTGGAAGATCACATCTGTAGACCCCGAGCAACGCCGTAGGGTTGACGGTCGCCAGGGCTCTTCATGGGTGGGTCGCTTTGGGTTCTTTGAAGGGACTGAGCATCGCACGCCAGGGGGCTGCGGCAACCCTCTGTGCCGGGCTGTCGCGACGGCCGGAAACCGCTCAGTCGCGTAGTCGCCATACCGTCTTACTATCCCGATCGGTGGTTGGGGCGCTACGGCTCCGAGTGACGCCGGTCCTTTGCCCCCCGCAACTTCCCAGAACCCCGTTCGGGAGTTTGCATGCGAGTGGCACTTCAACGGTTTGGGGACTACACATCAAAGGGAGGTATCGTCAACTGGCGGCCGGCGAGTGCGAACCGGGGCAATGAATCTGCGAAGGACTGGGCGCGGCGGGCGGAACGACCGGGCAGCTTGCCGTCTCATCAAGCTGTCGGGCAGAAGGCGGCCGCATATTACCAGGGCTCATCGGGAAGTCAGGCACAAGGTTACGCTCAGGCACGATTAAGGCCGTGGGTCGCTTACACCCCCAGTCAAAAATCGTCGGGCCGTATGACCCGCGGGCCATCAGCGGGCGCGGTAGACCTCATGCCATCTACCCGTCGATACTACTGAGCCGATAACGGCGCCGGCCAGGACACCTACAGGGGTAAGGACGATCCCCCAGTGCGGATTCGGGGGGTAACCGCAGTTGAAGAGGGGGCCTTCGGTACAGTTTGTGTGGCTCCATATGACATGATTAGCGGCTAGCCCAATCCCGAGGCCGGCCCCTGCTCCAACGACCGCGCCAATCAGTGCGTTTCGGGACTGGTGGTTTTGACCCTTCTTCCAGGAAACGCGAAGAACGTCTTGGCGCGCCGGCGTCTGCTCACCCGCTGCCTGCCGAAGCGTAATTCCGTCCTCGCTCAACGACTCGAACTCACCTTGGTAGGATTTGACATTGTTCATCACGACGCGAATTTCCTGACCCGGCGTCAGGGATTTGAGATTGTCCCAACTGCTTGATCGCCCCTTGGAATCTTGACCGCTCGCCGCCCAGGTGCTGAAGCAGGCTGCCAACGGCACCAGCGCCAGAAGACCAGCAGGTGAAAGCGTTCGAAGTGATTTCATGAATGCCTCCTTGTTTTTCTGACTTGGGTCGAGTCTCAATGGAGGAAGTCTACATATATCGATATTGCGGTGTCAAGGTCTTTCTTCATCCCGGCTGGCGCGGACACGCCGCTTTTTGCAAGCGTTCCCGAGCGTTTCTCACGGCGCCAGCCGTTCCCACAAATCATTGATTAAACTGGAAATAGCTTTGTTCTGGAGCAACAGGTCCTGGATTCAAACCCCAACCAAGAACTGTTCCACACGCCCAACTGGCCGTGTAACGGCCTACTCGTTGCAGTGCAACCTCCTGACTCCCCCGAAAGTCGCCTTTGTGCCTTCAAGAAGACACTCGAAAAAAACCTTGACACGCTATGCTTAATATGATAGCCTACTAATGGATGCTCGACTGTTCTGCCATGACCGTAGAGACCATGCGCCTGACTCCCCCGCCCTTCTTCCCAGACCGACAGTATGTCATCGCCAGCCTTTGCTATGACGGCAGTAATTCTAAAAAGTGAACGAACGATGCGGGAATCTCTATGAAAACAAAGGAGCGCCGTGGAAGAATTGAGGACGAAGCTGGAATCTCTATGAAAAAACAGGTGCTTAGCCCTTGGAAGTGGTAATGTTGTTGAAAAGAAAGGTGGTTAGTCGCTATGTGGCATGTCGTAGGTGGTAGGTGGGGGAATTCTAAATGGTGAATTGTGAACTATGAATGGCTTCGCTCCTTGTTGGCGCCGCTTACCGCCTGCTGCTTCCCCGCTGGTCCGTTTGAGAGTAGCCAGGGCTGGCTGAACTTTTTGCAGCGACGGATCCAAGGGACAACATGTCACCGCCGGCAGAAAAAACTAGTGTGCTGTAACATCCAATTCTTGACCATGCTCGCGGGGCGCTGCCTGGTTGTAGGGGTACGGCTTGCCGTACCCTCTTAGTTCGGTCGCGCGATAAAAATGAAGAGGGTACGGCAGGCCGTACCCCTACAACCAGGGTGGCAGAGCCGCTGGCCAATTGTCAAAAGTTAGGTGTTACGCGACACTAGTAACTTTAAGAACTAACGGAACGATGCGGGAATGTCTATGAAAACAAAGGGCCGGAAGAGCATGATTCGGTATCCAGGATTCAGGATTCAGGAAAAAACCACCAGCGCATCCCCTGAATCCCTCCCCACTTACGGGACTCAATCCCTCCCACCTTGCAGGACTGAATCCCGAACCCTACATTAAAAGTGAAGGAACGATGCGGGAATCTCTATGAAAACAAAGCACCGCTGTGGAAAATTGAGGAGCTAAGCTGGAATCTCTATGAAAACACAGGTGGTTAGCCCTTGGAAGTGGTAATTTTGTTGAAAACAAAGGAGGTAGATGATAGGTCGTAGGTGGCATGTGGGGGAGAGATCTTTCCCCACCCACCGCTTAGCCGTGCGTCGTAGTAGCAGGTGGTACGTGGGGGAAGGTTTTTCCCCATCTGCCACCTACGACCTACCACCTACCGTCTGCCCCACGGGAGGAGCTTTGAACCATGAACCATATTGACCGACGGGACTTCCTGAAGTTTTCCGCGGCGAGCCTGCTGTCGGCTAAAGCTGCACCGTTGCTTGCTTCAGGTGTCCAGCAAGCGACCTCGAGCGAGAGCAACGGGACCGTGCGTATGGAAGGCGCCTCTTACTTTTTTGAATGGTCGGCACAGGACGATCGCTTCCGGCTGCTCGATCAGAAGGGCAGACTCATGACTTCGGGGCCAATGCAACCCATGGTCAGGGTGACAACAAGCTCCGGCAACGGAACTACCGGCTGCACTTCCGGCAAAACCGTGAGTCACGAAGTCAAAGACGGCAAGCTTGCGGTCAACTATGAAGGAGTGAACGGCGGGGCACGCTTGCAAGTGATTTGGCGCTTCGACGAAACCGGATTCTGGTTAGACCCCATCGTCTACGAGACCTCGGCTACCGAAGACATCGTGGCTGTCCACTATTTCGCCGAGTGCAACGGAGGTCGGCCCGAACCTTCCCTGGAAAGCAACTATCTGGTGGTTCCGGGGATCAGTGAGTCCTCTGCTATAAGTCCCGTCGTACCACCGTGGATGGGGCTGAACGTCACGCTCTGGCTCGGACATGGTTCTTCCGGTTCGGGGCTGTTGCAGCAATGGGGTCTCCCCGCGCACTATTTCTGTGGCTTTCATCGCAACTCGGGCTCTGCGACGAAGGGAGCGATGCTCGAACATCTCTCCGACGCTTTTTGTTGCGGCTTGGCCGGCCTACCGGCCGGTCACTTCCATTTTGAGATCAGCGGTGAGAAGCACAGTCCAATCCTGAGTTACCGAAGCGACCTCTGGAAACACCTGCGCGGCCCCGGACGGCTTAGCTTGGGCGCCAAGTGGCGCTGGGCGGTCGGTCCTAATTATTACGAGGCGATCCGGCGCTATTACCTCGATCTTATCAAGTCAGGAATTATCCAGAATAAGAACAACTCTCCGCATAAGAACTCCGTCGCTTTATCCCCTCAATTCAACACCTGGGGCGCGGAGGTGGCGGCCGGCAAGGACTGGGCCCTCTATGATGAGCCACTGCTAATCTCGATCTACGAGGGACTCAAGGCCTCGGGGATGAAGCCCGGCATGTTTGTGCTCGACGCCAAGTGGGAAGGAAAGTACGGTCTTCTGGAGCATTCCGCGGAGAGGTTTCCCCACTTCGAGGAGATTCTCAAACGCATCCGTTCGGATGGCCATCTTCTGGGGATGTGGGCCGCCTTCATGCGCTGCGAAGACCCCGGTGACATGGGCTTGACCACCGCTCATATGTTGCGCGGCGCGGACGGCAAACCCATCGTGAGGGCGGACGGGCCCACTCACTACTATCTGCTCGATTTCACGCAGCCGGAGGTCCAGGAAGCTCTGGCGCGTCTGGCGAGGAAGTTTATCCGGCGTTACCAACCCGACTTGGTGAAGTTCGATTTTGGCTATGAGCTTCCGGGGCTGGCCGAGGGAGCGCCGAGCGACATGAAGTGGGCCGGAGAGCGGCTGCTGGCGAAAGGTCTGGAGGTGGTGGTCAAGGCGATGCGGCAGGAGAAGCCGGACCTCGTGGTGATGTATTACTCGCTCTCACCGCTTTTCAACGAGTACTTTGACTTGCACAGTCCGGATGACTTGTTCATGTGCGCCAAGGAATACGATCTGGAGGCCAACCGGCGCTTCTTCTTCAGCAGCCTTCTGGGGGAGATCGGGATGCCCACTTACGGCTCGGGAGGTTACGACTGGTCCACCATGCCGGAAATCTGGTTTGACTCGGCCGTGGTCGGAACCCTCGGCTCCTTGAACAGCTTTTCGGGCGATGAGGAAAACGAAGGACCCACGCCGGAGCGTGTTGCCAAGTATAACGGTCTGGCGCAACTGCTCCGCTCGTCGAATACATTCAGCATCCGGCCGATTGATGCAGACTATGTCAGCTCGACGCGTGGCGCCCGATCGCCCTCCTGGGCGCGAATGGAAAATGACCAAGTCGTTCTGCTGGCCCTGCGGGCTTGCCGCGGCTTGGGCGGCAAGGGAGCAGCGAAGTTTGCCGATTGGGCTGAAGCCAGCGCCTCAGTGGTGGTCGCCTCCAAGTCCGCTGAAGGCGTTGAGCGCGCCTCGAGGCTCGCGATCGTTCCCTATGGCGACGGCGAGCTGAGGATCAGGCGCGCTGGGAAGCAAGCGAAGTCAGCCGAAATCATCGAACATGCTTGGGGAAACCGCCTTGGAAGGAGCGTAAGCATCCCCGTCAAGAATGGAACGCTCACCATTCCCTTGCGGGAGCGCGCCGACGATGGCTCCCCGGTGGAATGGATTGAGGTAAACACTTGATGTAGCGGCGAGTTTACCTCGCCACACCGAACCGGCGAGTTCACCCGTCGGCTGGCGGACCAAATTGCGATGGCGAGGTAAACTCGCCGCTACGGGAAATTGGACAGCGCGCGCATGGCTGCCAAGTCGTCCTGGAGGGGCGCCAGGGGGCTGTACTCCAGGGCGACAGAGCCTTGAAAGCGGTCGCCAAGCTCGTAGATAGCCTTGAACACGTTGCGGTAATTGATCTCGCCCGTCCCCGGTTCGTGGCGCCCGGGAACGTCTCCCACGTGGAAATGTCCAATGCGGTCTATATGCGTTCTAATATTATCTATTAGGTTTCCTTCCATAATCTGGACATGATAAATATCGAACAGGAGCTTGACGTTCGGGCTTCCCACCCGGTCCACCAGCTCGACGCCGTCGCGAACGAAATAGAGAAAGTAACCCGCGTGGTTGACATAGGTATTCAGAATCTCGATGATGGCGGTGAGGCTGTTTTTCTCCAGGATGGGCGCGGCCTCGCGCAGCGCGGCCACCGCGTTGGCCATCTGCTCGGAGCGCGGCATCCCTCCCAGCTCGTTTCCCGTCAAGACCACCAACTGCTTGCAATCGGTCTTTTTCGCCGGCTCGATCGAAGCCTCGATTTCCCGGAGAAATCCCTCGCGCTCGCGTGGGTTTACCAAGCCACAGCCTGGCGCCGTCACACCCTTGTTAGCCACCAGGCAAGCGCAGAAAAGCGGCCATTTCTTCTTCTCCGCCACGAAGGTCTCCAGCAACGCCGGGTTGCGCCAGTCAAACATCTCGAAGGCATCGTAGCCCAGGCGGTCGAGCAGTGCCATCGCCTCGGACACGGGCATGCGGCCCAGCATGCCCCAGGTAATCGAAAGCCGAAGGCCTTTCTTGCCTTCCAAGTTCGCGCGGGCAGTCGACGTCATCTGGGAAAGCGATAGAGCTGTGGCGGCCAAGCCAATAAACGAACGACGGTCCATGATAAGTCTCCACAACAGAGGGGTAAGCGTGCGAGCGCTGATTATATGCGAACAAAGAACCCTGAACAATCGCCCGTAAGACGCCTGCCCTTTTCCTTGACAGGTTGGGTGGAGGGCGAGAGAATGCCGGTTCGCCGCAGCGCACCGGATGGGGCTGGGGACTGTGGCCCCGAAGGGGCCTGCCGTGAGCACCCTTATCCGTGGGTTGCACCCACAGCTACTCACGGTTTGCCCCTTCGGGGCTGCCTAGCAGCGAGGATCTCCTTTCTTCTTGACGCGAGCGAAATGATCTTTCATTTGCCCAATGATTCCATCACCCGACCACTCAAGCGTGTGACCACTCATTCGTCCAATCACACAACGCTACTGAGTCTGGCTCTGGGGCTCAGCGTCATCCCGCTTCCCTGCAACCTTTTCGCTCGCGACCCGCTGCTCAAGCGTTACGAGTTTTCCCTCCCTCGTATGGGGACGATCTTTCGCATCGAGCTCTACTCGCCTGACGATGCGAGCGCGTCAAAAGCGGCTGATGCTGCCTTCGCCCGCGCCGAAGAACTCGAGCAGATCATGAGCGACTACCGGGAGGACAGCGAACTCGTGCGCCTCGCGCGCGAGGGAGCGTCTGCCCCCTTCCCGGTAAGCGACGACCTCTACGATGTCCTGACGAAATCCATCCGAATCTCGGAGCTTTCGCGCGGCGCCTTTGATGTTACCGTCGGCCCATTGGTAGATCTGTGGCGAAAAGCGCGAACGACGGGACGCTTCCCTGACGCTTCGGAGCTAACGATGGCGAAGGGGTTGGTCGACTACCGAAACATTGAACTCGATGCCGCGCGCCGGACCGTCTTCCTGAAACGCGCCGGCATGAAGTTGGATCTGGGCGCGATCGGCAAGGGCTACGCGGCGGACCAGATGCTGGCCCTTTTGCAGTCGCGCGGAATCCACCAGGCCATGGTGGTGGCGGGAGGAGAGGTGGCCTTGGGAGCGCCCCCGCCCGGAAAAGTCGCGTGGAGAGTCGCGATAGACACGCCGGACACGGGCACAGGGAATCCCCCTTGCGCACTCTTTCTGCACAACGCCGCTGTTTCCACTTCGGGCAATTCCAGGCAATTCGTGGAAGTCAATGGCAAGCGCTTTTCGCACATCATTGACCCTTCCACCGGCCTGGGTCTGGAAGGTGCGGCCAGCACCACGGTGATCGCCAGGGATTCGGCGACTGCCGACGCTCTGGCGACGGCGCTCTCCGTAATGCCAGTCGCAGACGGAATGCGGCTTGCAGAATCCCTTCCGGGCGTGGCGGCCTTCTGGGTCCGCCAAGCTGGGAGTGGATGGAAGCGCTACGCCTCACGCGGGTTCCCAACGTCATGTCGCGACCGGGAATGAAAAAGGGCACATTCCTAATGCTTGCTGCTAGGCACTGACGCATGATTCCAGGTCTCAAGAAAGTCGGTCTTAATCGCAGGAATCTCAGCCTCATCGGAATTGGCATCCTCCTGGGCTTCGCCATTTTCTTGGGAGGCAAGGTGGGTATCGATGCCACCTCCTCGGACAAGTTCTGCGACCGGACTTGCCACGCGCACCCGGAGGCTACGGAGACCTGGATTAAGTCAACGCATTTCACAACCAAAAGCGGGGTGGTCACGCATTGCATTGATTGTCACCTCCCCGGCGCAGGGCTCGGGTATTACACCGAAAAGGCCCGCCTGGGCGCGCAGGACATCTACGGCAAGACGTTCAAGGATTTGACCAAGATTGATTGGCAATCCAAGCAGAGCCTCGAACAGGCCCGCACTTTCACTTACGACTCCGCGTGCATTCGCTGTCACGCCAACTTATTCAGCGCCGGGCTCTCCAGGAAGGGCGTGGACGGGCACTTGCACTACCAGCGCTCGAAGGACAAGATGCGGTGCATTAACTGCCATCAGCACTCGGGACATTACCGGGGCAAGAAGGCCGAGGAAACCCAGGAGGAGGCTGAAACTGAGGAACAGGAACTCGACAAGTCGTTCCCGCCCAACCCGCAGGGCTTCCAGAGTTACACCGAGAGCATTCCGGGCTCGGAAGTGAGAATCCGCATGGTGGCGATTCCCGGAGGATCATTCCTGATGGGAAGTCCGGAGTCGGAACCCTACCGGCGGCCCGATGAGGGGCCGGTGCACCTAGTGAAGCTCAGCCCTTTCTGGATGGAAAGGAGCGAGGTGAGCTGGAGAGAGTACGAGGTCTACCTGCTCCAGCGAGGGAATCGCGGCAGAAGCCGGGACAACCCAGTCTCGGATAAGCCCGATGCGGTGACGGGACCTACGCCGCCCTATGGCTCTCCCGACCAAGGCTGGGGAAGAGGCTCGCGGCCGGCCATCACCATGACCCATTATGCCGCCACCATGTATTGCGAATGGCTCTCCGCGATTACCGGCAAAAAGTTCCGGCTTCCCACCGAAGCCGAGTGGGAGTATGCTGCCCGCGCGGGTACGGCTTCTGCTTACTTCTTTCCCGGCGATCCCACCCACTTCACCCGCCAGCGGTGGTTGAATCAGTTGTTGGGAGTGAAGACGTCGCCGCTCGGCGAATATGCGTGGTACTTGGAGGACAGCACGAGCAAGACTCACCTGGCTGGGGGGACCAAAGCAAATCCCTGGGGCCTGGTCAACATGTTGGGCAACGTGCGGGAATTCTGCCTGGATTGGTATGACGCCGAAGCCTACGCGCACCTGCCGGATTCCGAGGTTCTTGATCCGCGCGGCCCGGCCTCGGGCCAGGAGCGTGTTGTACGTGGAGGTTCGTATCGTTCTGATGCCGCTGACCTGCGTTGCGCGGCACGCGACCACACCCGGCATGACGAATGGCTGCTCACTGACCCGCAATCGCCCAAGAGCATTTGGTGGTACTCGGACTGCACCGACGTGGGATTCCGGGTTATCCGGGAATACGACGAGGGGACGGAAACAGCAGCAAATCGCCGGACGGGAAGCTCGCACGACCATTGATCGCCGTCACCCCCGCGCAAGCGGGGGTCCATGTCACTCGAGAACGAACTGGATTCCCGCTCTCACGGGAATGACCGGCGGGGGAAATTCGTTCAGGTATTGCTAAAACCGAAAGGAGAGATGACATGAATGACGAGGGGAAGCTGGATCTTAATCGCCGGACTTTCATAGGAGCGATAGCGGTCGTGGGGGCAGGGGCCGTGCTGGCAAGTTGTGGCAAGTCCTATCCTCCCGTGACCTTCGTGGACGTGGCGCCGGACGGCCCACCGCTCAAGGCGGGCCTTATCGGCTGCGGTGAGCGAGGCACGGGAGCTGCCCTGAACTTTCTCAAGGCAGGGCCGAATCTCAAGGTTGTGGCGCTGGCCGACGTCCTCAAGGACCATCTGGATACATGTCGCCAAACGCTTGCCATAAAAGGCCAACAGCAAATCGCCGACGACCATTGTTTCGTCGGCTTTGACGCCTACAAGAAGCTGCTCGATACAGACGTGGATATCATGTTGAATGCCACGCCGCCGCATTTCCGTCCCATCCACTTCGATGCTGCGGTGGAAGCCAAGAAACACTGCTTCATTGAAAAGCCTGTGGCCGTGGATGCGCCCGGCGTGCGCGCGGTCCTGGCCACCGGTCAGAAAGCTGCGGCTTACAATCTGTGTGTCGTGACCGGTACCCAGCGGCGGCATGACCGTGCCTATCAGGAGACCTATAATCGCGTCTCCCAGGGCGCCATCGGCAAGATTGTCGGGGCTAGTTGCCGCTGGAACGGGAGCGCGTTATGGTACGCGCCGAAGAAGAAAGAGTGGTCGGATATGGAAGCGATGATTCGGAACTGGGCAAATTGGACATGGCTTTCGGGCGACCACTACGTTGAACAGCACGTCCATAATCTTGACACCATCCTCTGGTTCACAGGCATGAACCCGGCCAAGGCCATCGGCGTTGGCGGGCGCGCCCGGCGCGTGACTGGGGACCAGTTCGATTTCTTCGCCGTGCAGTTCACCTACGAAAACGGAACGCGCCTGGAAAGCATGGCCCGCCAAATTGACGGCTGCGCCAATGACGTCTCCGAGTACGTGGTGGGGGCTGAGGGCTACACGAATTGCAAGAACACCATTTTCGATCCGACGGGGAAAGTGGTCTGGAAATACCAGGAGGCTGGAGCCGACCCGGGCAAGTCGAAGTTCAACCCCTACGATCAGGAACATGTGGATTTCGTTACCGCCATCCGCAGAAACCAACCGATTAACGAAGCGGAACATGTCGCCCATGCAACGCTGACCGCGGTTATGGGGAGGACCGCAGCGTACACAGGCCAGGAGGTGACGTGGGACGCGATCATGGATTCCAAGGAACACCTGGGCCCGACGGAATATGCCATGGGGCCGGTACCCATCAAGGCCGTCTGGCCGGTGCCGGGGAATGGCGAAAACATGCTTAAGCACATGCGGAGCTGAATCGCCCTTAAGCAGATCCAATGAGACCCCGCACCGCACTCACGATGCGCTCCGCATCCGGCCGGTAAAACTTCTCCATGGGAGGGGAGAACGGAACGGGGGTATTGGGTGATGCGACGCGCTTCACCGGAGCGGTCAAGTAATCACTTCGGGTGTCTGAGAGGGTGGCGGCGATTTCGGCACCCCACCCTCCCTGGCGTGGGCCCTCTTCCACGATGACCGCGCGTGTTGTCTTCATCACCGAAGCATTCACCAAGTCCCAATCAAAGGGCACAAGGCTGCGCGGGTCAATGACCTCGGCCCTGATGCCTTCTTGCGCCAACTGTTCCGCCGCTTGAAGGGCGCGGTGCATCATGAGCAGAGTTGCTATAATTGTGACGTCGTCCCCTTCCCTTCTCACAATACCTTTGCCTAACGGAACCACATAATCTTCGTTGGGAATATCGCTCGAGGCATCTACAGCTCCTGACTCCGCGCGAGCGCCCTTGGACCCGTAAAGGAGTTTGTGCTCGAAAAGGAGCACTGGATTATCGTCGCGAATGGCAGCCTTCAGCAATCCTTTAGCGTCATAGGCGGTTGCCGGGCAGGCAATCTTGATCCCTGGAACGCTGAAGAAAATAGCCTCGAGGTTCTGCCCATGCTGGGCGCCACGCCCGGTGGCGCCGACCGGAGCCCGCATCACCAACGGCACGCGGACCTTCCCTCCAGACATGTAATGCATTTTGGCAATCTGGTTGACCACCTGATCCATAGCGTAGAAGAGGAAGTCGCCGTACTGCACGTCCGCCACTGGACGTAGCCCCATGATCGCCGCGCCCAGGGCCAGCCCGAAGAACCCCGCCTCCGAGATCGGCGTGTCGATGATGCGCGCTCGGAAGTCCTTCTCCAGTCCCAGAGTGACCGTAAATGCCCCGCCCCAGCCTCCTCGCACACCAATATCCTCACCTATGCAAAAGACCCGCTCATCGCGAAGCATCTCTTCGCGAAGCCCTTGGCGAAGGGCCTCCGCAATTGTCATGTGAGCCATATTTCCCCCGTTTTCTCAAACGAAGACATCTTCAAGCGCCGCTTCCGGTTTCGGGTCCGGCGCTGCCATGGCCGATTCGACGGCGCGCTCGATTTCGGCGTCGACCTCGACGCGAATCCCGTCAAGTCCAGCCTCGTCAATCAACCCGCCCGTCAGCAAATATTCAGCAAACCGCCGAAGGGGTTCCCTCTTGAGAGCTTCCTTCCGCTCTTGCTCGGGTTGGTAGTTGCAGGGGTCGCGGCGTGAGTGGCCGGTGATCCGATAGGTCATGCATTCAACGAGCGTCGGCCCCTCGCCGGCGCGGGCGCGCTCGACGGCCTTGCGGGCGGTCTCGAAAACCTCGAGGACATCGTTCCCGTCCACCGTGGTACCGGGTATGCCGTAGCCTGCCGCGCGATCGGAAAGCCTCTTCAGACGCACCATTTCGAAAATAGGCGTGGAAGCCGAGTAAAGGTTGTTCTCCACCACATAAACCACGGGGAGCGACCAAATCGCGCCCATATTCACGGCTTCGTGAAACGCCCCCTCGTTAACTGCGCCGTCACCCATGAAGGAGACTGCCACGCGCGGCTCCTTCCTGTACTTGAAGGCCAAAGCAACCCCCGTGGCAATCGGGACTCCGCCCGCCACGATCGCAACCGCCGGCACCATGCCCTTCTCCAGATCTCCCACGTGCATCGAGCCCCCTTTGCCGTGACAACAACCCGTGGTCTTTCCGAACAACTCGTGCATCAGGGATTCCACCGTCAGTCCTTTGGCCAGCGCGTGCCCGTGTGGACGATGCGTGCTGGTGATGACATCGTCGGAGTTCAGCGCACTGCATACGCCCACGGCAATTGCCTCCTGCCCCTGGTATTGGTGAATAGTGCCCGGCATCACCCCCTCCAGAAACAGGTATTTGACCCGTTCCTCGAACTGCCGGATCAGCAGCATCTTTTGGTATAGAGAAAGCAGAAAGTTCCTGTCATACCCCATGACGGTCGTCCTCCAGTTGTTCTCCAGTAGGCTGTGGTACCCCGAAGACTTCTTCTTTCACCTGTAACGTCTCCGTGTTCTCCGTGGCCAGAAAAGGTCCAAACACAGAGGTCACTGAGACCCTCCGTGCTCTCTGTGTTGAGGCTTTTCAGGCACAGAGAGCACTAAGAAGTGTGTTGATTGCGGCCCCGAGCCGCGTTGTCCAACTCAGATTATCTCCCCCGACTCGATGATCTCTTTAACCTTGCTCAGAAACGCCGCCGCCGTACGCCCATTGATGAGGCGATGATCGGCGGCGAGTTTTACCGTAACGAGGGGGCGAGCTTTTACCTCGCCCTCCAGAATCACGGGCTTCAGTTGAATCGCGCCCACTGTCAGGATAGTGCTATGTTCGGGGAAGATGATGCCGTCGAAAGCATCGATCGGGTACATGCCCAGATTGCTGAGGGCCATGCTTCCACCGCTCATCTGGTCGGGTTTCAGGGTGCGCGCCTTGACCTTCGCAACTAGGTCCGCAACCTCCTTCTGCAAGCTCGCCAGGTCCTTCTTCTCAACATCCCGTATCACCGGCAGGTGAAGTTCGTTATCAAGCCCGATGGCCAGCGCAATATGGATGCCCCGCGGCCGTATGATTTGCTCCCCCTCCAACTTCGCCGCAACCAGAGGCACGCTTCCCGCAGCCCGCGCCATGGCCTTCAGAAAAATCGCATCGTAGCTAAGGCGTGCGCCGTTCACATCACTCCTTGCCCGCATCTCCTGTGCCGAAGTCATATCAATTGACGCGGTGATGCTGAGGTGAGGAATCTCCTTCCAGCTCTTCCGCACAGCACGCGCTACGGCGACTTGAGCGTGCGGCAGCGGCTCCCCGGGAAGAGTTGCTCCTAGCGCCGATGTGTCCTGTTCACGGCTGGCGCGCTGCACGTCCTCGCGCGTGATGACCCCTCCCGCGCCCGTCCCCTTCACGCGGCCAAGATCAACGCCGAGCTTCGCGGCGAGGTTCCGCACGATAGGCGCGACGCGGAGGGATGGGCCGCCTTCGAGGTGGGAGGGCGGCGCCACGGGAGACGCCGTTCCGTGAGGGTGACCGGCCGCAGGGGCTGCCACAGCGTTAGCTTCACCAGCCACGGACTCGCCTGGCTTGCCGACATAGGCGAGGATATCTCCGGTGCGGGCCAACTCTCCCTCCTTCACTGCGACCTGTAGCAGGACTCCGTCCCCAGTCGATTCCAACTCGGCCACCGCCTTGTCGGTTTCGATATCAGCCAGAACATCGCCGCGCTTGACCGCTTCACCCGGCTTGATCCTCCAGAATAAGACTTTGCACTCCTCCACATTCGTCCCCATGTCAGGTAGTTTGATTGCCACGGCCATTGCTGCCTTCCTCTCGTTTCCATTCCTGCCTTGCAGATGGTCACAGAATCGCTATCGGAACCCACCTCACCAACGGAAAACTCCTCGTAAATGAATTTGAACGGCCAGAACCCCGACATTGATTGGCGGGGGGTTCACTGGTCACGGATGGGATAGCGTCCGCAAGTCTTCGCCGTCTCGTAAAAGGCCAGGATGTTCCGGAGCGGCACCTCCGACTGGATATTGTGAGCCGGCGAGATGATCAGTCCTCCGCCCTTCCCTACGGTTTGTAGTCGCAATCTGACTTCATTAGCCACATCCTCGGGCGTTCCGAAGGGCAGAACTTCCTGAATATCCACTGTCCCCCAAAATGTGAGGTGGTCTCCGTAGGACTTCTTTAGTCGGGCCGGATCCATCGATTTCGGTTGGACAGGATTCAGGATATCAAGGCCTACTTCGATGAGATCAGGAATAATAGGATAAATGTTGCCGTCCGAGTGGAAGGCGATCTTCACTTGAGGATTGATAGCCTTCCACTTGCTGAAAAGTCGCGCGTAACGCGGCTTGAAGAACTCTCGGAAGAGCTGAGGGGAAATCAGCATTCGGTCCTGCGTGCCGAAGTCATCCCCGATCCAGATAATGTCCACGCCCAGCCCGACCATTCTGGTCCCAGCCTCGTCGATCCAGGTCATCAGTCGGTCGAGGTAGGCGTTCATGAAGTCTTTGTTCGTTACCATGTCCATCAGGACTTTTTCCATGCCGCGCAGATACCACGCCAGCTCAAAGAGAGTGCAAGCGCAGCCGCCCATGATCCCGTACTCGTTCCCGTATTCGGCAATCAACCGGCGCGCGCCGCCATACCGGTCCTCTTCGGTGAAGTCCGGAATGGAAAAATCCGATGGATCCACGATGTCTGCGAGGGGGCGCCTCACCATTTCCGTGTACGAGCCACCCGTGGCGTTCTTGAACCATTTCCAGCCAATTCCCCACTCATCGGTATATTCCTCGGCGGGATCCGCGTAGTAGCCTGTGCACGGGCCGACCCAGGAAATGAGAAAGTCGTGGTCCATCAGGATAGGAAGCGGGCCACCCGCAGCCTTGTAAGTCTCGGTCTGCTCCGATTCCACCCCCAGATGGCGCAACACGGTCTTCTCCGCTTCGGGGGTGTACCACGCGCAGAGAGGAACCCGATCGGGCTCCTCATGGTTAATCGCCGTCAGCAAACGCTCTTTGTGTTTCATCAGCTCCTCTTACCAAAGGAGGCAGTCAACTGTCAGCTTTCAGCCGTCACCTCCGCCCAAGCGGGGGTCCACGCACGGCAGGGATTCGCTTTCGCGGGGATGACTGTCGCCTGGTCCGTGAAGAGTCAGGCAACTGGCGCGATTTCGAGTCGATTTTGCGCCACAAATGCCAGGGCCTCCTCGAACTCGAAAACTCCCTCGTGGCATCCCAAGGCCCGCGTGCAGGAGGCGCCCACAGCACTTGCGAAGCGCAACGAGTCCTCAAGTGACCAACCCTCGAGCGTCCCCACCAGGAAGCCGGCGTCAAATGCGTCTCCGCTTCCCGATTCGTCAATCGAGTCAACCCGGAAGGCAGCCGCGCGCAGCTTCTCGCTGCCTCGCCTGGCCAGCGCTCCTGCGCTACCCTCAGTAATCACAATGGTTCCGTCAGGATTGAAGCGGGCCAAGATTTCTGCCTGCTCGAGCGGGTCAATGCAACCCGTCAAGGCGCGGGCCTCATCCTTATTGGGCAAGAACAGGTCTGTGTAAAGAAGAGCCTGCCGAATGTCTTCTAAAGGGGACGGGGACCCTGCGGGAATTACGACATCCAGAGCTGTAATCAACCCGCGCCGCTTGGCCTCCCGGAACACCTCGACGAGATGTTCGGGTCGAAAAGCCGGCATGGCGAGGTACCCTCCCACGTACAATGCGCGGGCGCCGTCAAGGACCTTGGCATCAATGTCGGCGATCGAAAAATCGGCGTTGGCGCCAAAACAGTGAATGTACCGGCGGTCCTGGCCCCGGACGTTAACAATGAAAGTGCAGGATGTGGGATGGGTCTGGCTGCGTCGAATGAAAGAAGTGTCGATGCCCAATCGTTTCAAGTCTTGCAGAACAAACTCCCCGAAAAGATCATTGCCGACTTTGCCGAGCACACTCGTGCTGCGGCCCAAACGCCCCAAATCAGCCGCCGTGTTGGCAGCGCATCCTCCCACACTCAGCAAATAGCGGTCGAGCCGCGCCAGTTCGCCCGCGGCTGGAAGGGAAGCGATGGGGTTGCCGAAGATGTCGGCAACTAAGATTCCCAGACAAACCACATCCGCCATTTCACCATTACCTCCTCCGAGCCAATTCAAGCCTTCGAGATCTCCGGCATTCGCTTGATGCGCGGGTCGGTAAAGATATCTTGATCGTCCGTGCTGCGAGTCGAGAATTCAGAGACGATGGCTCCTTCCGGCCCCGCCTGGAACCAGTGCTGC
>Ga0326727_10002504_pt1 | contig 62337 bp, 55 predicted proteins | sample MB2enrmetagenome_FD_207643 | JGI IMG/M metagenome (GOLD analysis project Ga0326727, IMG submission 207643) | Lab enriched peat soil microbial communities from McLean, Ithaca, NY, United States - MB29MY | ecosystem: Environmental > Terrestrial > Soil > Wetlands > Peat | place: USA: New York...
AGCCTTGGCCACTTCCGCCTTGTTCACGTAGGCCGCGTTGCCAGCACCGGCGCGCGCTGCCGTCTGCGCCCAGGCCGAGGCCATCGTCATCACAACCGCAACCATCATTGCCGCAAACCTTCTCATTTCTCTCTCCTCATGCCGGGTTGCCCGCTCCTGCCTGGCTCACCCTGGTAATGAACTGCGCCGCCTTATAAAGTCAACACTCGATAAAACCCTGGAAGCTGGGGTCAAGTTTAAGCTTTCCGGGATTATGCCGTATAGGAAAGTACCCGTTTGGGTCAAAGGCAGAGTCGCCGTTCCAGCGAATGAGCAAGTCCCAGTATCCCCACGCGGCGGTTTCAGCAAAACTTCCGGTCCATGTTCCCGCCAATTGCTGGGCGGAGGGGCAGGCAATCCAAAACAAACCGTCACTTCCTGGCTCTGGCTCAACCTCAGGGTTCAGGCGCCCGTCCCTCCGCAAATCCCGCCCCTACCCGCAAAGTTGAGTCAGCGGACGCCACGGCGGACAATTCTACAATAGTGCCGGCAGGGAATGAAGTTTCCGTGGAGAACAGCGGGATTGAACCGCTCCCGCTACCATTGGTTCCTAATGCAGATTCTTGAGGCGCTGGGGATTTCCGCGCAGGTATCGCGCCCTGCGTTTGAACAATAACGTATTGACAAACGATTTCTGGGATGTTGTTGTTCTCAAAGGGGCGTGGGTGCTGGTTACCGCGGCCGGATTCTGGATTCAGAGAAATAGAAGGAGACTACTTTGGCAAAACGCATTGCGATGGTACTGGCGATGTTGTGGATGAGCGCTGCCGGGTTCGCGCAAACTTCGTCGGCGGGAAACGTGTTCCTTGGATACTCATTCAATCACGCCAGCACGGGGTGGAGCAACACGGGCAATCTAAACGGGTGGGAGTTATCGGCGGAACGCAAGTTCACACCGAACTTTGGATTCGTCGCCGATCTGGGCACCCAGTATGGAACGCTGCAAATGCCCGTCACCCACATCTTCGGGGGCACAGGGACGACCGATTCAACGACGCGCGTGGAGAGCTTTATGTTCGGGCCGCGCGTTTCGGTTACGGTGGGAAAAATCCGGCCGTTTGCAACCGCGGTGGTGGGCATCGGACACCTCCATGAGGATGCGCTGGATTACTCCTACGGTGAGACCTGCGTTGCCGACGCCATCGGCGGCGGTGTCGATTACAAGCTGGTTCCGCTGCTGTCGTGGCGGGTGCAAGGCGACTGGCTGCAAACCCGCTTCCACGGCGGACGGCAGGGGGATGCCAGAATCTCGACCGGGCTGGTGGTGAATTTCTAGAGGCATTCTCTGAACCAGCTAGGATGCGGAACACTCAGAAGTGATCGGTGTCGGCACAACCAGGGAGTGGCGATGGAACTGGAGCAGATCCGCGAAGCTAAATCCGGCGCGCGGCCCATTGCGGTGGGCGCCGATGGCGTTCGCCGCCGCATTCTGTGCGTATTTCCAAGCTATACCAAGTCTTTTGGCAGTTTTCACAATGCCTACCCGCTTCTGGGCGTCAAGGCGTTCATGCCTCCGCAGGGATTGCTGGTCATCGCCGCCTATCTGCCCAGGCATTGGGAGGTGCGGTTCGTCGACGAAAACGTGGGGCCGGTAAAGGAGCGGGATTTTCGCTGGGCTGACGCGGTGCTGGTGAGCGGAATGCACATCCAGAGGCGGCAGATGAACGACATCAACCGAAGAGCGCACGCCTTGGGCAAGGTGACGGCGCTGGGCGGCCCGTCGGTGTCGGCCAGCCCGGAGTATTATCCGCAGTTCGATTACCTCCATCTTGGTGAACTGGGCGATGCAACCGACGCGCTGATCGCGGCCCTGGCCGCCAGCCCGGAACGGCCGCCCACGCAGCAGCGCTTCACCACTACAGAGCGGGTCCCACTGGACCAATTTCCGGTCCCTGCCTACAAGCTGGCCGGAATGTCGCGCTATTTCCTGGCTGGCGTGCAGTTTTCCAGCGGCTGCCCGTACCGTTGCGAGTTCTGCGATATCCCGGAGCTCTATGGCCGGAACCCGCGCCTGAAGACGCCGCAGCAAGTGCTGGCCGAGCTGGATGCGATTGTCGACGACGGGTGCGTGGGAGCGGTGTACTTTCTGGATGACAACTTTGTAGGAAACCGCAAGGCAGCCAAGGAATTGCTCCCACACCTGATCGAGTGGCAGAAGCGCAACAAGTATCCCGTGGAGTTCGCCTGCGAGGCGACCCTGAATATCGCCAGGTCGGTGGACCTGCTGGAGATGATGCGCGAGGCATCGTTCTGGACCGTCTTCTGTGGCATCGAGACGCCGGACCCGGCGGCTCTGAAGGCGATGGTCAAGGACCAGAACAATGAGATCGGCATGCTGGAGGCGGTGAAGACGCTGAACAGCTTTGGCATCGAGGTCGTGTCGGGGATGATCATGGGTCTGGACACGGACGACTACACAACCCCGGATCGGATCCTGGAATTTGTGGAAGCATCGCAGATACCAGTGCTGACCATCAACTTGCTGGAGGCGTTGCCGCGCACTCCCTTGTACCGCCGGCTTCAGGCCGAGGGACGGTTGATCGAGGCCGAGGGACGCGAGTCCAACGTGGACTTCAAGCTGCCGTATGAGGACGTGGTCGGGATGTGGCGCCGGACCTTTTGCACGGCATTTGCGCCCGAGGCCATTTACCGGCGCTTCCGTTATAACCAGGAGCATACCTATCCCCACCGGATTGAGATTCCCCCGACCGGCAAGCTGAAGCTGGCCAACCTCTGGAGGGGACTGTCTACACTGGCGAAGTTGGTGGTGAAGGTGGGCATGCAGAGTGACTACCGCGACGTCTTCTGGCGGATGGCGAAGCCGGCGTTGAAGAGTGGCGATATCGAGACGGTGATCCACGTGAGCCTGGTGTCGCACCACATGATTTCGTTTGCCCGCGAGGCCGAGGCCGGTTACCAGGGCGCTTCGTTCTATTCGCAGAAGCTAGCGCAGACCTCCTAGGCGGGAGCGGCCGGATGCGGGTGCGCTTTGTTCCTGTCGAGCGCCGCGGATGCGGCCCGCCGCGCCAACTCGTCTGGCGGCCGCGGCTTCTCAGTGCATCCACCAGAGAGCGGCATAGCTCGAAGCGGCGGGGACCGCAATCCGTCTCCCGCCCAGGATAGACGTTATGATGCTTGACTGGAATCTGGGACCGCTTGCCGACGGACTTCGCTGCTACCAGGGGCAGGAGTTCTTTCTTGCTCACGAGCATTGGGAAATCGTCTGGCTGCGGTGCCAGGAGCCGGAAAAGAGCTTCCTGCAAGCGCTGATCCAGGTGGCCGCGGCGTTCCATCATCTTCAGCGAAACAACCAACGAGGCGCTGCTTCCTTGCTCAAGGCGGCCCTGCGGAAGCTGCATTCCTATCCCGCGCTGTTTGCAGGCGTCGAAGTCCGATCGCTCGGTGAAGAAGTTGAGGCGTGGCTGCACGTGCTCGAAGCGCACGCTTCGCCAGTTCAACCTCCCTTTCCGCAGATACGCTTCCATCTTTCTCCAAAGGAGCCGGGGGAGTGAGCAACTATGCACAGATTAAGTAGTGAGGGGAGTCCTACCATATTCTCTGACGACGTACCACAAGGAGAATCCAATGGAATCCAAGAAGTTATTTGCTGCCGTCCTGGGCTCGCTTTTCGTGTTTGCCCTACCCCTGCCGGTAATGGCACAGGAGACGAGCACGCAATCCAGCACCACGACAACATCACAGGGTGAACCGGCGCGGGCCGAGACCACCCAGACCACTGATACCAAGACGCAGTACAAGCACCACCACCGCAAGACCGTGAAGCAGACCGCCACGACAACCACAACCGCCGAGCCACGGCACGATGATACGCAGCGCGACACCACAACGACCACGAGCACGACCGATCACGAGCAGCGGTAGCTGCGTGTAGCCGACCTCCATGCCAGCCCCGGACTGTCGCGGAGCTGGATCCTTCAGATGCCCAGCCGTGGGAGCTTATCGCAGGTCCATGGCTTTGCCCTGCCAGGGTCCGGCCCGCACTTCCACCATCTGCTGGCGGAGGTGCGGCCATCCTCTCAAGTGGTCGAACGGCGGTATTCCGGCCGGCGATCTCCGGGGGAATGAAGCCGGGACAAGAACGGTTCTGACGCGAATGCCGTCGGTACGTCGAGGCCTGTTCCAGTAGCGCAAATGAAAACCGGAAGCTCAGGTCCGAACCTGGAAAGTATCTCCGCCCCTACCTTGCAGGTTATTGCTTGCAAACAAAAACCGGCTCCTGGAGACGCAAAGTAAGTGTCTCGCTGCACTCGACCGGGCGTCGGGTTCCCGCCAAAATTACAGTGTCCGCGTCCCCAATTCGCCACCCCCGGCCCTTGGGGTCCGCCCGCGAAGAGGCAAGCCATTTTGATTTTGATTGCGGCGGCCGTGGCGCGGCGACTGGATTCGCGCTGCCGGGAGGCGTAGACTGTTTCCAGTGGCATAGACTGGGGTGGGGACTCATATCCCCGTGACTGCATCGCTGTACATTCTGGAGAATATCCAGACCGGCTATCGAAAGATAGTCTAGAATTGTGAAGCACCGCACAGCTTTCAGGAATGCCAGTTGCTAACGTAATTGAACGAAGCAACCTACGCGTGCACCGAGGATGATTTGGAGGCTTTAGATGTTTGAAGGACTGATGCAACCGATGCATTTGCTTGTGATCCTGTTCATTGCCCTGCTTATCTTTGGCCCAAGCAAATTGTCGGAGCTTGGGAAAGGGCTGGGACAGGGAATCAGGAACTTCAAGGATGCCGTCAACGACGATCCTGCCAAGGCTGCGGCCGCCAAGAAAGACGGTCCTCCTCCGGCTTAGAGTTCAGATCAGATCGCGGTACTGTTCGAGCGCAATTCTAACGAGTTGGCTCCGGGTTCGAACGCCTGTTTTCTGGAAAAGCTGCTGCAGAGTGGCCTTGACCGAACTCTCAGATACCTGCAGGCGTGCGGCGATCTGCTTGTTTCCAAGGCCCTCAAAAACACTCACGAGCACCTGCTGCTCGCGTTCCGTCAGCTTGTTTGTACGTGGTACTTCCGCCTCGGTAGCGCGACCGACAATTTTCTTCAGATAGTTCTGGTCGAAGGAAACTCTCCCCGCCAACACCTCGCGAATTGCGTCCACCAGCATGGCGGGCGGGTCGTGCTTGAAGAACACGCCGGCAATGCCGCGCTTGATCAGATCCGCGGCCCGGCTTTCGTCCACCCCGGCGGTGACCAGCAAAACTCGTCCCTGGTAGCCGATACTCTCGGCCGCGCGCATGAAGTCGATGCCGTCACGCTGGCCCAGATCGAAATCGAGGAGGACAAGGTCCACCTGGTTTGCCTTCAGAAATTCCGTTGTGTCCTCGATGGTGGCGCAGCCTCCCACAACCCGGAGCCCAGGTTCACTGTTGAGGAAGCGGGCCAGGCTCTCGCGAAATAGAGCGTGATCATCGACCAGCAGGATCTTTGCCCGATCCTCAGAGATTGGCAGCCCCTTCGGCATGGCTCACCCTTTCCAACACTACATTAAAACAACATCCGTTTTCCCGGTGTTCGTAGACAAGGTCGCCGCCAAAGCTTTTCAGCAGGGCACGCGAGACATATAAGCCCAGTCCCGTGGCTTGCGCATCCTTTTGAAAGGGACGGAACAGACTCTCGGGATTTGTAATCCCGCATCCGGTGTCCTCAAAGCGCACGATGACCGAGTTTTGCTGAACCGAAGCGCCGATGGTGAGCCGCCGTGCGCTAACGTCTTCCATGGCGCGAATGCTGTTCTTGGCAAGGTTCAGGAAAACCTGCATGAGGCCGTAGCGGTCGGCCCAGACGAGGGGGAGCTTGCCGGTTTCCTCCCACTCCATGGTGATCTGCTGTTCGCGGCCAACGGTTTCAATGAGGACTCGCAACTCGTCCAGCACCGAGGTTAGCTCGATGGCCGAGCGTCGCTGCTCGGAGGAGCCGCGCAGTTCCATGGCGGAAATCTGTTCCAGACCCTGAATCAGTGTTCCCATGGCCTCGAAGTCGGCATTTCCCCGCAGCGCGCTCACCTTCGTAAGGTTTTTGTGCACGACCATGGCTGCGCCGCAGAGGTTGCGGATCTCGTGAGAAACGGCGCTCATCAGGATTCTCGTGTTGGTCAGCAGGTAGTCGAGATTCAGGTCCTCGCGGCTCCTGAGGTCTTCCGAGAGATCGACGAAGATTGCGGCCAGCCGATTACCGGAACTCGACGAGTAGGTGGAAAACCAGACGCCGGCAAGAAATACTTCGCCATCGCTGCGCTGTCCCTTGCACTGCAGAGTGGTCCGAAAGTTCTTCCAGTTTCCTGACTGCACGGCGGAACACAAGGCCGGCATGTAGGCTCGGGCGTTCTGACCCGGCAAGGCGGGACCGCCGGAAGCAAGCATCTCCTGGGCCGCCTCATTGGCCAGCAAAATGGTTCCATCCGAATCCAGCGTGACGATGGCGGCCGGGCTACTCTCCACCAGTACCCGCAACTGCTCCTCGGCCTCGCGGCGCGCCTGTACCTGGGTCTCGACTTCGTTCAGGTTTTCCAGTACCATCCGGCGATTGCGCAGCAACTCGTAAATGAACAAGCCAGTGCCGATGAATCCCGCCGAGGAGAGGATCAGCCGCGGCCAGGCGTCCCCGGATGGAAGGTTGCTGAACTCCTCCTGCAGCACGGCACACAGCGCGGCAAAGCTGACGATCTTCGGGCGCGACAGGAAGCCGCCGGTAATCATGATCGGGAACAGATAGAGGAAGCCCAGGGAAATGTAGGGCTTGGTCCACCAGTCCACCAGGGCGATCGCAACTACCATCAAGCCGGCTAGAATCAGCAGCCTTCGCCGGTTGGAAGCAGTGTAGATGGAAAGAGCCGCGGAGAGTCGCATATCGTCTTCCTAGCTTCTCCTAATCCCGGCACAATCTGGAGGCCTTCAAGCTCAAAGATATCCTGGCCATCGAAAGATAACCTTGATTCAAAAGGTTACCTCCCCGCCACCCATCGTGACCACGGAACATCGATTGTAGTGAAACTAATTCCCGGGATCATCTCGGTTCATTCGCTGCTGTTTCCGCGTGGCGCTTGCCACTGGCGGCCTGGGCGGGACGGAGCGGTTTGATGCGCGGTTGCCACTCTCGCGGAAATCACGGGTGTCAGCCCCGTTCTTCAGTGGCAAGCGCCTTCCGGAGGTGGGTTTTCGTTGCTCTGGCGGCTGCGGCGCTGGCCAGCACCATGCTCGCCCTGGAACAAATGCGCCAGGCCGTGGGCACAAGGTCCCTGCTCTGACCAGGAAACCACGGAATGTTCCCGCAACGGTTGAGTTTCTGGGAGAATGGGATAAGAGGATTACTCATGTCGGTTCCAATGCCAGCCATTTTCTGGGGGCACGGCAATCCGTTGAACTCCATTCGCCGCAACAATTACACCCGCCAGTGGGAGGCCGTTGGAGCCAATCTTCCCCGCCCCAAGGCGATTCTTTCCATCTCGGCGCACTGGCTCACCGAAGAAGTTGCGGTAACCGTCAGCAGCACCCCCAAGATGATTTACGACTTTGGCGGTTTCCTGAAAGAGCTTTACCAGGTGCAGTATCCCGTGCCAGGCGACCCGCAACTGGCCGCCCGAGTGGCGGAACTCCTGGCGCCTCTGCCGGTCCGCTTCGATGAGAAATGGGGAATCGATCATGGAACCTGGTCGGTGCTGCGCCACGTTTACCCGAAGGCGGATGTGCCAGTCGTGCAACTCAGCATCGACGCGACTCAACCCCCCGCGTTCCACTTCGAACTGGGCCGCCGCCTCGCTCCGTTGCGCGAGGAGGGCGTTCTCATCATGGGTAGCGGCAACGTCGTGCACAACCTGCAGGCCTTTGCGTGGAGAACCCCTTCGGCTGGACCATATGAATGGGCGGTTGCCTTCGAGCAGCGGGTGAAGGATATGCTCCTGGCGGACCAGTCCGCGGAGCTCATCGACCCGCAACGCCATTTCGGCCAGGACGCACTGCTCGCCGTTCCCACGCCGGACCATTACCTGCCGTTGCTCTACGTCATCGGAACCAGGCGCCCCGCCGAGCGGGTGAGCTTTCCGGTCGAGGGTTTCGATGGCGGCTCCATCTCGATGCTGGCGGTGCGGGTAGGATAGCCGTATAGCCCAGTTCTTCGGAATGCCGCGCAATGCTCTGCATCTTGAAGCGTTGCAGAGCGTACCCTCATGCCGGATACGATTACACTCAGCCGAGGCTGGCGCGCAGCTTCGCAGACCGCCCACGGAAGGCATAATCCCCGCTGCGTTGCGGGGTTTCGCCTTGCAGCGATTCCCGCTTAGACATTCTTGACCTGCTGCGTTAGCTGGGCCAGCGTCGACTTCGCGTCTCCGTACAACATGCTGGTAACCTGCTTGAAGAACAGTGGATTCTCCAAGCCGGAGAAGCCGCGTCCCTGCCCGCGTTTGAGCACAATGACCGACTTCGCCTTGTCCACCTCGATGATGGGCATGCCCGCGATGGGGCTGTTGGGATTGTCGCGCGCGTCCGGATTCACCACGTCGTTGGCGCCCACAACCACGGCAACGTCGGTGGTGGGGAACTCGGGATTGATCTGCTCCATCTCGTACAACTCGCCGTAGGGAACATTGGCCTCGGCCAGCAGCACGTTCATGTGTCCGGGCATGCGTCCCGCCACGGGGTGGATGCCGTATTTCACGGTGATGCCGCGTTCTTCCAGGGCATTGGCCAGATCGCGCACGGCGTGTTGCGCCTGGGCGGTGGCCAGGCCGTAGCCGGGCACGAAGACGACCTTGCTGGCGTAGGCCAGCCGCACCGCCGCGTCGTCCAGCGAAATCTCGCGCATCTCCCCGGTTGCCCCCGCGCCCGCGGCGTGATGCACGGCGCCGAAGCCGCCGAACAGAACGTTGGTGATCGAGCGGTTCATCGCCTTGCACATCAGGATCGAGAGGATGAAGCCGGAGAATCCATCCAGCGTACCGGCAATGATCAGGATATTGTTGCCCAGCACAAATCCGGTGGCGGCCGATGACAGCCCGGCATAGCTGTTCAAAAGTGACATCACCACCGGCATGTCGGCCGAGCCAATCGGAATGACCAGCATGATGCCGAAAAGGAATCCGAGGGCAACCATGCCGTAAAAGAATGCCGTGGCCGAGGGATCGTAGAGCGAGTAGCCGAAGCAGCCCGCCATGCCCAGAAAAATTAGCAGATTCAGGTATTGCTGTCCCCTGAACTGGACCGGAGTTCCGCGAATAATGCCCTGCAACTTGCCGCAGGCGATCAGCGAGCCAGTGGTAGTAAGCGAACCCAGCATCACCTCCAGGCCCAGCGCGCTGCGCGTGAACAGCGACATGGTCTGGGCGTGCATGGTGAACTCGGCAATGCCCACCAGTGCCGCGGCAATGGCGCCAAAAGCGTGCGAAAGCGCGGTCCGCTGTGGCATCGCGGTCATCGGAACCCAGATGGCAAAGGCCGCGCCAACCAGTGAGCCCAGGATCAGGCCGGCAATGATCCATCCAAAGAACTGGATGTCGTGATGAAAAAGCGTACCGATGATGGCTGCGGCCATGCCGCCCTCGGCCAGGAACATGCCCCGGCGCGCCGTGTCCGGGTGGCTCAGTCCTTTCAGACCGAAGATGAACAGAATGGACGCGATCAGGTAGGTGAATTCAAGAATGTAATTCGGGGCTTGCGCAAAGTGCTGCGCTGCCTGGGTCGCGGGGTCCATTACTTGTGGGCCTCCTTCCCTTTGATCTCCCTGCGGAACATCTTCAACATGCGGTCGGTGAGGCCGAAGCCGCTGACCACGTTGACCGTGGCTGTGAAGACCGCGACAAAGCCCATCAGCGTGGCCATGGACGCATGCGCCGCGGTGCCTCCGCCGATCAGCTTGTGGTAGTCAAACTGGTAAGAGCCGGCAATAACCAGTGAGCCCACCAGCGAGATACCCGAGATCGCGTTGGTCGCCGACATCAGCGGCGTATGCAACAGCGGTGGGACGCGGGAAATAACCAGGTAGCCAAGAAACGCGGCGAGGGCGAAAACATAGAGAGCAGCGATCAGGACCATCGGATCCATCGGCTCGGAGGCGGACGGTTGGCCGACTTGCATGGCGATTTGTACCAGTGGACTCACAATCTCCTCCAACTGCGGCGGGCTACGCGCGCGCCTTGAGCGCCGCGGAAACTCTTTCGTTCACAACCTGTCCGGCATGGGCGACGCAGGACCCCTTGATGATCTCGTCGGCATGGTCGATGACCAGTTCGCCTTTTTTCAAAATCAGTTGCAGAAAGTTGCTCACGTTGCGTGAGTACAGCATGCTGGCGTGCACCGGCATCTCGGCCACAAGGTTGGCCGGGCCGAAGATGGTGACGCCGTGGTAGACAATGGTCTCGCCCGCCCTGGTGACCTCGCAGTTGCCTCCGGCAGGCGCCGCCAGATCGAAAATAATCGAGCCGGGCCGCATTTCCTCCACCACCGCCGTGGCAATCATCAGCGGCGCGCGGCGTCCGGGAACCTGCGCCGTAGTGATCACGATGTCCGAGTTCTTTGCCGCCTTGGCGATGGCCTGGCGACCCAACTCCAGCGCCTCCGGGCTCAACTCCTTGGCATAGCCGCCCTTGTCCTCGGTCTGGAGACCACCCAGATCGACTTCGATGAACTTGGCTCCCAGTGACTTCACCTGTTCCCCGGCGGCGGCCCTCACGTCATAGGCTTCCACCACGGCGCCGAGGCGGCGGGCGGTGGCGATGGCCTGCAATCCGGCAACGCCCGCGCCCAGCACCAGAACCCTGGCCGGGGGAATGGTTCCGGCCGCGGTCATCAGCAGCGGGAAAAGTTTGGGAAGGTGATCGGCGGCCATGATGACCGCCTTGTATCCGGCCACCGTCGCCATCGACGAGAGCGCGTCCATCGACTGGGCGCGCGTGATGCGGGGCACCAGCTCCATGGAGAACAGAGTGACCCCGCGCTCGACCGCGACTCCGAGCGCCGCCGGGTCGTCCAGGGGGCGCAGAAAGCCGATCATCACACTGCCGCGCTTCAGTTTTTCCTGGTCCGTGGCGGGCAGGGCGTTGACCACGGGAACCACGTCGGCAGAGGCCAGCAACTGGGCACGATCGGTTGCGATGCTGGCGCCAACGGCCTCGTAGTCGGCGTCGCTGGCCCCGGAGTACAGTCCCGCGCCGCTTTCAATGGCAACGCTAAATCCTTTTCCGGCCAGCGCCTTCACCGCGTCGGGCATCAGCGCCACGCGAGTTTCGTCCGGCCTCGCTTCCTTCAGAATTGCAACAAGCACAAGGGTCCTCCACAATCAGCAGAATCGGAAGAGTGCATGAAACTGGTGGGTGATGCTACGGCGATAGATATGAAAACGACAGGTGACACTCTATCGATAGATGCTCGAGCGACAGGAGATGCTTCAACGAATGGGTTCCCCGTGCGCTAATTTTCGCCGCCCATGCCATTTCGGGGAATCCCGCGGGTTGGAACTCCTCACGGCTTCTCATCGTAGAGCTGAGGAAATGCCCGCTGCATCTGGCTGGCGATCGCGCCAGCGGATTCGAGATTGACGAGCGGGCCTTTGCCCATTCCTGGGCAGTACCTGGCGGCCTCGCGCCGCTGGCTGCCGCGGGCGAGCAACTCCGGCCAGAAGGGAAAAGCACTGCATTGCAGCGGCTTGACCGCATGCACCGAGCAGCCGCTGGCGGCGAGGAAAGGGCACTGCTTCAGGCGCGGCTTGCGCAAACGCAGCAGCGGCGCCCTGCCGCACAGATAACGGCCCCGGAACTCCGTACGCGTGATTCCCAGGTGACGCGCGAGGCGTGTAATGTCGTCGCCGTTCAAATACACAAAGCCCTTCTGCTCACAGCAGAGGATGCATCCGGGCTGGCACTGGAAGCGCATGCTGGAGTGTACCCTGAAATCCGCGAAACTCTCGACAACCGCGAGGCGAAAGACTAGAGTAAGTAGCGCCGTACGATAGACACTCATTACAATGGATATCCTTATTCACGCCCGGGAAGCCTGTCGATTCTGTCGCGCCATCGGTTGCGGCCACAGGCGGCGCGGCGTGAATGTGCCCAGGTAAGCTTCTCCGATTGGCCCAGAGTTCAACGATCACGCGCCCCGCTTACCGGTGCGCGTCCCGCTGTGTTTGTCCCTGGGGCCGGAGCAATGTCGTAGGATCATCGGGAAAGGAAGCAGAGCAAGATGCGAGTTCGCGTTCTCCAGGTGGTTGCGCTGATCGTTTTGTTTTGTGGCTGCGTGTTCCCGCAAACCGCGCCCACCACGGCGCCGCCGCACCCAACCGTGGTCTTCATGACCGACTTCGGTCATGTGGACGATTCCGTGCCCATCTGCAAGGGAGTGATGCTGGGCATTGCGCCGGAGCTTCGCATCGTCGATCTGACCCATGACGTTACCCCGTTCAATATTCTGGATGCGGCCCGTTTCCTGGCTGGCACCACGCCGTATTTTCCAGCGCAGACAGTCTTCGTGGTGGTTGTGGACCCCACGGTGGGAAGCACACGCAAAGCGATCGTCGCCCGCTCCCGGCGCGGCCAGTACTTTGTGCTGCCGGACAACGGAGTGCTGACGATGGTCGCGGACCAGGACGGAATTGACGCCGCCTACGAGGTTCAGAACCCCGCCTGGATGATCGGCAGCGCGCTGTCGTCCACTTTCCACGGACGCGACATCTTTTCTCCCGTAGGTGCGCACCTGGCGCGCGGCGATGATCCTGCCCTGGTGGGCCCGGCGCTGGATGTGACCAAACTGGTGCGCCTCCAGATCCGCAAAGCCGTGCTCGATGCGCATGGCATCTCGGCAACCGTGATCGGCACCGACGGTCCCTTTGGAAACCTGGTGACCAACGTGACCCGCGCGGACTTCGCCAGCCTGGGCTATGCCCTCGGCGACCAGGTGAAATTCACGCTTGCGGGCAAGACGCTGGAAATTCCATTTGTAAAGACTTTCAGCGACGTACCCTTGGGCACTCCGCTGTTTTATATCGATTCCCGTGGCCGCCTGGGTCTTGCCGTCAACCAGGGCAGCTTTGCCATGCGCTACCAGGTGAAGGTTCCCGCCACGCTCGATCTGCCGGTGAAGGTCCCGGCCCCGTAAGCGGTTCCGCAACTTATTTAAGGAGCAAGAAACCAGATGACGAAGATACGATCCAGCTCACTCTTACTCTTTATCCTTTTCTCTCTTGCCGCGGCTTCGCTGGGCCAGAGTTTTCGCGGATCGCTGCGCGGACAGGTGAGGGACGCATCCGGCGGCGCCATTGCGGGCGCCACCGTCCAGGCGCGAAACTTCCAGACCGCGCAGACGCGCAGCGCCACCACGGCCTCCGACGGCAGTTATGCAATCAACGAATTGGCGGCCGGAAACTATGAGGTGACGGCCTCCATCGCCAATCTGGAGCCGGTCAAAATGGCGGCCAAGGTGGATGTTGGCGTGGATACGGCGCTGGATTTCAACCTCGGCAAGATCGCCCAGGTGCAGCAGGCCATCGAGGTTCAGGCCGTGGCGCCGCTGATCGATTCTTCCAGCGACACGCTCTCGCAGGTCATCGAAAACAAACTCGTCATCGACCTGCCTCTGAATGGACGTGACTTCGGCAAACTGGTTGCTCTCACCCCCGGCGTCACCGTGGAAGGCTCGGGAGTTGCCGGATCGGAAAAAGGTTTCGGGCAATTCAATATCAATGGCAATCGCGACCGCTCCAACAATTACCTGCTGGATGGCACTGATAACAACGATCCTTTCTTCAACAACTCAGCCCTGAACCAGGTGGGAATCACCGGCGCGCCCGCCTCCCTGCTGCCCATCGACGCCATCGAGGAGTTCAATCTCCAGACCCAGGCTCCGGCCGAGTACGGCCGCAACAGCGGCGCCGTCGTCAACGTCCTGACCAAGTCCGGCGGCAATCAATTCCACGGAACGCTCTTCGAATATCTGCGCAACTCGGCTCTGGACGCGCGCAACTATTTCGACGTGAAGCAGAACCCGGACGGCTCATCCAATCCGCACAGTCCCTTCAAGAACAATCAGTTTGGCGGCTCGCTGGGCGGTCCCATCGCAAAAAACCGCACCTTCTTTTTCGGCGCCTACGAGGGCCAGCGCGAGCGTGTCACCAGCAACTTCTTGTTCTTCGTGCCCACCACGGCGCAAATCACCCAGGCCGAAGCCCTGGCGAAGTTGGCCCAGGGCTCGGTCAATCCCGCCCTGGTCAACCTGCTGACCAAATACTTCCCGGCCGCCACCGGCACCGAGGGCGGCATTGGCACGGCGAACGGCGTCGATCAGGATAAGAACGACCTGAACAGCGCCATCGGCAAGGTCGATCACCAGTTCAGCGATCATGAAACTCTGACGGCGCGTTACGCCTACAGCGGCAGCCAGCAGGTCTTTCCGCTGGGAGGCCAAGGCTACGGCGCAGGCTCGCGCATCGCGGATTTCGCGCAGGTCTCGCCCACCCGGGTGCAGGTGGTTTCCGCCAGCCTGCTCTCCACCTTCACGGCGGCCAAACTCAACGAATTGCGCTTCGGCTACACCCGCTACCGCACCAGCTTTGCCGGCGCCGACGCCAATGTCAATCCGGCATCACTTGGTTTAAACATGGGCACGGGACAGTACGGACTGCCGGAGATCGACTTCAACGGCGTGCTGGAAAACTTCGGTGCCTCGGCCTACAGCATTCCGCGCGCCCGCGTCAGCCAGACCTTCCAGTGGCTCGACCACTTCACCTGGACCCGCAACCGGCACATCCTGAAGTTCGGCGGCGAATTCCGGCGCATGTCCGTGGACGGCTATAACAATAACCTGGAGCGCGGCCTGCTCTACGTCAACGGCACCGCGCCGGGCCAGCCCAATTACACCGGGGACCCAGTGGTCGATACCCTTTACGGCTACTTCACCGGCAACATCAGCGCCTCGGCTTACACCGGCAGCACTCAGCGCACCACCTATAACAATGGCGCTTCGCTGTTCGCGCAAGACGATTTCCGGGTCACCAGCAGGCTGACCCTGAACCTGGGTGTGCGCTGGGAGTATTTTGGACCACTCTCGGAAAAGAACAATCTGCTGTCTGAGCTTGGCAGCGACGGCTTCCTGCACCTGGTTGGCAGCGGTGGCGTCAGCGGCGCATGGAAGCGGAAGCTGACCAACTTTTCGCCCCGCGTTGGACTCGCATGGCAGTTCCTGCCGGGCACCGTTGTGCACGCCGGCTACGGTCTCTACTACGACTACATTCCGCAAGACGAGATCACCGCCAACTACACCAACGTCGCCGGCATCACCACCAATCCCATCGGTCCCGAGCCGGTACTGCCGCTGAACTTCAACCCAACCCCCTGGGTCACCGGCGCCGGTCCGGTCTTTACCCCGGTCACCAGCGGCCCCTATGACATCTTCATCACTTCGCCCCGGTTCACGACTCCCTATGTACAGAGCTGGAATCTGAACATTCAGCAGGAAATTTCCAAGGCTGCCTCTTTTCAGATCGGCTATGTGGGATCCAAGGGAACCCATCTCACCCGCCTCTATGATGAAAATCAGACCGACGCGTTCGGCAACTATCCCAACTCCAACTACTACGCCATGGACGTACTGGGAACCAACTCGGCGTCCAGCTATCACTCCCTCCAGGCCACGGTGAAGGCGCGTTCGTGGAAGGGTTTGACCGGCTTTGCCAACTACAACTGGTCGAAGTCGCTCGACGATGCCTCCGATGGCATTGACTTTACCCCGGGCGCGGCTCTCCCGCAGGATTCCACCAACCTCCGCGGCGAGCGCGGACCCTCCACGTTTGACACCCGCCATCGTCTGACGGCTGCCGCCAGCTACGCCCTGCCGCGCTTCCGCTCGGGCCCGGCGTGTCTCCGCGGCGGCTGGCAACTTGGCGCCATTGCAAGCCTGCAAAGCGGCCGCCCCATACCGATTGCCAATGCCAACGACACCAGCGGACGATACAACTACCGCCAGCGTCCCAACGTGGTTCCCGGCGTCAATCCAATTCTGCCGCACTGGACTCCCGCAACCGGCTATCTGAATCCGGCCGCTTTCTCGCAGCCGGCAGATGGAACGTTTGGAGATCTGGGCCGCAACGCAATCTTTGGGCCGCACTTCATCAACACCGACTTCTCGGTGGAGAAGACGACCCAATTCGGAGAGAGGCTCAATGCGCAGTTGCGGGCGGAGTTCTTCAACATCTTCAACCATCCAAACTTCGCCCTGCCCAACGGCAGCTACGATCCATCGTCTTCCACCTTTGGCCTCATCACCCAAACGCCAGATGTGGCCCAGGGCAATCCAGGCCTCGGCGGAGGCGGCCCGCGGGTGATTCAACTTGCATTGCGGCTGCAATTCTAAGCGCCGCCGTACCGGAACAGCCGCGCCCGCCGCACCCGGCGGGCGCCGGTTCCGGAAGGGCGAGTCGAACCGTACGCCGCGGAATCTAAGCCGGATAGAATCGTAGACATGGAAGGAGTACGGACTTGACCAAAGCTCTCATCATGCTGGTACGAGTGTTGGGCCTGGCATCCATCGTTCTGGGCGTGCTGGTCTGGAGCGAGCACCAGCAGGTTCTCGGAGCGCACATTGGCTGCGGCTTTCTGGTGGCCACTCTGGTTTTCATACTGGCCGTGATGGCGCTGCTGAAAAACGCGGTGCTGCCGGGCATTCTCGGCGTCGTCCTGGCCGTGCTGCTGCCAGTGGTTGGGTTGAAGCAGTTGCCGCTCACCTTTCACACCCTGGCAGCCATTCAGGTCATCCACATTGTGTTCGCGCTGTTGACGATTGGTGTGGCCGAGCGGCTCTACTCGGCAATTCGCAGCGCCCGCTGAGTTCGGTTTCGGCCGATTTGCGCCAATCCGCAGGCGTTCGCATCCCGGGGATCGTCAAGCCCCGTGGCCGGCAACTCCGCGGAGGGAGACCATTCATCACCGAATGTTGTGACACCCATTAACCTTGTAAGAATTCACTTGCGCTCGGGTTGACCCACTGATTACTATTCAGACTCCCCCAACTTCGGTAGTTTGCGCGTCTGTGCGCGTCGGAAAAAATATGAACATCGGCGAGACCATCCGAAACTTCCGTCTGCAAAAGGGTATGTCGCAAGGCGATATCGAAAAGCGCACCGGGCTGCTGCGCTGCTACCTTTCACGTGTCGAGAACGGGCACACCGTTCCTTCGCTGGATACACTGGCAAAGATCGCCGGTTCGCTGGATACCCCGCTGGGAAATTTTTTCGCGGAACTTCCCAGCGAAACTGGCGGCAACGGCAAAACCCTGCCACAGCTCAGCGAGGAAGAGGTGCGTTTCCTCTCCCAGATCCGGCGCTATGCCAGCGGCTTGAACGACAGCGACCGTAAACTGGTGCTGGCCATGGTGAAGAAAATGGCGGTTTCCACCCGGTAGTGCAGGGCGAGCGGACGGCACTGGCGGCCTTGCGGGGAGCGGTCTCTTTGGCATCGTTTCACGCCAGGCTGCATAATCTTGCGTACGCTAATTTCCCGGAGAAAAGCGACTGTTTCGCTGGCGCTCTCCTCCACGGCTGCTATCGCGTGTACTCTTGACCATTGAAGAAGAATTAGCGCTGCTGGAAGATTCCTTCCGCCGCCTGAAAATCGAGTACGACATCTACTTCGCCGGAGGGTCCAGGAAGCCCCCGGTCGATATCGATGGGCGGGTCCAGAGCCTCATCCGGCGCAACCTGGAGAACGGCCGTCTCACTTTTACCCAGCGGTTCCGTCTCCACGCCGTAGCGCAGCGGTATTCGGTTTTCAGCGATCTCTGGCGCCGCAAAACCAAAATCAAGGATGAGGGCTACCGCCATCCCAAAGACACTCTGGTGGGCGTTGGAGGTTTTGGCCACCTCGAGGTGCCGCACTCTCAGGGGCTCGACCCGGACCAGGAACAGGCGGAGAGTTTCCTGCTCATCACCGGTGATGTCCTGGAGGTCGTGGCCCTCTATGAAGCCGTGGTTCGGGCCCGCGAGGCCGCCGGTTTGCCGCTGGGCGCATTTGACTCCTTCGCGACTTTTGTACACAACAAGTCCGAGGAGATTCGCGCCCAGTTCCATTGCCGTGCCGTCGAGTACACTGTATTGGCGAAGAGTGGGAAGGTGCGTCTCAAGGCGCGTCCCCGCAAAGACATCTAATCCGGTAGCGTCCCAGGGCGCGCCGGAGCGGCTGGCTGACACGCAACGGCAGCACCGCCCGGATTCTGCCCGGCCCCATCCGCCCATCCCTTTCGCAGTTTTCCGGAAGGTCTCAAGGTTAGCGAGGAAATCATCATGGCGAAGATTCAACGTGCCATCCTGAGCGTCACAGACAAAACAGGACTGGTCGAATTTGCCCGGCGGCTTGCCGCCCTGGGTGTGGAACTGATCTCCACCGGCGGTACGGCTGGAGTGCTGCGCCAGGCCGGTCTGCCGGTGCGCGATATCAGCGATCTGACCGGTTTCCCGGAAATGCTCGATGGCCGGGTCAAGACCCTGCATCCCAAGGTTCACGGAGGCATCCTGCACCTGCGCTCCAACCCCGCTCATGTCGCCGCCATCGCGGCGCATGGCATCGCGCCCATCGACATGGTGGTAGTCAATCTCTATGCGTTTGAAAAGACGGCAGGCAAGCCGGGCGCGCGCTTTGAGGAGATCGTCGAAAACATCGACATTGGCGGACCCTCGATGGTGCGCTCGGCGGCCAAGAACTTCCAGGACGTTGCCATTGTGACCTCGATTGCCGACTACGAGGCCGTCGCCGCGGAGCTGGAGCAGCACTCCGGCGAGCTCTCCCTCCAGACTCACTGGGCCCTGGCGCAGAAGGCTTTTGCCACCACCGCCGCCTATGACACCGCCATCGCCAACGCCCTCGCCGAAATCACGGTCGATGCCGCCGCCCACTTTGACATCAGCCGGCTTGGCAACCGCGCCAGCTTTCCCCAGAAGCTGCGCCTCCAGTTCCACAAGGCGTGCGATCTCCGTTATGGCGAAAACCCGCATCAGAAAGCGGCGCTGTACTCCGACGGCAGCGGCCTGGGCGTAGCCAACGGCCGCCAGCTCCAGGGCAAGGAGCTTAGCTACAACAACATTGTCGATCTCCAGGCCGCCTGCGACCTCGCCCAGGAGTTCACCGAACCGGTCTGCGCCATCATCAAGCACACCAATCCCTGCGGAACTGCCACCGGAGCCACCTTGCAGCAGGCCTACCTCCGCGCCCTGGAGTGCGATCCCGTCTCCGCCTACGGCAGCGTCATCGGCGTCAATGGCGTCATCGATGGCGAAGCCGCGGCTGCGATGACCAAGCTCTTTGTCGAGGCCATCGCCGCGCCCGGCTTCACCTTCGAGGCTCGCGAAGCTTTCGCCAAACGCAAGAACCTGCGCCTCGTCGAGATCACCAATGACCAGCAGAGATGGATGCTCAAGAATGTTTCCGGCGGCGTTCTGGTGCAGGAGAACGACGTCCATTCGCTCGCCGAAGCCGACCTCAAGGTAGTCACCAAGCGCCCTCCCACCGCCGCGGAGATGCGCGCCCTGCTCTTCGCCTGGAAGGTCTGCAAGCACGTCAAGTCCAACGCCATTCTCTATGCCCGCGACGGCCAGAGCGTCGGTGTCGGCGCTGGCCAGATGAGCCGGGTGGATTCCGCCCGCATCGGCGCCGCCAAGGCCGTGCTGCCGCTGGCGGGAACCGTCGCCGCCAGCGACGCCTTTTTCCCCTTTCCCGATGGCGTCGAGGTCATCGCCCAGGCCGGAGCCACCGCCATCATTCAGCCCGGCGGTTCGGTTCGCGACCAGGAGGTCATCGACGCCGCCGACCGCCTGAATCTCGCCATGGTCTTCACTGGCGTCCGCCACTTCCGCCACTAACCCCGGAGGTGGTTGGGTAGAAGCCGGAACGCTGGCCCCATAAGCTGGAGGCGGGAGCCGCCAGTGCTCGTGAGCTCTGCGGGTAGGCATTCGCAGGTCGCCCACGTCCGCCCGCGGTTGGCGAATGTGGAACGCGGCGTACGTCCGCCAACCCGGTCGCTCCCCTCACCAGCGCCGTTTTCCTCCGCTCTGATAAAATCTGTCCTACATGTCGTCTCCGAACTCGATCTTCGTCCGTGCCTGTAAAGGTCTTCCCACTGACTCGACTCCGGTCTGGTTCATGCGCCAGGCAGGACGCTACATGTCCGAGTACCGCGAAGTCCGCAAGCACCACTCCCTCGTCGAAATCTGCAAGCAACCCGCGCTGGCCGCCGAAGTCACCATCACGGCCGCCGAAGCTCTCGGGGTCGACGCCGCCATCATCTTTGCCGACCTGCTGCTTCCCCTGGAAGTCATGGGTCTGCCCTTTCACTTTTCCGCCACCGAAGGCCCGGTCATCGAGAAGCCCATCCGCACCGCCGCTGACATCAAGGTTCTCACCACCGCCGGCGCGCCGGAGCTGCGCTACGTTTCCGAAGGCATTGCCGCCTGCGTCAAGCACTGGGGCAACAAGCTTCCCATGATCGGCTTCTGCGGCGCGCCCTTCACTCTCGCCAGTTACATGATTGAGGGCGGCGGTTCGCGCAACTACGTCGAAGTCAAGAAGCTCATGTACCGCCAGCCCCAGGTGTGGGACGAGTTGCTCGGCAAGCTCAATGTCGTGCTCACCGCCTACATTGCCGACCAGGTCAAGGCTGGCGCCGACGTCATCCAGGTTTTCGATAGCTGGGTTGGCTGCCTCAGCGTGGAGGACTACCGCACCTACGTTCTGCCGCGCACCCGGCAGCTCATCTCCGCGCTCAAAAAGACCGGCGCGCCCATTATCTACTTCGGCACCGACAGCACCACCCTGCTGCCTTCGATGAATGAGACCGAGGCCGATGTCGTCGGGCTGGACTGGCGCGTGCCATTCGACGAAGGCTGGAAGCTGCTGCAGCACCGCCCCGCCGTGCAGGGCAATCTCGATCCGGTCCTGCTGTTTGCCGAGTGGAATGTAATCCAGCAGCGCGCCCAAACCATTCTCGATCTCGCCGGCAATCGTCCGGGACACATCTTCAATCTCGGTCACGGCATTCTGCCGCAGACTCCGGTGGAGAACGTGAAGAAGTTGGCCCGCTTCGTGCAAGAGTATTCGGCGCAGCTTCGCGCCGCCGCCAGGGTGCAATAGCAATGCCGAAGCCTGCCATCCTGCTGCTTGCCCATGGAACTCCGGATCGCGTCGAGGAGATCCCCGCCTACCTGGCCAATGTGACCAGTGGGCGGCCGCTTCCGCCTGCCGTGGTCACGGAGATTCAGCACCGCTACGCGCTCATCGGCCGCTCCCCGCTTACGGAAATCACCATGCAGCAGGCGGCACTCATCTCCGCCGAGCTGGCTCTGCCCACTTACGTCGGCATGCGCAACTGGAAGCCGTACATCCACGACACGGTCCTGCAGATGGCCGCCGATGGCGTCACCCAAGCCGTTGCCATCTGCCTTGCGCCGCATAATTCGCGCACCAGCGTCGGACTCTACCGCCGCGCCGTCATCGGCGAAACGGGCAAGGCTCCTTTTACGGTGGACTTCGTTGCCGAGTGGCACGCCGAGCCGCTGCTCATCCGCGCTTTTTCCGAGAAGCTTCGCGACGGATGGTCGCGCGCCTGTCTGGAAGCCAACGCGCCCGTGCCCGTTCTGTTCACCGCGCACAGCGTTCCGCTGCGAACCATTGCCGCCGGCGATGACTACGAGCGCCAGACGCGCGAGACCGCCGCGCTGGTCGCGGCCAGTGTTCCGGAGATTGCCGGACATTGGCTATTCGCCTTCCAGAGCCAGGGCATGAGCGGCGGCGAGTGGCTCGGGCCCACCGTCGAGAGCGTGATTACAGAGCTGGCAGCCGCCGGGCAAAAACATCTGTTCGTGCAGCCCATCGGCTTCGTATGCGATCACGTCGAGGTGCTCTACGATGTCGATATTGCGTTTAAGAATTTCGCCGCCGCCCGCGGCATCGCGCTGACGCGGGCGGAGTCGCTCAATGACTCCGTGCTGTTTGCCCGCGCCGTCGCGCAACTGGCGCGCACCCGTCTTGCCGCGGCGCCCCAGCCGGGCTCCTAGCGCCCCCGCAATCTTTTTCTAACTACGGGTGGCCCGCCCCCGCCCGCAGTTGGCGAATGTGGGGACGAGCCACCGCACAAAAGTTCGAGGAGTTTCCTACATGCGTATTGCAATCATCGGCGGCGGCATCTCCGGACTCAGCGCCGCCTATTATCTCGAGCAGGAGCGCGCCGCGGGAGCGCCCGTCGAAACCACTCTGTTTGAATCCAGCGCCCGCCTTGGCGGCGTCATGTTCAGCGACAGGATTGGCGACTGCGTGGTGGAAGGCGGTCCGGACTCGTTCCTCACCGAGAAGCCCTGGGCCAACCAGCTTTGCGCCGAACTCGGCATTGCCGGAGACCTGATCGGCTCCAACGATTCCCAGCGCATCACCTACATCCTGGTCAAGGGACGGCTGATTCCCATGCCCGACGGGCTGATGTTCATGGTACCCACCAAGCTGATTCCCACGGCGCTCACCCCTTTGTTTTCCTGGGGCACCAAGTTCAAGATGCTCGGCGAATTGCTGCATCCGCCGCGTCCCGTGCATAAGGACGAAACGGTAGCGCAGATGGTGGAGCGACATTTTGGTTCCGAGGTCGTCGATCGTCTGGCCGACCCGTTGCTCTCCGGCGTCTATGGCGGCGATGCAGCTTCGCTCAGCGTGCGTGCCGTGCTGCCCCGGTTCGTGGAGATGGAGGAGAGCTACGGTTCGCTCTGCCGCGCCATGCTGGCCGGACGCAAGAAGCTGGCGGCCATGCGGAAGGCCAATGGATATGCTCCCAAACCGCTGTTTAGCTCGCTGAAAGGCGGCATGCAGCAGATGATCGACGCCATCGTTGCCCGCCTCGATGGGCACAGCCTGCGTCTCTCGACCGCCGTCCACCAGCTCACGCGCAAGGATGGCGGATGGGAGCTGACGACCGCCGCCGGAGCCGAATCGTTCGACGCCGTCATCTTCGCCACTCCCGCCCACGTCGCCTCCAAGATGCTGGCCTCAATCGACGCGCAGCTCTCCGCGGATCTGGGCAAGGTCGAGTACAGTTCCTCGATTACCGTGACCCTTGGCTACCAGCGTGAGCAGTTGCAGATGTGCCAGCCGGGATTTGGATTTCTCATCCCGCGCAGCGAAGGCACGCGCATGCTGGCCACCACCTTCGTGCATACCAAGTTTCCTTTCCGCGCGCCGGACAACAAGGCGCTGGTGCGCTGCTTCCTCGGCGGAGCCAATGACCAGGCGGTGCTCAAGCTCGGCGACGAGGAGATCATCGCGACCGTGCGCAGGGAACTCAAGCAGATCACCGGGCTCAGCGCCGATCCTTGGTTTGTGAAAGTCTATCGCTGGGAGCGCTCCATGGCGCAGTACACGCCGGGACACCTGGAACGCATCGAACGCATCGGCGCGAAGTTGAAGCAGATGCAGAATCTCTCGATTGCGGGAAACTTCTACAAAGGCATCGGCGTGCCGGATTGCATCCGCACCGGCAAGGAGGCCGCCGGGCACATGGCCAGCCTGGCGCGTGCCCGCCAGGCGGTGAAAGCGTAAGCCAACGATCGTTCTTCTGGTCCCCGGTCATTCGCGCTCGCCTTGTGCCCGTCGCCTGCGCTACCATCATCTGCGATGTCGCGCATTCTGATTGTCGAAGACGAGAGTCACCTGGCGCAGGGTCTTTTGTTCAACCTTGAGGCCGAGGGCCACGAGGTTTCCACGGTGGAAAGCGGCGAAGCGGCCCTGGAGCTTCTGCTCGATCGCAAGGAATGGTTTGACGCCGTGGTGCTTGACATTATGCTGCCGGGGGTCAACGGTTTTGAAATCGCCGACCGGTTGCGCGAGGCGCACAATTACGTTCCCATTCTCATGCTCACCGCGCGCTCGCGTCCCGAGGATGTGCTCAAAGGCTTTGCTTCCGGCGCCGACGACTATCTGCCCAAGCCCTTCGATCTGAACATTCTCATTGCCCGCGTGCACGGACTGTTGCGCCGCACCCAGTGGCAGCGTGAGCAATGGGCGCCGGGGCGCCAATCCGCGGCCGCTCCCGCAGTTGCCGGCCACGGCGACGAAGCCGCGGCGCGGGCGGGTAAATTTGAATCTGTTCCGGTGCCGGTTGCCTCTCCCGCACCGCACGACGTGTTCAGCTTTGACGGACGCACCCTCGACTTCGACACCCTGGAGTTGACCGCGCCGGCGGGCAAGATTCAGCTCACCATGATGGAAGCCTCGCTGCTGCGCTACTTCATCGAGCATCGCAACCAGAACGTGAGCCGTAAACAGATTCTGGAGGAGGTCTGGGGACTGCACGAAGACACCGACACCCGCGCCATCGACAATTTCATTGTGCGCCTGCGCCGCTATCTCGAGGACTCGCCGGGCACGCCAAAATACCTGATCACGGTTCGCGGCATTGGCTACCGCTTTCTGCCCGAGCACGAGTAAGGGCGCGGCGCGACCTGAGACACGACAGAAATCACCAGCGGTCGCCCCACCCCAGCCGCTTCAACCTGCGCCAATCTTCTTTCTTCGATCGGGTGACGGTGGTATTGGCGATCTCGCCTGCGCGGCAGAGCACCAGCCGGGTGTAGCCACTGAAAATTTTCGGATGACGCACGATGCGCGCCGCTGAGCCCAACGCCTCGTCACGTTGCGGCGCGTCGGGTTGCGCACTGCGCAGAAACGCACTGCGCAGAAATGCAGCGTAGGCGAATTTTTCGTCTTCGTGTCCCAGGGTTGCGTCCTTCAGTCGGCGGTGTTCGGCGGTGCGCTCCACGCGGGCGGCAAAGTGGCACCAATCGGAGCCTCCAGCCATGGGACAGCCGAGCGCGTTGGGGCACGGCGCGGCCAGGGCTGCGCCCGCGGCGAGCAGGCGGGTGCGTGCGGCCAGCACATTGGCGAAACCCGCCTTGGTTCCCGGTTCCACCACCAGCAAAACCTTGCCGGTTCGCGCCCAGGCCTGGCGAATCAATCCATCCCGCTCGGCCGCGCCCAGTTCGTTCAGCGCATAGGCGCAGACAAGCAGGTCCCAGGTGCCCTCGGGCAGGGTTGCGGTGAGATCGCCTTGGACCCAGCGGGCCTCGCGCAGGGCGCGCTGATCGGCCTGGCTGCCGAGGCGGCGGGCAATTTCGATCATCCGGGGATCGCGCTCCACGCCGGTTGCGGATTCGAGCGAGGGAAACACTTGCGTGGCTGCCCAGAGCGCGGTTCCAGGTCCGCTGCCCAGATCAAGCACACTGCGGAATTCTTCGAGGCTTTCGAGGCCACAAGCCTGGCGCGTCCAGCCGAGCGCGGCGGTGGTGGCGGCAAAGGTTGCGGGCATGCGCACCCCAAGATAGGCGGCGCGCAACTCGCCGCTGGAGAGCGCGCTGGCCAAACTTGGCTGCAGGGAAGTGGCCGTGCCTGCGCTCTCCCTCGCCTCGCGATAGACGAGGCTAAGCCGCGCGCAAGCTGCGCGCAGACGCGCGGGTTCGCAGGCCGTCAGCTCCTGCCCGATGCCCCGCTGCAACCCCGGAGGCAATTGCATCAGCGGGTCCCGGTGGCCTTGCGATAGGCAATGACGTTGCGCTCGTGCTGCTCAAAATCGGCGGAAAAGTGGTGGCGTCCGCTGCCGTCTCCGGCGGCGACGAAAAACAGGAACGCGGTGTCGGCCGGCCGCAGCGCGGCCGCAAGCGATGCCGCCCCGGGATTGGAAATCGGACCCGGAGGCAGCCCGGCAAATTTGTAGGTGTTGTAAGCCGAATCCGATTGCAGATCGCTCTGGTAGATGGTGCCGCGATAATCGCCCTTGAGCAGCGCACCATAGACCACCGTGGGATCGGCGGCGAGAGCCATGTTTTTCGCCAGGCGGTTGAGGTAAACACTGGCCACCTCGGAACGCTCGTCGGGCGCGGCGGTTTCCTTTTCGACAATGGATGCGAGAGTCACGATGCGATGCGGGTTCTGCGGCAGGCCGAGGGTCTGCGATTCCTTCTGGAAGCGTTTGACCATGGTCGCGGCCATGTCGCGCATGCTCATGATGCGGGAAAACTGGTAGGTGTCGGGAAACAGGTAGCCCTCGAGCGACTTCGCCTCGGGATCGACGCTGCGGATGAGGGCGGTGTCGTGCATGGCCTCGCTCAGGAAGTCTGCTTCTTTGCCGAGGCCGGCAGCTTCAATGGCCGCGGCGATCTCAAAGACGTTGTAGCCTTCCGGAACGACGACCACGCGCATCAGCACGTCTCCGCGTGCTATGCGGTTGAAGACTTCAAGTCCGCTGGCGGGGCGCGCAAATCGATATTCGCCCGCCTTGAGCGTCTGCTGCGGGGTGACGTAGTGCAGCAGTTGGAAGGCCAACTGGCTGCGCACGACGCCCGCGCCCTCAAGCTCGGCGGCGATGGATTTGGACGAAGAGCCGGCAGGGAACAGCAGCACTTGCGGCACCGGCGGAGCCACCGGAATCAAAAGCGCCCAGGCCAGCCAGAGAGTCGCCGCCAGCAGAAGAATTGCAATGAAGCGGACCATAGGTTTCTAGTGTAGATGAGGCGGCGGCCGCATCCCAAACGGTGGGAAGGACGGAACCTGGAGGCCTGTCAGCGCTGGCCAACTCCGGCCCGCGCACCGGCGCCCAGATTGGCGTCGAGGATCGCGACGCCAATCTGAGGCACCCATGCTGTTTTCCGGTTCCGGCAGGCGCGCGCAGCGCACTCGCCAAACTTAGGAATGCGCTGCCAAAACTCCGAGACGGGCACGGCCTTCGGCGTCGGCTGCCTTCAGAGCGGCAAAGACGCGCTTCGGCGTGACTAGGACGGGCACGTTGTAAATCGTCTCGCCCGGTGCACACGCCGCGGTTGCAGCCGCCAGCAGCTGCGCGTCGGTGGCCGAGCCAAGACCAATCTGCTCAAGGGTGATGGGAAGGCCAACCTCTTCGCAGAAGTCATAGACCTCGGCGATCACGCTGGGCGGCCGGTCGGTCAGCATCAGCAGGGCCTGGGTTCCAATCGCAACTTTTTCGCCGTGCCAGAACTGATGCGTTTCAGGGAGGATGGTGAGGCCGTTGTGGATGGCGTGAGCCGCCGACAGTCCTCCACTTTCAAAGCCCAGGCCGCTGAGCAGCGTGTTGGCTTCGACGATGTGTTCCAGAGCCGCCGTTACCACCTTCGCTTCGCATGACTGCCGGGCAGAGGAGCCATAACTGAGCAAGGTGTCATAGCAGAGCCGCGCCAGGGCGAAAGCGGACATGGAGCCCATGCGCCCGGTCATGTTGCCGGCCTGCTTGTTGCGGCAGTCCTCGGCCTCGAACCAGGTTGCCAGTCCATCTCCCATGCCCGATACCAGGAAGCGAGCCGGCGCGCGCGCGATGACCGAGGTGTCCACCAGCACCACATCCGGATTCCGCGGCAGCACCAGGTAGCGTGCGAACGCTCCTTGCGGAGTGTAGATCACCGACAGTGCGCTGCAAGGCGCGTCCGTGGAGGCAACCGTGGGCACGATGACCACGGGACATTTCATGCCATACGCAACCGCCTTGGCGGTATCCAGCAACTTGCCGCCGCCGACGCCAACCACTACATTGCAACCCTGGGCGCGCGCCGCCGCCGAGAGGCGCTCGATCTCCTGGTCGCAGCACTCGCCGCAGAAGCTCTCGGACGCGAAGCTGATGCCTTCGCCGTCAATCAAGTATGGGGCCACTTCCCGTTTGCCGGAACGGCCGAGAATCGCCAGAGCTTTTGAGCCCAGGCGTGCAATCTCCTGCACCAGTGATTTCAATGCACCAGCGCCCTGAACATACCGCCCAGGAAAGATGGAGGTCGTAATGAAAGCTGGTTCGTTCTGCTCTAATTTAGAAAGTTCATTATTAACTTCTTCCTTGCTTACCTTCAGCTCAGTACCGACAGCGGTTTTCTTCATGTGCGGGTACCTCCCGCTTGGGATTCTCTCGTGAGCGGTGCAGCCGGTCAATCAATTTCGAGACGGGGCGGCGTTAATTCCGGAACGGTCCGCAAAAGAGCCCGCCCAAAGGCCATCTCCCATTGACTTTGATTGCAACCGCCCCGTTTCTTGGACCACCAATCCAGATACGACGAGCGAAACTCGCGCTATGCTGGAAGCTGAATCTGAATTGAGATGGGAGAGATGGGCATGCAGTTTTTTGAGCTGGTGCGGGCGCGGCACTCCGTGCGGCGGTTTCGGCCGGAACCGGTGGCCGAAGAGTTGGTGACGAAGATTCTGGAAGCGGTGCAGACGGCGCCGTCGGCGGGAAACTTCCAGGCGTATGAGATTTACGTGGTGAGCGGTGAGGCGCGGATGCGGGCACTGGCCGCGGCAACCTTTAACCATGACTGGATTGCGCAGGCGCCGATGGCCCTGGTGTTGTGCAGCCACGCCGCACGCTGCCAGTACGACGGCCCGGAGCACTGGGCGTTGCAGGACACCAGCATCGCCGCCACCCTGGCGCATCTGGCGATTGTGGAACTGGGACTGGCAACCTGCTGGGTCGGTGCATTCATTCCAGCCAAGGTTGCCGAAACCGTCGCGGCGGCGGAAGGACACGTTCCGCTGGCGGTGCTGCCAGTTGGGTATGGTGACGAAGTTCCCGAACAGACCACGCGGCGCGCCTTGCAGGAGTTTGTGCACCGGCGCCCGTAAGAGGCGCGAACCCGCATCTGCTTACCGCGGCGGATGGGGGCACAGGCGTGAGTTTGGCAGCGGTGGCGGGCTAGGCGCGGCTGCGTTGTTCGGACTTGTAGTGCTGGATGCGCAGGCGCATTTCCCGCAGCTTGCTGACCTGCTCGGCGGCCAGGGGACGCTCGCAGCCGAGCTGCTTGACGATCAGGGCGATCTTGGCGAAGTGTTCGACGGTCTCCATGTTCATGTAAGCCGTCAGCAGGTCGCCGCCGTAGGTGACCACCCCGTGGTTGGCCATCAGAACGGCATCGTGATCGGGAATGAATGGTTCCAGGGCGCTGGAAAGCTCGGAGGTCCCTGGAGTTGCGTAATGGGCCAGCGGCACGGTGCCCAGCGAGAGCAGGACTTCACTGATCAGGGCCTGATCCAGGGCCAGTCCGCAGGCGGCAAACCCGGTGGCGGTGGGCGGATGCGCGTGCACGATGGCGTTGACGTCCGGACGCATGCGGTAGATGGTCAGGTGCATGGCAATTTCACTGGTGACGTCACGGAAGCCGGAAACCTTGCGGCCGTGCATGTCCACGACCAGCAGATCTTCGGGGGCCATCATGCCCTTGCTCATGCAGGTTGGAGTGGCCAGGATGGAGCTCCCGTTGAGGCGCACGGAAATATTGCCGTCGGTGGCGGCGATCAGACCGTGGTCGTGTAGCATGTGACCGAAGCGCAAAATCTCTAACCGGGACTCGTGGTCGCTCATTACGGATTCAATCCAGGGAAAAATTTCTCTCCCTCGCATAGTACCGTAGCTGTAAGCGCTGCGCCATATTTTTGTAGAGCTCCGGTCAAACCTTTTCCCGCCCTATAATCATTTCCGTGCTTGTATCCGATTTTGATTTTCTGCTTCCCCCGGAGCTGATCGCGCAGCATCCTCCCGCTGAGCGCGCCTCCTCGCGAATGTTGCATCTGAACGGCGACATTCTGCGGGACCGGGTGTTCAGCGAGTTTCCGTCCGTGCTGCGTCCTGGCGACCTGGTGATCTTCAACGACACCCGCGTGCTGCCGGCACGTCTGTTTGGGCATCGCAGCGGCAGCCGGGCGCAAAGGCTGAGCCCGCGCAATCCCGCGTCGCGCGAGTTCTTGCGAGGCCGGGTTGAAGTGCTGCTGACCCGGCTCGTGACCGCTGGAGAGGATCAGGTCTGGCAGGCGCTGGTGCGTCCGGGAAAAAAAATCATGCCGGGCGAGCGGCTGTATTTTGGCGAGGCGGATGGCGCGCCGCTGCTGGAGGCCGAGGTACTGACTCGAGGCGAGTTTGGCGAACGCACGCTGCGCTTTCTGCCGGTGCCGGATTTTTTTGCGCGGCTGGACAGCTTGGGACACATTCCGCTGCCGCCCTACATCGACCGCGCCGACACGGCCGAGGATCGCGAACGTTACCAGACGGTATTTGCCCGTGACCCGGGATCGGTGGCGGCGCCAACCGCGGGGCTGCACTTTACCCAGGAGATTCTGGGGCGGCTGCAAGAGCGCGGCGTGGAAACCGCCGCGGTGACGCTGCACGTGGGCCTGGGAACGTTTTCGCCCATCCGGACCGGGGTTGTGGAGGAGCACAGGATTCACAGCGAGTGGTACCGGATTCCCGAAGAGACCGCGGAGCGCATCGCGCGCGCCAAACGCGAGCGGCGGCGCGTGGTGGCCGTGGGAACAACCACGGTGCGGACCCTGGAGTTTGCCGCCGCACGGAATCCGGAGGGCGCCATCACCGCGCACAGCGGCGAGGCCAACATCTTCATCTATCCGGGATACCGCTTCCGCGTGGTGGACGCCCTGCTGACGAATTTTCATCTGCCCAAGAGCACGCTGCTGATGCTGGTGTCGGCCTTTGCCGGGCGCGAGCGGGTGCTGGCAGCCTATGAACACGCGGTGCGCGGGCGCTACCGGTTTTTCAGTTACGGCGACTGCATGTTCCTCGAGTAGCGCGCCGGTGGTGGAATCCCGACCGACAAATCGCACCGCAACCATTTTCGCCGGCCACGAAAAGTCACGACGCGCACCACGCTAACGGAGACGGCGAGTATTTGTTAGGATTTCCCTGTGCCTGCCAAGAAAAAATCCGCCGCCTCTGACGCCGTAGCCGAAACTCGCGAACCCACGCTTCCTCCTCCGGGCAAGGGACGCGTTTTCTTGATCGATGCGTACTCGTTTGTCTTCCGGGCCTATCACGCCATGGCGAGGCAGCGTCCCATGTCAACCCGCAGCGGATTGCCGACGGCCGCTACATTCGTATTTGTGAATATGTTGAACAAGCTGCGCAAGGACTTTTCCCCCGAGTTGATCGCGGCGGTCTTCGACATGGGTCCAAGTTTCCGCGAGGCGCAGGCCGAGGCCATGCCCGCGCTGAAGAAGCGCGACAAGGAGACGGGCGAGATCGTTGCCGTGGAGTACGCGGGTTACAAGGCTAATCGCGCCGAGATGCCCGAGGATCTGCGCCAGCAGGTACCGTACATACGGCGCGCGCTGGAGGTCTATCGCATTCCAGTCCTGGGGCGCGAAGGCTTTGAGGCCGACGACGTGATCGGCACCCTGGCGCGCCGCGCCGCCGAGGCAGGTTACGCCGTCTACGTGGTGAGCAGCGACAAGGACATGCTGCAACTGGTGGACGCCCACGTCTGCGTGCTGAATCCCCCGAAGGACAACCTGATTTGCGATGCGGCCAAGGTGGAAGAGCTGCTGGGCGTGAGGCCGGACCAGGTGATCGACCTGATGGCCCTGCGCGGCGACGCGATTGACAACGTGCCCGGCGCGCCCGGAATCGGCGATAAGGGATCGGTGGAGCTGATCCAGCAGTTTGGAACCCTGGACGCGCTGCTTGCGCGGGCCGGCGAGGTGCAGAAGAAAACCTACCGCGAATCGCTGCAACAGAATCGCGAGATGATTCTGCTGAGCAGGGAACTGGTGACGATCGATTGCAATGTGGCGATCCCCTTTGAGCCGGAGCTGATGCGGGCGCAGACGCCCGACGTGGAGGCGGCGCGCGAACTCTTCGGCGAGTTGGAATTCACCACCCTGCAGAAGGAGTTTCTCGCCTCCGGGGAAGCGGTGGGCGAGACCCGCTATGGCGAGCTGACGGATGCGGCGCTGGGATCTCTGGCGCGGGCGCCGCTGCTGGCGATCGCCTTGAGTGCGGCGGTGCGGCTGACCCAGGCCGGGATCAGCGCGGCCATGGCCGCCGCCCAAGACTCGCTGGAAGGCTCGCCCGAAGACGCCGCGCCGGAGCGGGAGATCGCGCCCGAGCAGGGCTCGCTGGCGCTGGGCGGAGCCCAGGTTGCGGCCCCGGACACCTCGCCCGCCCCGGCAGCGGAGCGGCAGCAGGTCGCGTTCTCCATGGCCCAGGCCCAGAGCTTTACGGCGGAGCTGGACGGCGCCCATGGCGCGCGCATTGCCCGGTTGCTGGCCGACCCCGCGCTGCCCAAGGCGGTGCACGACGCCAAGTCCGCGCTGCATGCGCTGGACGAGACTGCGGTGACGCTGGCCGGGGTGAAGGCTGACACCATGCTCTACTCCTATCTGCTGGACCCGAGCTACAGCGCGCACACTCTTCCCGAGGTTGCCTTGCGGCGGCTGGGACTGAAGCTCACAGGTTCGCCGGCCGAAGCCGCCGACATCACCTTGCGGCTGGCCGTTGCGCTCGGCGCCGAGGTCGAGGCGGACGCCCAACTGGCGCGGCTCTATCGCGAGATCGATTTGCCGCTGGCCTTTGTGCTGCACGGCATGGAGCAGGCCGGGGTGCAACTGGATAGCGCCGTGCTGGCCGAAATGTCGGGAAAAATGGCGGGCGACATCCAGCGCCTGGAGCGTACCATTCACCAGCAGGCCGGGGTGGAATTCAACGTGAATTCGCCCAAGCAGCTTGGCGACGTGCTCTTCAATCGGATGGGCCTGCCGCGGCCCTTCAAGTCCGGCAAGGGCAAGACGGTTTCAACCGCGCAGGATGTGCTCGAGGGGTTGGCCGCCGAGCATGAAATCGTGCGCCTGGTGCTGGAGTTCCGGCAGCTCACCAAGCTTAAATCGACCTATGTCGATGCCTTGCCGCTGCTCTGCCGCAACCGACGGCTGCACACCAGCTTCAATCAGACGGTAGCCGCCACCGGACGGCTCAGCTCGACCAATCCCAACCTGCAGAACATTCCCATCCGCACCGAGCAGGGGCGCGAGATTCGGGCGGCGTTTGTGGCCGCCGAAGGCAAGCTGCTGGTGGGAGCCGACTATTCGCAGATTGAGTTGCGCCTGCTGGCCCACTACTCGCAGGACCCGTTGCTGCTGGAGGCTTATCGCACCGGCCAGGACATTCACACCCTGACCGCGGCAGAGGTTTTCGGCGTGCCGCCCATGCTGATCGACGCCGAACACCGGCGGCGAGCGAAGGCCGTCAACTTCGGCATTGTCTACGGGCTCTCGCCGTTTGGGCTGGCGCAGCAGTTGGGCATCGAGCAGAAGGAAGCCAAGCGCTTCATCGATTCCTACTTTGCGCGCTACGTGGGCGTGCGCGCCTTCATCGACCGCACCCTGGAACAGGCGCGGCGCGACGGCTTTGTGCGCAACCTCTTCGGGCGCAAGCGTCCCATCCCGGACCTGGGGAGCAAGAACCCCAACCTGCGCGGATTCGCCGAACGCACCGCCGTGAACACTCCTCTGCAAGGCACGGCGGCCGACTTGATCAAGATCGCCATGCTGCGTTTGGACGCGGAACTGCGCCAGCGCGGATTGCAGACGAAGATGCTCTTGCAGGTGCACGACGAATTGGTGCTGGAGGCTCCGCTGCCCGAGGTGGAAACCGTAAAGGCCCTGGTGAAAGAGTGCATGGAAGGCGCGTATAAGCTGAGCGTTCCACTCGAGGTAGAGGTTAGCGTGGGTGCGAATTGGCGGGACATGGAGTGAGGGGTCGTTGCTGCTTCAATCCAGAAGGAAGGGGTCGGCAGCCCGGCGTTAGCTTGGAGGAGTTAACGCCGGGCGTGCGAAGGCTCAATTCCCTGTTTTATCTGGAGGGGTGAATTTGAGGCTGAAAGACGGAACTAGAGAGTTGTGACTGTACGTGGGCGAAACGGTTGCATAGTACGAGTCGAGCACTGAAAACGACAACGAAAACTTCGAGGAGAGTTTGTAGTCGTAGGAGACCATGGCGGATGCATGCCCATGGACGGTTGGATCGGCGGGAGGGAGAAACCCTCTGAAATTGAACGCAAAGGTGTGACGCGAGAAAGGGGCATTTGCGGAGTAGCTCTCAATCTCTTTGCAGGCATTTGCGATTGCCAATCCCTCCAGCGGATGCAAGCTTAGGCCGGGGTCGGGTTCCCTGGGGTGACAATCGTATTGCTTCGATCCGATGACCACGCCCGACTCCTTCGTATTGTTCTTAGGCTTCCACTGCCACAGAAAATATGTACGCACTCCCTCATCATAGGTTGTGCGAGCGCTCCCGTACTGTGAATCAATATCGCCCTGCGCGGCCACTCCAAGATAAACCAGATAATTTTTCTTCGGCGCCACAGGGTGTTTTTTCGTCGTACCCGGCCAGTGGGCGAAGTAGCCAAGTGCTGGCTCGAAGTCGTAGACAATGCCCTGCGAGTTATCGTGATAGATGGCCCCTGAAAGCATCGTGTTAATTTTCAAGAGATTGCTCAATTGCAAAAGCTGTCCCGAATATGTTTGTGTGAGGTTCGAAAGATTTGGCTTTCCTGGGGCGGTGGGCAGGGCCTTCCACTTGTCGTCGTAGGCTGCGGCGACATTGACAACGTACGCGCTACGGTCTTTGCGCCAGAACTCAGGAGTGAATTCCCCACTGTACTCGCCAGGAGGAACCTTGCCGAATTTTTCCTGTATCCCGGCTGTAGCCTTTACCTCGCGGTTAAATGAATCGGTGCCATCAAGGCCGACGGAGATACTGTTACCGATATTGGTGCTGGCTTTGTCCGCGCCGGTGGTGACGTACTCCTTCGCCCTGGGAGAGAGTGCAGCAACCTGTGCTTGAATCTGTTTTTGGATATCCGGGAGTTCGTCTCCTAGTTTATCCGGGTGCTTTTGTACCTCGGTCAGCATTCCCTGTAGATACAACAAAGTGAATCTTGCCGCTTGTTGAGCTGGAGTTGGGTTTTCCGGCGGAATCTTCTGGAGGGCATCGTCTATCTGCTTGGACAAACTTGATATCTGCTCGGATAAGTCTGGAGGCTTCGGAGGCGAGACCTTTTGCTCTTCGGACTGTTCTGGTTGCTCCGCGGGCGCTGCTTGAGCGAGCGCGGCTGCGGCGAGTGTCATGGCTGCTGCAAGGAAAACTACTGCACACGTGAGCGTTTTCATCACGGCCTTTCCGAAACTTTAGGAATCAGCACACTGGCTGCTGGAGCGTTGCCCTGGTTGCGGCGGGATTCGCCGCGTGGCCTGTACAACCTTGTGCGACTAGGGACTGTCCTGAATTTCCGGGTCGGTACTTTCCTGCCGGGTATCGAAACTTTGCCGGTCTCGCTGTTTCTCGCGGATACAACTCTGCTTAAGGCACTTCTTGGGTAGTCAACGCGGCACATCAAAGGCGGGTGAGCGTTTGACTGGTGCAGCGCAGCCTGGAGCGAAAGCCTCGCCAAATCGAGGGGAGTACGGCACACCAGTCCCCTTTCTGGTGCGCTCGTTTGCGACTAAGGACCTGGCCGCAACGGAGGCATAGCCTGCTGCGGAGCTTTCACAGTTTCCATGAACGCGCAGCGCGTGTCAAGAGCAGCATCACAGAGCAGCATCACATCTACCAGCCCTTGACGGATGTGGAAATGTAATGACTGTTTGTTTCGGCTGGAGTTCCGGCCTCCGCGCTAGATCCCGATCGCCTCTTGCAGTGCCTTGGCGATGGCGTTGACGTGCTCGTTCATGAGGGCCTCGCTTTCGGCTTCGATCATGACGCGGGCGAGCTTTTCGGTGCCGGAGTAACGCACGACGACGCGCCCGTTGCCGTCCAGCGCAAGCTCGGCGGCGTGGATGGCGGCGACGACCGTGGGCAGCAGGCTCAGCGGAATTTTCTCGCGCACGCGCACGTTGCGGATCTCCTGCGGGAAGACCTTGAATTCGGCGGTAAGCTGGCGCAGGGATTGGCCCGAGCGTGCCACCACGTCGAGGACTCGCAGCGCGGTCAGCAGGCCGTCGCCGGTGGTTGAGTCGGCGTCCATGAAGAGGATGTGGCCGGACTGTTCGCCGCCCAGGGTGGCGCCGGTGGCAAGCATCTGTTCGAGAACGTATTTGTCGCCCACGTCGGAGCGCAGCATCCGAATGCCGCTGGCGGCGAGAGCTTTTTCCAGTCCCATGTTGCTCATGGTGGTGGCCACCACCGTGTCATGGGCCAGCCTGCCGCGGGCCTTCATGTCGCGGGCGGCGATTAGCAGAATGGCGTCGCCGTTGACCACGTTGCCGTCGGCGTCGCTGAACAGGGCGCGGTCGGCATCGCCGTCGAGCGTAATGCCAAGGTCGAACTGGCCGGGACGGCGCCGGATTTCGGCGGCCACGCGTTCGGGATGGAGCGCGCCGCAGCCGTCGTTGATGTTGCGTCCGTCGGGCGCGGTGTGCAAGGTTTCGGTGGGGACACCGATGCGGGCAAAAAGTTCGGCGGCAACCTCGCTGGCGGCTCCGTTGGCGCAATCGATAAGCACGCGCAGTCCGGCCAGCCGGGTCGTTTCCACGCTCGCTGCCAGCCAGGTTTCGTAGTCGGCGCGCAGGCTGGCCTTGCCGGGAAGAATGTCCTCCATCAGGCTGCCGGCGTCGTGCTGCTGGTCGGCGAGTTGGTCGATGTGTCCGAAAATCTCGGTTTCAATTTCGTGTTCAATTTCGTCGGCGAGCTTCATGCCGTTCGGTCCAAACAGCTTGATGCCGTTATCCTGCCAGGGATTGTGCGAGGCGGAGATGACCACGCCGGCGGCAAAACGGTGGGTGCGGGCAAGGTAGGCGACGCCAGGCGTGGTGAGGACGCCGGCGCTGGCAAAGCCGCACCCGGCATCGCTCAACCCGCGGGCCAGGGCTTCGGCGATCCAGCCGCTGGATTCGCGGGTGTCCTGGCCGAGCACGATGCTGGCGCCCGGGGCGCGCCGCACCAGGCGCGCGCCGCAAGCGCGTCCAATGGCGTACACCGTGGCTAGGTCGAGGGGAAATTCGCCGGCGACGCCGCGAATTCCGTCGGTTCCGAAAAGCTGCCGGATGCCTGTTCTCTGGGGAGTAGCCAAGCTAGGGAGACCCCGCTTTCGAAGATGTTTTCTGGGTGGTGACAATGACATGAATGGGGCTGGTCCGGGTCAGGTGTACCAGGGGATCGGGCAGATAGGCCATGGTTTCAAAGGCGGCCTGTCCGGCGACTCCGGTGGCGTCAACCGTATCGGTGGAGGCGTTTTCGACGGCATTCACATGGCGCGCCGGTCCGGTAATGGTGAGCACGGCCGGATTGGCGGTGACCGATTGGATGCGGTAACCAGGGGGCAGGGTGCCGACGATGCGCGGCTTGACGGCAACCATGCGCGTGGCATGGGTATCAAAGTCGATGCGCAAGCGGCTGGGAGTGACTTGCAGGACCTCGATTTCGCCCGGCACCTTGATCTGGTTGGTGGCGAGGTCATAGGTATGCTCGCCGGGGCTTGCGCCTTGCAGGTCGATGGCGACGTGGACGCTCTCCGGTTGCAGTTCGCGCAGCACGCGGGCAGGGCCGCGGAGGCGGATTAGCGCCAGCGGAATGACGTCGGAAGTGTAATCCAGATCGTGCGGCGGCCGGGAAAACTCGATGGGAACGCGCAGCGAAAGCTCGGAGACGGGATCGCGCGCCACTCCGTACCACATGAGGACAGCGATCACCAGCGCCAGCAGCTTGAGGCCGGTGTGGTCAAAAATGAGATGGCGGAGGCGTTTGATCACGGCTGCTCTCTCGGCTCGCCGCTGTGTTCCTGCGCTTGCATGGCGCGGTCCAGGCTCTGGGATGGGCTCGCATCAATGGAGCCGGATATGGCAGGCGAGGGTGCGGATTGCGGCGCAATGTGCATCAGTAATTCACCCAGGCGCTGGCGCAGGCGCTCGGCAGTAAGGTCGCGCTCGACCTGCCCGCCGACGGCGATGCTGATGCCCCCGGTTTCCTCCGAGACGATGACGGAGACCGCGTCGGTCTCTTCCGTAATTCCGATGCCGGCGCGATGGCGCGTGCCCAGCTGGTTGGAGAGCAGCGGATTCATGCTGAGCGGCAGGAAGCAGGCCGCGGCGGCGATGCGGTCCTTTTGCAGAATGACCGCGCCATCGTGCAGCGGCGCGCTGGGACGGAACAGCGTTGCCAGCAGGTCATAGGAGAGATGGGCATCCAGTGGAACCCCGCTCTCGATGTAGGTGCGCAGTCCGATTTCGCGTTCGATGACGATCAGCGCCCCGGTCTGATCCTGGGAAAAAGTGCTGGCCGCCATGACGATGTCGTCATAGGCGTCGCTGGCGCCGTTTTGCGAGCCGCGGGCCAGGGTGAGGTTTCGTCCCAGGCGCGCCAGGGCCTGGCGGATCTCGGTCTGGAAAATGACGATGAGGGCGAAAATGCTGTACGGCAGGATGGTGCCGACCAGCCAGTCCAAGGTGCGCAGATTGCTGAGATGCGCAATGTAGAAGACGACGACCAGCGCGCCCACTCCGGTAAGCATGGGAACTGCGCGCGTTCCCCGGACCAGCAACAGAAACTCATAGATGAGAAAGGAGACGAGCAGAATGTCCAGAACGGATCCGGTCGTCAGCTGCGGCGAGTATCCAGACAGGTTCGGAAGCTTCGGCATGGTCCCCTTTCGAGATCGGATGCGTCCGGGCGCATTATGGCGCGTAAGAGAGTTGGACCTGATTATTGTAAAGCAGGGCGCGGGAGAAAGCCGAGCCCCGACGCCAGAGAGTGAACCTCGGTCACGTTTTTCCCGTGCCTGGCCCGTTCTGGCGCAGGGCTTCAACCCGGGCATCCAGGCCGCCCCTGGCCAGCCGGACGGCGATGGCGTCTCCGGGAGCAAGTTGCGCGGCGTCCTTTACGAGCGCGCCGTGGGCGTCAAAAACCAGCGAATATCCGCGCCCGAGGATTGCCATGGGCGAGAGCGCAGCCAGTGTTCCCGTCGCCTGTTCCAGGCGGGAACGGCGGCGCATGAGAAATTGCCGGCTGGCCGCCACCAGCGCCTCGAGGCGGGAATCCAACTCGCGCTTCCGCATGCGGAGTTGCTGGCGAAGGTCACGCTGGCGCAGGCCCGCCACGGCAAGATCGAGACGGCGCGAGGCACTGCCCACGCGGGCGCCCACCAGTTGTTCGAGGCGGAACCCGAGATCGTCCACCCTCTGCTGGCGGCGGGCGATGGCGTCCGCCATGCGGTCGAACACGCTGCGGCCTCCGAGCGCGGCCAGGGCCTGGCGCTGGGAGAGCAATTTGTACTGCATGGCCCGGCGCAGACGCTCGCGCAGACTGGCCACCTGGTCCTCTAAATCCTGCTTGGAGCGGACCACCAGTTCGGCGGCGGCCGATGGCGTGGGAGCGCGCAGGTCGGCTACAAAATCGCTGATGGTGAAATCGGTCTCATGGCCAACGGCCGAGATGACGGGAATCCTGCTGGCGGCGATGGCGCGCGCCAGAAACTCATCGTTGAAGGCGGCCAGATCCTCGATGCTGCCGCCGCCGCGCGCCAGGAGGATGACATCGACGGCGGTTTCGTCCCCCTCGCTCTGCTGGTTGAAGTAACCAATCCCGGCCGCAACTTCGCCGGCCGCGCCCGGTCCCTGCACCTGGGCCGGGTAGATCAGCACGTTCAGCGAATGGTGGCGGCGCGCCAATACGTTGAGAATGTCGCGAATGACGGCGCCGCGCGGCGAGGTGACGACGCCGATGCGGCGGGGCAGCGCCGGCAGAGGCCGCTTGCGCTCCGGGGCGAACAGTCCCTCGGCAGCCAGTCGCGCCTTGAGCTGCTCGAAGGCAACCTGCAGGGCTCCGGCGCCCATTGGCTCCATGTATTCGGCCAGCAATTGCATCTCGCCGCGAGCCTCGTAGGTGGTGATGCGGCCGCGGGTGATGACCTGCATCCCATTCTGCGGACGGAAACGCAGCAGGCGCGCCTGGGCGCGAAACATCACCACCCGGAGCTGGGAGTCGCCGTCCTTCAGGGTAAGGTACAGGTGGCCGCTATCGGCGGGACGGTAGTTGGAGATTTCGCCTTCGACCCAGACATCCGGGAATCCCTTTTCCAGATGGCTGCGGACGGCGGCAACCAGCTCGCGCACGGCGAAGATGCGGCGCGAGGGTGCTGCGGCGGAAAACTCGAAAGAAAATTGAGAATCGCCCACCTGGAAAGTGTAGCAGGGGAGTGACGATGAACGCAGGAGTCAGCGAGCTACACGAATCAGGGGTTGCCTTAACGCCGGAAACTGCGCAGCAGCCAGAGGACCAGCGAAAACAGCAGGCTCAGCACGATGCACGTCGCCACCGGAAAATAGATCTGGGTAGTGCCGCCGCGGCTGCGCCAGTGCAGGTCGCCGGGGAGGCGACCGAAGGGAAGCCCGGAACGCGAGCCCAGCAGCATTGCGCCGCCCAGTGCGGCCAGTAGCAGACCCAGGCCGACGAATGTTTTTCCCAACTCCGCCATAGGCTGATTCTAGCAAAGCGAAGCGGTTCGAAGTCCGGCCGGCTCCGCCGAGGCGCGAGGAAATGCCGGAGCATGGCGCTCCGGCATTGCAACGTTCCAGGAACTTAGAAGTGGTAGACGACCATGATCGAAGGCTCCGGCACGTGCGCGCGCAGCCCGGTCCCAAAGGGCGCACTGGTCAGCTTGAAGTCAGGATCGGTGCGCAGCAGGCCACGATACTGCAAGCGTACTGCCCAGCGGTCGTTGACCTTCACGTCGCCTCCCAAACCGTAGGCGAAGGCCGCTTTCATGTCGGTTGCCGGGGTCAGTCCGGTGGTGTAATTGTTGTTCGGCATAAAGCGAACCAGGCCACCGCCGACCAACGCATAGGGTTTGACGCGCTCATTCGAGGGAAGGCGGAAAATGTAGCTGCCGATCATCTCGAGGTTGTTCGTCTGGACCCGGTCGGTGTTCTGTGTCTCGCCGTTGAAAAAGACTTCCGTATTGCGATTGACCGTGACCGAGAAGTCCAGCGCGCTGTGGTGGCCAAAGTCATACCGGGCGTCGGCTACGATACCCACCGAGTCGGTGGTGGACTGGGTATTCGGGAAGCCGCTGAGATTGGCTGAGCCCTTCGTCGTGGTCGCCGCCGGGAAGATTCCTTGCAGGCCGGCGCCAATGGAAAAATTCGACAAGAAACCCTGCGCGTGAGCCAAGCTGCCAAGCGCCAGTACGGTGATGAGAATCAGTTTGAGTTTCAAATATCTCTCCTTATTACTTAGGCACAACCGCGACCAGGCTGGGGACCAGTGCGACGGGGGCGGAAAGGTCTTCGGTGAGCGTGCCCGGCGCGCCCGTGCCGGTTGCTAAATCGATGCGGTGCAAGGTAGCGGTCTGGGCCGCGCTGTCATAGGTTCCAAAATACAATTTGCGGCCATCGTTCAACACCCCGCCGCTGAGCGGAACCGCCGCAGCGGCGGTGGTGAGAAGAATTTCCTGCTGGGCAACCACGTCATAGCCGTGCAGAACCTGCTCTGCGGTCGCGCAGGAAGGATCCACTCCGGTGATGAATTCCTGTTCCAGCGTGGGCGAAAAGCTGATCTGCTGGGCCGTGCACGGCAGGGTCGCGGTCAGGGTGACGGGCGCATTGACCTTCACGGTTGACAGACAAACATTGCCCTCCGGCGCGGCATTGCCGATCTGCGCCGTGGTAGTGACGGAATAGTCGAACCATTGGCTGCCATTGAGGCCGAGCAGGTGCGGCACGCCGCTCAATGCGGTGGTTGACAGACCGCCCGCCACGCTGCTCGTCAAGTTGACGGCAGGCGATTGCGGGTTCTGATCATTGCAGGTGGAATAATTGAGCATCTGGTCGCCGCTGGCAAAGTAGGACTGGCCATCGGGACTCCATGCCAACGCTTTCACGTTCGAGCTGACGTTGGTCAAGGTGGGCACGAAGGTGTCCGCGTTATAGGTGTAAACGCCGCTGGTGCCGGCAATCCAGAAGTGGGAGTCATCGGTGGTGAAGGCAACCGAAGTGATGCCGGGAATGGGATAGCGCTCGGCCACCTTGGTCCCCGTCGTATCAATGAAAAAGACCAGGCCGTTAGCCACGTCGGAAAGCACAACATAGCGGCTGTCCGGCGAGACGCCCAGCACCTTGCCGGTGACCACGTCGGTGCTCAGTCCACCCTCGACCGGATAGTTTTTCAGGGTTGACTGGTAAGTACTCAGATTCACAATCATCAGGCCGGCGGCGCTGCCCAGGTAGGCCAGGGCGCCGTTGGGAGCAACCACCAGGGAGTTCGGCAGATTGGCCAACTCGACGGTCTGGATGAGCGACAGGGACTCGCTGTCATAGACCAGCAGGCGGTGCGCCGGAGTGACGCCGTCGATCAAAGTGGTTCCGGTGACCAGCACGGAACTGCCCGTGGCGCCATGCACCGTCACCCCGATCAGGTTGCTGTAAATCGGATAGCCGAAGCCGGATGCTTCTCCCGTGGTCGGCGTGGTGGCGCCGGGTACGGTGAAGTTGGCCACGCCAGGATTGCAGGCCGACGGGCTGCAGGACGACATCACGGTGAAACGTCCCGAGGAGTTGGCCGTCAGCTTCGAGGTCAGCGCCAGAACCGGAGTGATACCGCCCGTCAGCGGGTCCGAACTCAGCGCCGTCAGCGGCGCAGTGACAAGGGGCTGGCCGTTGATGTCCTTCAGCGTGGTGGTCAGGTAGTACAGATCGCCAATGTCCACATTGTCCAGGTCAGCCGTGGAGTAAGGCGGGGCCGGCGTTGTATTGGTGTAGGCGGAGGAAGCCAGCACCAGGGCGGCAGGCGGGCAGGTGATGAATGACAGGGGCGTGCTCACCGTCCCGTTCAGCTTCGCAAAGACGTTGGCCACGCCCGGATTGTGCGCAATCACGTAGCCGTAGAGGCTCACCGTGGCAACGCTGCTGTTATCCACGACCCAGGTGTAGTCGTTATCGAAGACGTTGCCGATCGGATTGCCGTTGGCGTCCACCGGGGCGGCAACGAACTTCACCTGATCATTCTGGGAGACGCAGGTAGCGCCCAATCCCGCCTTGGGAGCGCTTCCCCAGGTTGGGGCGCTCAGGGAAATTCTGGTGGCGCGCTCGTGCACGGAGACCAGCGAGGTGGCGCTGACGTTGTGACTGGCGTCGTACGCCGTGATGATGACGTATCCAGTGGGAAGCGTGCTGCTTGCGCTACAGGTCAAGTAGCGGCTGTCCCATTGTCCGGCGCAGACTTCTCCGGCGGGCGAAACCGATACCCGCGTGTCCGAGGAATAGAACTTGATCGGCGGTTGCGGTGAAATTGCCTTGGGCGCGCCGTTCTCGTAAGACAGGTCGACGCTCGCAGCCAGCGAGGACCAGTCGCCCGAATTCAAGGTGAATTGGGTCGGCGACACGACCATCGTGTAGACGTCGCTGTTGCCGGGTTGCGTACTGCTTTTGACCGAACTGCCGCAACTTGCCAGCAACGCGGCAAGCCCGATGACACTGAGAGTGAGAAACCGATTCATGGACCGCACCTATCGGATCGTGATCCAGGTCGGATTGCTTGTCGCGTTTTCCGCGCTTACGAAGGCCGGATTCAGCGACCGCAGTTGGCCGGTGTTCTGGTCTATGGCGAGCTGGAAAATCTTGCCGTCAGGGGTATCAAGCAGGTACAACGCATTGTTTGCTTTCGCCACGGCGGCAAACGAAGGCGTCGAGCAGGTCGTGCCGCAGTCATAGGGCGAAGCGGTTGAAACCTGGATGCCATTGACCGTGGTGGTGGAACCAAGAACCTCGGAAGGTTCGCCGGAAGTGGTCGCAATCTTGAAGACGGAAACGTTGTGCGAACCCTGGTTGGCGATGAACAGAAAACGGGTGTCGCTGTCGGTTGCGCCGCCGGTCGGCTGGGTGGGATAGATACCGGTAATCGCATCCGCGTTTTCGTCAAACGGCGAGCCCGCCATCGCCAGCAGAACGCCGTTGCTGGAAACGTTGTAGCCGTAAATATTGGGGCTGCTCTGGCAGCTTGCCGCGCCGTTCACAATGGGGCAGTACGGCTTCCCGTTCACGTAGATGGGAGTAGTCCCCACGCTGTCCGGAACGTACATGTAGGAGCCGTTGGCCGACAAGACCATGAAGGAAGGACTGATGCCCACCGGCAGCGTGGCCGACTGCGTCACCACCCCGGAGGAAGAGTTCAGGGTCCAGCTCACGATGGCCGCCTGGGTGCGCGAGAGGCCGAACAGAACATTGCCGCCCGGTGCCATGACCAGTTGATCGATGGCATAGCCGACCTGCACCGCGCTGCCCTGTTGCGCCAGAATGCCGGTGGAGGTGTCAATGGAATAGACGGCCAGCTCCTGCGTGCCAGGGAGAGCGACATACAGGAATTGGCTGTTGGGAGCCACCACCAGCGAACTTGCCGCGCCGCTGACCGGGTACGTGTTGATCAGGGTCGTCAACGTGCCGTTGCCGGCGCGCACGTAGGCGTAGATGTTCAAGCCGCCGTTGTCCAGGAAGTAGGCCCATTTTCCGTTGTTGGCAAACTGCAGCACCTTGGGTGCCGCCGGAGTATCCTGTGGGGAAATGCTGGAAGTGGTCAGGGTTCCGTCGGTGTTCACCGTGTAAAGGGTAAAACCCGTGCCCGTGGAATTGCTGATATACGCCAGCGTTCCGGTACTGGAAACCCCACCACAACCGGCCGTGATTGCCAAGAGGCAAAGTGCGACCGTATAGCCGATCAAGCGCTTCATGCAAGCTCCCGGCGCGGAAGAAATCTCCCCGCCCATTTTTTTTCGAAAATCAATCCTGCCCAATCATAATTCGGCTAGGCCGGAATTTACCGCTGGGTTAAGCAGCAATCCAGGGAAATTTGCCTATCTCGGATTAGGAGATTCTACTCCATCCCATACATTTTCGTCTTTGCGGCCGAATTTGAAGCCCATGGAGACCCCAGCCGCGCTCCGGCAAATCCGCCCGGCGCCCCCTGTTCCGGCCCCGGAGGCTTGCCCGGCGAGGGCAGGCGGTTGCAGAATACATCCACCGAGGGGGAACAACTTGGAGCTGCATCTGGATGCCGTGGAGACCAGGGTCCTGGGGTCGCTGCTGGAAAAAGAAATGACTACCCCGGATTATTATCCGCTGACTCTCAACGCCCTGCTGGCCGCCTGCAATCAGAAGTCGAATCGCGAACCCGTGATGGAGCTGGATGAAACGGCGCTGCGCGATTCGCTGCTTTCGCTGGAGGCCAAGGGGCTGGCCGGAGCCGCGCCGGCCGAGGGACGGGTTGCGCGCTTCGAACACCGCATGGGCGAGGCCCTGAATCTTGGCCGGCGGGAGAGCGCTTTGCTCTGCACCCTGTTGCTGCGCGGCGCGCAAACCCCGGGTGAGTTGCGCGGACGCAGCGAACGCATGCACCGCCTGGAGGATCTCGACGAAGTGCAACTGGTGCTGCAAAAGCTCATCGAGCACGATCCGCCGCTGGTGAAGATGTTGCCCCGCCAGCCGGGAACCAAGGAAGCGCGCTACGTGGATCTGTTCGGCGCCCATGAAACCGGCATCGGCGATGGCGCGCCGGCTCCGGATGGCGCCAGCCAGCCCCTGGCCGGGCACCAGGAACGCGTGGCCAGGCTGGAAGCCGAAATCGTGCAACTGCGCGCTGAATTCGAGGACTTGCGCCAGAGATTTTCCGATTTCCGCCGTCAATTCGAATCCTGATGCTTCCGAATTCATCTGCACCAGCGTAGCATTCCTAGATCAGGAAGAAGTGAAGATGAGCTCAATCAGTGAAACTCTAATCAACTGCATCAAAACCACAGTCCATCCTCCCAGGCGATTGCTTTACGGTCCGGGCCCCAGCCAGGTATATCCGCGCATCTACCAGGCGATGGCGCAGCCCATCGTCGGCCATCTCGATCCCTATTTCTTCCAGGTGTCGCAGGCAGTGCAAAAGGGACTGCGCACGGTCTTCGCCACGGCGAATGAACTGACCTTTCCAATCTCGGCCACCGGCTCCGGCGGCATGGAGACCGCGGTATCCAACTTTATCGAGCCGGGCACCAAGCTGGCGCTGTTCGTCAACGGATATTTTGGCGAGCGCATCGGCGAAATGGCCAGCCGCCACCAGGCTGAAATCGTGCGCCTGGAAAAGCCCTGGGGTGAAGTCTTCAGCGACGACGAGGCGGTGGAGTTCATCCGCCGCGAACACCCGCGGGTCGTGGCCTTTGTCCAGGCGGAAACCTCGACCGGCGCTTTCCAGCAGAGCAAGGCGCTCTGCGACGCCGCCCACGAAGTGGACGCCATCGTAATTGGCGACTGCGTGACCTCGCTGGGCGCGATGCCGGTAGACGTGGACGCCAACGGCATCGACGTTGCCTATAGCTGTACCCAGAAGGGACTCAGCGCGCCTCCCGGATTGAGTCCCATCACCATCTCGCCGCGGGCCGAGGAGCGGCTGCGCCAACGCCGCCAGCCCAACCGCAGCTGGTACTTCGATCTTTCCTTGATTTCCGATTACCTGACCGCCTCGCACCGCTATCACCACACCGCTTCGGCAACGCTTTTCTACGCTCTGCACGAAGCCTTGGCGATCATCGACGACGAGGGACTGGCGGTACGCCAGCAACGCCACCAGAGAGCGCACCAGCGTTTCGTGGCCGGCATCGAACGGCTCGGACTCGCCATGCACGTCGCCGAGGGACACCGCCTCTGGAACCTCAACACGCCGCGCGTGCCCGAAGGCGTAAATGAGCCCAAGGTACGCGCCTACCTGCTGGAAAAACACGGCATCGAAATCGCCGGAGGCTTCGGCCCGCTGGCCGGAAAAATCTTCCGCATCGGCATCATGGGCCCGCTGGCCAGCGATGAAGGCGTGGACCGCTTCCTGGCAAAATTCGACGAGGCGATGAAAGAAACGGCGTGACGGCGGGGGACAGGTTTCAAAGTTTCAAGGTTTCAAAGTTGAAAACCCGAGACTCGCCGCATTTTTGAAGCTGCGAAAAGGGCGCCAGCAATGGCGCCCTTCAACTTCGCGGCCCGGAAGAACACGTTGCCCTGTCCTCGCGCGGCTTGCTTTTCGGCAGCGAGCCCGGACCGAGGCCCTTAACCTTGAAACCCTGAAACTTTGAAACTTTGAAACCTGTGTAGCTATTCCCCGCTCATCCCCTCGTCGATCGGCCTTCGTCCGGCGTAGCCTTCCTCGGTTCCGTGCCAGTGTGAGATGGTTGGTTCGCCCATCCGCCAGCACAGCAGCACAATCTCGCCGTCCACCCGGCAGGGGAAATCGAGCAAGCCAATGTCGAGGTCTTTGACCTGCACCCCGATGGCATTGATTTCCGACAGCGTATCCTTGGCAATCTGGATGGCTCTTTCGCGCTGCGCTTTGCGGGCCATGCAGGCGCGTACATTCACCAGGGTTCCGCCGTTGAGGAAGATGCGTTCGCTCAATTCGTTGAACTCCTGATCGACCCGCTCGATCAGGGCCTTGGATTCAATCGACTTGCGCAACAGGCTTTCCAGAATCGGCAGCATGGATTGCGCTTCACGCACGGTAAAGGTTCGCATAATCTGCCTCCATTCTAGACCGGATCCGCGGAAGGCGTATCCGGAGAACCACTCGGGTGCCCCACCTTCGCCGCGGCTCTATGCGGCTAAGGTGGGAGTCAGCAAGCTACACCAATCAGGGAACTGCCCTAACCGGTCTCATCGGCGGCGCGCGCCTAACCCTTGATCTGCAGCATCCTGTCCAGCGCCACCTTGGCCCAGTGTTTTACCGCCGGACGCACCTTGATCTGGTTGACCACCGTGCCCTCCACCAGGTTTTCCAGCGACCACGCCAGGTGCTGCGGCGAAATGCGGTACATGGTAGTGCACAGGCAACCGGCGTCGTTCAAGGTCACCACCGTCTTATCCGGATGCTGCTTGGCCATCCGGTTGACCAGATGGATCTCGGTTCCGATGGCAAACTTTGCCCCCGCCGGAGCCTCGGCCACCAGGCGGCGCAGTTTGTCCGTCGAACCGGTATCGTCGGCTTTCTGGCAAACCTCCCAGCGGCACTCGGGATGCACCAGGACTTTGATTCCCTCATAACGTTGGCGGATGCGGTCCACGTGCTCCGGCAAAAAGCGCTGATGCACCGAGCAGTGTCCCTTCCACATGATCACCTTCGCCTTGCGCAGCGCATCCGCCGACTGGCCGCCCTGCAACTGGTAGGGGTCCCAGACCACCATCTCATGGAGCGGAATGCCCATGGCATATCCGGTATTGCGCGCCAGGTGCTGATCGGGAAGGAAAAAGATTTTCTCGTTGCGCTCGAAGGCCCATTCCATGGCTTGGCGCGCGTTGCTGCTGGTGCAGACCGTTCCGCCGCGCTCGCCCACAAAGGCCTTGATGGCCGCCGCCGAGTTCATGTAGGTCAGCGGGGAAATGCCGCGTCCATGCTCGCTGGTCAGGCCAAGGCGCACAAATTGCTCCCAGGCGTCCTCCACCTGTGAGATCTCGGCCATGTCCGCCATCGAGCAGCCGGCATTCAAGTCCGGCAGAATCACCTGCTGGTCCGGACGCGCCAGGATGTCGGCGGATTCGGCCATGAAGTGTACGCCACAGAATAAGATATACCGGCCCCGGGCCTGCGAGGCGAGCTCGGAGAGCCGCCAACTGTCACCCTGAAAGTCGGAAAACTGAATCACTTCGTCGCGCTGGTAATGATGCCCGAGCACGACACATTCCTCCCCGAGAGCCTCGCGAGCCGCACGAATGCGCGCATCCATCGAGTGGTCCGGGAGGACAAGATAATTGTCCAGGGAACACGTAGAGTTCGTACTAACCGCAGTAGCCACGTTTTGTCTGCCTTCAGTTCTCGCCGCCAGACCGCGACGCGAAAACGGGGATGTTGAAAGCGCTTTCTCCGGCTCCAGCGGATGCACATACCGATTGGCCCCACCCGCGGGGATGTTGAAGCCGTAGTCGTTACTATTTGTTAATGATGCATGAATCGGGGGTCAGGAAGCAAGACTTTTCTGCCAATTCAGGGCCCCCGCGGACGGTGGAAAGTTGTCCCGCGCTGGCCGCCGATGTGGACCATGATCCGGCCCGGCTGCACAAATCCGGAATGGCGTTCAACGGAGTGCGACGGATTTTGCCAGCGCCCATCCGGTGTTCCCAACGCTAAACCTACATGCCATCGTAGTTCGGCCCGCCGCCACCCTCGGGTGGCACCCAGGTGATGATCTGGTACGGGTCCATGATGTCGCAGGTTTTGCAGTGCACGCAGTTGGACGGGTTGAGGTGAATACGCTTGCCGCCCGGCGCCTCGGGCGCGTCCTCCATCTCGTAAACGTTGGCCGGACAGAAGAACTGGCAGGGATTGCCAAACTCCCGGGTGCAGCGGCCATTGCAGATGTCGGTGTCCAGGATGACCAGGTGCGCGGGCTGGTCCTCCTCGTGCCGCGTGCCGGAGTAATACAGATCGGTCAGCTTGTCGAAGGTCAACTTGCCGTCGCCCTTGGATGGCCCGAGGAGCTGCTCGCGGCCTCCGGCGTGGCCCATGATGTCCCACAGCGGCAGCATGCGCGCGTGTCCGGGGTGTGCCGGATAGCGGTCGCGCAGGCCGTATCCGCCGGTGGCCATCAGCAGGCCGGTGTTCACCATTCCGCTGAGGAAGCCGTGCTCGAATCCCTGGTGGAAATTGCGTACCGGGTACAGTTCCTCTTTGATCCAGCTGGCCTCCACCTTTTGCTGAAATTTCCCCAGTTGGCGGGCGCTGCTGTCGCCCGTGGTCCAAGCCTCGAAGGCAGTTTCGGCGGCCAGCATGCCGCTCTTGATCGCCAGGTGAATGCCTTTGAGGCGCTGCGAATTCAGGAAGCCGGCCGCATCGCCCACGATCATCCATCCATCCCCGCCCAGCGGAGGCATCGACCACCAGCCGCCGTAAGGCATGGTCTTGGCGCCGTAGCGCACCATCTTGCCGCCCTCCAGCAGCCGCGCCACAAACGGATGCTGCTTGAAGGATTGCAGCGCGTGCTGCGGATCGGTGCGCGGGTCCGGATAGTCGAGCCCGGTGACAAAGCCGAGCGAAACCATGTTGTCCTTGCCGCCGTAAACCCACGCCCCGCCATATTCCCTGGTGGTCAGCGGGTAGCCCATGGTGTAGATCACCTTGCCGGGCTGGAGCCGTCCGGCGGGCAGTTCCCACAGCTCCTTCACGCCCACGCCGTAGGTCATGGGGTTGCGATCCTTCGTCAGCCCAAGCCTGGCGCAGAGTTGCTTGGTGAGCGAGCCGCGCGAGCCTTCGGCCAGAATCGTCAGCTTCGATTTGAGATCGTATCCCGGCTCGAAATTCGCCTTGGGCTGGTTCGTCTTGTCCAAGCCTTTGTCGTCCGTGCGCACCCCGGCCACGCGCTCGCCTGCCCACAGCAGTTCGCTTCCGGCAAAGCCGCTGAAGACAGTGATTCCCGTCTCCTCGACTTTTGCGCCCAGCCATTTGGTGAAGCGGTTGACGCTGATCACGTAGTTGCCGTGATCCTGCATGGGAGGCGGCGTGATGGGAGCCTTGAAGGCGCTCTTGCGGGTCATGTAGTAGAGACTGTCGCTGGATACCTCGGCTTCGATGGGCGCATCCTTCTGCCATTCCGGCAGCAACTCGTTCATCGCGCGCGGGTCCAGCAAGGCGCCGGACAGGCAGTGTTGCCCCACCTCGCGCGCCTTCTCCAGCACGTAGATGTTTTCCTTGGAGAGCTGCGCATCGGGATGGGCAGCGTTGTGCGCATCGATCAGTTGCGCCAGACGCAGCGCGCAAGCCATTCCAGCCGGCCCGCCGCCGACGATGACCACGTCGGCTTCCATCTCCGGATGTTCGATGCCTTCGAGCGGTGTGCGAAAGATCATGCGATTCCTTCGTAAGGTTTCAAGCTTCGAAACCTCGGACTCTCGCCCCTACCCCTTCGCCTTCTTAATCTCTTCAGTCAGCGCCGGAACAATCTCGAACAGATTCCCCACCACGGCCACGTCGGCAATTTCGAAGATCGGAGCCTCCGCATCCTTGTTGATGGCGATGACATGGCGCGATCCTTTCATGCCGACCAGGTGCTGAATGGCGCCGCTGATCCCGACCGCCAGGTACAGCTTCGGGCTCACCGTCTGCCCGCTGGACCCGACCTGCCGTTCCATCGGCAGCCAGCCCGCGTCGCAAATGGGCCGCGATGCCGCAATCTCGCCACCCAGCGCGTCGGCCAGGGCCTGCCCGATGGCGATGTTCTTCTGCTCCTTGATGCCGCGTCCAACCGAGACGATAATCTCGGCCTGCGAGAGGTCCACGGCCTGCTTGGCCTCCTGGAACGGAACCTCGGGCCGGGTGCGGATTTCACCGGTCGCGGCACTCACCTGCTCTACTGGAGCTTCGCCGGTCTCGACCTGGTCCGCGCGATAAGCGCCCGTCTGGAAGCTGGCGAACCAAGGCCCCGCGCCCGCCAGCGAAACATCGGCGGCGAATTTTCCCTGGAACATCAGCCGCGTGAACAGCAGTTTCCCGTCCGCCAACCGGCAGCCCACCGCGTCGCTGACCAGCGCCGCGCCGAGCGTGGCGGCAAGCTTGGGCGCAAAGTCGCGCACCTGGTAGGTGTGCGGCAGCAGCACCAGCTTCGGCCGGTTGCTTTCGATGAACCCCTTGAGCGCCGTGACAAAGCCGTCGGGCGTGTAACGCTCCAGCGCCGCGTCCTGAATGGCGTAAACCTTTGCCACCGCCGTCCGGGCGAGCTCGGCGGTCACCCCTGCAAGGTCGCCGCCGCCCACCACCGCGGCCTCCACCGTCCAGCCGGTCTGTTTGGCCAGCGCCTGCGCGCCCGCCAGCGTCTCCAGGGAGACTCGGTTCAGTTTGCCTTCCCTCTGTTCGGCGATCACCAGAATTGTCTCTGCCATCTCGTCTTTCCTCGCTCGCGTGTCCCGGTTGGGCACGCTCTGTGCGGTGCGGCGTTTGGCGCCGGTTCGTGATCCAAAATTCCTAGGGCAGCCTGCGCAGTCTGCGCCGTCCCACCCACAGCAGCGCCGCGCCCAGCACGCCGAACAACAGTGCCAGCCAGCCCAGCGTGTGCCGACCCGAGGGATGCTCCGCCAGATGGAAGAAAAACAGCATCAGCGCCACCATCAGAAGCAACCCGCCCAGAACCCGCAAAGCGTTCACCTTCTCGCGCGCCTGCTCGCGGTCCTCCTGCTTTGCCGTCTCTTCCGCCATAGCCGCTCCTTACAGAATTTGCATTACAGAATTCGCATGTCGTCGCGCAGCTTGGCCACCAGCTTTTTCGCCACATCCTGGGGCGAGCCTTGCAGCACTTCGGTCTGCTTGGTTTTCACCGGTATGTAGAGGCGCTCGATCTTCCACTGGTTGGGCTGCAAAGCCGGGGAAACCTCGTCGAAGGTCACCTTGCGCAGCGGCTTGTTCTTGGCCTGTTTGATGCCGATCAGGGTGGCGTAGCGCAGCTTGTTGATGCCCGACTGAATCGTCAGCACCGCGGGCAGCGGCATCTCCACGTACTGGAAGAATCCGCTCTCCAGTTCGCGCTTCACCCGGATGCCGCCCGGGTTGCCGTTTGCGCCGGTTTCAATCTGCATGATGATGGTGGCGTGCGCCCAGCCCAGCAACTCGGCCAGCAGCACCCCGGTCTGGGCATAGCCAAAGTCATCCGACTGCAGGCCGGTGAAGATCAGGTCAAAGGACTCGTCCTTGATCGCCGCGGCCAGGGCGCGCGCAATGTTAAAGGCGTCCAGGGCGCTGAAGCGATCGTCTTCCAGGTGGATGGCGCGGTCGGCCCCTTTGGCAAGGGCCTCGCGCAGCACCTGTTGCGCGCGCCCCGGACCGGCCGTGATTACCACCACCTCACCGCCGTTTTTTTCCTTCTGCCGCAGCGCTTCCTCCAGCGCATAGGCGTCGGGTTCGTTCACTTCGTAGCCCACGTCCTCGCGAACCCATGTTGCGCTCTCGTTCAGCTTGAGCGGAGCATCCTTTTGCGGTACCTGCTTCATGCATACCAGGATTTTCACCCAGCACCTCGACGGAAATTTTGATTGGACTCAAGGACGCGGCCGCGCCGCTCTCCACCACCACACGCAACCATAGGAACTTGGAAGCCAACCCGGCTTCCTCTCTGTTTCAGGTTCGCAACCGGGCTGCAACTGCAAGACGGGAAAGTATATCCCGAGTTCTGGAAAAACTGAACCGGTACTCAATTCGAATCTGCCGTCATACTTCGCCCCGGCACTCGGGCGCAATGGAAGAAGGACGCCGCGAAGCGTCCCTCAAGATTCCTGTCCAGCGCCTGCGCTCAGAGAAACGCCACGGTCTGGATGCCGGCAATCTCAAAGCGCTTGCGGCAGCGAATGTTTTTGCAGGCCAGCAGATCGTCCTTGCGCACCATGTAGCTTTGCGCCTTGGCAAACTTGGCCCGGTCGCGTTCGTCGGCCCGCGGCGGCAATTGTTTCTTCTTCATGCGCACAATCCAGCCAACCTCGTACTCGCCCTCCTGCCGGCAGTGCGGGCACACGAGGATATGTTTCTTGACTTCCTGGCGTTCGTCGTAGTATTCCCGTTCTTCCATAATGCCCCATTATATGCGCGAATTCCCGGCCGCTCTCCGAGGCGGGAATTATTCATGTTGCGGGCAGCTCTTCTCCCGAAATGGTCCAATCGGATAACTCCCTGCGCAACTATCCATGGGAATTCACATCTAAGTTGAAATCGAGCGGCATAGGCCGTATCGTATTGGCTGTCCGGTGACGCGATTTCCCCCCGCCGGGTAGCGCTGTAACCGCTTGATTCCGTTCCCAGGCGGTGTCTCTGTATTACTGGCTGTTCTATTTGAAGGAGAGAGTGACCGATGGAAAGCAAGCCGGCACAGAACATACAAGATTCGTTCCTCAACACGGCAAGGAAGGATAAGTCTGTTATCACGATTTATTTGCTCAGCGGCGTCAAGCTGTCTGGCCGCATCCGCTCCTTCGATAAATATTCCGTGGTGCTTGAAACCAACAACCAGGAACAGTTGATTTTCAAGCATGCCATTTCCACCGTCGTCATGGCGCGCGCGCCGCACCTGGAGCGGCCGGCGCACATGGTCGGCGCGCCGGCGGCGGCTTCCGCCGTGCTGCCCGCCGCGCCGGTCGCGGCGCCGCCGCAGGAGTGAGCCATCGCTGAGCTTCGCTTGCCCGGTCCCCTGGAAATCGCGGCAGCCGCACCTGAGCGGCCCCGCCAGCCGGGCGAACCTGAACGTGCATTCCTCGTCGGAGTCGAATTCCGCGGCGCCCCAACTCGTCCCGCGGGCGGCGAGACGGGGGACGGCTCCGATGCCAAACCTGGCCGCATTCCTCCCCAGGCGCGCCAGGCCAAATCCGCGTCCCAAACCCAGCGGCTCCAAGCCGAAGTGCATGCCGTACCCTTTAATGCCGAGGAATCGCTGGCCGAACTGCGCGAGCTGACCGCCAGCGCCGGCGGCCTCGTGGTGGGCGAAATGCTCCAGCGCCGCGACCGTCCCGACCCGGCGACGCTGATCGGGCGCGGCAAGGTAGAGGAGGTTGCCGCCGCCGCGAAAATGGCCGATGCCGGGGTGCTGATCTTCGACCACGAACTGTCGTCCTCCCAGTTGCGCAACCTGGAGAGCGAAATCCATTGCCGCGTGGTCGATCGCACCCAGTTGATTCTCGACATCTTTGCCCGTCACGCCCGCACCCGTGAAGGCCAGCTCCAGGTGGAATTGGCGCAGCTTGAGTACCTGCTGCCGCGGCTAGCTGGCCGGGGCGCCCAGATGTCTCAACTTGGCGGCGGCATTGGCACCCGCGGACCCGGCGAAACCCAACTTGAAACCGACCGCCGCAAAATTCATCGCCGCGTCAAACACGTCAAGGAGCAGATCGAGGACGTGCGCCGGGTGCGTTCGCAGCAGCGCCAGCGCCGGGAGAGCGTGCCGGTCCCGGTGGTCGCCCTGGTGGGTTATACCAACGCCGGCAAGTCCACGCTTTTTAATGCACTTACCAGCGCCGGAGTGGTTGAAAGCGCGCGCATGTTCGCCACCTTGGACCCGACCCTGCGCACCGTGACCCTGCCATCCCGCCGCGATGTCCTTCTTTCCGACACCGTGGGCTTCATCCGCAACCTTCCCACCACCCTGGTTTCCGCATTTCGGGCCACGCTTGAGGAGGTGCAGCGCGCGGCCATCCTGCTGCATGTGACCGACGCCACCAGCCCCACGGCCGCCGAGCAGATGGTCCAGGTGGAGAGCGTGCTGCGCGAGCTGGACGCCTTCGACAAGCCCCAGATCCACGTCCTGAACAAGATCGACCTGTTCGACGAGGCGACCCGCGCGACCCTCAAGGACAGCGCCGGCAACGTCCATATCTCCGCCACCCGCGGGCTCCACCTCGACCGCCTCCTCGCCGCCATTGATGCCCATCTGGATCAAGACCCAATCGCGCGGGCGCGTTTGCGGGTGCCGCAGTCGGAAGGCAAGGCACTGGCGCAGCTGGAGTCGCGCAGCGTCATTGTTTCCAGGCAGTACGGCGAGAATGAGATGGTGGAACTCGAAGTGGATGCGCCTGAATCATTGCTGCGCCGGCTCAGCCGGTTTGTGCTGGACGGCGCCGGCCGGACGGGCCATTTCCGCGCTCCTGGGAAGCGCCCGCGCCGGAAGCGGCAGGCGCCGGCAATGCCATAACGGCTCTCACACCACCGGTTGCGGGCCATGGATTTGCGCACCCAAAAACTGTTTTCGGCGGCAATGACGATTTTGCTTGCATTGGAGTCCGTAAGAAAATCAAATGGGCCTGTGGCTGAGGAGCGGTGACACTTCCTGATCCACAGGCCCACTCGATCCGGGTTTGGATCGAATACGATGGGACTCTAATGGTAACTCCATCGCGCCGGCAGTCAAGCAGGATCGACAAAAAAACCGTTTTTTCTCCGCTTTTTTTGACCAAAATGGATCAATCTTGAGCTTCGATCCAGCGGCCATTGACAGTGCGAGCGGGCGAATGGTAGCCTCAAAAGTTCCCTTAGGCTCAAGCACTTCGCTCTCGTCGCGCGCACAACATTATTGAAATGGAACAAACCCTCAGGCAAGTAGGTGAATTACTGCTCGGCGCCATCCCCACCATGGTGCTGCTTCTGGCTCTGTACGGCTTGTATCACGTCATCCTGCACAAGCCGCTGGAGGCCGTGTTGGCCGAGCGCCGCAAGCGTACCCAGGGAGCGGTCGAACAGGCGCGCGTCAACATCAGCGCCGCCGCCGAGCGCGCCGCCGAATATGAGACTCGCCTGCGCGAAGCCCGGCTCGCCGTCTTCAAGGCCCTGGACACCCGCCGCAAGCAGGCGGTCGATGCCCGTGCCGCCGCCGTGGTGCAGGCACGCGAACGCGCCCAGCAACAGATTGCGGACGCCAAGGTCAACCTGGAGCAGGAATCGGCTTCCGCCCGCGCCGCCCTGGGAGCGGCCAGCGAAAGCATCGCCAGCCAGATCATCCGTACCGTTCTTCAGCCCGCCGCCTCCAGCGCGGCATCTGCCACGGGTGGGCGCGAATGACGAAACCAGTCCGCTTCCTGATCCTCGCCGCCGCCCTGCTGTTGGCTTCCGGCGCAGTCTGTGCCCAATCCAGGCCGCCGTCCCAGCCACCGGCTGCCACCTCCAGCGCGGCGCCGGCCGATCTTGACCGGCGACCGGAGACCGCTCTCGGCAAGGCTTCCACGCAAGCCGGAGAAGGTCATCCCGCGGTGCCAGAGGAGGAAGAGAACGCACAGTTCAAATACTCTTATCCGGTGCGTGCCGTAGCCGCCAAAACCGGGCTCTCGAAGGAGGCTGTCTACTGGATTTTCCTCATCATCAACTTCGCCATTTTCTTTGCGGGGCTGGTTTGGGTCGTGAAGAAAATGCTTCCCAACGGCTTCGGTCCGCGCACCGCGGAGATTCAAAAGGGAATTGAAGAGGCTCGCAAGGCCAGTGCCGACGCCAGCGCGCGTCTGGCCGAAATTGAAGCCCGTCTGGCCCGGCTGGACGTCGAAATCGCCGGCATCCGCACGGCGGCCGAGGCCGATTTCAGCCTCGAGGAGCAGCGCATCAAGGCTGCCGCCGAGCAGGACGCCAACCATGTCATTGCCTCCGCCGAGCAGGAGATTGCCGCCGCCGCCCGTGCCGCGCAGCGCGAGCTCAAATCCTTTGTCGCCGACTTGGCCGTGGGCCTGGCGGAAAAAAAGATCAAGGTGGATGAAGTCACCGACCAGGCGCTGGTCCGCGGATTTTCCGCCCAGCTCGGAAAGGATGGCAATTAATGGCGGAGGTTTCCATCCGTTATGCCCGCGCCCTGGCCGATGTCATTGCCGACGCCAAACTGGACGCCGCCAAGGCCGTCGAGCAGCTCGGCGCACTGGTCACTGCCTTTAAGGAAAGCCGCGAACTGCGCGAGGTCTGGGAGTCGCCCGCAATTCCTGTGGAGCAGAAGCGCAATCTTCTCGATGCGCTGGCCGGACGCCTCGGCGTGGGCGATCGTGCCATTCGCAACTTCATCGCCGTGCTCATCGATCAGAATCGCGTCTCCCTGCTGGCCGAGATTGTGGGCCAGTTGCAGATCGAACTGAATACCCGCAGCGGACGCATCGACGCCGAAATCGTCAGCGCCCGCGAACTCGCGCCCGAGCAGCGCACCGCGCTCATCGCCGAGATCGCGCGCCTGACCGGCAAGACCGTTCTGCCGCATTATGCAACCGATGAAAAGTTACTTGGCGGCGTCACCGTCCGGGTGGGCAGCACCATCTATGACGGCTCGGTGCGCGGCCAGTTGCAACGGATTCGCCAGCAGTTGCGTGAGACCTGAGCTGCATGGGTTGGCGCCGGACCCTGGCGGTGGCGCGTGGCAGTTGGGGATGCGAGTCCCCGCAACGATTCAGCATCGCCGATCGCTGGCGCTTGCATGATTTTTTAGAATTCCACTACTCGAGTGCCCTGCCCGCCGTTTGCTGGCAGCAGGCAGCTGAAAGTTGAACATGGCCCAGATTAAAGCAGACGAGATTACCCAGCTCATTCGTGAGCAAATCGAGAACTACGAAAGCAAGATCACGGTCGATGAAGTTGGCACCGTGATCTCGGTTGGCGACGGCATCGCCCGCATTCATGGCTTGGACAAGGTAATGGCTGGCGAACTGCTCTCTTTCCCGCACGGCATTGCGGGCCTTGCCATGAACCTCGAAGAGGATCAGGTTGGCTGCGTGCTGCTGGGCGAGCCTTTCGAGATCAAGGAAGGCGACGAGGTCAAGCGCACCGGCCGCATCATGAGCGTGCCGGTCGGCGACGCCCTCATCGGCCGCGTCGTCAACGCCCTGGGCCAGCCCATTGACGACAAGGGCCCCATTGCCACCACCGAATACCTTCCCATCGAGCGCATCGCGCCTGGCGTCATCGACCGCCAGCCGGTGCGCGAGCCCATGGCCACCGGCATCAAGGCCATTGACGCCATGATCCCCATCGGCCGCGGCCAGCGCGAGCTCATCATTGGCGACCGCCAGACCGGCAAAACCGCCATCACCCTGGACACCATCATCAACAACAAGGGCGGCGACCTCATCTGCGTCTACGTCGCCATCGGCCAGAAGCGTTCCACCGTAGCCCAGGTGGTCAAAACCCTGGAAGAAGCCGGCGCCATGGAATACACCGTGGTGGTCGTTGCCTCCGCGTCGGAACCGGCGCCGCTGCAGTACATCGCGCCCTACTCGGGCACCGCCATCGCCGAACATTTCCGCGACACCAAGCGCCACGCCCTGGTGATTTACGACGATCTTTCCAAGCACGCCGCGGCCTACCGCGAAATCTCCCTGCTGCTGCGCCGTCCGCCGGGGCGCGAGGCCTATCCGGGCGACGTCTTCTACCTGCACTCCCGTCTGCTGGAGCGCTCCAGCAAACTCAGTGACAAACTCGGCGGCGGCTCCATCACCGCCCTGCCCATCATTGAGACGCAGGCGGGCGACGTCTCCGCCTACATTCCGACCAACGTCATTTCCATCACCGACGGCCAGATCTTCCTCGAAGCCGATCTGTTCAATTCCGGCGTGCGTCCGGCCGTCAACGTTGGCATCTCGGTCTCCCGCGTCGGCTTCTCGGCGGCCATCAAGGCCATGAAGCAGGTCGGTTCCAGCCTCAAGCTGGAGCTGGCGCAGTACCGTGAACTGGCTGCCTTCTCGCAATTCGGTTCCGATCTCGACAAGGCTACGCAAGCCCAGTTGAATCGCGGCGCGCGCCTGGTCGAACTGCTCAAGCAGGGTCAATTCGAGCCGCTGCCGTTCACCCACCAGGTGATTGCGATCTTTGCCGGCACCAACGGCTTCCTCGATGACCTCACGATCGAGGAGGTGCGTCCCTTCGAAAAGGCGTTGTACGCCTACATCGAGACCGTCAATCCGGCGCTGTTCAAGAACCTCGCGGAAAAGAAGTCTCTCACCGACGAGATCAAGGCCGATATTTCGAAGACCACCGCCGAAGCCAAGGAACGCTTCCTTGCCGATCGCAAATCCGCGGCCAAGATCGAGACCAAGCCCGAGTCCAAGCCCGACATCAAGCCCGAGGCCAAACCCGCCGTGGCGGCTGTGCGTTGAGGGCAACTGCCCGAGTGAACGAATATGCCTAACGTTCTCGACATCCGGCGCCGTATCCGCAGCGTGAAGAGCACGCGGCAGATTACCAAGGCCATGAAGATGGTCTCTGCCGCCAAGCTCCGCCGCGCCCAGGAACGCGCCCTGGCCGCCCGCCCCTATGCGCAGATGCTGACCAATGTGCTGCGTTCGCTGGTCGCGCGCGCCGACGTCATCGATGAAGAAACCGGCAAGGCCAAGCACCCCTTGTTGGAGACTCGCGAAGAGCGCAACATCGTTCTCCTCGTCATGACTGGCGATCGTGGCCTGGCCGGAGGCTTCAACTCCAACCTGCTCAAGGCCGCCGAGCGCTTTCTGGAATCCAAGTCCAGTCTCAACGTGGACCTGGAGTGCGTCGGCCGCAAGGGCCGCGACTACTTCCGCCGCCGCTATCCTGTCCAGGCCGCCGCCGAGCCGCGCACCTCGGCCATGCGCCTTACCGGCGAGCACGTCGGAATTCTCAAGGTTCCGCAGTTCAGCCACGTTTCGCCCATCGCCGAAGACATCATCGGGCGTTATACCGATGGCGAAATCGACGCCGTCTACGTGGTGTTCAATGAGTTCAAATCGGTCATCGCCCAGCGCCTGGTCGTCGAGCAGATTCTGCCCGTCGGCTCCATCGGCGAGCGCGAGGTCGAGCAGGCCATCGAGCTCTCCCTCGAGGAGCGCGAGCGCGCCGGCGAAGCCGCAACCACCGCCGGCGTCGGCCTGGGCGTACAGGACACCACCGAGATCGACCGTCACGCCGCGGGTGTGCTGGCCTCGCCCGTAGACTACATTTACGAGCAGCCCGCGGCCCAGTTGTTCCGTGATCTGCTGCCCAAGTACGTTACCATCCAGATCTACCGCGCCATGCTGGAGTCGGTGGCCGCCGAACACGCCGCCCGCATGACCGCCATGGATTCGGCCACCAATAACGCGGGCGAGTTGATCGACTCCCTCACCCTTACCATGAACCGCGCCCGTCAGGCCGCCATCACCAAGGAAATCATCGAGATCGTGAGCGGAGCCGCGGCATTGTAACCACCGCCCTCGCGCAGGCGGGGGCAAACGAATTCGGCTGCATGGGTTTCTGTTTCGGGGTCCGCCTCGAAACCGTGAAACCTTGAAACTTTGAAACCAGGTTTGCGCATATGCCAGAGAATATTGGACACGTCATCAAGATCGCCGGGCCCGCCGTGGACGTGCAGTTCACCGAAACAGCCATCCCCCTCATCTACACTGCTCTTCGCGTGGTCAGCGACGGCTTCAAGGTTCCCCAGCCCATCAACGTCATTCTCGAGGTGCAGCAGCACCTCGGCGAAGGCCGGGTACGCTGCATTGCCATGGAGCCCACCGAGGGCATGGTGCGCGGCATGAATGCCATCGACCTGGGCGGCCCCATCAGCGTTCCCGTTGGCCGCCAGACCCTGGGCCGGGTCATGAACGTCATCGGCGAGCCGGTCGATAACCTCGGACCCATCGCCTCGGAAACCCGCATGCCGATTCATCGTCTCGCCCCGGCTTTCGATGAGCAGTCCACCCGCGCCGAAATGTTTGAGACCGGCATCAAGGTCATCGATCTCATCCAGCCATTCCTCAAGGGCGGAAAAACCGGACTCTTCGGTGGCGCCGGAGTCGGCAAGACGGTGGTCATTCAGGAACTCATCCACAACGTTGCCAAAGAGCATGGCGGCTATTCGGTCTTCGCCGGAGTCGGCGAGCGCACCCGCGAGGGCAATGACCTCTGGCTCGAATTCCAGGAGTCCGGCGTTATCGTCGCCGGCGATCCCGCCAAGTCCAAGGCCGCGCTCATCTACGGCCAGATGACCGAACCTCCCGGCGCCCGTCTCCGCGTCGCCCTCACCGGCCTCACCGTGGCCGAGTCCTTCCGCGACACCGAAGGCGCCGACACCCTGTTGTTCATTGACAACATTTTCCGCTTTACCCAGGCAGGCTCGGAGGTTTCCACCCTCCTCGGCCGCATGCCCTCGGCGGTGGGATACCAGCCCAACCTGGCCAGCGAAATGGGCGAGTTGCAGGAGCGCATTACCTCCACCAAAAAGGGTTCGGTCACCTCGGTGCAGGCCATCTACGTGCCCGCCGACGATTTGACCGATCCGGCTCCAGCCACAACCTTCGCTCACCTTGACGCCACCACCGTGCTCAGCCGCGCCCTCACTGAAATCGGCATCTATCCCGCCGTCGATCCGTTGGCGTCCACCTCGCGCATTCTCGATGCGCGCATCGTCGGCCAGGATCATTACGACGTGGCGCAGAGCGTCAAACGCACCCTGCAAACCTACAAGGACCTGCAGGACATCATCGCCATTCTCGGCATCGACGAGCTTTCCGAGGAGCAGAAACTCATCGTTTCGCGCGCCCGTAAAATTCAGCGCTTCCTTTCGCAGCCCTTCCACGTTGCCGAGCAGTTCACCGGCTTCCCCGGCAAGTACGTCAAGGTTGAGGATACCGTGCGCAGCTTCAAGGAAATCATCGACGGCAAGCATGACGCCATCCCCGAGCAGGCCTTCTACATGAAAGGCTCCATCGATGAGGTTCTGGAAGCCGCCGAGCAGATGAAGACGAAGGCGTAACCGATACGAGTACTCCGCGCGTGCCCGTTCCCAGGCGCGCGGAGACTCAGGACATCATCATGGCAGACACCATCGAACTCGAAATCGTCACCCCGGAACGCCTGGTCGTCAAAGACCGCGCCGAACAAGTCCAGATTCCGGGCCGCAACGGTTATCTCGGAATTCTTCCCGGCCACGCACCGCTCATCACCGAGCTTGCGGTGGGCGAAATCGTCTACACCAACGCGGGCGTCACCACCCGCCTGGCCGTCGCCTGGGGTTTTGCCGAGGTCCTGGCCGACAAGGTCACCATCCTTGCCGAGACAGCCGAGCTGGCCTCCGAC
>Ga0326727_10002505_pt1 | contig 62334 bp, 46 predicted proteins | sample MB2enrmetagenome_FD_207643 | JGI IMG/M metagenome (GOLD analysis project Ga0326727, IMG submission 207643) | Lab enriched peat soil microbial communities from McLean, Ithaca, NY, United States - MB29MY | ecosystem: Environmental > Terrestrial > Soil > Wetlands > Peat | place: USA: New York...
GTTAAACCGCCAATTTTCGCAAATGTCTCATTACAGTAGGTCACGACCCAGTTTGAATCAAAAGCAAATATTGCGTCGTTAGTGCTGTTTATTATCGAGTTTATTGTTTTGTTGCTTTGTTTCAGTTTTTCTTCTGCCTTCCTGCGTTGCGTTAGGATCTTTATGCCATGAGCTAATTCGCCATAGACAGTTTCAGAGGATCCTTGCTTGTTGTAGTAGCCGTCTGCACCCAGATTTAGAGCTTCAATAGCGACTTCTTCTCTACCTTTGCCGGTAAATAGAATGAAGGGGATTTCGTATTTCTGTTCACGTAGCTCTTTCAAAAATTGGAGTCCGTTCTTTTGGGGCATGTCATAATCTGAAACCACAACGTCATAGTTTCCAGTTGATAGTTTCTTGAAAGCTTCATCCACGCAAAACGCGTGGTCAAACTCAAAGTTGCCATCTAGGTCCAGTAGAATCTGCTTTGAAATCTCCAGAATAGAGGTGTCGTCGTCAACGTGCAATATGCGTATTGAATCCTTGACATCACTCGTTACTAAAGCACCACTTGCCTCTTGAAGCAAATCGTTACCAGCAATCTAAAATAATCGGTTTGTGTATGCTAATATGATTTGTGCGAGTAAAGTCTGCACACACAAAATTTTTCCGATAACAAGTAAATATGTAATTGATTTTTGGGGGGCTTCTATTGTGGTTCTTGCCAGCATATTCTCGCAAAAAAGGGAAACACGCCGGTGACATCTCCACTCCTATCTCAAAATCACCTAATGGTCTACGCTAGGCAAAGGTCTGAAACCATTAATGAAGACATTTCATGTAATCTTAAACCAGATTGCGACAATAGAGCGAAATGCTTAGAATACTTCAAAGCAAAAATTGATGATAGCACTCGAGCAATTAAAGAATCAGGGTCAAAAAGAGCAATATCCGATATTGATAACAAAATTGCCGAGAATGAGTTAATGCTCGAAAAAACCAGAGGTCAAAAATGTGAAGCTTGCTTTGCGAACTTTCACAAGAAGCTAAAACGTGAAAAGAGAGCTTATCAAGAAATCGTCCTAGTAGAGGACATAAATAAAGCCGAGAATGCTGAAGCGTTAAACATTCAATTTCTCGTGAACGCGCTGTTTGAACCGCTCGCAAATTGTTCGCGCCTCAAAATTCTCTCGTCAGTTGGTGAAGGAAAAAAAAGCTTCTCTGAATTGTCTAAAATTGTAAATCTTAAGGCAGGTCACTTGGCGTTTCATCTGAAGAAGCTTGTGGATGCAAAACCTCTAGCACAGGAAGCATCCAAAGGAGATTATGTTGCTACTCAAGGGGGCTTAGTTTCATTAAGAAAATGAGTTCTTTTGAAACAGAAAAGTTATAAAATCTTGGAAGAAAACAGAAGATGTGCCTTTTCACACAGTATAATTCGTCTTAAATGTTTTCGAGAACAGTTTAAAAAAGATCTCTGGGTGACATCGCCTCTGATTCGCTATTTCAAATCCCCGCAGTCTACTTCACCAAAATGTTGCAATAGGCAGTTATGATGAAGAATTTTGAGAAATTCAAGTGTATTGATAACGACTTATTTTGAAAAACTATTAATTAGTCGCTGTCGTAACTTGATGTTGAGGTTTTTAGTTTGTCAAATGACGATGTACCACTCCATTTTGAAGGCCATGAGGACGTAATATCTGAGAAAGTACTTCATTTTGAAGGAAAAAACAAGGATTTAAATCAATTATCACAGCAAATCATTCAGAAACTGTCCTCCGAAGGCTACAAAACACAGTCAATCACTAACCCAATGGGAATAATCATACAAGCGAAGAAAACTGGAGTTCTAAGGGATATCATCACTGCAGATAGAGCGTTCACAATCCTAATATCGGGCCAGCCCAACGACTTCACAATCCACATAGGCATAGGCAAATTCGTCCAGAACATAACAGTAGCAGCGATCGAAGCCCTCTTAACGTCCATGCTGTTTCTCATCGTTGACGTACCCGAAATGCTGTGGACCCGTGAAGTAGAAAAAGGAATCATCAAAGACATCACTCAGATTGTGGGTTAAACCGCAAAAAGCAGTTTACCCACAATTTTTATCGCCAGATCAAACTGTTCGAGCTAAACAGCTTGATTACGTGATGGATATGCTACGATTTTTTTTCCAGTTTGTTCACCTCCCCGTTTAAGTTTACATGATCTGAAGAAAAAAGGCGTTTGCAAGTGAGTCATGAGCCCGACAGGTGTTCAAATTTACTCGTTATCTAAATTGGACCGGGGGTTAAACTAAAACGAGATAGCTTACGATCTTGAAACAAAAAGCCCGAATTATTATTAAAAGTCTCAAACCAAACCGTCTTGCACGACTAGAAGGAAATAAGTAGAGTTTGCCGGGGCTCTGGACCAATTCAAGGAGAAAAGATCAAATGCAAATTGATCGATTGCAACTATTGCAACTGGTAATCGATTAAACGAGAGCCCACTCGGCCCCAATCTTTTCATCTCTTCTTCTCTTATTCTAATTGACTAAAAAAAGAAAAAGGAAATTGTTTTTGTTTGTTTTTGCGACTTTAGTTTATGGATGTTTTCTTGTGACGAGCAATGCGAGTACAGCGCCGATTACAATTATCACTATGATGATAGCTACAATTCCGTACACTAGTGTGCTGTTTGCCGCTAAGCCGGTGATTGGTGTTGCAGTGGGTGGTGATGTTGGTGCTGCGGAGCCGGCGAATATGTGTGTTTCAGAAGATGATGGCCAGTAACCGTTTGTGCCTGCGAAGGTGGCGTAGATTGTGAAGTTACCTGGAATGTTTGGTGACCATGACAAGCTGTACGCGCCGTTCTCGTCCGTAGTGGTTGTGCCTATCGAATAGTGGTTGCCGTTGGAATCAAGAACGCTTAATGTGACGGGTACTCCGGTGAAGTTCGTTGGTTCCGGTTGCTGTTGGTACACGTAGCCCATCCATGTCATCATGCTCATGTCAGATGCACATGGAACTCCGTTTGGAAAGTCAGCTGCCTGTTGACTCTGCATCGTGCCTGCAGATACGTCCATTACCGTGCCTTGTATGACGACCTTATCTCCGACGTTTGTCACCATGGGTCCAGCATCGACTGTAGTTTTACTTGGTCCTCTGCCTACGCTGTAGACTTGGTTGTTGTAGCCGTTCATGAAAGTGGCGAAGCCGTCCCCTACAACGTATTCGGAACCTGGAACACTCCATTCGCTTGGGTAGTCGGAGAGTTTCCATATCAGCTGCCCAGTTGTCGCGTTGATGGCGAAGGTTATTGCGCCTTTGTAGATTGGGTTTGGTACTGTATGCTCGCTGGTTGCTAGGTAGATGACTCCGTTTGCGATAGCCTGTATCTGGGTTGGGTAATCGCCGTAAAAGACGTTTAAGCCGGCGTATGTGCTGTTGTCTGATCCTGGCGCGCCGTTTCCGTACGTCCATAGCAGTTTTCCTGTCGTGTCGCTGTAGCAGTAGCAGACTCCACCGAATGAGCTGTCATAGAGGTTTCCGTATGCAACGACGCCTGGTAATTGAACGGTTCCAGGATAGCCATAGTAGTCCCAAGCGCCTTGAGATGGCGTTGGACCCCATATTTGATTGCCACTGGAAAGGCTGTAGCCGACGAATTGCATTGTTTCCTGAAGGCTGAGTACGAAGACTCCGGTTTGGAAATCGACTGGTTCCTGCACCACGCTTTCATTGCCTGCCGGAGGATTGTATGTTTTGCTCCAAAGGATATTGCCGATTGCTCCTCTAGAAGCGTTCAGATTCACTGCAAAGTAGCCAAATGAAAGTTGCGGGTAGCCTTTGTTGGTTGCTGCAAAGCCTTGAGGTAGAGAGCCTTCCCTGCAAAGCATCATATTACCATACTGAACCCCTACAATCGACACAGGGTTTGCACCAGCTGGTGGCGTGACTAGCGCTCCAGTAACAGGGTTCACTGCGTCTGGTGGCAGCGGCATTGTGTTTAGCCATGGTATCGAAACGTTCCAGTCGTAAGTTGTCAATGAACCGTAGTTAATAGTGTAGATAGGCGTTGTTGTTCCGGGCAAGTTGGCGGTGTCATGGATTGGGATGTTCCCGTTGGCCGTTATGGCTGAATTAGCAGGTACAAGAACTGAGAGACCATTGGGGGCAGTGCCGGTTGAGATACCTGTGTTGGGCGGAGGGAGACTTCCGCTTCCGGCTGAACCGACGACGGCGCCTCCGATTAGTACCCCGTTTGATGCGTTTACAACTGCTGGAGACAGGCTTCCTCCACCAGTGTAGGGGTTAATGTCGTACTGCCACAGTCTGGACATGTTCCACTCCGATAGGTACCACTGAGGATTAGCTGCGCTTCCATCATTTGTTATGACGTATCTTAGTGCTTCGCCGCTTGGACCCATGATGTTGGTGCTCACAACTTGGTTTGCGAAGGTGACTGTTGATATGCCGGCGGGGATTACGAACGAAGTGCTTGATGGAACAGCAGTCACGTTGAACAGCGACACGCCTGTGTATGCGTCATAAAGTTGCCAGTTGCCGTTTACTGGGTTGGTTGCGACAAGTATCGGTGGGTAGACTCCGTGTTGATCTGGATCCCAGAGGTTGTAAAGGTACGCGAATGAGAGCGGCGGTACCGCGGTCGATGACCAGAGCGTTTTTCCCGTCATCAAGTTAACGCAGACTGTTGGTCCACTGGCTTCACCTGAGAAGGATATTGGTTCAGTGTAGAAGAGGTATCCGTCGACTATTATTGGGTTGGTGAATCTTGGCTGGTATGATGAGCCTTCCCAGTATTGGACTCCTTGTGGAGAGTTAGGGTCAGAACCACCAGTCGCGAACGAGTTTCCTCCGGCTACTCCTCCGAAGTCAAGTTGGCTGGTCCACATGATATGGGATGTCAAGGGTCCAACTGCGTCTGAATGATAGAGCGTCGCAAAAGTTGTGCCTCCGTAGCCCTGTGGTGGCGCTAAGCTGGCTCCGAGCCAGTTTGACGTGATTGAGTACCAGTAGGTGTTTTCGCCGTAAACTGGGCTTTCCCAGTAAGCGGTCGGGAGTGGTGAACTACCGATTGGTTGTGGGATGGGCGCTGACTGAACAGTGAGCGTCGTTGACGCTGAGCTCGGCAGGTACGTGTCATTAACCAGTATTGAGCCTGAATAGCCGTCACCGTTTGCACCGTAGGCTTGTCCAGGGTAAGTGAATATCAGTTTGTATGTCCCGACTTGAGTTGGGGTGAAGGATGTTTCTTGGTTTGACGTTGTGTCAGAGACCGTAGGGTATATTGTAGTTGTCGGTGAACCGCTTGGTGGTACAATGGTCAGGTTGTAGTTTGAGAACCTGTAGGTGTTAGATAGATCCGCTGAGCTGGCAGTTGCTCCGTTGGTTCCTATTGCCGCTGTGGTTCCGCCTGCTGCGCCATAGACTGCGTCAAGCCAAACGTAAACTTGTATTGTTTGGCCTACGCCTATAGGGTTAGGCGACGCAACAATGTAAGCGTATGTTGGAATGCTCCAAGCTGGAGAATGCGCGTTTGCACTTGGTATTAATATTGTTGAAGCTGCCATTGAAAACATTAAGAATGCTGCAATCAAAATAGTCATAGATTTGCTTTTCAGCTTTTTCATTTTTCTTTTTTCTCCATTTATTGTCTTCTTTGGGTTAGGAAAAAATAGCTTCGTGACCACAACTCACATGATAGTGAGCGTGCCAAAAAAAATTGACTAAAACTACCTTTTCCTAACTGCAATAAAATTATGTTTTTCCATGCTAAAATAGATTCCGATAAATTGTCTAGACGCATGCGTGCTTGCCGTTTGAGGAATAGACTGTGGACATGGTTGAGAGATTGAGTAACAGAGAATTTGAGCGACAAAGCCAGTTGGAAAGGAATGAGATGCTGCGTGTGCATGGACCGTGGCTTGTTCTTTGTGTATAATCTCAACTGACGATAGTAGCATCTACTGCCCGGAGGATTGAGAAAGAAGAACTTGAACAAAGCGTTAAGGCTTTAGAAAGAAACAAAATTGTAAACGAAGGGTTCAACACTACTTCTGAATTAGAAGAAACTTCGAGTTTTGCTGGAGAATTGTTTCGATTCTCGCTTTGGGTTTTGAACATAGATTTTTGAATAGAGATCCATGAAATGTCAGTAAACCTGATAAAAAAGTTGTTTTTTCGCAAACAATAAAAACTTAACAAATAAAAAAAGAAAAAGGATTTTTGTTGTTTATTTTGTTTTGTTTTATGGTCGTTTTCTTGTGACGAGAAGTGCTAGTACTGCGCCGATTATGATTATGACGATGATGATTGCGACGCCGATGTATTCAAGTGTGGATTGTGTGGCGATGCCGCTAAGCGGTGTTGCTGTTGGTGCCGCTGTCGCTGCTGGCGCGCTGGCCCAGAATCCTGTGGATGCAGAAGACCCATAGTATGATTGTGTGCCTGCAAAAGTCGCGTAAACAGTGAAGTTACCGGGTATGTCAGGAGTCCAGGTGAATGCGTAGTCACCATAGGAGTTCGTGGTGGTAGTACCTATTGGTCGGCAGTTGCCATTGTGATCTAGGACTGTGATTGTAACGGGCACTCCAGTAATGTTGGTTGGCATCGGTTCCTGCTCATAGACAGCTTCCATAAACTGCTCCATGCTAGCGTCAGAAACACAAGGCAAGCCATTGGGGAAGTTTGCTGCGACCGCTGTCTGCTGTGCGCCGGAAGATATGTCGGTGACTGTTCCTGTGATGGTTATTGGAGTAGCAGTCGTTACGCCGACGGAAGGTGCGTTAATTGTTGTTTTGGTGGGGCCTACGCCATATGAGTATATTTGGTTGTCGTACGCATTGAAAGTCAAGAGTTGCCCGTCGACTACTGCTGGGCATGAACCTGTGTCAAAGTTAATTATGCTCCAAGCAAGTTTTCCTGTCGTCGCGTTGATTGCGTAAAGCCGTGCTCCGCTGAATAGCGGCGGACCGTAGCAGTGTCCAGATTCGGCAAAGAGCATGCCGCCTGCAAGTGTGGCTTCGTAGTCGCCGATGATCCAGAAGGGATTGACACCGTAGGGCGTGTTTTCTCCAGCGGTTCCATCAGTAAAGCTCCAAATAAGGTCGCCATTGGTAATGTTATATTTGTAGATCCAGCCACCGAATGTCCATGTGTACAAAGCTCCGTCTGCACATACTCCACTTGTTTGGTCGTAGTAGCCTAAGGGATTCTGGTAGGGAGTTGTTGGACCCCAAAGTTGCTGTCCTGTGGTAGTGCTGTAACCAGAAAATGTTGTCGTTTCTTTGGTGTACTCAACGTAGATTCCATCATTGGCTCCTGGTATGGCCATTACCGTTGAATATGGGGTTTCGGTTTGGTTCTTTATCCAAAGTTGCGCTCCAGTATTCAGGTTATAGGCTGCTCGCATAACCCAGCCTGTGGCAAATGAGTACATGGAATACTCACCGGCGCCTGCTCCTAAGATGGCTATGTTGTTGTCGGGATCTATTGCTCCGTGTCCAACTTCGTCAAGTATCCAGCTAACTCCTGGAGGGAAAGCAACCCCATTATAGCTGTTTGGCAGTGGTACCGACCAGACTATTCCGTGAGAGTAGGGCACTACTTCGTTTTGTGTTAGCGTCGAGAACCCCAAATCAACTCCTCCTCCGATTAGACAAACACTAGAGTTCCAGAAATTCAGTGTTTGAACCCCATTGGCGCCGGTACTGACGTAGTACTGTAATAGGACGCCGTTGTCCCCTTCAATGTTTGTAACGCCGAAGGATCCTGTTGGTCCCGAGCCGTTAATGCTTAGTATGTAGTTTCCTGTTGCTGCGTCAAAAAGATCCATGTAGTTTATTCCGCCTGTCGTTCTAGATGCCCAGAGGTAGCTTTGTCCGCCGTAAGTGTTCGGTGACTTATACACATATATTTGTCCGCACATCAGAAGATCATAGGAACCTGTGGCAAAGTAGTTCCGGTAGTTCTTGGTCCAAAGAATTTGTCCTGTTCTTAGGTCTCTGGCAACCCACCCTTGGTAGCTTCCACCACTTGAATAGGTAGGAACAGCATCATAGTAAAGAACGCCGTTGATGACTATCGGTGAAAACTTAGGTTGATATTGGAACCCTGAGTAGTAGTTGCCTTGCTCGCTGGGACCGAATTCTCCGCCCATTTGACCGCCTGGTGAGCCAGGAACCAGCGGAGTAGTCCAAAGTATGTGCGCAGAGGTTGGTGCTGTTGTATATGGGTTGTAGTTTCCGGTGACTGCGTAGTCACCAGTGTTTGCGAATTCTACATCTCCTAATCCAAGCCAGTTGCCGTCTATTACATACCAATTGTGATTGAACGCTTCGACAGGGCTCTGCCAGTAACTAGTTGGAAGCGGATTCTCTGGAATAGTGCTTGCGGGAGTTTGCGTAACCGTGATGGTCTCAACTGCGCTAGTAGACGGACCAAAAACGTCGCCGATTGCCTGGGTATTGGCAAACGTCATGCCACCTGGGTTCCCTTGGTCACCTGTCAGAGTTTCGCCAGGGAAGTTAAAGACTGCAGTGTAGTTACCTAGTTCGGTCGGAGTTAAAGTAGCTGTGTAGCCGCCTGCGTCATCAGACTGGAAGGGTCCCAAGACCACTTTTTTGCCGTCTGGCTGCGTTATAGTTACAGTAAGACCTACCCATCGATCGCCTAACGGTCCGAAGGCAGTAGTTGGAGGTTTGTCAACCCACATTACAAGGAAGACATTCTGACCTATGCCTACTTGCTGAGGGACAGCTTGAAGATACGAATAGGTTGCGATTGTTCCTTGAATATCACGCGCTTTGGTACTTGGCACTATTGCGAATGCTGCAGAAATTGAGAGGATTAATATAAAAGCAATTGACAGAGTTTTTTGGTTTTTGTTTGATAATTGCATTTTTCTTTTTTCTCCATTCTTTTTTATTTTTCTATTGAGCAAAAGGCACAGACAAGATATGGAATAGACTCAAAGTAATCAAAGGATCTCTGCTGCGCAATGGACTGTCGACATGTTCGCCACTTGCCCGCCGCCTGCCCAATGGCTTTCCGTTATGTGCTAGTTTCGTTTATAAGACTTGCGAAAGATCAGTATTTTTTGCTATTCTTGCCTATATTTTATAAATGATAAAGAAGCATTTTTCTATGAAAATAGTGAAGTCAACCGTTCGTCCTCGAAAGTACGCCAATTCAACCAGTTTGCCGTTTTGGACGTACACCCGTTTTGAAAAAAAGCGGAATCGCGAGTGACATCCCCGCTTTGGCAGGGGTTCAAATCCTACCCCACCGCCATCATAAGCAAAACGTATCGGGGTCCGTTGGGGTGATGGTTTTGCTAAAGTTTGCGCTTTCTAAAGATTATAACGCCATCAAACTCGCTGACAAACTCAAAGCCAGGTTCTACTAAGCTGTAGATTTCTTTCTTATTTTTAGTTTCTTTTGATATGAAGTTTTCTAAATATTTCAGGATGTCTTGTTTGAACTTTTCTTCTTCTGCACTTCGATCGGGTTTCTTTTTGCTATTGTCTTCCACAATCGAATATCGTTTTACCCTTTTAAGAAAATATGTAAGAAAGAACGTAACAGTAAGTAATTAGCGCTGAGTAGTTACAGTTGAAGTAAATTCAAAGCCCTTTGAGTTAACCGCAACACCTTACGATTCCCCATTTTGGTTTCAATCAAATATTCTTTAGTTTTCAATGTCGTCAGTTTCCTTTTCAAGGTTGGTCTGCTGAATCCGAAGGCATTTTGTATATCGACATGATTGGGATTTACTCCTATCTTGTTCTTGGAATGGACGAGTTTTAGTATTTCAAGCAACTCTTCAGAAATTGAAGGCAACATGGTTTCAAACTGTTTTGTCTCCTTCTCAATAAGCCCTAGTTCCTGCGGACTGAAAGTCACAGAATTAACAGGCAATAGAATAATGTTACCAGAGTACACTGCATACTCCTTCATCCACTGAATCAAAGACACAATCACTTGAGTTCCAATTTTGGAGCTTAGATAGTCTAATCCGTCAAATAGGAAAACGGTGTTTTTCTCCTTGGCAGCCATAACTGCTTTTATTTCTTCTATGGTTGGGTTGAGGTGATTTTTGCCCTGTTCTGCCAGCCAATAATAACTGGAATAATCTACAGTTAATTTCCTAAAATCAACTTCGCATATTCTAGAAATAACAACCGCGTCAAAGCCTATCCTTTGAAGGTCTTTGAAAGCTTCCAAAGCAGTTAACGGTGAGCCCTCATGGGCTGCGTACATGTTGCCGTCTTCAAGCTTAAACCTCAAGGTTTGTCGCCTCAACGCAAAATCTCTCTCCTTTTGCTCTGTTATATCCGTTGAAAAACCGATAATGCCAACAATCTCCCCTTCTGGATAGAAGTATGGTATCACGTCGGTTTTAACCCACAGGATATGCTCTTTGACCTTCATCGGTTCGATGATTCCAAGTTTGGGTTTTTTAGAAGTAATAACTTGCATGTCGTTATTGTAGAATTTCTCGACTTGCTCTTGGGGATAAAATTCAGAAATAGAATGCCCCTCAAGCTTCTCTTTAGGCATCCCCATTACTTTTGCGAAAGCTTCATTCACTCGGATAAACCGATTCTCCATGTCTTTATAGAAAATCCATGTTGGCGATGCGTCGATGATTGTTTGCAGCTCTTCATGCTTTCTTTTCAATGCTTCTTCTGCTTTCTTACGGTCTGTTATGTCTGTGTGCATTACAATATTGCCAATATGTTGTCCCTGCTCAAATATAGGGGCAGTATTTGCAATAGTCCAGAGAGTAGTTCCGTCTTTGCGAAGAAACTGAAATTCTCCTTGAACCTTGACATTTGTGCTGAGTTTTTTTCTTGACTGAAAAACGGTTGGCTCTTGTCCCTTCGCCAAGAATTCTGTTCCAACTTTACCCATGATTTCCTCAGGAGTATAGCCAAGCATGTCAGCCATTTTCTGATTTACGTAGATTGTTGTTCCGTCAGGCGTTGCCGTCCAGATACCTTCCTCCGCTGTTTCGACAATTTGGCGGTATTTTTCCTCGCTTTGTCTCAACGCTTCTTGGACTTTTTTTCGTTCTGTAACATCAACAATATTATCTAAAATATGGTCTTGACCTTCCAACCTAATCTTGCATAATGAAAAAAGTACATTCAGTATTTCGCCACTTTTTATTCTAACTTCCATTTCTTTGTTAGCGGCGTTTCCTTCTTTGAGAGTTTCAGAAACAACCTCTTGACGTGTTGAATAATTTGGGAACAGATTAAGTTCCTTTGAAGTGCGACCAATAATCTCTTTGTGTTGATACCCTAACAACCTCAGAAAGGTATCGTTTACTTCAACAAACTGGTTATCTGACATTCTCGTAATGGCTAAAGCAGTCGGGCTACTCTGGAACGCTCTAGAAAACAGTAGCTCACTTTCCCTTAACCTCTCATCTGCTTTCTTACGCTCAGTGATATCCTGAACCATCCCGATGGACCGAACGATTTTGCCAGATTCATCACGGATGTTATCGCATTTTTCGTGTACAGTGCGTACTTCACCATCTAGCCTAACAACCCGATGCTCAATTTCATAACCGTTCTTTCCTTCCCGCACAGAGCTAGAATAAGCTGCGTCGACTGCTGCTCGATCGTCCGGATGAACTGCCTTAAGAAATGCCTCATAAGTAGCGCGGAACTGCTGAGGCTTCAAGCCAAAGATTCTGTAAACTTCGTCAGACCACATGAGTTGGTTGCTCTGCAAATCCAGTTCCCAGCTGCCTAAGTGAGCGATTTCTTGGCTACGATTAAGCCGTCTCTGGCTTTCTCTTAATGCTTCTTCGGTTTTTTTGCGTTGGGTAACATCGGTAAATGTGGTGGCTACTTGTTTTTCATTTGGTTTCCAAGCGTAGATGGCATACCATTTATCAAGTTCCGCGCCATAATCCTCAAAATGAGCAGGCTCACCGGTTTTAGCTACTTTATCGTATACTTCAAGCCAGTAATCTTCAACAACACCAAATACATCTTTCACACGTTTATCGACAAGTTGCTCTCTTGTCTTTCCAACAAGTCTTTCAAACGCAGGATTCACATCACGATAACAATAATCAACTGCTCGCTCATCTTTATCATATATCAATTCAATAACTTGAAACATCTCAGTCATAGAACTAAAAAGCTCATGATAACGCCGTTCGCTTTCTCTTAACGCGTTTTCGGCTTTTTTGCGCTCAGTAATGTCTCGACCTATGCCTACTACTATTTGTTTTTCAAGTAGTAGATGTGAATTCCATGATATCCATCGGTAGGTGCCGTCCTTGCATAGGTATCGGTTTTCAAAGCGGACTGCGTTTTTCCCTGTTTCATGAGCTTTCGCTTCTGCATTAGACCTTTCTATGTCGTCTGGGTGAAGAAAATCTTGAAAACACTTTGAGATTACTTCTTCTTCTTTCCAGCCAAGGATTCTCTCGAATGATGGATTTATTTGCTTAATTCGGTTGTCAAATCCGACAAGAACCATTATGTCTAAAGAGTGTTTGAAAAACAGGTTGAGCTCTGTTTTTGATGTTTTTATTGTATCTTTAGCGTTAATATTTTCTTTGCTTGTAGGCAAAGAAGCACCCCCAACTCTCAGGAGGTACTATATAGTCTCTACAGCCAAATAAATAAAAAACTTTCGTTTAAATAAAAGAAGGAAGTGCGGGTGACATCTCCCCTTTGGCAGGGGTTCAAACTCCCCAGTTCACCTTGTCCATGTCCCTAAATACCCGCCGATCCTCCTATGGACTCAGATTCATCATCGCTTATTTGCGCTTAATTCATGCAGTCGCTTTGACATTCGTAATGTGGCATGAGAGCAAAAATTTAAGAAATGCCAAGTACAATGAGACTTTATGCCAAATGAGACGAACCAAGATAAGGGATCAAAAACTGAAAGTGAAAAAAGCAGGATTTACGAGCGCCTGCGAAGCGCCGTCGGCTCAGATAATGTTTCCATCAAAGACGTGGATCGGGTAGCGTATTCGAGGGACTATTGGCCAATAACGTTTAGATGGCTACTTGAAGGGAAAATTGACACTAAACCAGATTTCGTATGCTGGCCCGCAAGCACAAAGGAAGTTTCAGAAATAGTTAAGATAGCATGTGAAGAAAAAGTTCCCATCACACCCTATGGAGAAGGCTCTGGGGTACTCGGCGCCGCAATTCCCATAAACGGCGGCATCATCGTTGACTTAAAAAGGATGAACAAAATCTCTGAGATCAACGAGCAAAACCTAACGGTTACCGCCCAAGCCGGAATCAACTTAACGAACTTGGAAACGGAGCTGAACAGAAAGCAGTATACGATGGGGCATTTTCCTCAATCGTTCTACTGTTCCTCACTCGGAGGCAACCTTTCCACCCGTGCAGCAGGCGAACTCTCCACCAAATACGGCAAAATCGACGACATGGTTGTTTCTCTTGAAGCCGTGCTCCCGCAAGGAGAGATTATAAAATCAAAGACCGTGCCCAAATCTTCCACGGGGCCTGCTGTTGAACGCTTATTGATAGGCGGTGAAGGAACACTCGGAATCATCACTGAGGCGACACTTAAAATCTGGCCGACGCCTGAAAAAACCGTTCTCGCAACTTACTGCTTTGACAGCGTGCAAGACGGGTTAAGCGTAATCCAAAATATCATGAGGAAAGAGGTCTTTCCTGCAGTCATAAGGCTGTATGATCATTTAGAGACGGAAAGACAGTATAACCAATTTCCCAAATCAAAAGGCAAATGCATTCTAATCTTACTGATGCAGGGAAGCGAGGAACTTGTGGCGGCGGAGCAAAAAGTAACGGAGAAACTGTGTATTGAACACGCCGTCGACTGCGGGGAAGAACCGGCTCGCCATTGGCTTGAAATAAGGTTCAATGTGAAGGAGGCCGCAGATTTTGCGCCAAAGGACGTGATTTTGGACACCATCGAAGTCTCGATAACTTGGGATAAATCTATGGAACTGTACAACGCCGTTATCTCGGCGATGAAAAAAGTCAACGGCGTCTTCTACGCCTCTGCCCATGCATCGCATTTCTATCCCCAAGGCGTTTGCTTCTACTTCACATTTGGCGGGGTGCCTGTCAAGACGACGCCTGAAGATTTCTACAGGAAAGTGTGGGATGCTGCAATGACAGCCACGCTTGAAGTTGGCGGATCGATAAGTCATCATCACGGCATAGGGATTATGCGGGAGAAATGGCTGGGCGCTGAATTGGGAACGAGGTTGGAGATGCTTAAGAAAATAAAACAAGCCTTAGATCCAGAAGACATAATGAACACTGGAAAAATGGGATTGTAAATTGGAACAAATCAAAAAGAACAGATGGCTAATCAAACTCATCGCCAAAGCAAACTTTTCAACTAAAAGCCAACTGCTAAGAAACTTTCTGTTTTCCGAAAACAAGTATTTGCCGAAAACCAAGCTTGAAGCAAACGCTAAAAGCGTGTTGAAATGTGCCCTTTGCCCAAACATGTGCAGGTTTGATTGTCCCGTCTTAAAAGCTGAGAAATCTGAGGCTTTGTCGCCTTCTGGGAAAACCAGAGTTGCGCATCTACTGGAGACCGATAAGCTGAATTATGAACGGGAAACCACAAGTATCTTCTACAACGACGCGGATTGCGACGCATGCAAACAGTGGTGTCCCTTCGGTTTCTCAGTTGGCGAGCTCTCCATTGGAATAAAAAGCGACATTGCAAATAGGGGGCTGGCGCCTAAAGGATTACTTGCTGTCAAAGAGAAAATACTTGAACGCCACACGCTTTACCCTGAAAACGTCACTTCCATGGAAATAAACCCGAAGAAGAAGGCTGAAATCCTGTATTTCGCCGGATGCACCACGCTAAACAGGAGAAAAGAAACCGCTGTCGCCACCACGAAGATACTGGAGAGCGCCGGAGTCGACTTTACGGTCCTGCAGGAAGAGTGGTGCTGCGGTTATCCCCTCCACGCTTTGGGTTTCCGCAAAGAGTTTGAGGCGTTCTCGGAACACAACATTAAAAGCTTCAAGGAAACCGGTTGCAAGACGATTGTGTGCAGTTGCCCAAGCTGCGCATACATGTTTAAGAAAATATACCCTGCGGGAAAATACAATGTTCAACACACTTCGCAGTTCTTCTGGGAACTAATGAAAAACAACAGACTCAACCTAAAAGACGTCGAACGCGAAGTTGTTTTCCATGACCCATGCTCCCTCGCCAGGAAACTGAACGTTTACGAGGAACCAAGATTAATCCTGAAAAGCATACCAAAAATCAACCTAAAAGAAGCCTACTCCAACAAAAAAAACACTCAGTGCTGCGGAAGAGGCGGCGCGTTGGGAATCGCTAATCCTGCCCTTTCCCTGCAGCTAGCTAAAAACAGAGTTGCACAACTAAAGGAAACATCTGCCTCCGTAGTCACCGCATGCCCATCTTGTGAGCTTGCACTTAAGGAAGCAGATGAAACGATTGAAGTGTTGGATTTGTCCGAAATCATCTTAGCGGCCTTAAACCAATGACAGACGAAAAAACAGCTAAGAAAGTCAAGCAGTTTCTGCAAGACAAAAAGTACGTCCAGATTAACGGCTCCGTTAAGGACGGCATCGTTTACCTGGACGGCCACCTTGACAACTGGGAAGATGTAGTCGAATTAGGCCATGAAATCGCTGAATTAAAAGGCGTGGAAGAAGTTGTAAGCAATGTTCATTCAAATGACCCTGTAAGGCCGGCGCAGGCGCATCTAAGGCTGTCCAAGAAAATCTACGACCCACCCTTGCCGAAGAAAGTCGATGTCGTCGTAATCGGCGGCGGAGTAGTCGGGTGCTTTGTTGCGCGGGAACTGTCACGGTACAAGCTGGATACTGTTCTTTTGGAGAAGGAGAGCGACATCTGCGGCGCCGCAACCAGATCAAACAGCGCGCAGATCCACACCGGAGTAGGTGAAAGCTCCGGGACTCTTAAGAGAAAACTGTGCATAAAATCTTGGCCACTTTTCGATAAAATCTGTTCGGAATTAGACGTACGCTACAGCAAAACCGGTCTCTTGGTCGTGATTACAAAGGACAGCTTATCGAAGAAAATTCCCAGTCCCCTAAGGAATTTCATCAGCAAGTACTTGCTTCCTCTGCCCATTTGGGTCACAGCGAAAATGGCTAAAGATAAACCGGCCATTGTTAGAAGAAAAAAATTGCTGCAGATGGAGCCGCATCTGACAGAGAAAGCGATGGTCGGAGTATTAATGCCTAACTACGGTATAGTTGACCCTTTCAGGCTGACTCTTTCCTTAGCGGAGAACGCGATACAGAATGGCGCAAAGATATTCATCGACAGCGAAGTGACAGGCATAAAAGTCGATGACAAAAAAGTCACTCAGGTCGCCACAACACGCGGAACCATAGAAACAAGTTACGTGGTGAATGCAGCAGGCGTCTATGCCGACAGAATCGCTGAAATGGCTGGGGCAAGGGAGTTTACTATTCATCCCCGCAAAGGCGGCACCTTACTTTTCGACAAGAAAATGAGCAACTACGTCACACATCAAATAAACGAGTTCAAGCTTCCACGAGACGAACACACCAAGGGCGGAGCAGTGATGAAGACGGTGGATGGAAACATAAATTTTGGACCAAGCGCCGTTGAAATCCCGGATAAAGAAGACACATCAATATCGAAACATGACATCGATAACATACTGGAGAAATACTCGACCGTGCTTTGCAATTTTCCGAAGAGGTCGGTAATCACCTATTTCTCCGGCGTCCGGGCATGCACCTACAAAGAAGACTTCATAATTAGACCTTCAAGAAACGTTAAAGGGCTGATCCACACAGCAGGGATTCAATCTCCGGGGTTAACGTGTTCGCCGACAATCGCACACATGGTCGTGGAGCTTCTCAAAGAGGAAGGGCTACCGATGGAGGAAAAAGAGTCATTTAACCCTGTTTCCAAAAGAGCAACTGTCTTCCGCGAGCTCCCTGTTGACGGCAAAAAGGAGGTCATTGCCAAAGACAAACTTTACGGAAACGTAGTCTGCCGATGTGAACATGTGACGGAAGCCGAAATAATCAAAGCTATTCACTCGCCGATTCCCGCTCTCACAGCAGACGCCGTCAAAAGGCGAACGAGAGCTGGCATGGGAAGGTGCCAAGGCGGCTTCTGCGGGCATCTGGTCGCCAGAATACTTGCTAGGGAATTGGGTGTTCCCATGGAAGAGATAACAAAAAATGGGGGAGACTCACACCTTTTCGTCGGCAAAACAAAGGAGACGTAACAAATGAACGTTGACACACTCATCGTCGGCGGAGGACCAGCAGGTTTAGCAGCCGCCCTGAGCGCGCACCGAAACGGCGTCAAAGACGTCTTGCTTATTGAACGAGGCCCAGAACTCGGCGGAATACTTCCTCAATGCATACATGATGGCTTCGGAACCGTTGTTTTCAAGGAAAGATTGACAGGGCCCGAATACGCTGAACGCTTCATCCAAAAAATCAGGAAAGCTGGAATCAACGTGAAGCTGGAAACAATGGTTATAGCGATAGACCATAACAAGAGGGTAATCGCCGTTAACCCTACCGATGGCTTGCTTGACATACAAGCAAAAACCTTGATTTTGGCGATGGGTTGCAGAGAACGCACCCGCCAACAGATTCTTATCCCCGGCGACAGACCTGCAGGCGTATTCACGGCGGGAGTTGCTCAAAGATACATAAACATGGAGGGCATAATGCCTGGCAAAAGGATCGTGATTTTAGGCTCTGGCGACGTCGGACTCATAATGGCCAGAAGATTCACGCTTGAAGGCGCAGAGGTGGAAGGCGTCTACGAAATCATGCCAACTCCAGGCGGCTTGACAAGAAACCTTGTCCAATGCCTACAGGACTTCGAGATTCCCCTGCACCTTTCGCATACGATCGTAAATATACAGGGCAGAGAACGAGTTGAAGGCGTAACCGTTGCACAGGTTGATTCTGACTTGAAACCAATCAAGGGAACTGAAAGATTTGTGCCATGCGATACTGTGGTAGTATCTGTTGGTTTAATTCCGGAGAACGAACTCTCTGAGATGGTGCCCTTGACGATTGACCCTGTAATTGGGGGTCCGGTAGTCGATGAGACTATGGAGACTTCGGAAGCGGGAATCTTCGCCGCCGGAAATGTCGTTCATGTACACGACTTGGTGGATGATGTTTCAGCCGAGGGAGAAGTTGCGGGGAAGGCAGCTGCAAGAAAAATCGCTGGAGAATTGAAGGAGAAAGAAAACCCGACAAAGGCAGAGGCCGGCGAAAACGTCACGTACGTTGTGCCTCAAGAAATCAGGAAAAAAAATTTCGACCAGAACCTGAAGCTGTCTTTCCGTGTCAAACAGGTTCAGCGTAACAACCTCATCAAAGTCGCGGCGGACGGCAAGCCAATCTACTCAAGAAAGGAGCGTGTCGTGAGACCCCCAGAAATGCTTTCGGTTAAATTGCCGTTTTCAGCTTTGGAACATGCTCAAGTGGTTAAGGTTGCGGTGGAGAAAGACAATGAAGAAAGTGCATAAGTTCACATGCATTGGCTGTCCATCCAGTTGCGAAATCGAATTGACAGAGGATGACGGCAAAATCTTGGAGGCAGCCGGTGCCGGCTGTAAAATAGGCAAAGACTACGCCAAAAAGGAGTTCACTGCTCCTGAGAGAATCCTTACATCTACCGTTAGAGTTGAGAACGGCGTCTTGCCTGTTCTGCCAGTAAAGAGTGAAAAGCCAATTCCCAAAAAGCTAATCAGAGATTCTGTGAGTGAACTTGCGAAAGTCACAGTTAAGGCGCCGATAAAGCAAGGAGCCGTTGTCTACAGCAACATTCTAAATACAAGTGTCAACGTAATTGCATCTAGGAGTTTGGAGGCGAAGTCTTGACCAACAAGAAGTACATCTTGGTCAACGATGTCGGAACAACGATGATAAAGGCAGCGGTGATTGATGAGCACACCGACATCTTATCCGAAGCTTCAGAAGAAATAACTCAAATATACCCCAAACCTGGCTGGTGCGAGCAAGACCCAGAAGAGATTTGGGGTAAAAGCTTAGCTGCCTCAGAAAAGGCTCTCCGAGAAATCGGTTCAGAAAACATTGCAGCTATGGGTCTAGTAACTCAAAGAGCCACCGTCATTCTTTGGGATCAGAAAACCGGAAAACCAGTCTACAACGCTATTACATGGCAGGACGTTAGGACCGCAGGCACGTGTGAAAAAATAAACAGCAAAGCAAAAATCAGACTTTTTCACGGCTTAGGTAAAACCATTGACAAAATATCCGTGGTAATCAAACCCCTGAGAAAAAACGCCGGCGTAAACAGGCTTATACAGCTCTCACATTTTAACCTCTTACCAGTTCAAGCTGGAGCACGCGTTAGCTGGATCATAAATAACGTAGCCGCAGCACAGGAGACTCTTAAAAAAGGCGATTTGCTTTTTGGAGCTGTCGACACATGGCTTCTGTGGAAGTACACACAGGAACAAGTCTACGCGACAGATTACTCTAACGCATCATCCACGGGCATCTTTGACCCTTTTACTCTAAGCTGGAGCAAGTTCATCATGAACTCCTTCGACATGCCTAAAGACCTTAAGCTGCCTGAAATAAAACAAACCTGCGATAACTTCGGCACGACGATCGCGTTTGGCGCCCCCATTAATATCTCAAGCGTCGTCGCAGATCAGCAGGCAGCGTTGTTCGGCGAAGGCTGTTTCGCTATTGGAGACGTCAAATGCACTAATGGAACAGGCACATTTATCGATATCAACACAGGTGAAACGCCGCTTGCTTCAAGTCACGGCCTTACTCCGCTGATAGCTTGGAAGCTAAACGGCAAAGTTACCTGCATGCTGGAAGGCTTTGTCCAAACTACTGGTTCGATGGTGCAGTGGCTAAAAGAAATAGGGCTAATAGAAAGCCCTGAGCAAAGTGAAAGCCTGGCAAACAGCGTGGAAGACACAGCGGGAGTCTACTGCGTGCCCGCACTCACAGGACTTGGCGCCCCATATTGGGACCCTAACGCGAGAGGCACCGTCATAGGACTTACGAGAAAGACAAAAAAAGAGCACATCGTTAGAGCCATTTTGGAATCTATAGGATTCAGCTGCAACGACATATTCGAAGTCATGAAGAAAGATACAGGCGTCAAGATTTCTTCAGTTAAGATAGATGGAGGAGCATCAAAGAACGATTTTATCCTGCAGTTCTTCGCAGACATAGCAAACACGCGGGTTGAAAGAGCAAAAAATCTGGAGATGACCGCCGTAGGCGCTGGGTGCTTAGCTGGACTTACTGTCGGCCTCTGGAAATCGACTGAGGATTTGACAAAGAAACACAAATTCGAAAAAGTGTTCGCTCCTAAAATGGATGAAAAGGTGAGGAATGCCCTAGTTTTGCAGTGGAAGAGAGCTATAGAACGAAGTTATGACTGGGCAACAGCAGAAGAAGAACCAAAATAACAAAAACATTTAAAACGATAAGCCGTCTCGACTGAAAGCGTTTCATAGCGTAGGCGGATTTTTTCTAAGAGATTCGCGCATTTCACTTACAGTTTCTTTGTCATTTTTGGTTTTTGATTTTTTCTTTTCGTTTTGTTCGTTCACTTCTTTGTTAAGTTGGTCAACACGATTATTGACTGTTTTTACCAACTGCATAACTAATTCAATGTCTTCTTGAAGTTTCTTTGGATTGGTAACAATTGAAATAGTGTCCCCTTGCAAACTGTTTGCATAGTTAGGTTCACCTAGCAGGAAAGAATCATTTGATTTTTCTATTATAGATAGTGGTTGAGCGGTTGTTTTCAACTCTTTTTCAAAGAGCTCTCGCCAATCCTCTTGCGGGACTCGGTCTAACGGCAACTCAACAAAAAAAGTATCTTCTTCTGTGGAAAGTTTTGTTATTTTCAACGTTTCAGGGTCGATTGTTTTCAGATTCGTTTTTTCAATCATGTTCAGGATGGTAGCCCTCAAGCATATGACCTTGAATTCACCTTTAAGTTTTTTTATGAACCCTGCATAAGCAATCCAGCCCCCCTTTCAGCGTCCAGTTTTTCAAATCTTTCAAAGGCTAAGCTGATAGGTTCAAATGGATATTTTTTTCACTACACACACATTATTAATTCTGGTTTCAAATTAATAGTAAACCGATTAAGCATGAGACGCTCCAAACTAGAAATGTACGTTGACATCCTGTCAGTTTTGGCTCATAGAGGACCGCTAAAGCTAACCCACGTCATGTACAAAGCGAACGTTAACTGTAGTGTTCTAAAAGAGTACCTTGACTTTCTGCTAAAACAAGGCTTGGTTGAAGAACGAAAAATAAAAAAACAGCGTGTAGTTTACGCAATAACACAACACGGAATAAATGTTCTAAAATACTTTAAAGAGCTAAAACAGGTGCTACCTATAGCAGAGGACACACGAAACCAAACAACATTTCCTTACTAAAACCCGCATTCCATCCATCTTTGCTTTCTATAAAGCACCAACTCTGAAGGCAACGGACTTATTGGTAAGTTTAAGCTACTCTCCCTGATCGCTATTTCTGCAACAATCAAGACTGAATCAATAAGTTAGAGTCTGTCACCAATCCGCCTCAAAAGTCTCAAACCAAACAGCGTTGTACGACTAGAAGGAATGAAGCAGGGTTTGCTGAGGCTCTGAACCCAATACGAGAAAAACGAAATATCGAACTCTTTAACCGAAGCTACTTCGTGATATTAACCAGAGCTTGCTTAGCCACTCTCTTTTTCATCTCTTGTTATTTTGTTTTTTTTGTGGACTAAAAAAAGGGAAAGGGGATGTGTTTTGCATTTTTGGTTTATGGCCGTTTTCTTGTGACGAGTAATGCGAGGACTGCGCCGATTATGACTATCACGATGATTATTGCTACAATTCCGTACATGAGTGTGTTGTTTGAGGCTAAGCCAGTTGGAGGTATTGCTGTTGGTGCCTGTGTTGCGGCAGGTGAGCCGGCATAGAATCCTGTGGAAGCAGAAGACCCATAGTATGATTGGCTACCTGGAAAGGTTGCGTATAGCGTATAGTTGCCAAGTATGTCAGGTTTCCATGTAAATGAGTAGTCGCCTAAACCGTTTGTTGTTGTCGAGCCTATTGTTCGGTAGTTGCCATTAGAGTCCAAGACAGATAATGTCACTGGAACACCAGTCGCGTGCGGCATTGGTTGCTGCTCGTAAACTGCCTCCATGAACGCTGTCATGCTTGTGTCAGAAACGCATGGAAGTCCGTTGGGGAAGTTCGCTGCTACTGCTTGTTGCTGCGAACCGGCGGAAATGTCCGTGACTGAGCCTGTTATGGTGATTGGTGTGGAGGTTGTGACGCCTACGTCAGGAGCGGTAACGGTGGTCTTGCTTGGTCCCATGCCGAATGCGTATATTTGGTTGTCATATGCGCTTTCAGTTGTCAGGATTCCATCTGAAATAGCTGTACCGCCGTCAACGTTGAAAGCCAGTATGTTCCATACGGGTTGTCCGTTGGTGAGGTTTACCGCAATTTGACTGGCTCCACGGAATAGTGGTGGACTGTACTCGTGTCCTTCGCCGAGGAATAGGATTCCATCAGCGATGGCGCCTGGGTTTCCGAATTGCCAAAGTGGCCAAACTCCATATGGAGTGTCTGACCCTGCTGGACCTGATATTGCGTTGGTGTTTGTTTGCCAATTTATGGATCCTGTATGCATGTTAATTGCGTAGATGTCTCCTCCAAAACTGCTCAGGTACATCATGCCGTTGACGACTTGTCCGTAGTAGCTGCCGATGCTGTTGTATGGATCTGGGTTGGGAAGTGTGAATGGCCCCCAGAGGCGTTGACCAGTAATGATGCTATAGCCTGTGTATACAGCAGTATCCTGGTTGATTTCTACGAAGATGCCGTTTGAAGTTTGTGAGAAATCAACTCTGGTGTATGGTGTTTCTGTCCTGTTAACAATCCATAATTGTTGACCAGTGGTAGAACTGTAGCCAGCTTCGATGATGAATCCTGCGTTGTAGCTTGAACCTCCTGCACTTGCGATAGAGCTCAAGAATAGGACGCCACTATTCGCTGAAGCGCCGCCTGTGGTGTAGGTTCCGCTGTTTAGTGAAAGAGTTGCGCTGGAAGGCAGAGCCGCGACTGTGGAAAGAGGTAGAGGGACACCGTTAATGTTAGTGGCTAATGGTTGTGCCCACATTATTCCGTCGACGAAGGGTATTTGGCCGTTTTGTGTCGGTCTCCACATCCAAGCTGCAGGTCCATTGGTTCCGTCAACGATGCATTGTGTTGAGTTCCAGCATTCGAGGAGTGCTCCGCCGGCTGGGTTAGTGACAGGTTGGCCGTTGATTATTTGTGTGCCAACAGTGCTGTTAACAAAGTAGCCGACCAAGTTTCCTCCGCTATCTTCTATTAGCGTGTTCATTGAGCTTCCGCCGACAACGCTGAGAATGTATTGTCCCGTTACGGCGTCAAACATGTTCCATGTCGTTGTTCCAGGAGGTGCATTGATTCCAAGTGGCGTTCCTGTGCTCCAGAGGTATGCTGTAGCTCCAAATTGGTTCGGGGTTGTGTAGTCGAGTGTTTGGCCGCATCTTAGAGAGGTTACTATGCCAGCTGGTGTTAGGGCGCTTTGTGCTGGGGAACCGCCGCCGAGGTTAGCTGAATTGTCAGTCCAGATCGTTTGACCTGTTTGTAAGTTTACGGCTATCCAGCCTGTTGGATTATTTATGCTTCCAGTGAACTGTTCGTAGTAGAGAATGCCTTGAATGATTATTGGCTGGAACATTCTCTCGTACTGTCTGGTTGAGTAGTAATTGCTTGTATCTGAACCGCTGAATTCTCCACCGATTTGACCTCCAAACGATTCAGGCTTTGTCCACAGAATGTGAGCCGTTGTCGGTGCAGTTGTATAAGGATTGTAGTTTCCTGTTGCATTGTACATTCCAGTGGTAGCGCTGAACAGTGTTCCAAGTCCAAGCCAGTTGCCGCTAATGCTGGACCATAAGTCATTGACTGATTCAATTGGGTGGGTCCAGTAGGTCGTTGGAAGTGGAGTTTGCGAAGTAGAAGGGGTCGGTACTGATTGCACTATCAGGGTCGCTGCGTTGCTAGTGCTAGGTTCATAGTAATCGCCGATGTATGGTTTTGTTGCGGCAGAAAAGCCTGTGGGTGGAGGATTAATTCCAGCCAGGGTTTGACCTGCATAGCTCATTTGGAAAGTATAGTTGCCAATTTGGCTGGGCGTATACTCTGTATGTGTTCCGCCAGTATCATCAGACGTAAATGGTCCAAGTGTTGTAGTGGTTCCATCTGGTAGTGTAACTTTTATTGTCATCCCAGTCCATTTATCACCGTAAATTGTGCTTGCATCTGGAGGTGGTTGACCTAGCCAGAAGCCAACGTTAACTGATTCACCTACGCCCGCTGGGTTAGGTGCAACGTTAATGAAAGCGTAGGTTGGAATATTCCAAGGCGGCGAATGTGCGTTTGCGTTTGGCATTAATGCTATTGAAGCCGTCATTGAAAGTATGAAGAATATACTAATTGTTATTGCTGCAATTTTGTTTTTTAGTAGTTTCATTTCGTCTTTTCTTCCTTTCATTTTTTATGCGCAATAGTGCGCTGTGTACTGTCGATTGTTAAGAAGTTTCTAATAAGACTCGCTCACTTATCGTGAGTGCAAAAAGTATTTGACCTTTTTTGAGATGACAACCAAACTCGCTAGTTCCAGATTCTTTATCTGATCAGGTTGTTCTTAAATCCATCTTGTTTGCCGAAAAAATCCTTTGTCATTGTCTCGTCAACTTCAAGGTAAATGCTTTCGTCTGGCTCAGAAACCAAAGAAAAATCACCGTCTTCAATTTTCAGAGTAAACCCAGCGTTTATGCTCTTCACCTTACTCATGCAGTCTTTAACGTAATTCGGATGCTTCTTATTCGCATTGTCTATTATTTCGTAAAGACTTTAGTCTTTAGAGTTAGTCAAGGTACGCAGGCAATTCAATCCATTCATTTTTATCCTCAATCAGTAACTTTATTTCCAATTCGTAAAACTTTGTTCTATGCTGGGGGTTTGCTGAGGCTCCGGTAAAATTCCAACTTCTTTTAGGAGAAAAAAGAAATGAAATTGCTTTGCCATACTGGCTTCGTTATTTTTTGACCAGAGCCTTCTCAGCCGCATCTTTTTTCTCCCTGATTTTTTGTGACTAAAAAAGGGGAAAGGGAATTTTTGGTTGTCTTGTTTTGGTTTATGGCTTTTTTCTTAGCAAGAGTAGGCCAACTATGGCGATTGCAATGATTATGGCGATTACTGCTACGGCAAAACCAACAGTTATGGCTGACATTGTTGCAAGATTTGACACGGGTGAAGCTGTTGGTGCCTGTGTTGTTGCTGGGTTGCTAACGTAGAATGATGTTTCAGCTGAAGATGGCCAGTATCCGTTGGTTCCAGCGAAGTTAGCGTAGACCGTGTAGTTACCTGTTATGTCTGGAGTCCATGTTAATGTGTAGAAGCCGCTTTCATCCGTTGTGGCAGTGCCGATGGACCTGTAATTGCGGTTAGAGTCTAAGACATAGAGGTGTACTGGAACACCGGTGAAGTTGGACGGCATTGGTTGTTGCTGGTAAACGTGGCTCATCCATTGGCTCATGCTTGAATCGGATGCGCATGGTACACCATTCGGAAAGTCTGCTACCTGCTCATTTTGTTTGAAGCCTGCAGAAATATCCATTACGGTTCCAGAGATGACTACCGCTTGCCCGAATGATAATCCTGCATGCGTCGCGGTGACTGTGGTTGCACTTGGTCCTTGACCGACACAGTAGATTTGGTTGTCGTAGCCGTTGAGAGTTACCGAGAACCCGTCTGCGATAGCTCCTATCATTGGAGGACCTGATTCAGAGGTGACGTCGCTTAAAGTCCAGATTTCTTTGCCTGTTGTTGCGTTGATGGCACGTTGCAGCGCGCCCTTGTAAATGGGGCTTGAAACTGTGTGTTCGGTGGTGGTTGTGTATATTACCCCGTTGCCGACGGCGAAAATTGAGGTCGGATAGTTTCCTGGTCTTTCAAAGCCGCTGTTTGTGCTGTTTCCCGATCCGCCATTGCCATACGTCCATAGCAGTTTTCCTGTTGCGATGCTGTAGCAGGACATTACTCCTCCGAAGCCGCAATAGTAGATGTTTCCGTACGCTTCTGCTGCACCGTTTTCGTTGCCGCCACTGTTGTATCCGCTGTTGTAATACATCAGTTGCTGTTGACTTTGGTCGCCGACTGGACCCCAAAGTTGCTTGCCCGTTGACATGCTGAAGCCGACAAACTGCATTGTTTCCTTGTAGAATTGGACGAAGACGCCATAGGTTGGGCCGGCGCTTGCTGGTCCACTGTAACTGACTGTTACGTTGCCCGCGGGCGCTGTTAGTGTATTACTCCAAAGTTTCTCGCCGATTGGACCCACACTTGCATTCAGGTTTACGCCATAGTATGTGTATGGTGTCCATGAAGTAGCTGACGGCATAGTTCCGCTAACGAGAATAGCCATGCTCCCGCTCCATGCCGCGACAATTGTAGGTACCGGAGTGACGCTGTTTAGCCATGATAGTGAGTAGTTCCAGTCGTAGCTGTAGAGTGAGCTTGCGTTGTTGACGACGTTGGCGTAGACCAGGTAGTTGTACGTTGCAGGCGCGTTGGGGTTGTTTCCAGCGACTGGTCCTAACGCTGGCTCTGTTACGGTTGCGTACTGTGATTGAGCTGTTGTTAAAGCTGCGCCACTGGCGGTTGAGTCGTTGTAAATTGTCGGGGAGTTATCAACTGCGTTGGTCCACGGGTTATATGTGCAGTCCCAAATTCGAGACGAGTTCCATTCGGTGAGGTACAGGTTAGGGTTGGTTGATGTGCCAAGGTTTGTAAGGATAAGCTTTAGTTGCTCTCCTGATGGACCTAGGATTGCTGTGCCTGATGGGACGCCGGTTACGTTGAAAAGCGGATCGCCTGTGTATGCGTCGAAGGCTCGTGCAAAGCCGGATGTGAATAGTATCGGTGGGAAACCCCCGTGCTGGTTAGGATCGTATAGGCGATAAACGTAAGCGAAAGATAACGATGGGATTTGTGTGGTGCTCCATATGATTTGGCCTGTGCGTAGGTCTTGGCAGACCGTTGGTCCGCTAGAATACCCTGTGAATGTTACAGGCTCCGTGTAGTATAGGTATCCGTCGACTACGATGGGGTTTTCGAATCTGGTGTTATATGCTGAACCTTCGAAGTATGTGGTGCCTGCGTCACTAAGTGCTTCTCCTCCGACGAGACCGCCGAAATCAAGGGGGTAGGTCCACATAACGTGGCTTGTTACAGGTCCTACTGCGTTTCCCGGCGGGAAGGTGCACCCTGAGGCGCCTGTTCCGTAGCCTGCTGAACCCGAGCCCAGCCAGTTTGATGAAATGGTGTACCAGTTAGTGTTTTCTCCGTATATTGGGCGTGTCCAGTAAGTTGTCGGAAGCGGCGTTTGGGGATAACCTCCAACTGGGGTTTGTCGCACCGTGAATGTGCATGATGCTGAGCTGGCTGCGTAGGTGTCGTTGATGTATGCTGACGTTGCAAGGTCGTCGCTGGTGGTGATTGCTTGTCCTGGGAAGGTGAAGTTGGCGGTGTAGGTGCCTACTACTGTGGGCGTGAAGGCGTATGGTTGGTTGCTTGTTGGGTCGCTTACTACTGCAAAAGTTTGTGATACTACTGTTTTTCCGTCGGGTCCTGTTATTGAGAGTTCGTAGTTGTGGAATCTGTAATTGTTGTAAAGGTTTGTGTTGTCAAAGGTGTTAGATAGCCACATGTATACCGTCGCGGTTTGGCCGACTCCTATTGGATTAGGCACGATCTGAATGAAAGCAAACGTAGGAACGCTCCAAGCTGGCGTGTGCGCGTTAACTGTCGTTGCTAAAAATGTTGAAGCTCCTATTGAACAAATCAAAATTGCTGATATCAAAGTAGCCATAAGTTTACTTTTTATTTTCATCATTTTCTCTTTCTTCCTTTGATTTTTGCGCAATATCGCGCATAGAACAGCCAGATGTTGCTAAGTTTCTAATAAGACTCGCTCACTTATCGTGAGTGAAAAAAAACGCTAAGCTTTTTTTGTGATTGCGCCCAGACTACTTGTTTTTAGACTATTTTTGAAAAGACAAATAAAGATAGAATACCAAAGATTAGCAACATGTTTGCTACCAGCATGTATCCCATAGAACGGATGATAGTAGAGTCTGTTGCGGCAATTCTTTGCCTTATCCTTGTCAGGTTCATGATAAAGCCGTATAAGCTTACCAGAGACGGAGCTTTTCTGGGTTTGCCCCTCGGATTTGCCTTTCTGGGAATATCATACGCCCTGGCAGCCATATCATATTCCCCACTGGGTTTTCCTCAAGAATTATTGTGGCTCCCGCTTCTAACAAGATCATTCGCTTTCATATTTCTTGCAACCACGTACTTCTTTTCAAATAGGAAATCAAAAAATGGCTATCTTCTAGGCGAGCTAACTATCAGTCTGTTAGCCATCGCGCTCGCCGTTCTACTTCTAATTGCATTTGTTGCTCCGGAATTTGCTTTCAATGGGTACTCGAGCGCTAACGTGTACTTGAGATTTGTTAACTTAATCTGCCTCTGCTACATCGTTATCTATACCCTCCGAAGTCACGTGAGGAACCCCGACCCAGCAACGATTTGGATTCCTTTCGGCTTTATTTTTCTCGCTATAAGCCAGTATTCACTATTCTTTTGGTATATTGACTCAAGTTTTTCGGCATTTATAGGATCCTTGATAACTCGTTTTGTAGGTTTAGCTATCTTTCTTTTTGTCTCATACCGAACCTTCTACGGTTCAAACGAAAAAAAGGGGACGAAATGAAGAAAATTCCTCGCAGAGACAAACTGAAGATTTACGGGGACCTTTTGTCGGTACTGAGAAGTGAAGGTGATGAAAGGAAAAAGGTTGTTTTAACACATGTTCAGGTGCAAATCAATGTCCCTTTTGATCGGCTTAAAAATTACATAACTGAACTTAGAGAACTTGGATTAATTGAAGGTGAAATATCCCTTGAACTTACTGAAAAAGGCAGACAATACCTTAGGGAATATGAAAGAATCCTTGAATTTATGAAACGCATGGGTCTAACTTACTGAAAACAGAAAAGCATCTACAAAAGTAGAAATGCACTGATTCTTCCTTTAGGAGAAAAATGCAAACTCTTCAATTGCAGCTATTTCGTGATTTTAACCAGAGCCTTCTCAGCCACTCTCTTTTTAATCTCTCGCTCGCTATTTTTGTTTTTTTGGTAATAAAAAAAGGGAAAGGGGATGTGTTTTGCATTTTTGGTTTATGGGCGTTTTCTTGTGACGAGTAATGCGAGGACTGCGCCGATTATGACTATCACGATGATTATTGCGACGACTCCGTATTCGAGAGCGCTTTGAGTGGATAGATTGCTTACCGGTGAGGCTGTCGGTGCTGTTGTTGGGGTTGCAGCGTTAGCGTAGAAGGCTGTGTTTGCGTTTGATCCGTAGTATGATTGTGTGCCTGCGAAGGTTGCGGTGACTGTGTAGTTGCCTGGTACATCGGGTTTCCATATGAGACTGTAAAAGCCGTTTGCGTTGGTTGTTGTCTGGCCGATTACTCTAGTGTTATGGTTGGAGTCTGTGACGGATATGGTGACTGGTACTCCGGTTATGTTGGTTGGCATTGGCTGCTGCTCGTAGACTGCTTCCATGAACTGCGTCATGCTTGCGTCGGATACGCATGGTAAGCCGTTGGGGAAGTTAGCGGCAACAGCGTTTTGGCTTGCGCCTGCGGAGATGTCGGTGACTGAACCCGTGAGAACTATTGGGGAGCCCATTGTCGTGACTGCGTTGGATGTTGAGACGGTTGTATGGCTCGGCCCGAGACCGAATGCGTATATCTGTCCATCGTAGCCGTTCCATCCCATTTGTTCGCCGTCAGCGATAGGACATACGTCTCTTTGGAAAGCGCCGTTGATTTCCCAGACTAGTTGGCCGTTTGTGCAGTTCAATGCGATTTTTTCTCCGCCTGGAAACAGCGGTGGATCGTAGCAACGTCCTTCTGAGACGAATAGCATTCCATCAGCGATGCTTTGTGAACCGAAGACCCAGTTTGGATATACACCGTAAGGCGTGTTGTATCCCGCACTTCCTCTGGTCCATGTCCAATCAAGTTTTCCGGTTGTAAGGTTGACAGCGTTTACGTAGCCTCCGATGTCCCAGATGTAGACCTGACCGTAAGCGATAGCTCCGCCTCCGAAGAGAGTGCTCAGTCCGTTTCCTACTAGCTGTGTTGGTCCCCAGAGTTTAGCGCCAGTTGTCAGCGAATAGCCGTATAATTGATCCGTGTCTTTGTCCTGACTTACGTATACGCCACCGCCGCATGCCATTATGGCGAAATCATGGTTCATTATCAGCGTCTGGTTTGTTGGTCCGAAAAGAACTGCGCCAGTGATAGGATTGTACGCCATGTCTGTTTCATAGGAATCACTCCACTGTGAGAACATTTCTCCGAAAGCGCCAGCAAAAACACTTTTCGGTTGTGAGGTCAAAAGTATTCCCTGGTTAGTTTCTGAAGAGATGCCAAAGCCTGGATTCGCTGCCGGAACGGGCACTGTCCATTCGATGCCTATTGGCCAGTTGTAGTTTCCCGAAGGCTTAAAGTCACCTGTGTCAAATTCGGCATTTGTGCCACCTGAATTTAGACCAGCAAGGCAAAGTGATGAATTCCACATGTTCAAGTACTCGCTAGTGGCATTTTGGGTGGTGTAGTAGATTAGTACGGATCCTGCGCAGTTAGGTTCGTTGCTGTCTATTAGTGCGGTTGTTGATGTTGAAAATAGGCCAGCTATGCTGCTCGGTACTCCGGTTACTGATGCCATGTAGTTTCCTGTGACTGGATCTAATATGTCGTAGTTTCCAGTTATGGGATTGTACACCCACAGGAATGCTTGAGAGCCGAATTCCTCAACTGTGTGGAATGTCAACACTTGACCGTAAACCAGTGTGTCAGTGGTATTCTTTACCCATAACGTTTGTCCGTTGAAGAGGTCAACTGCAACTATGCCTGCGTAGTCGGTTTGAGCGGGGTACCAGCTGTAGAAAAGAATTCCATCCAGAATTATCGGTTCAAAGGTGTGGTAGAGTGGTGAGTTTGCTGCAAATGAGCTCATTTCGTTCGCCGGGGTTTCGCCGCCTGGTTGGCCTCCGGTTGTGATTGGTTTGGTCCAAAGTACGTGTGCTGTTGTTGGTGCGGTGCTGTAGGGTTGGAAGTTGTTGTTTGAGCCGTCGTATCCGCCTGTGTTGTCGAATCCTGGTCTTCCCATACCATACCAGTTTCCGCCGACCGCTTGCGCCCACCAGTAGTTTGATGCGTATATTGGTGTTGTCCAGTAGCTCGTTGGTAAAGGAGTGCTAGGCCAGTATGATACCGGAGTCGCCTGCACGGTAATTGTCATTGCTGGGCTCATTGAAGATTCCATATAAAAGGTCACTCCACCAGAAGTTCCTAATTTTTGCCCAGGATATATTCCTTGGAACGTGTAGTTTCCCGTTGCTGTGGGTACGAAGTTAACTGCTGGAACGCCTCCCGTGGTATCCGATTCGTACGGTCCGAGCGTCTGGTTGGTTCCGTCTGGCTTAATGATGTTGATTTTCAGGCCTAAGAAATCTTGTCCAAGCGAGTAACCACCGGTAAGTGTTGGTACTGGTTTGGTGAAGAAGAGGGTTATGTACACTGTTTGGCCTACGCCGACGGGGCTGGGCGATGCATTGACGTATAGAAAGGTTGGCAGGTTCGCGGTTGATGTTGTTTGGGCAGATGCTTGTCCTATCATCATTATCATTGGAGCTGCTAATACTATCATAAGTACTATTGCGATTAAACGATTTTTGGTTTCCATTTTTTGTTTTTCTCCTTTTAAAAGGCGCTCAAGTGTCTCTGGTAAATAGCTATTAAGCGTTTGTAACAAGCGGTGATTGTTACGATTAGCAAATCAAATATCCCTGTAACATAGTAATTTGAAAACTCGGATAAACTAACGAAGCCATAAAAAATACAACGGTGATATTCCACAGAAAAAATCTAGAATTCTACAAGCAAGAGAATTGAAACGTTTCAGGTCTTCGTTCGGTTCTTTCAGTATTTTCATGTTTTTGCAAGTTATTAATGGCTCATTTTCTAATTTTTGTCTTCTTTTCTCAAAAAAAATCAAATTGTGAAGCGAGGTTTCGGTCTCTTAACGAAGGATTACTGGACGCATCATCCCATAAATCTTCAAAATAGTTTGTGGCCATTCTTAAGATAGAGGGACTGTTTGACCATAGGCTGGGTACGCGATCGTTACTAGATATGCATATGGTCATCTCTTTTTTATCGAATATATGCATTCCAAACCAGTTGCCACCAACTGAGGTGGGACAAAATGCGTATCTCAGTTCTAGAAAAGAAAGCCCTGTCAAACCTTGGGATTTTCTCAATACTGAGCCGTCTTGAGTTTTTTGTGAAATGAGTCTAATTTTTACTCCTCTGCCCCAAGCTCTTTTCAAAAAACTCAGATTGTGAAGTGTATGCTCCTCAAGCACTTCAAACGGAATAACAATATCTATTGTAGTTTTCGCTTTCTCAATCAATTGGGTGTGCGTTTTGAATAGAAGCGATCTTTCGGAGGTTATTCTGAACTCTGATTCATTATCTGAAAGATTGTTTGAGTAAGAATTGAAATTGCTAATTAACGAGTGGGCTTTTTTGATTACTTCTTCATCTTTCTTCTTCCTTTTGAGTAGAAGAATCGAAATAGCTTCTTTTAGTGGAGTAGCTTTGTAAGTAGTTGGTTTTGACAGGATTCTTTCGGCAAGCCCTAACTTTTCCAATGTGGGCATAATTCGATAGATATCTTGCCTAACTATATTCGAAGATTTCGAGATCGTTCCTACATTCACTTCGCCGAGTTTAACAAGGCTTAGAAATATTTTAGCCTGCAAAATGCTAAGACCCATATCATTTAGCGCTTGTATGTCCTCTTCTCGAATCATAATGAGTCTTACCTTCACTTTTCCGTTTTTGCTTAAATAACTTACGCATAAATCACAGTATTGTACAAAATCAAGTTTCAAGACGGGCAAGTTTGTGACAAAATCGCAGAGCTTAAATTAAGAAACAAGCAATAACAACGTTAACAATGAGAGCAATTTTCCTTTCAAACCGTATAGCCCTCGCTTGTTAAAATATTGATTTCTTCCTACAGCTAAGCTTTTTGAGCCATTTACCGTTAAGAATTATCATCCAATTTCTAAGTTGAATAAATTTTGAATTACTGCTTTGCATATACTTGGGCTATTCAATTTGTCTTGGTTTCTACCAATCATAAAGCCCCATCGCAAATTCTAAAAAGTAGGAAAACGAGAGTGATATCTCCAATCTGGCAGGGGTTCAAATCCCCCCAAGTCCACTCATACATATTTTGCACTGATTTCTGAAGATAATGTAATTTACGGATAACTGTCTTTCTTCTATGGTGTAAATTTTTGGAGAAACTGGGTACGGCCGTATGCTCTGGTCCACTGCAATATTCCCATGTGTTTTATACACTTAAACACATACACTTATAAGCGTGTATGTACATATATACTAATGTGAATAAGTGAAATCGAAGGAATAAAACATGAAACAAATAAAAACTCAATACAAAAATTGGCTACTCACTTATTTCCACAATATGTAACCAGCAAAAACAAGTGACTGAAATTGGGCCGCATCAACATTGACAGACGAACTATAAAGAACAGGTCAGATTCGGAGGCAAAAAGGCGACTTATCCAAAGCAGTACAAGAAGCGGCCAAAACATGGATCTACAAAAAACAATGAAGCCGTCCCTCCTCAAACCCCAATAACTACCTTATAAGAAGCCTATGTAAAAGGCCAGGGAAGCCAGTTAGCCTGGAACTCCTCACATGAGGAATATGGGCAATCTAACTGCAAAATCCCTTTTCAGAAAAGTTTCAATTTACCGTGCTATGCGTTGCAACGTACACTATGCCAGGCAAAGGCCTGCCGGAAATAGGGCGGCATAGAATAAATCAAAGGCAAATTTGTTTTAAGGTTTTCAAATGTTCTGATGATAAATCTAATCCATGCAAACCTCTTTCCCACCATATCCCCAGATTTCATAAAGCCTCACGAACGAGTTACAGGGTCAAAGTCTAATCCTGATTTTAATAATGCACGCTCGCTCGGTAAGTTAAAAAGAAAAACGCCTATATCATAAATAAGCAGATGAGCTGCTGAATGCGTGAAGCGGAAAGACTTCGAAACTCAACCAAAGAATGCGAGAGGCATTGGAGAGAAAGCAATTGGCATCATTAAAATGGACAACCGTTGACGCGGATGGAAGCCTCTTTTCGAGGGGAAAACACGATTACTACGCAATTATTGTCCGAGGAATCCCCGAAGATCATCCTAAAGACTGTATTGTAGAGCTCTATGTGACAGATAAAGAAATGACGATTCTTGAGATTAAGGTTAATGCAATTAAAGAAAAAATTGAGCTGTTATCACGGTCAATCGTTTTGGGAAACTTGTTACAGGTGACAAGTATAAACCAAGCCGTTGAAGAAATGAAAGAAACCGCCGAAAGAAGAGAGAACGAGAACCCTTACTTCTCAATCTCAAGCGACTATACTGTACGATAAAGCTGGGACGCCTGTTATTGTCTTTGTGACAGTTGAAATCTTTTTTCACAAACGCCGTACTCTGATTGGGGCAAAGGTCTGTCACATCAAGAGGTTAAAGGATAAGTTAGCCCAGAAATTATTTATTAGAAATAGAGAAGAGATTTGAAAACATTGAAACTATGGCAGTGGTTCTTGGTCATCTTCAACGACGTGGCTCTCCGAACGTATTTGATGGTTTTAGCTACCCGATTTGGAATCGCCGCAATTGACCTAGTACATGAAGGCGGATTCTGCCAGATGGTTGCTATCCAAGGAAACAACATAGTATCCGTGCCCTTGAAGGACGTAATCGGTAAGCGAAAAACGGTTGATTCAAAGCTCTACGATATAGCAGCAACATTCTTCCGATAGGATCCAAAAGAAGGCTTAAGACAAGATTCAAGCAAATTACTTTTTTCTGATAGGCAGTTATGAGAATTTTGATTGATTTAAGTACTTGTGGAGCCTATGAATACAACTCGTGATTAGACTGGAGCTATAACTCGGGTGAATATTTTGAGGATTGGCTTTTTTGTTTATGAATATCCACCGGCGATTGTAGGCGGTTTAGGCACGTACGCTGAAAACATAACTCAGCAATATATCGACCTAGGACATGACGTTTCAGTATTCACGCTAAATGGGGGCAATTTGAAAACCAGAGAAATATTAAGGGGCGTCGAAGTTCATCGACCCTTGATTGCTGACGCAAGCAACGTTTTTCCGTATTTCGTGGTTGACGATTTAAAAAAATGGGGCACCAACATAAAATTCTTCAACGACATTTTCATATACAATATCCTCAGCGCCACAAAATTCATCAACGGCCTCATTAAAAAAGAGAAATACCATTTTGACGTTGTCTGTGTACATGACTGGTTGAGCAGTGTTTCTGGTCTCATAATAAAGAATGAAACAAAAATCCCTGTAGTCTTCCATGTGCACAGCACTGAATGGGGAAGAAGCGAGGGGCAAGGATCAGAAGTAGTATCGCATTTTGAAGACGCCATGGCCCAAAATTCAGATAGAATAATCACCGTCAGTTTCGCCATGCAGCAAGATATAGTAAGGCATGGTTGGGCGTCATCAAAAATAAGCACGGTTTGGAACGGCGTGGACCCCGAACGTTACGATATGGCAAAATGCGATCCAAAGGACATTGCAGCCACTCGGGAAAAATATGGCGTTCCAAAGGACTGGAACATGCTTCTGTTCGTTGGAAGGTTATCTTGGGTAAAGGGCGCCAAAAACCTTTTGTTAGCAATGCCCTCTGTCCTGAAGGAATTCCCTAACACCAAACTTGTAATTCTAGGCAAAGGAGACGAACAAGACATAATTGAAACAGCAGACAGGCTGAACATTAAGAACAACGTAGCCTGCCGATTTGATTTTGTTTCGGAATCTGAAAGAATTATGCATTACGCCGCTTCCGACATTTGTGTATTCCCATCAGTCTATGAACCCTTCGGAATAGTTAGCCTAGAGGCCATGGCAATGGAGAAACCAGTTGTGGTAGGGGCACACGGAGTGGTAGGTTTCAGAGAACAAGTGTTAAGCTCTGGACCAGACCAAAACGGCGTGCATGTTAACGGCGGAGACCCCCTTGATATTGCTTGGGGGATAAAATTGACCCTGCGGGACCCCGAAAAAGCTAGAAATTGGGGTGAGAACGGCCGCAAAAGAGTACTAGATTACTTCACATGGCGCAAAGCTGCTGACGAGACACTAAAAATCTACGAATCACTAATATAGAGGACACGGAAACCTGTTCTTTCTTTTTCTCTGTTTCCAGTGTTCATAATCGCGGATCTTTTTCGGCCAGACACAGGACAAAAGCGGAGCGAGCGGGAAGATAAAGACTGAGCATATTTTGACTCTTTCCTTCAGTATTTTCTACAATAGTGAAGTGGACCTGATTGGCAACCAACCGGCCATGTCCCCCGTACTTTAGTGCATCAGAGTCTAAGATCATCTGATATTTTCCGGGAGGAGCTTCAAATCGATAATTAACAAAGGATTGATGAGGATTAAAATTGAAGACAAAAATTAGATCAGCCCTCTTGAACATAATTAATTTCTTTGCGGAGTCTTCATGTAGGAGTTGCGGGGTGAATGCTTCAAGCAGGTGGTGTGACTTGGCCAGTGTAATCATGTCGCGGTCGAAACGCGCTAGTAAATGATACTTTAAGTGTGGATCGTCTGCGAGATGCCATTGTCGAGTCGCATACTTGAATGACCAGTTGTTTCCCTCTCGGGGGAAATCTATCCAGTCTGGGTGACCGAATTCATTACCCATAAAATTCAGGTACCCGTTGCCTGCCGTACTCAGGGTTATCAATCGAATCATCTTGTGCAATGCTATTCCTCGGGCGACCCTTGAGTTGTCATCATCGATCCCCATGTGCTGGTACATGTCTTCGCCAATCAATCTGAAAATAAGTGTCTGGTCTCCAACCAACGCTTGGTCGTGAGATTCGGCGTAACTAATAGTTTTCTCATCTTTCCTGCGGTTAGTAAGTTCAAACCAAATATGACCAGTGGGCCAGTCTTCATCTTTGAAATCTTTTATTAAACGAATCCAGTAATCCGGCACTCCCATTGCGAAACGATAGTCAAAACCGAACCCTCCCTCTGATTGCGGAACGGCCAAGCCCGGCATGCCGCTGACATCTTCAGCCACCGTGATAGCGTCAGGACGGATTTCATGAATGACGCGGTTGGCCAGAGCCAGATAAGTAAGGGCATCCTCATCCACTCCGCCGCCATCGAAGTAATCGTTGTAGGAAGTAAACACTCTTTTCAGACCGTGTTCAAGGTAAAGCATGCTGGTGACGCCGTCGAATCTGAAGCCGTCAAAGCGGAATTCGTCTAGCCAGTATCTGCAATTGGAAAGTAAAAAATGCAGAACCTGAGTTTTGTTGTAATCAAAGCAGCGTGAATCCCATGCTTTGTGTGTTCCGCGTGGGCCGTCATGAAAATATTGAAATGGTGTCCCATCGAAGCAGCTTAATCCCTCCACTTCGTTGGATACTGAGTGGGAATGGATCAGATCCATGAAGACGGCGAGCCCTTGGGCGTGAGCAGTGTCGATTAAGAGTTTCAAGTCCTCGGGTGTTCCGTATCGCGACGAAGGGGCGAAAAAGCTTGACACTTGGTATCCAAATGATCCGTAATAGGGATGTTCTTGAATGGCCATCAACTGTAACGTGTTGTAACCGGCCTTGATGATTCGCGGAAGCACGCCGAACGTAAATTCGCTAAAGGACCCAATTTTTTCTTCTTCCTGAGCCATGCCAATATGTGCTTCATATATTAAGGGGGCTTCTTTAGATCGTTCAAAATTGATTTTCCAACGATACGCCTCTGGTGGTAACCATACTTGGGCATTAAAAATCAAAGTTCTGGGATCTTGAACTACCCGTCGCGCAAAGGCTGGAATGCGATCGCCTTCCCCTCCTACCCACTGAATACGGAGTCTATACAAATCACCGTGCGACAGCTTGTCGGCGGCCAGGTGAATTTCCCAGACACCATAGTCGGTGATCTTTTCCAGCTCAAATTCTCTGCTCACTTGCCATTTACTCATGTCTCCTATTAGGTAGATCGATGTTGCGTTTGGTGCCCATTCACGAAATACCCATTCGCCTCCTTGGAAATGCAGGCCAAAGTATTCGTGGCCAGACGCAAACTCTGCCAGGCTTGTTTTACCATGTGTAAGGCGATGCTCTGTTTCTTCGATATGTTGCAATCGGCGTCGAATCTGATCAGAAAATGGCGCAAGGTACAAATCGCTTCTCAGTATACGAGCTAATCGGCTTTCAAGATCACTCATCAAAATACTCATTTCCGCTTTAAAATATAAGCAATTTATTCTTTAACTCTTTGGATTTTATTGAGTTATGTTTACTAAATTTGGTTCCCTTCTATCTTATTGTTTTTGCAACAAACCTCGGTGGTTACGTCGGGATGAAGCAGAAGAAAGAGGATTTTCGAATGACATCTCTCATCTCTGTGTGTGAGAAAACTAAACAATAGTGATGAAGTTTCCGACTCGTTTTTGCAACGCTTTGTCATAGACAATTTTAGCTGTTACCGCATCTTGAACTGCCATTCCAGTGGATGTGAAAACTGTGATCTCGTCTTCAGATGTTCTGCCAGGCTTTAGCCCAGCCACTATCTCACCAATTTCAGCCCACACATCATCCTTCGTTATTATTCTGTCTCTTAACAATAAGGGGACGTTCATTTCTCCACCGTGAGATGCTTGCTCCCAGTCATCGATCACTATTTTGGCTCTTTTCAAAATTGATGGATCAAGCTCTTCTTTCCCAATAGCATCGGCACCTATACATGTGATATGCATTCCGGAAGAAACCATGTCGTCCATGACTATTGGTTCCCTCGATGGAGTTGTAGTCACTACAATGTCAGCTCCTCCAACCGTTTTTCTCACACTCTCTTCCGGAACAAACTTGCACAAATGCCCATATTCCCGTTCAGCTTCAGCTAGAAAAGTGTCTCTTGTTTCAGAATGTCTACTCCAGACTCTGATCTCTTCCAACGTATTGTAAACATCAAAAAGCGCCCTTAACTGAGTTCTTGACTGGGCACCAGCACCTACGAGTCCAACGATTTTGGAGTCTTTTCTCGCAAGAAATTTCGCGGCAATTCCACCTGCGGCACCCGTTCGCATATCTGTCATCGTTGTGCCGCCCATTATAGCAAGCGGGAATCCTGTTGAAGGATCTATAAGGATAATAACAGCCATAACTGTTGGAAGGTTGCGCTCAGATGGATTATCAGGGTGCACATTAACTATTTTCACGGCCGATATGTCTAACTCTTCGAGGTAGCTAGGCATGGTTCTAAGATCGCCATTGTACTTCTTGAAGTATAGGTAAACCTTCGCGGGCATTTGAACCCGACCTATGCCCTTCTGCTTGAAGGCCAATTCAACCGCTTCCATAACTTCAGACATTGAAAGGAGTTTCTTTACCTGATCGTCCCTCAACAAAAGAGTTTCCAAAATTTTCCTCTCCAAACCCTATAAGCTAATTTTCCAAGAGCACTAATATGTTTTTGCTTTTGGCTCATTATTTCCTGGCTTCCCAAAAGACAAAAGCTACTTAGCAAATATCGATACTTGTAAGTGTCCTCTGTGGATTTTTTGTTATCGATGTATTGCTAGTTTTGACATATTGTAATCTTGGGAATTTCTCCTATATGCAGTGTAGCAATATTTACGATTAGCAAATAAGAAAGGATGATTGGAATTTGACGAGCCTAATTCAAGAGACGCAAACCTGTGGCCAAACGCAACTAATAATTGCAGCTTTAAATGAAGCCCCAGGAATAGGGCTCACCATAGCAGAAATAAAAGATACTCTGGGTGAAATTCCAGTTTTAGTTGTGGATGGCAAAAGCACTGACAGAACCGTTGAGATTGCTAAGAACTTAGGGGCAAAAGTTGTTTGTCAAGATGGCATTGGCAAAGGGGATGCATTAGCTAAGGCTATTGAAAATGTAGATCCAAACATTGCTTATGTTATTCTAACTGATGCAGATTACACGTATCCTGCCGAATATATTCCAGCTATGATAAAAATACTAGAAGAAAAACCACTTGTAGGTATGGTTTGCGGCAACCGACTCAGCGGAGACGTAGATAAAGAGGCATTACACAACATTTTCCACCTCGGCAACAAAATGTTAGCTTGGGCACATAAAATGCTAAATGGGGTGCCATTACAAGACCCCCTGACGGGACTACGAGTTATACGTACAGAAATACTGCAAGGCTGGAAAGTGAAATCCAAAGGATTCGACATAGAAGTAGAACTAAACCAGCTAGTGGAACGACGGGGTTTCGAGATTAAAGAAATACCAATATGTTACAGAGCACGACTAGGCGAGAAAAAACTCAAAGTGAAACACGGCATAACAATACTAAAAAGAATATTGTTGGAAGCAATTTTTTCAAGCTAAGCCGAATATCGGATTTCCTAAATTGCATTTTTTTCGGGCTTTTATTCGCCGCATGAATAAATATCTTCCTGCCTGTCAGAAAAAGGGAGGGTTTTGCGATTGATATCTCCTTATAGTTAAGGATTCAAATCTCCCCAATCCATGATAACAGTCTGAACCTGGTCTAGTTCAAGTTCAAGGGGGTCTATAACTTTCCCGGTGTGTGATGCGTACGCTCTTATTTTCCATACTTAAGTCTTAATTTGGTTTTTTCAATCTTTCCCGTGGGATTGCGCGGAACTTTATCAAAAAAAATCTTGCGCGGTCTTTTATACTTCGGCAGCAGACCTTCAACAAAAGTCATTATTTCGCCTTCAGTCAAGCTCTCTCCAGGTTTAACATCGATGACGGCACCGATTATTTCTCCCAGACGCTCATCCGGAATACCGATCACACCTACGTCATACACTTTAGGATGGTTATGAATGGCATCTTCAATCTCAATAGGATAAATATTCTCACCGCCTACAATAATCAAGTCCTTTTTACGGTCAACCAGGTAAACATAGCCGTCTTTATCTATACGCGCCATATCACCTGTGTGCAGCCAGCCGTCAATGATGGTTTTCGCAGTTAGTTCAGGGTTCTTGTAATATTCACGCATTACACCATCACCCTTGATGCACAGCTCACCGACAACATCCGGCGGAACAACACAGTTATCATCTGTGCCTACGATCTTAAGTTGCCAACCATAGCCGACTTTACCGACAGCGCCAGCCCGGAATTCATTTTCCAATCCCAGATGTACTGCACCAGGTCCAGTGGATTCACTTAGCCCATAATTGTTGTCGTAGGCCATAGTCGGAAAATAATCCCACCAATGCTGAACAAGAGCTGGCGGCACCGGTTGAGCTCCAATGTGCATCAAACGCCAAGATTTCAAGTTGTAATCTTTCAACTTTATTTCACCTTTATCAAGAGCCAACAAAATATCATGAGCCCAGGGAACCAGAAGCCAAACGATGGTCCCCCGTTCCTTAGCAACCGCATCCAGCACGTTTTTCGGACTAAACTCAGTTAAGATGGTGCCCTTAGCTCCGGATATCAGGCTACCGAACCAATGCATCTTTGCACCAGTATGATATAGAGGAGGCAGCAGAACAAAATTATCGCGGTGAGTCTGGCGATGATGCATTTGCTCGACTTTAGCGGCAAAACTCATATTCTTATGAGTCAAGAGAACCGGTTTGGGATCTCCTGTAGTGCCGGATGTAAAATATAAACCGCATTCATCACTGGGCATCAGCTTAATTCGGGGAGCGTCAGCACTGGCTGTCTTTGAAATATCGTCATAACTAGCCATGCCTGCTGGGAGATTGGGTCCAAGGTAGACATATTCTTTAATGGTGGGTGGTTTTACTTCCTGAACGGTTTTCAGGAAAAAATCCTCGAAAATAATCGCTTTGGCTTCAGCGATCTCAGTGCAGAATTTAAAATCCTGAGCGTAGAAACGATAATTTAGAGGTACTGCCCAAGCGCCGGTTTTAATGATGCCGAAATAGGCCACGAGCCAAGGGATTGAATTGCGCATCCAGTGGATTACTTTATCGTCTTTTTTAACGCCTTTTTGTAGCAAATAATTGGCGATGCGATTAGTTTGCTCATCGAATTCTTTCCAGGTAATCTGCTTGCGGTAGTTCCGGCTGGGTGTCAGCTCAATTAATGCCACATCACTGGAATATTTGCGAGCATTTTTTTCAAGCATTTTCACTATCGTATGCATAAGTACTTCAACTCCCCTCTCTCTATTTAAGCGCGCCGCGCTACAACATAGAATTAATCCTCCAAAACTATTGGAAAATGAAAAGATTCCAGAGAAGAAGGAAGAGAGAAAGGCATCTAAAAAAATCCCTCTCCGGTGAGAAGCTCTCCTTTCTCCTCAAATAAAGAAGTTAGCGCTAAGAGTTAAAAGGCATATTTCTGAGATGGATTATGTCACATAGTCTATGCTCATTTTTGTCTTGGCTTGGAAAAAGTCGCGCAAATTCTTAGATCTATATAGCCAATAAACAGGATTAGCGTGGAAAAAACGCAATGTATATTTTGACCGTTCTGAAGCTACACAGCTGACCTGCCTAACTGTGGAAAAACCAGATGACCCAGAAATTAGATGAAGAAACAATAAAAAAGTACTGAAAATCCGCTGAATTTCAAGAATGCCGACGATTCAAGGCACACAACGTAAAGTATATCCTTAACATCGCTGCGGTCTTGGCCTATTTTCAATCTCAGAGGCGACTACGGCAGTGACAACGGCTAAATTGACAAACGCTACTGCTACAGGAGCAAAGCGCTATGAACGTTAAACAACTGGTCACCCCTGCGTTTCCCCTCGAAACTGAGGTAACAGCTACTGCAACAGTATCACAGCTTCAGTAACGTTAATATTTCGTGTAGCGCAGGATGATTCAAGGTAAACACCATGAGAGAATACATCCTGACTGAAAACGAAAGGCACATTGTCAAAAGGTTTCTTAAAAAAGACGAGAAGCTGGAGGGTTTCAGAACACTCCTAACTCGCTGCCGGCGCATGGAAACGGTGCAGGAAGACTTAGACTTGATCAGGCTACTGCTCGAAAAGGCAAACGCGTAGCCACAGTCAGAAATGCATAAAAGTCCAAAGAGCCACCGCGATTCCGCATCAGACATCTTATGTTTCTTGTGACTGCAATGCGATGCCAACATTGACATATTAACCATAAATGGTTTGATTGGAAAACGGAGAGAAGCTATATGCAAAGTCAAGTTGATTTGTACACCGGCCCACATAAAGGCCAGCGACTAAGGTTCTTCACGATAAGTAAAGCAGCCGGAACTCTAAATGTAAATGATGAAAACGCCCTGAATATGTTTGAAGGCGAACTCGCCTCGTTCCGTGACAACATGTATCTCCACGCAAACATTGAAGAGAAGTTCATCCATCCTTTGCTTTCGGAGAGGGTCCCCGGAGGAGCCGATAAATTGAACGAGGACCACCGCATAATGCACAGGCAATTTGACGAACTCGTAGCATGCTTCGGAGAAACAAAGAAGAAGCCACGCGAAGAGCTTTCCTTGGAGTTCTACCTTGCGTGGAACAGGTTCACATCGTTTTATCTCAACCACATAGACTACGAGGAAGAATACGTTATGCCTGCGCTCTGGAAACTCTGCACTTCTGACGAACTAGGCGAGGTGTTCAAGAAAGCATTGGCAGGTCAAACCCCCAAGGAGCTCATGGAGAACCTTGGGATGATGCTCCCAGCGATGAGCCAATCGGAAAGAGCCATGCTACTCAATCAGGGCCGAGCAACAATGCCCCCCGAAGCCTTCTTAGCAACCCTCAAACTTGCTGAACGCGTCCTCGCTCCCGAAGATTGGGCTTCATTAAAAGCAACGCTAAAACTCTAACATTCCTCTTAAAGCCTATATTGCTTGGGGCAAAGATCTGTTGCCAATTGAAGGCACAGAACAAGTCAACCTGCATTTTATTTATTGCATTTTAGATGTTCTGATGATAAGGTAAATCTTGTAGGGCCTTCTTCCTTAAATGGGGGTAAAGCGCGGGCTAAGCTCCCAATAGACATCAATCACCTCAAATCCTAAGGGATAGAAGGTGCGCGCAAATAGCAACACAGGCAGTCACGCGTTAAAAAAAAAGAAAGGGTTTGGGCGAATTCTACGCTTTTTTCGTCTTTTTTTGCAGAATTGCGCCGATCGCGAGAAGAATCAAGATAATCACTACCGCTGCAACAAAGGTTCCTGGGATTTCGGGTATCGTTGCCTTTGGTGTTGGTGAAGGTGATGAAGATTTTGCTGTTGGCTTTGGAGTTGGCGTCGTGTGAGCTGTGGGGGTGGGGGTTGGAGTATGTACCGGCGTGGTTGTGCTTTGGTAGGGTGTGGCTGTTGGAGCAACATACGTTGTAGGAACTGGTGTTGGGGTTGGGTTTGAGGTGGGTGCTGCTGTTGGGTTTGAGGTGGGTGCTGCTGTTGGGTTTGGTGTGGGTGTCGCGGTTGGACTCGGGGCGGGCGTTGCTGTTGGACTCGGTGAGGGTGTCGGTGTCGCTGTTGGGCTTGGAATTGGGGTGGGCGTTGGTGATGGGGTTGGTGCCAGTTGGTTGGTTTCTACTGTACCTGAGATTATTCCAGACGGTACCGCGGTTAACTGGAAGTTAACGCCTGATGTAACTTGGCTAACTGTTACTGATACTCCGGTTTGTGTTACCGTTGTGTACTCGTCGTCTGATGCTGTTACGTTGTATGTTCCTGTTGTCAGACCCGTTGATATCGTGTAGTCTCCCGAGCTGTCTGTCGTTGCTGAGCCTGAGGCAAATGTGTTAATGTTTAAAGCGTCCACCGAGGCTCCTGAGATTGGGTTACCCAGCGCGTCGGTGACTTTTCCTGTTATTGTTCCTGAGGCTGGAAGGGTGAGCTGCATATTTACTCCTGAAGTTGTTTGTCCCTGAGTGACGCCTACGCCTGCAACGGTGTTAAAACTGTCGCCGTAGAAAGCTTCAACTGAGTAGGTACCTGTTCCCAGATCAGTTGTAATCTGATAAGCTCCAGCCGAATTAGTGGTGGCAGAGCCCTCGTAAGTGCCATCAACAGAGCTTGCCAAAACGTCTGCGCCTGCAATGGGTGTGCCACCTACTGAGTTAGTAATTGTTCCTGAGATTATGCCGGATGGTTGGAGAGCAAGGTTTACTCCCGACGTGGTTTGTCCCTGCGTCACGGAAACGGATGAAACGGTGGCGGGAAGGTGGTTGGTTGGGAAGATTGTTGTCACGTTGTACGTCCCTGTGCCTAAGTTAGTGTCCATTGTGTAGTGTCCATTGCTATCTGTCGTTGCAGTTCCAAAGTATTGGCCGTTTGATGATTCCGCAAAGACGCTAATACCTGAAAGGGCCGCGCTAGAGCTTGCATCGGTGACTGTTCCTGAAATAGTGGCTGACACTGGGAGAGCAAAGTTAATGTTTGGGGTGGTGGCGCCTTCTGTCACTGTGATTGGACTTACTGATTGATACATGTATGGACCTATATAGGCATAAGCGCTTACGTTGTAGGTTCCTGTTGGTAAGTTCGTGTTTATTTCATAGTTTCCGTTGCTGTCGGTAAATGTAGCGAAACCGGTGTTGTCGGAACCTGTAGAGTTTTCCGCTGTCACGATTACGTTTGCTACTGGGTGGCCTGTTGAGGCATCGGTTACTTGGCCCGTTATGATTCCTGATTCTGCGATCAGCATGGTGACGCCGGACGTTGTTTGGCCTGATGTGACAGCAACGTTGTTGAGTTCTGCGTCAACGTAGCCGGTAGCGAGTGTGCTTAATGAATAAGTGCCAGTGCCCAGGTAGCTTGTGATGCTGTATTGCCCTTGAGAGTTTGTTACGGCTGAACCTTCGCCGTTGCCTGATGCTGAGACGTTAACGTTTGGAACTGGGAAGGGGGGTTGACCTGAGGCTTGTCGCGAAACTGAAGCAACGCCCACTACTGCTGCGGCCAATAAGCCTACTAAAAGTATGGCCATCAATAAATTGGCTGCCACTTTCGCTTTGTTCTGGTTACCTGACATATGATGTGTCAATGCTAAAATTGATTTTGTAGCGTTTTTTTTCATAAAAATCACTAGGTTGTTCTGATCTAAAATAACATCTCTATTCCTAATGATTAGGTTAAACTCTCAATTTATAAAACTATGTGACTGTCATTATGCAGTAACACGTTGCCGCATAAAAGATGAGCACGGCCGTTTCCAAATTGGTGAAAAACAGTTGCAACCTGGTTTTTTGTTCTTTAGATTTTTCTTGTTAAGAATTTCTTTTGAATCTCATTGGCCTCAAATCCCAAGAATCCAACGGAACTGTCTAAGATGTTGCTCCCAAAATTGGCGCTTCAAAATTTCGGCATCATGCTGACGCCCATTTTGCGTCAATCGGAAGTTTAGTTATTAATGGTGAAGATAACAAAGTGATTGTATGAGCACAGTAACAAGTTCTTATTAATTGTGCTTACAACTTAGCTCTAAGGAGATATGTTTTGGTATGGACGCTGACCAACATCTGGCTCGGAAAACAAAAGAAAAGCGCTTCTTTTTAAAAAGAAGATGCAAACCTACCAAAATGAAAAATGCAGCATACTTTAGAGTCGCTAGCCAATAAGCCATACCTGCCTTTCCTTAGAGAAAATACTGTGATATACAAGAAGGAAACATCAATTGCAAACCAATGAAGAAGTAAACTATTTTCCAACCCAGCTAATCGTCGCTGCACTTAACGAAGAAAATGGTATCGGACTCACATTAGAAGAACTTAGGAATGTAATGAGTAATTCAAGCATTCTTGTAGTCGACGGAAACAGTCGAGATAAGACTGTTGAGATTGCAAAAGACTTAGGTGCCAATATAGTCTTTCAGAATGGCGTCGGCAAGGGAGATGCGGTCGCTAAGGGAATAAGCTTAATGGATAATGGGGCAAAATATATTGTCCTCACTGATGCAGACTATACTTATCCTGCAGAGTACATTCCTTCTATGATTGAGATACTTGAGCAAAACCCTGAAGTCGGCATGGTTTGTGGTAACAGATTGGGGGGAAAAGCAGACGAAAAAGCTTTACATTCCCAATTTTACTTCGGTAATAGGATACTCGCTTTAGCGCATAACATATTAAATGGGGTAGAGCTTGAAGATCCTTTGACAGGTTTGAGGGTTGTGAGAGCAGATATTTTAAGGAGTTGGAAGATAAGATCGAAGGGCTTTGATATTGAGGTCGAACTCAATGCCCAAGTAATAAAACAGGGTTATAGAACGGTCGAAGTTCCAATTAGATATAGAGAAAGAATAGGAGAAAAAAAGCTCAAGATGCGGCATGGCGCAACAATTCTTAAACGCATCATTCTAGAAATATAATTAAAAACATGTTTGTGTGTGTTGCCGTTTATTCCAACAAGATTCAAACCGTAAATTGTTGTTTCATCTTGTGACAGCATAATTTTATAATCCGAAAATTTTAAATAAAAACCAGGTAAGATGAATGGAACAAACACAAGCATACAGAGTGGATTTGACTAAAATCGATGGGAACGGGGAATTTCCATGCCCAAGATGTGGAAATGTAATATCACCAGACGAGACCAATGAAGAAACTTACTGTATTTTGGAGCCAAAGATCAATAGTCGGGGTTTGGAAGAAGTAGTGATTTCCTGCAACATATGTAAGAGCCACATTCACTTAACCGGATTTTCTCTTTTGGAAAAATTGTCGATTGAGTAACAAAAGAGAGGACTTTGCGAGCGAAATCTCGAGCAGGTCGAGAGCTTAAATTCCCCGTGTCCATTGGAATAGCTCCCGGTCATTTTGTTTTGTTGTTTTATGTGTCCTGGTGATAAAGTAAAATCGTGCAAACCTCTCCTGCATTTTGGAGTAAAATTTGGAAGGCTGTAGTAGATAAACTGTTTTCATTGTTTAACGTGTGTGTATCTTGTTCAAAGAAGACTCGGGCCGCTTGTGAGATTTTAAAACGACTGAGACTATTGTACTTTTGACCCCTTTGATCTTTATGATTTTCTTTTGCAGAACATTGCGGAACTCTTCCACGCTCGATGCCGAAACTATGGAGACTATGTCAAATTCGCCTTTAACATCATAAATCTCGTCGATGTTTTCAAGCTTTGAAAGGGCATCTATGATTTGCTCCTTCTGATTTTGATCAACGAAGAGGTTAACTGAGGCTTCGAACCGACAGTTGGCGCCCATTTTACTTCATCGGACAGGTAAGCGGCCGGGTAACTTTTGAGCGTTTTTGCGAACCAAAATAGGCTAATTTGCAAAGCTACCTAAACAAGCGCTAAACCAAGGCCTTCTGCTGATTGAAGTGTATAGGATAAGTCAACCCGGATATTACTCATTGCATCATATGTCTTTATCATAAGGTAAAATCTGTAAAGCTGTGGCAGTAAATTTTCGGAAGGTCTTGCAGAAGATTAGGTGGGTAGGTTAGAGTTTGCGGAAAAGCGTGAAGATGGCGAACCATCCAGCATTTCCCTCTGAACCTGCCCAATCAAACAAATAATTTACTTTTTTTAAACCTTACGCATCCAGAATTCATACGAAACTGCCGCTGTACCAACTTGCCTCGAACCAGTGTCACTGGTCGGCAACGATCGCTTTCACAGCATCCACGTCTTTTGCCTGGATGATAGTTACCCAGTGACTTCTGATTGACTTTTAGCGCTTCCTTTTTTGCTAAAGCAGGTTCCTTTTCCCAGCGGTGCTCCAAAAATGACGATTGCTTTCTCACATTTTTTGTACCAACATTCCAAGGTTCCATCCCTTTCTTCATCTCTTCAGGACTCACGTTCATTTGCTGCTCGGCAGATACGGGTGCCACATACAACATCATAAATTTCTTCTTGACTAAAAATCGATGGGACGTTGAAAAAATTTTTCAGCGGCAAATGCAAGAATAAGGTCGTGCTGTATGATAGAAGATTCAAATTCCCGCTTAATCGCTGATGATGCGGCTAAGGAAAATTTTATGTTCTTAGAATTACATTGTCCTTACAAGAAATCGGAGCGTGCGGGTTTCGAATGGTCAAAAAGTCTACAGAATCAAGCAGTAAGTGGGAAATCAAAGGTCTGCCTGCAGATGGCCCTAACCCTGACTTGAAAGAGAAATTGATGCTTTTCGGTCAGTTTGTAGGTGATTGGGACATCGAAGCCCGATATGTGCAGTCGGATGGGTCTTGGGTCAAGATGAGTGGCGAGGTTCACTTCGGATGGATTCTCGGCGGCACTGCGATACAGGATGTGTGGATGGGACGCAAAGAGGGTTCAAAGAAGTTGACACTTTTCGGGACCACTATCAGATTCTACGACCCGAAAATCGATGCTTGGCGTAGCACATGGCTGTCGCCAATCAAAGGTCTCGTACAAACTTTCATAGCCCGCAAAGTCGATGATAGAATCGTTCTTGAACTCCAAAACACTACCGGTTACCCCGAAAAATGGATATTTTCTCAAATCACCCCGATGTCTTTCCGATGGCATTCCGAGGAAACACATGATTGTGGCAAAACATGGCTGATGACCGAGGAAATGCAAATCCGAAAGGTTAACGCCCAACGCTAACCAAGTAATTCATCGGACGATCAAAGGTGAATTTATTGAGGTGGCTCGAAAATTTCAGAAAAGCTGCACGAGAAATATCTTACTTATGGCACGAGTTCAAAACAGGGAATTTTGTTTAGGCAAATTATAATTATAAGGTTCGCTCTGGAAAGTAGTTGAGAACAATAAGAACGTTGGGGTGGTCCTTTGAAGGAAAAACCAGATGTTCTAGTTGTAGGAGCAGGCGCAATCGGCTTAACCGTGGCAGGATGGATTTTCCCCCGCAATGAAAAACTGCATCTTCTGGCCCGAGGCGAAAGCGTTTCGACTATTAGAAAAAACGGGATACACCTTTACCAGCTTGGCCAGGAATCCACGACCGCGCCGATACAGGTCAAAGTTGTTGAGTCACTAGACGAGATTCCACCGCCAGACGTCATGATAATCACCGTTAAGAACTATGACCTCGACCGAACAGCTCAGATGCTTCGGCAACAACTCGGAAACAACCAACCAATCGTTGTTTCGCTTCAGAACGGCATAGAAAACCAGCAGATCCTACCCAAATATTTTTCCAAAACAATTTACGGGGTAGTCTGCTATAACGCGTGGCGGGATGGCGTTGGAAGAGCAGCATACGTGAAACGAGGGTACCTAATCATCGGCACTCCAAGGAATGATTTGCAACCCGAAATTCAAAGCGTTTCTGAGTTCTTGAACCTTGGATTCGAATGCTCTGTCACCAACCGGTTGCAGGATGCCGTTCACTGCAAATTGGCGATTAACTTGATAAACGCGTTGATGGCACTGGTTGGGTTTCGGAAGCGTTCAATCGAGTCCGAGAAGATTCTCGTACACATGACGACGCGATTGCTGTGGGAAGGAATTCGGGTGGTGCAAGCGTCAGGTTTTAAGGAGCATGAGCTTGGCAGCATGCCGTCTTGGGACGAGATTCGAACGGCGGTCAACATGCCAGAGTCACTTGCAAATCCCCTCTACGACTTTATAGTTAACAGGGTAGGACCCACCAGCATGACGCAGGATGTGTTCGGCGGAAAGACCGCTACGGAGCTGGAATCGTTAAACGGGCATATGCTTGAGTTAGCCCGCAGGGTGAATGTTCCGATGCCGATTAACCAAGCCATCTATGAAATCGCAAAGGAAGGTTTCTGCCCCAACTTTAAGCCTATCCAAGAAATCGACCTGTGGGGAATGATAAACAACAGAATTCTCGACAAGTCACAAGTTCTCGCCCGAAAACTTGCATGAAATCACGTCTAATGCGCAGGGTTATCTACTCGCCAAACAGGTTCGTCTTTAACGCTGAAGCTACTTCGCCGATAGGCTCGTTAGAATCGATTATCGTCCACTTGTCAAAACGGGTCAGTGAAAGAGCCTTACCCCTGACTTTTTCCAGCGCATTTAGGCTTTCAAACATTTCAGTTTGTTTGCGGTTTTTTGCGATTCTATCCGCGGCTTCTGCAGGATTAACATCTAAAAAGAACATGCTGTCTGATTTGGGGACCAGTAACGCGAAGAAGTTGTAAGCAAACGTGTCCAGAGGTGAAGGCAAGTAAGCTGTCCCCATTAAGTACCGGACAAATATTACGAAGTCCACCTGCCTCCATGAATACAGGAAAATTGAACGGATGACGTCTACCATGTAGAATAGAGCTGAAGCGAAGTGGGCACTTTTGCCTTTCGAATACAAGTAAACGCGCGCCTTTGAACCGAACCAATTGTCATTTTCTGGGTGAACTCTCAGACAAACGGTCTTATTCATCTTTTTCAGCGACTGAAGCAAGAGATGAGCCTGCGTGCTTTTCCCGCAACCGTCTAAACCATCAATGATTACCAGCTTCAAACTATACCCTCCCTGTCAGAAGTAAAAATGCGACAGCGCTACAGAGTGGAACAGTCAAATTGTCAAAACCTCTCGGGGTAAATGCTTCGCAAATCGTTGCTGTTGCAGCGACGCCTAAAGAAGCCAGAAGCAAGCTTAAGATTGAAATGGGATAAAGGTAAGAGAAAAACAACAAGCTAACCGTTAAACCGAGAAAGGAAACAGCGAACATTGCGATCGACCCTTCAAAACTCTTCTTGCCGAAAACATCGTACGAACGCCGTCCCATTTTTTGTCCAACCAAAGAAGCTGCGGCATCCCCGTAAGCCATGGGTAAAATGCCAGCTGCGATAATGTAGGGTCTTGTTGAGAAGAACAAAGCTAGAATCGCGTATGAGACGGCGTACAGAACTAACCCGAACTTGTGTCCGCCGCTTGTAATTTCAGCCAATCCAGAAAGTCTATCGCTCAAGTTAACCGGGGACAAAGGGGAAAACAGAAAAGTCAACAAAACGAATGGGGCTGCAACGAAGAAAGGAAAGCTTAGGGGAAAAGTGTTAATTGTGAAAAAAGGGATAATGAAACACAAGTTTCCTATCATGATATGCAAGAACTTGCGGGAAAAACTAGTAGGGAAGCGATCTTTAATCTTGCCAGAAATCAAGATTATGCCAACTATGTACACGTAGCATAAGCCGAGCAATCCTAAATTGATCAGGATTTGTGACTCAGTCATATTTTGTCACCCAAACTTTCCGAAAATAAAGGAAAGCAAACCGAAAACGAATAGGAAGAGAACGATTTTTTTTATTTGGCGGGCGTTTTCCCTTGAAGGGTTTCTGATCAACTGCGCCGAACACCAAACTAAACCGACATCAGTCACGAGCACAAACGGAACAAACCACACAGAGACCAAATTGAAAATCAACGGAAGAGGAGACAGGCAGACGGCAAAGAGGAAGAAGGCAACTGCTACATAAGCCGCGGTTCTTTCGCCGAAGGACACAGCAAGAGTTTTGATTTTATTTAGGCTGTCGCCTTGAACGTCAACGATGCCTTTGGCGATTTCTCGGCCTGTATTTGAAAGGAAAGCCATGGATGCGAAAAGCAAAATGTTAGTTCTTATTAGGTTGACGGCTACTAGGCTGCCGAACAGAAAAGGCGCAGCGACACATGCACTTACAAGCAGGTTGCCGGCGAAACCTCTTCGCTTCCCAACTGTTGAGTAAGCCATCATGATTACCCAGGCGGCAAAGGCAAACAAAAGGCAATATGGGCTTATGGCAAGGGCCGAAACCAAGCCTACAACCGTTAGAAAGCCAGTTAAGATCAAAGATGTTCTCAAGGAAACTGCCCCGCTAGGGATTGGACGTGAAGGCTCATTTATCCAGTCTATGTCATAGTCATAGTAGTCGTTGACGGCCATTGAAGCTCCAGTTAACGTAAAAGCTGTTACCGCGCCATAAACCAGATTCATCCAGTGAACGCTGCTGATCCCCGCTAAGCTGGCGCCTACGAGAACGGCGAAACTCATAACAACGCAATTCACTGGCCTTAACAGTTGGAGCAAACCTTTGATTTTAGCCACAGCGATTAACCTTTGTGCTGACATATTGTATGGTCCAGTAATTAAAAACTAACTCACAGATTCCAAATTCGAATCATCAATTCATACGACTTAAGTTTGAGAATAGAGTTCTTCATTTGGGATGACAGCTATGGGGAAAAACGTTCTTCGTGAAGGTAATATAAATCCTAAGGGCGCCAATTCATGTTTACAAAGGAAGAGTGAGGGTTAACGAAAATGGGTGAAGAAAAACCAAGAAAGAAAGGACATTCAGTAGGTATAGGCAAAGTTGTCGGCATCACGATTTTAGCTATATTCGTCGGAATGATACTAGGAGGATACTTAAGCTTCACGGTGGTTGCACCAGAACTTCAAAAACTCAACATTGACTTCGGAGCTCTTCAAAGCAACAATAATAACGGTAACAACAATAATAATAACAATAACCCAAACAACAATCAAAATAACAACCAAAACAGCAACGACAATAGTAACAGCAACAATCCGAACTATAACAACAACAATAACAACTCCAACAACAACCAAAACAACAACAATAACTCAAACGATAGTAATAACAACAACCAAAACCAAGGTCCTGGAATAAACAATAACAATCCGTCTCCAAGCAACCCCACAGCCACCTACGGCGGAAACGGACAATTCCAAGTTTCAATGCAAAATGACGGAAGCTCATATTCGGGAACGCTATCGGCAAACATCGACATCCCAGTTGAGCAAAATGGAAACAACATACAATTCAGCTTAGATCTGACACCGACAGGCGTTTCTGGAAGCCTTTCACAAGTAATTCAAACTGGCGGCAGCGATACCATTTTCAACTTCGTCGGTACAACTTCGGGTTCCCAAGTTACTGCAAACTCTCAGGGCACCACAGGGAATGGGCAATCATTCAATTTGAACCTCAGCGGCTCAATCGATTCGAACACATTCTCATTTAAGGTGACCTCAGCTTCAGGCTCTCAGCTAAACATCTCAACACCACAACAGATAGTCACCAACGACAATGCTTAATTCACCGCGGAGATCCATTAATCTCCTCTTTTTAGCTCCGAGAACACCGCCTTTTTCCAGCATCAACGTTTTTTTCGACGGCTGTTTCCTGATACTGCCCGTGCAATAGTGGTTTTCTTTGAATTCGCGCAAAATATTGCTCAAGAATCCTGTTTTAACATCTGAATTAGGCAAGCACAAGTTACTTAAACCAGTAAGGGGCAATGGTACTGCCATATAACCTATTGCAGTAGGCAAGCATTTTATCCCTAAGAGGTCAACGGTTAATTGTACACGTCCAAGTACCTATCTTTCAAAAAATCTCTAATATTTATGATTATAGGCTTGGCGGTCTTCATCGCTTACCTCTACTTTTTCATCGGCTCATCCCAAATTCTGCAAGTTCTACAAAACATCAACCCAACACAATACGCAATATACTACACTCTTGCGATCCTAGCCGTTTTAGGATCAGTTTTCTGTTGGTCAGCCGCGTGGAACAGCATTCTAAAAAAGCTTTCAATTAACATTTCCTACAGAAAATCATACTTCTACTATTGGGTCGGCGACTTCGCTGATCTAATCGTTCCATGCGCAACAGTCTGCGGCGAACTTACACGGCTATACCTTGTCCAAAAAGAAACCAACGAAAACTACGGCGCAATAGCCGCTTCATCGGTAACAAACCGCATAGTTGCCTACAGCGTAGTTACCACGGGATTATGCGTAGGTGCCGTATTCATTCTTACAAAAGCAGACGTTCCGCCTATAATCGGCAATTTGTTCCTCCTTTTGCTGGTAGGATCCGCGGCTTACCTTGCAGTTTTATTGTTTTTAGCGTTTTATGAAGGTGCAGCTGAAATTTTTGCAAAACTGTATTTCAAAATAAACAGTCAGCTGCGCCCAAAAAAGAATACACTTGAAGAATTGGAAAAAGCAAGAGGGACACTCGCTAACTTCTATCAAGGCTTCAGAGTGTTCCGGGAAAATCCGAGATCCCTGGCTAAACCGTTCATGTTTCATATTATGGCATACATTTTGGGACTATCAGTTTACGTTTTTGTTTTCTATGCTTTAGGAATCCCCTCGCCGTCGCCTGTGTTCTACATCGTTGTCTACTTCGTTGCCACATCCTTCCAAGACGCCATAGCCAGTTTCTCAGTGGGGTCACTTGACATCCTGTTAGCCACGATCTTTATCCTGTACGGCATAAACGCAGGAATAAGCGGGATCGCTGCAATTATCGTCAGAACCGCCTCATTCTGGTTCCCGCTCTTCATAAGTTTCCTTTGCGTGCAAATCATGGGCGCAAGAAACCTGGTTTCCGTCAAGCCTAAAGACACGCGTAAAGCCTTAGAAGAAAGGAAATTGCCAGACAAACCAATAATTTTGATGGAGCAACACACGCCACAGCCAAGAATGGAGGAGCCATGCCCCACTTTGCCTGGACAACAAATACCGCCTGCCCAGTTGACCAATTGCCCTGATATCCAGTCTCAGGTTCTTGGTTCTCAGCCTCAAACGCCAGAAAAGTGATGTTTTCCGTTTTGCATATTAATGAGAACCACGCTAAAGTTGAGGCTAATGAAAAAGTGGTTAGTACTTGCGGTAGTGTTGATTGCTGCCATCCTTCTCGGCGCCTCATTACTGGTTTTCCTCAACAACAAAGGCAATCCAGCGTCCTCTTCTACGGCGTCGTATTACACTTACTCAATCGTCAACACTTACCCACATGACACAAGCTCCTTCACAGAAGGGCTATGGTACTCCGATGGTTACATGTACGAAAGCAGCGGTAGCGGAAACGGTCCCAACTACCAATCAACCCTACGTCAGGTCAACTTAACGACGGGCAAAATCGTGCAAGAATACACCTTGCCAATCCAGTACTTCGGTGAAGGCATAGCCGTCGTAGGCAACACTCTCATACAGCTAACTTGGCAATCAAACACAGGCTTCATATTCAACAAAACAACATTCGCCCTGCTTGGAAACTTCACTTACCCTACACAGGGCTGGGGCTTAACCTATGACGGCACAGAGTTAATCATGAGCGACGGCTCTGACCACTTGTACTTCTTGAACGCTACGACTTTTCAGCAAATAGAAGAAGTCCAAGTACGCGATGGAAACAATAGTGTAACGAAGATTAACTCGTTGGATTACATCAATGGCAACGTCTACGCCAACATCTGGATGACGAACAAAATCGCCATCATCAATCCTGAAACTGGGCGGGTTAAGGCTTGGATTGATCTCACTGGACTGCCTGCTTCGGTTGCAAGCAAAACAAACAGTAACGCCGTGCTCAACGGCATCGCATATGATCCACAGGGCGACAGGCTTTTTGTAACGGGTAAAGACTGGTCAAGCCTCTACCAGATAAAACTTGTACCTGAAAACAAGTCATGACAACTAAAAGATGCTTTTGAGATTCGTCAAAATTGAATAATTGATAGTGCATCTCAAGGAGCGAAGCAAAATTCCCTGATTTTTGCGGCGTGGAATGTTAGATTTAAAAAGAGAGACGGTGGAAAAAAAGCCTCAAAAGTGGCTTTTCAGGCGTTTTCGACCTCTAAGTGTTGCGCTTTTGCTTGAAATCCCAATAATTCTTTAGTCGTAAAATTGTTGAAAAAAGTTAAATACTGATAGCTCCGATTAGGAGGAGCGGGGATTTCGTTTGAGTGTGGGAGAAAACACAGTAGCTAAAACTGAAAATAAATTTCCTTGGAGCAACTATACACTGAAATTGGGCAGAGGAGAACCCGTCTCTACAACGCAGTACGTGCTTTACGCAGTACAGATCGCAGCAATCGTAATTCTATCGTATTTAAGCGTCTCTTTGCTTGGTCCATTAAGTTACTCAGGCATCTCACTGTTCTACTTTGTGTACCCATTCTTCTTAGTATTCACCATGTGGTGGGGAATCTGGGGTATAGCCGCCGCGTACATCGGTTGTGTTTTGGGAGCAGGATTGATGGTTGGCTTAGGCGTAGTTCCGTCGTTGGCTTACTCTGTAAGTGACTTAGTTCCGCCGCTTGTCGCTTTCGTACTTTGGCGCGGGGTGCTAGCTAACAGAGGCTTTGATCCATTGTGGAGGGACTTAACTGACAAAGAGGTTGCAGGTGTTAAAACAAAGCGGGTTGGTGCTTGGGTATGGTTTGTTCTTGTCAACGGAGTAATAGTAAACGCAGTCAGTGCAGAACTTGGCATTGGAATACAAAACGCTATGGGATTGATTCCAAGCGGGTTATTCTGGTACTATTGGGGAGGCTGGTTCGTAGGCGACTTGCTAGCGATGGTAGTCATAACTCCAGTGCTCGTCAAAGGACTCACAAATCTCGTCGAAAGGCAAGGATTAATCAACTACGGCTGGGTAACTTGAAAGCTACTCTTCCTTTACATAACAGTTAAAGGGGAAAGTTGTTGGCAAGTCCAGACGCGGAAACACGCCGTACTTCCAAGAAGTACGTGCGGACCTTTATTTTTTCTATGCGTATAGGAACCCCAATCGAGAAGTTACATGTTATAACCAAATTCTTAATGATCGCTGTCATGTCTGTTTTGACGCTCTACATGTTTGATATACCTGTATCAAAGGGCGGACCGGACTTTATCGGTTTAATTTTGCTTTTAGGGCTTGTGTTTTCACTCTTGATCATCTCAAGAACCGCCAAGTACTTAGTGGACTCTTACTTGGTATTGGCGGTTCCCATAATCTTTGGTGAATTCTTCTATTGGCTTTTTTTCAACGGTTCGCAACCGGGGGCAAAAATGACTTTTTACCTGTGGCCAGGGTTTTTGCCGATAGGTGTATCTACTTTGGTTTTTGTAGGCGTGTTCAGTCTCGTTTACTATAAGACACGAAGTATTGGTTGGTCACTTATTCCGGCATTACTGCTATGGTGGTTCACAATCATGCCAGCTGCGCTAAGTTTCTCACCGATAGCAACGTGGGCAAGAATTCCAATCGGCGTAGGTTACGCGTTTTCGTTGCCTCAGTGGGCAGCTATAATTGCGTTGTCGAAAGCACTTGGTTACGCAGTGCTAATTTACACGTCATTTCTGTTTCTCTTAACAACAAGAGATGTGGAGATTGCTGGAGCTTTAAGACAGCTGAAACTTTCATTTAAAAAAGCATTTTTCGTTGCTTTAATGTTTAGAAATCTTAATGCTATACTCATTGACTACCAAGACATCAAGATGGCTCAAACGGCACGGGCATCAGGCGTTATTAGAAAGAGCATTTTTACTAAAGTTATGGATCTTGCTCGTCTGTCTATTCCGTTGGTGGCTAACATGATTAGGCGGTCCACGGAGATGGGTGTAGCGCTTTACGCCAGAGGTTTTGAGGCGTCAGACAAAATGACTGATTACAAAGAGACGAGGCGGTTAAGTATTGTTGACTTAACAATAATGGTTATCCTGGCCATATTCTTAATATACGAGGTTTTCCTTGGTCACTCGATCACCGCCTTATTCATGAGGTAAATTGCATGTCGGTATTGGAAGTCAATGATTTTTGGTGGAAATACCGATCTTACGTAGGCGTAGAGAACCCTTTCACGCTGAAGGGTTTATCGTTCAAGGTTGAGAAGGGCGATTTCTTCGGAATTATTGGACCCAGCGGTGCAGGCAAAACCACGCTTTGCTACGCATTAACTGGGGTCATACCGCACGTTTTTACCGTTCCCCGAGGAAGAGAGCGGGATCACATTAAAGGCGAAATAAAACTTTTCGGTCAAACCCTTACAAAGGTTGAAGCTGTAACCGACGAGAAGACCGGCGCTGTTGTAGAGAAGATTGTTGGCCTAAAACAGACTGCGCCGAGGGTTGGATTGCTGCTTCAAGACCCTGAGAACCAGTTTTTAAGAATGGATCTGCTTCATGAAATTGCGTTTGGAATGGAGCTTTTGGGGCTACCTCAGAATGAGATAGAGAGTCGAGCTAAAGAAGCGCTTGAAATAGTCGGGTTAGGTTCCTTATGGCCTATCGCGGATCTTGTTCACCCAAGCGAACTTTCGGGCGGCCAAAAACAGAGGGCGGCGATTGCGTCTTTCATAGCTTTGAGACCTGAGCTTTTGGTTTTAGATGAACCCATGTCTAACCTTGACCCAGAAGGAAAGTTCAGTATCATTCAGGCCATTGACAACATAAGAAGCAAATACGACATCACAATAATTGTCGTGGAACATAACCCAGAAATAATTCAAAAATACGCAGATAAAGTTCTTGCAATAAACAACGGGCAGACAATTGCGTACGGAACCACCGAGGAAGTATATTGCCAATCTAAACTGTTTAACGAAAACGGATTGTACTCCTCGGACATAGCAAGGATCGGGTGGCAATGTGGTTTAAACTACAATGGCAGAGTTCCCTTCACCGTTGACGAAATGATTCAAGCATGCGACGACAGGAAACTTTCAACGAACATTGAGGATGACCCGCCTAGCGGGCCTGCCGAGGAAATAATAAGCGTCAAAAACCTCGAGTTCTCCTATGACGACGGAACCCAAGCACTCAGAGGAGTAACCTTCGCCATAAAAAAAGGAGAGTACGTCGGGTTAATCGGCCAAAACGGGGCAGGCAAATCAACCATATCCAAAATAATCAGCGGCTTATACAAAAAATTTGGCGGCGAAGCGAAAGTCATGGGAATGAACCTGCACGACAAAAAAGTGATTCAGAAAATCCCCTGTTACGTCGGCTACGTTTTCCAGAACCCTGACAACCAGATTTTCATGCGCAAAGTTTACGATGAAGTCGCTTACGGCTTAAAGAACCTAAAGGTTCCGCAACAGGAGATTGATCAAAGAGTCAACGAGGCACTCAAGAGCGTGGGCTTGCTGGGAAAGGTCAACGAGGACCCGATGTTTCTGGGAACAGGCGAAAAACGACGCCTAACCGTGGCATCTATTCTCGCAATGAACCCGAAAATTATGATTGTAGACGAGCCCACCACGGGTCAAGACTTCCGCATGTCCGAAGACATAATGGACCTACTTGATGAACTTAACAAGGCAGGAACAACCATCCTGGCTATAACCCATGACATGACGCTTGTTTCAGAGCACACAAAAAGAGTTATAGTGATGCATCAAGGCACCGTGCTCTACGACGGCTCCACAAGAGGATTCTTCGCAGACGATGGCTTGCTCGAAAAATCAGGGATAATCCCGCCGTTGGCAGTAAGACTCAGCCACGTCTACCTAAAAAACCACCCGGATGCGCCATGCTTAATGAACGCAAAAGAATGGGTCACGGCACTAAACCACAGCGAAAACGAAACAGCATAAAAAACAGCTTGGCGCATCTTCGAAAGCATTTTTTGTTTGGCTGGCAAAAGAAACTTCAGCTATCAATGCAGCAACAATTTTAGCTGTTAGTATATTTAACTATGTAACTGTAACAGCAAAGTTACCGGCAAATCTTAGATTTTTCTAGGAGCGTTTGTTGTTTGACAGCGGCTGTTTCGGTTTATAGCAACATTTAAAATTATATATAATGGTTGCTACAGTGTTGGACCCATAGCAACCGATTGTTTGGGGGAGAACAGGGTTTGGATGAAGTCTTAGATATGTTAGATAAAACCGCTAAGCGGATACAGAAAGTTGTTGATGAAACCAAAGAGGCAACGTGGAAGCAGTCAGCACTCTACGAGCAGATTATGCAGGCGCCTGATGCTTCCGACGAGCAGAAAATAAAGGCGTTCATAAAGAAAACCCGGTATCTGGATCAGCTGGAAACCTTGAATTCCCAGTTGAGCCTGCTGTACATGCTGCAGATTTTCGCGTTCAAAGTCAAAGTGCTCCAAGTTACGGTTGACAAAATGAATGAACAACTGGTGAAATCAGGCATTTTGCTTAAGACAGGCGAGTTGGACGAAGTGAAAAAGAACATTGACGCACTCAAAATCCTAATCGAAGCACAGTACGAGTCCATGAAGGAAATACGGGAAACCAAAACCCGAGCATTAGACTACATACATTAGAAGCAACAAAAAGAAAACTAAATAAAAAGGGCAACCTGGTGGTTTCTTTTACCACTCGTGCCTGCAATGATGTGGTTTTGTTTGGCTTATTCTACTATCTTTTCCCAGCTTGTGACTAAGTCAAGAACTTCTTGGCCTGCTTTGCCGCCGTAGCTCTTTAGGCGCTCGCGGGTGTCTTTCTGAGCTATCGCAGCTTTCTGGAACTCAACCATCTGTGCAGCTTTGTCTGTTAAGTACAGGATTCCGTCTACGCCTGCTCTTGCCATGCGGACTGAGACTGTTAAGAGTTCATTTACGGTTGGTGTTTCTCGTGGATCGTCGCCGGGTCCGATAACGTACAATGCAATGTTTAGTTTGACGTCTTTGAAGAGTTTCTTGAAGTTGCGGGTCAGCATTTCCCAGTACCAGGGTGTCGCATAGTTCTTGCTGAACATGACCACGAGGAATTCGTCGGTCAACGGGGCTAAGTCGTCAAAGTTAACGCCGAAGCGTTCATAGTTCGTAACTGGGTCGGGCAAGACGCCGATGACAAATTGACTTTTTGCTCTGTCACGTACTCTTTCGCTTGTTAGTGCCATATAATCGGTGATTTCTTTTCTTCGCCATTCATACCAGCTTAAGCCGCTTTTTTCGTGAAGTTCTTTGCATCGCGGGCATATGCAGTGTCCGTGTTCTGCGAAGTGAATGCTGTTTAGCCATATCCCGGGGCTTTTCCTTGCAACATCTTCCATGTAGTCTAATTGTTCAGCGCGGTGTTCAGGCTGGGTTGCGCATAAAACGTCCCATCTGACGTTGAAGTTGTCGTTTGTTCTCCATGCTGGTCCAAGTGCGGATTGCGAAATCCAGTCCGGGTGATTGCGTGCAGTAACGTTGTCGCCGAAAATTGCGATGTTACTGTACATGTCTGGTTTCGGTGGTAATCGTCTGCCTACTTCTGGTTTAACTCGGAAAAGGTCAAAGTCGAAGCCTGGAACTTTTTTAGCTTCAAACATGTATGTGCCGAATTTCATCTTGATTCTACCTTTTTAGAATCCAAAACGCTTGAGATTGTTATAAAGTTTTGCGTAATCA